>Ga0070739_10003512_pt1 | contig 19466 bp, 16 predicted proteins | sample Coa_R1_7_FD_66445 | JGI IMG/M metagenome (GOLD analysis project Ga0070739, IMG submission 66445) | Surface soil microbial communities from Centralia Pennsylvania, which are recovering from an underground coalmine fire - Coalmine... | ecosystem: Environmental > Terrestrial > Soil > Unclassified ... | reverse complement strand
CACTCGCAAGAAGATTTTCTGCTCCGCCATGCCAAAGACGGCGTTTGGGTGCCGGTCAACCTGACAGTAACGCGGCTGCACGCCCGGCCGAGAACGCTTGGTCTGATCACGGCCCGCGACATCAGTGAACGGAAAAAGCTCGAATCCTCGCTCTTGTACGAACGCCATTTGCTGCATAGCCTGCTCGATAACATCCCGGATCGCATCTACTTTAAGGATTCGGAGAGTCGCTTTATTCGTGTTAACAAAGCCCAGGCTCAACTGCATGGCCTGAGCAACCCGGACGAGGCGGTGAACAAGAGCGACTTTGATTTTTTTCCTGAGCAATTCGCGCGGAAATCCCAGGCCGACGAGAAGCGTGTGATGGAGACTGGCCAATCGCTGATCGCTCAGGAAGAGCAATTCCTCGACAGCCACGGCCGCAAGCACTGGGTATCTACGACCAAGTCGCCGCTGCGCGACCCCAAGGGGCAGATCGTCGGCACCTTCGGCATCACGCGCGACATTACCGAACACAAACAGCTGGAAGAAAAGCTGCGACAGTCGCAGAAAATGGAAGCCATCGGCCAACTGGCCGGCGGCATTGCTCACGACTTCAATAACCTGCTCACCATTATCCTCGGCCACGGCTCGCTGCTCTTGGAGCAGACGCAGCCGGGCGATTCCCTTCACGAAGGGCTCCGCATCATCCACGCGACGGCCGAGCGCGCCGCCTCCCTGACGCGCCAACTGCTCGCCTTTAGTCGCAAGCAGCTGCTCAAGCCTGTGGTGCTCGATGTGAATACGGTCGTCAGTGAGTTGACGCCGATGCTGCGCCGACTCATCGGTGAGGACATCCGCTTGCACACCGAGCTTACGGAGAATCTCGGTCCGATCAAGGCCGACCGCCATCAGCTGGAACAAGTGTTGATGAACCTGGTTATCAACGCCCGCGACGCCATGCCGACAGGCGGCGACTTGACCATCAAAACTTTCCAAGAGCAATCAAATATTGTGCTGACGGTGCGCGATACGGGGCACGGCATGGATGAACAAACCCGCGCTCGGCTGTTTGAACCATTCTTCACCACCAAGGAAGTCGGCAAGGGCACCGGTCTGGGACTGGCGACGGTGTATGGCATCGTCCAGCAGTCGGGCGGGCGCATCAGCGTGGACAGCGTGCCCGGTGCGGGAGCGACGTTCCGCATCGAATTGCCGTGCGTCGAATTGGGTGAGGAGCAGCGAACCGGAGCCGCGACCGTAAGGGAGCGGTTGGGAGAAGACCGCTCCCTTACGGTCGCGGCTCCGGTTGGTCCCACCCCGCTCCCTGCCGGAAATAAGACCATTTTGCTTGTCGAGGACGAAGAGATGCTGCGTAATCTCTCGCTTATTGTTTTGCGCAAGCACGGCTACACGGTCCTGGAAGCAGCGCACGGAGCGGAGGCGTTGGCCATCTGTCAGAGTCATGAAGGTCCGATCGATCTGCTGGTGACCGACGTGGTCATGCCGATCCTCGGCGGCCGCGAGTTAGCGGACCAGATGGCTCAACTTCGCCCCGATACCAAGGTGTTGTACGTTTCCGGTTACACCGATGACGCCGTCGTTCGCAACGGTGTCTTCGCCGATGAGATGCAGTTTTTGCACAAGCCGTTCACGCCCGACACCTTGGCCGCGAAGGTGCGTGAGATCCTCGGCCACAAATCCGCTCCTCGCTGTGATGCGGTGCTACAGCCCGTTTAGCTGTAGGCGAGCGGGGTTGCGTAAGCGCCCCGAGACTCGGGGCGCTTACGCAACCCCGCTCGCCTACGGCTTGCGGCTAAACGAGCGACTTCTCAAACAACACCAGATTGGCATTGCGATCCGGATCCCAGCGGATACCGAGTATGTCGTATCCCAGGGCGATGCCCAGGTGCAGCATCGGCCGGTGTTGGTTGTGACACTCGAACCGGATGGATTCGTACTCATGCTCGCGCGCCCAATCATGGACCGCTTCGATCAGCTGCGAAGCGATGCCTTGACGGCGGAACTCGGGCAGCACGCCGTAAAACCAGCAGAAAAACACGCTCGGCTTCAGCTCGAATCCCAGGAAAAAGCCGACCGGCCGGTCGTCGATTCGCGCCACCATTTGCAGCACATTATGGCGGCCTAAGTAACGGCGATTGAAAAATTCCTTATCGCGCGCGGGACGGAAGATCTGATTGAAGAGCTTGACAATCTCCTCCAGATCCTCCGGCCCTACAATGTCGATAATTGCATCAGCCATGAGTTGGGCACCTCAGTTAATGCAGAATTCAGAATGCAGAATGCAGAATGAAAGACAAATCGATTCTTTTATTCTGCATTCTGCATTCTGAATTCTGCATTGAGTTTGTTAATGTTCGGGACGGTAAAGTCCGGCAATAATCTCGGCCCACGAGGGCACATTCCACGTCGAGAAGTCCTCCGCTTCCTCGTCCTCGTCCTCGTCGAGGAGAGGCTCTTCCGCGGGCGTCTGCTCCGCCTTCTCTTCTTCCATCTCGGCGACAGCAGGGGCTTCACTGTCCTTATCCGCTTTCTTGCCCCGGCGGCGCCGGCGTCGCCGGGGCCGCTCTTCCTCACCGGCCTCCTCCATTTCCGCAGCAGCTTCCGTCGCTTCGCCGCTGGCCGCCTTCCGAGTCTTCTTGCTGCCCCGAGCACGGCGCCGCCGGCGCGAACGCTCTTCGCCAGCCGGGGCTTCGGCAGCTTCGGCTAATTCTTCGGGCGGCGGAGCTTCGCCTGGCTCTTCCGTCTTTTCCTCGACCGACGCAGCGTTGCGTCGTCGCCGGCCGCGCGCCGGAACCTCCTCCTCTTCACTCCCTTCAACGGGAGAGGGTGCAGAGGCGGCCGGCATCTCGGATACTTCCTTAGGTTCAGCTACAGAAGGTTCTTGCGGCTCCGGTGCGGCAGAGGTCGGCGGCGTCTCCGTAGGCGACGGCGGCAATCCCAATTCTTCCGCGAGAGCGCTCCAGCGGTCCTGTTCTTCCGGTTCAATCATGGTTTGGTCTTCTCGTCGCTATCCCGCCTTCCCACTCCCCGTATGGGAACGCACGTTTTCCTGATGGTATTCTAACAGAAACAGCCGTCAATCGCTGCGCCTCCGCCGCGGGCTGTCTTGACAGCACCAGCGACTCCCTGTTACACAACAACCAACGCCCAAAGAGGCAGAGGAGAGCAGCATGGCCAACAGGTGGGACCAAGAACAACTACGGAAATTAACGGTGCGCGGCCTGGGGTGGTGCTTTTGCGTCGCTGTGTGGACGACCGCCTTGTTGACCATCTTTGCGGCGCGCGTGGGCCAGGCGGTCACGCCGGAGATTCTCCACTTCCCCGCCGCCAAGTTCTTGCACATCTCCGCCTACGCTTTCTTGACCCTGTATCTCAAGTGGCTGCCGCTGCGGCGCGGACGTTGGCTGTTGTTAGCTTTCCTGTCGCTGCACGCCTTCGGTACCGAGTTCTTTCAGCAGTTCGTGCCCGGCCGGCATGGCCAACTCAGCGATGTCCTCATCGATCATTGCGGAATAGCCCTGGGCATGGTGCTGACCCGCACTTGCTGGCTGCCGCGCCGGAAAAACCCTTCGTCTCCGTACCCGGCACACGACAGCGCGACAGAATTGGTGCGCTCTTCATCGGGCCGTTTCCACATTGCCACAACCCGCGCGGAAATCACCGAATAAAGGAAAGCGTTGTTCGCAAGATAGCAATTTTCCGGCGCCGCTGCCGCCTCTTGGGGCTTGGTGCGGCGATTTGTCGGGATCGCGCTTGTCGGTTCCTGAAAACAGCGGCTAAAATGAAGAAACGGCAATGACGCGGGCCGTCTTGGAGTTTGAGCGGCCCTTTGCCCGCCGGGAGCTGAGCATGAGACCGTTTCAAGTCCGCGTGGGCGGCCAAAGCGCCCAAGGTATGCGCCCCAACAATCAAGACCGCTATGTCGCGGACACCACGCGCGACGTTTTCCTGGTAGCCGATGGAATGGGCGGCCAGGATCACGGAGAAAAAGCCAGCAGCATGGCCGTGGAGCTTATCCCCCGTGCCGTTCGCGTGCGCCTGGATGCGCACGTCGATCCCTGTCAGGCAGTGATGCAGGCGTTGTTTGAAGCCAATCGCGCCATCCTCGAAGCCAGCAGCAGTCAAGTTAGTGGCCGGCGCATGGGCACCACCGCCGTCGTGGCTGTCCGCCAGGACGATCAGGTCTACGTCGCCGGACTCGGCGATAGCCGCGCCTACCTCATCCGCGGCAACCGCGTCGAACAACTCACCATCGATCACACCGTCGCCGAAGCGCTGCTCCGAAACGGCGCCCTGACGCCCGAACAGGCCCGGCATAGTCCCTATCGTCACGTTCTTTACAAATTTCTCGGATGCGCCGATCTTTCCGATTCTGCCGAAGTGCATCCCTTCACACCGGAGCCAGGCGATTATCTCATCCTCGCCAGCGACGGCTTGACCAATTACGTGACCGCCGATGATCTGCGCACGGGCGCCTCCCGTCACAGTGATCCACAGCACTGGGCCAACGAACTGGTGACTCTGGCGCTGCAGCGCGGCTCCAACGACAACGTCACCTGCGTTGTCGTGGCGTTTTCGTGAAGGCAAGTCGATTCTCCAGCACCAAGTGATTTTTTAAGAGCCGGAAGCGTAAGCGACAGGCAAGCATCCGTCGCCTACGTTTCCGGCTCGTCAACATTTCGACTGCTAACCTTGTATGCTAGGCGGGGGGGAAGGTAAATTCGGGATGTGATCTCTACCTGATCCAGCTGCCGGTGCCCATCGTCGGTCTGAAAAAGGAGGACAGCCAATGAACGCTGACCCTGCGACGGGAGACTGGGCGGCGCCTGCGGATGTGGCGTCTGCACCATGGCCGACGATCCCCGGTTACGAGATTCTCGACGAGCTAGGACGAGGCGGCATGGGCGTCGTCTACAAAGCCCGACAAATCAGTCTGAAGCGACTGGTCGCGCTCAAACTGATTCGTGACGGCGCCTTGGCCAGCGCCGAGGAGCAAGAACGCTTCCGCATCGAGGCGGAGGCGGCGGCACGCATGCGGCACCCCAATGTCGTGGCCATTTACGACATCGGCGAGCACGCCGGCCGCCCCTATTTTGCGATGGAACTGGTCGAAGGCGGCAGCCTGGATAAGCACCTCACAGGGAAGCCGCAACCCGCCGGGCAAGCAGCCGAGTTGGTCCGTACTGTGGCCCTTGCCGTGCAGCACGCGCACGAACAGAAAGTCGTTCACCGCGATCTCAAGCCGGCGAACATCTTGCTCACGCCGCGGAATACCGAGCCGAAGATCACCGATTTCGGTCTGGCCAAGCGTCTCGATAGCGACAGCACCGCCTTGACGCGGGAAGGGTCGGTGCTGGGCACGGCAGGTTACATGGCCCCCGAACAAGCGGAGGGCCGAGTCCGCGACATCGGCCCCGCGACGGATGTGTACGCTCTGGGTGCGATCCTCTACGAGCTGCTCACCGGACGGCCGCCGTTCCAGGCGGATTCCTGGAACCGGATGGTCCAGTTGGTATTGAACGAGGAGCCGGAGCCGCCGACGCGGTCGCAGCCGGGCGTGCCGCGCGATCTGGAGACAGTTTGTCTGAAATGTCTGGAAAAAGAGGCCCGCCAGCGCTACGCCAGCGCCGGGGAGCTGGCGGAAGACTTACACCGTTTCCTCAACGGTCAACCCGTGACCGCCGTTCCTTTGGGTGAGCGAGAGCGGCTGGAACGCCTGGCCAAACGGGACGGCTATCAGATCGTCGCCATGATCGGCGCGGGACCTCGCAGCACCGTGTACCACGCCCTCGAAGGTCCGCTGAAGCAGGCTGTCGTCGTGAAGGTCTATCGGCCGGGGAGCTGCACGCGGGACGAATGGGAGGGATGGCTCCAGCGTGCCGCCGACATGTGGTCCGGACTGGCGCATCCGCACATCGTTCCCATTCGCCGGGCCGGCTGGTGGGATGGCGCTCCGTGCCTGATGCTGGAATATGTGCCCAACGGCAGTCTAGCTGGAAAGCTCGCCGGCCAACGCTACTCGGTTCCCCAGGCGCTCCGCTTGGTTGAACAGGTAGCCGAGATTGTCAGCTATCTCCATCGGCAAGGGGTCATTCATGGTAACTTGAAGCCAGCCAATGTCCTCCTCGCCGCCGATGGCATCCCCCGCATTGCCGACTTGTATCCAACCGGCGGCGTATTTCAGCGTTCGCAACTCCTCGACGAGCGAGAGTCTACGGGACTCCGCTACTTGGCTCCCGAGTTGCTCCACGATCCGGATGTCGAGCCGCGCCCGTATACCGACATTTACGGTCTGGGAACAATCTTATATGAGCTACTGACCGGCAAGCCGCCGTTTGACGGCTCCAGCGCACAAGAAGTGTCCGAACAAGTACGCACTCAAGATCCGATCCCGCCCTGCCAGCTCAACAAGAAAGTGACGCCGCAGCTGGAGTCGTGCTGTCTTCGTTGTCTACGGAAAGATCCGTGGCGGCGCTACCACCGTGCTTACGACTTGTTAATGCGGTTACGCTCCGTCCAGGAAAACCTAGACGGTGAGAAGTGACGAGGGAAAGATTAACTCGGTGCCGCGTCCCCGCCGCCTAACCACTGAGACAGGGAGCGCGGCAACTCTTCGACAAACTTGCTTCGCGGCAGCACCGGATCACAGCCGGCAGAACGAGCCGCGCGCAATCGCTCCGTATCCACATGCGAACCATACGCTACTACGCGCGGCGGAGAAGGACACGTCTGGGCCAGTTGGTGGAACAGATCCGGCAAGTCTAGCCCTGGGAAGCCCAGATCAAGCAGCACGCAAGACGGCGCCTCCTGGCGAGCAAGAGCGAGAAGTTGCTCAAGAGAGCGGGCCGGTTTCACCGTCAAACCTTGAGCGCGGGCTTCGCCCGTGATACGGCTGGCAAACATCAGATCATCGCACAGGAGCAATGCAGACGGCATAGTGTCTCCTTGCTGTTCTTACCAGCCCGCTGTTGTGCCACGGCTGTGTCAGCCGTGGAAGCGGCCACGGCTGACACAGCCGTGGCACAACAGCAAGGGATGCCCTTACTGGCGCTGCGGGCTGGTATTAGGGCAAGTGCCCCAGCAGCTGGAACAAGTACAAGATCGCCCACGCCTTGACTTCAATGCGCACCGAGCGATCATCGCACAGCCGACAGATACCGGCGAAATCAAGTAATACCACTTCCAGATCTTCCGAGGCCTCCAGCTTCGGGTTTGTTTGCGCGGTCGCGCGGGCATCCACGAAGATCATGGCCACGGCTTCATCCGTCAGACCGCTTGATGAATACAACGGTTGCGTCACGCGGTGGACCTTGGTGATTTCCAGGCCGGTCTCTTCCATTAACTCACGGCGTGCAGCATCTTCGATGCTCTCCCCCGGCTCTAGCAACCCGGCCGGGAAGGCGAACACGTAATCGCCGACCGGCACACGGAATTCCCGGACCATCACCAAGCGCGGCGGCTCGTTCGGCATCCGCAACACCGGCACGATGATGACGGCGTCGGCTCTGTGTTCCGTATTGGGCTGTGGTTTGCGCGAGGCGTAGAGCCAATGGCCGCTGTGGCCTTTATGCTCGAATGTGGCCGAGTACAGATTCAACCATTTTTCGTGCGTGATCTGTTCAATTTTTTTGATTTGCATTTCAGATGGCCTCAGGTCCCCGTTCGCCGGTGCGGATGCGGATACAGTCTTCCAGCGGCAGGATAAAGATTTTGCCGTCGCCGATGCGCCCTTCCGGACCGGTGCGGCCGGCTTCCATAATGGCGTTGACGGTCGGCTCAACAAAATCCTCGTTGACGGCGATTTGCAGCTGCACTTTCCGCAGCAGGTTCACCGTCAACTCATGGCCGCGATACACTTCGGAATGGCCCTTCTGCCGGCCGAAGCCCTGCACGTCCACGATGGTGAGGCGAAAGACCTCGACCTGATTGAGGGCTTCCTTGACGGCTTCCAGCTTCGAGGGCTGGATGATGGCGAGAATAAGTTTCATGAGGGTTTGTTGCTCCGTGAACCAATCTCCGAAACGAGAAAACCTACCAGAGCGCCCAACAATGCGCCGGCCAGTCCGCCGCCATCGTTCGGCAAATGCGCGCAGCCGAGTAATACTCCCACACTGCCGCCTGCCAGAACACCCAACGTGCGCCAGCCGAGCGCGGCCACGAGTCCGCCGAGAAGCAGACCGATCACGGCCCCGAATCCAGCGAGAAGAAGCGTGCCGGCGATTGCTCCTAACAGAGCGCCCAGCACGATGCGCACGTTCCAGAGTTGTTGTTCCAGCGAGCGAATTTGTTCGCGTTCCGCGAGCGTTTGAGGTGGCTTAGGAATACGAATCGATGGAACCTTGCTGCTTTTTTCCGCTACTCTCTCAGCCGCGCTCTTTCCTGTGAGTAGTTGCAGGACTTCCTCCCGAGTATCCTCTAGCTTTAATCCAAGGTTCATAAGAATTTGGGAGGCCACGCCTTCTTCTTCGCGGAGCAGTCCCAACAGCAAATGCTCCGTGCCGACCCACTTATGATTGAGGTTCCTGGCCTCTTCGATGGCGTATTCAATAGCTTTTTTGGCTCGCGGCGTTTGCGGCAATCTGCCCATCGTCACCTTGCCCAGGCCAGACTGCACGATCTTCTCTACTTCCAGGCGAACTCTGCGCAGGTCAAGGTCGAGATTTTTCAGGACGTTGGCGGCAACGCCTGAGCCTTCCTTCATGAGTCCCAACAGAATGTGCTCGGTGCCAATGTACTCATGGTTGAAGCGCTGCGCCTCCTGGTTGGCCAGCTGCATCACCTTGCGAGCGCGATCCGTGAAGCGTTCGTACATGGTTTCGACTCCCTCACGATTTAGCTGCCAACAACTCCTCCAAATGCGCTTGCACCGACTCTGCCAGTACACTGAGATTGTACCCGCCTTCCAAGCAACTCACCAAGCGACCGCCGCAGTGCGTCTGCGCCACGTCCAACACTTGCTGCGTCAGCCAGACGAAGTCCTCGACTTCCAATCCCAGCGAACCGATGGGATCGAGTGCATGTGCATCGAAACCGGCGCTGACCAGGACAAGCTGCGGCTTGATCTTGTCCGCCGCTTTCTCTAAGGCGTTGCGATACGCGCCACGGTAATCTTTGCGCGAAATGCCGTAGCGGAGCGGGACGTTGAGTGTGTGGCCCAGCCCTGGGCCTTCGCCGGTTTCGTCGGCGTCGCCGGTGCCGGGGTAGAAGCCCATGCCGAAGCGATGGATGCTGAAAAACAACACGCGCGGATCGGCGTAGAAAATATCCTGCGTGCCGTTGCCGTGATGCACGTCCCAATCGACGATCAACACGCGATCCAGCGAATGAACAGACAGAGCGTGATGGGCGGCGAGGGCGATGTTGTTGAACAAACAGAACCCCATGCTGCGCGTCGGCGTGGCGTGATGGCCGGGCGGACGCACCAGGCAAAGGGCGTTGCGGTCCTCGCCGCGCAGCACGGCTTCGACCGCCGACGCGCAGGCTCCCGCCGCGGCCAAGGCGACCGTGAAGGACTCCGGCGAGACGACGGTATCCGGATCGAGATGGCCGCCGCCGCGTACCGACACGCCTTCGACGGAATGCACCATCCGCTGCAAATGTACTTGCGTCACTGTCTCCGCGGTGAGCGGACGATAGGAGCCAGGACGGCAGCGCGAGGGAAGGTCCGTTTTCTCCAGTCGGGCGTTGATGGCACGAAGCCGATCCGGCGTCTCGGGATGAGGCCCAGTTTCGTGGTGCAAAAACAGAGGATCGGTGTAAAGCAGTGTCATGCTGGCATTCTACAGCGACAGGGCTGAGAGGGAATCGCGCTCTATCAGAGGAGATGGGGGGATTTTGACGTTTCAAGCGGCCCGGTTCGTGCTCTTCTCTTCAAAGCGCTGATGCGAATACGAAGCAGCTTTGCTTATCATGGGAGAGGAACGAGGGACACTGAGTCGCGCACGCAGCGCAGCGGAGTAAGTGTGCATGTGCTGCGTGCGCGGCTCGGATGTATCGGATAACGAGGCCAATCCCATGATGCCAACCCGATGGATTGTGGTCTGCGGCTTGCTTGTGGGGTGTGCCTGCGTCGGCTGCCGGCCGCCGGAGCAGAAGGTGCGCAACCTCGTCCTCACCGGCTCAAGCGGCATGATGCCGCTACTGCGCGACATTGGCAAGCGCTTTGAGTCCGATCATGCCGGCGTGCGCATAGACGTGCAGTCCGGCGGCTCGACGCGCGGCGTCTCCGATGCACGGCAGGGATTGGCCGACATCGGCATGGTGGCGCGAGAACTCAAGCCGGATGAGGCCATGCTGCACGCCACGCCCATCGCCCTCGATGCGGTGTGCATTATCGTCAACCGCGCCAATTCGGTAAAAGAACTCAGCGACGATCAGATCGCCCGTATGTACACGCGCGGCGTCTCAAATTGGAAGGAAGTCGGCGGGCAGGATTTGCCGATTCTGCTGGTCCACATGGCGGATGGGCGGGCGCTTCTGGATCTGTTCCTCGATCACTTCAAGCTGCGGTCTACGCAGATTCGCGCCGATGCGCTGATTCAGGACAGCGAGCAGGGTTTGCAGGCCGTGGCCAGCCGGCCCGGAGCGATTGCTTACGTATCCTGCAGTCGAGCCGAAGCGGCGGGTGAGAATGTGCCCATTCACAAGCTGTCTTCCGGCGGCATCACGCCGACGAGCGAACACGTCCGCGACGGCACCTATCCGCTCTCGCGCCCTCTTCAGCTGGTGACGCGCGACACGCCCAAGGGATTGACCGCCGAATTCATCGATTATGCCCGCTCCAACGCCGTCGTCGATCTCATCCAGAAGTACCACTTCGTCGCGCTACAGAAGTAAAGCCCATCAGTGGGCGGGAACAACACAACCGGGCGGACAGGTAGCCGGTACAGCCGCAGGCGCATTCCAGCTGGATGCGGGCGCAGGGGCGACATAGCCCGCGGCCGGCGCCGGGCAGCACGGAACACAGCACTGCGGGGCACAGGCGGGCGCCGCTGGATAATATCCGTGACGCTCGCACATGTTGCGCAAGCAGCCGGTCGAGGCCAACAGGCCTGCCCAGGTCGCTGCCAGGAAGATACGTTTCCCCATCATCGTGCTCCCATTTTCACTACCCCCGGTCTCTTGCTGCACCGGGCAAGCACGGCAGCGATAATCCCTCCTGGGGTTTCCGTCAAGGCCAGTGTTTTACCCGCAATGCCGAATACAGAAGAAACGAACCACAGAGTCACAGAGACACAGAGAAGACACAAAGAACAGAAATTATTAGTGGAACAACCAGATAAATCGCTTTAGTTATCTTCCATCCTCCGGCCCCTATGCTCTCTCCTCCATCCTCTGTATTTTCTTCTCTGTGTCTCTGTGTCTCTGTGGTTAGTTCTAAGGAGAAAGTCATGTCGAAGCCGGAAACCCGCATTCAGGAACTGCACCTGACGCTGCCGCCCACTCCCAAACCGATGGCCAAGTATAAAACGGCCCTGCTCGTCGGCAACATGCTGTACGTCTCCGGCCACGGCCCGGCGAAAATCACGGATAAAACACCGCTGCAAGGCCGCGTCGGCGCGGATCTGACCACCGAACAGGGCAAGGAATGCGCCCGCGCCGTCGGCTTGAACATCCTCAGCACCGTTCGCGCCACACTTGGCTCGCTCGACAAGGTGAAGCGCCTCGTCAAAACACTGGGCATGGTCAACTGCACGTCGGACTACAAAGAACAGCCGCAAGTCATCAACGGTTTCTCGGAGTTGATGGCCGAGGTGTTCGGCGAAGATGCTGGCGTCGGCGTGCGCAGCGCCGTCGGCATGGGATCGTTGCCGAACAACATCCCGGTGGAGATCGAGTGTCAGTTTGAAGTGACGGCGTAAACCGGCAAGATCCTCGTGCGGTTTGGCTTCGGCGTGCCTCTATACTCACAGAAGTCGCGTTGACGGGAGGACACCGCCGTGAATTCATCCGCGCAAGCCGTGCTGGGTTACTTGCATTCGCTCCTCTCTCACCGTCACGGTGAGCAAGACAACGACCGCGAATTGCTGCGACGCTTCCTCGAAACAAACGACGGCGATGCGTTCGCTCTCCTTGTGCGACGGCATGGGCCGATGGTGCTGGGTTTGGCTTGCCGAGTCCTCGGCGATAGGCACCTCGCGGAGGACGTGTTTCAGGCCGCATTTCTCCTGCTCGCACGCAAGGCCCACACCATCCGCCGGGCCGAATCGCTGTCGTGTTGGCTGCACGGCGTCGCCTTCCGCCTCGCCCTCCGCGTCCGCCGCTCCCGGCATCACCGGCAGCAACGGGAATTGCATATCCGCCCACCATCCTCGCCATCTCCGCTCGAAGAGTTGACCGCGCAGGAACTTCTGACAGTTCTCGATCACGAGTTGCACCAGCTGCCGGAGAACCAGCGCGCCCCGCTGATTCTGTGTTGCTTGGAGGGGCTATCGCAGGAGGAAGCAGCACGGCGTCTTGGGTGTTCACCGGGCGCAGTAAAGGGACGATTGGAGCGCGGACGGCAGCGCTTGCGGTTACGGCTGGAAAAACGCGGATTGACGCTGCCGGCGGCGCTGTGCGGAACCTTGTTGATCGCCGGTTCGACCAGTCCCGTTCCTGCCGCACTGGCGCAAGCGACGCTGCAGTCCGCGACAACAGGAGCGAGCGCCTCGCCTGCGGTTACGGCGTTGCTTGAAGAGGCCATGCGGATGATGTTCGCCAGTAAATTCAGAGCCTTGAGTGCGGTCGTGCTGCTGCTCGCCGTCACGGGCACAGGAGTTGGCCTGATGGCCCTGCACCCGCAAACAGCGAAGGAGAACGCACCAGCGACGGCCTCCGATGAGAAGCCATCGTCAGCGAAGAAGGGCGTCGATCGGTATGGCGATCCGCTGCCCAAAGGTGCGGTCATGCGTCTGGGCACACTCCGGCAGCGGGCCGTGGGCGCGGCCCTGGCGGTCAGCGCGGACGGCAAGTCGCTCATCAGTGTGCGTGCAGGCAAAGCCATAAACATCTGGGACGCCCTCACCGGCAAGTTGCGTCAGACGCGCGAACTACCCGGCGAGACGTGGGGGCCATTCGTGCTATCATTCGACGGCCGCTTGCTTGCACGCGTGGTATCCGATCCGGATTATCGGGTGGAAATCTGGGAGGTGCCAACGGGTAAGAAACTCCGCGACCTGACGATCAAAGAGAGCGGCTACATCATGCCGGTGGCGTTCTCCGCCGACGGGAAGCGCATCGCCGCCGTCGGTCATCGGCGTCCGAAAGACCCAGGCAACGAGAGCGAACACCTCGTTCGCGCCTGGGATCTCGCGGATGGCAAAGAGATCTTCAGCAAGGACGTACGCAACAACGTCGCCAGTGATGTTGTCGCTTTCTCGCCCGACGGCAACCATCTCCTGGCGTCGTTCTCCTCGATCGACGAAGGTCTATACTGCTGGAGCATTGCAAAGGGGACGAAATTATGGCAATACAAGAAATTCGGCGGACGTACATCGCTCGTGTTTACGCCGGATGCCAAGATCCTTTCCACAGGGCTGGGACCACAAACGCTCGACCTCGCAACGGGAAAGACGAATCCGATCCAAGGTGCGCCGCCTATCCAATGGGATAGTCACTTGACCCTGGCCCCCGATGGCCGCACTTTGCTCATTTCGACTGCACAAGGAGTGATTGTTTGGGATATGGTCCACGGCAAGGAAGTGCGAACGCTGCCCGGCGCAGGCGAGGAAGTCTTCGTCATGCCGGACAGTAAAGCCATCATCACGAACAATGGCGCGCTGCAGCGCTGGGATCTCGAAACCGGCAAGGCCATCTGGACGGACACGTCGGATCTCGGCCATATCGGCGAAGTTGCCGAAGTCAAGTTCTCGGCGGACGGCAAACGGCTCGTCTCGGCCTCGACGGACGGTACGGTACGGCTGTGGGACACGGTGATAGGCCGGCCGCTGCGCATTTGGCGCGGCTCCGAAGGCAATCGGTCTGTGCGAGCCATGCAATGGGCTGGAGCCAGTGCCAAAACGCTTGACATCTCGACCGACGGGCGGCGTGTCGTGTCCGCCGGTTCGGACGAGTGCATCAAACTGTGGGACATTACCTCCGACAAAGAGTTCCGGACCATCGCCCTTCCTCGCGCGGAAAAAGGCGAAATGGGTCGGCGATTCTATGACGTTCGTATCAGTCCAGACGGCCGGCGGATCGTCGGCATCTTTGGCCCGCGCGGCGGCATGGTGGTGGTTGGCCAGCCAGCCCCTAAACTCACGGATAAGCTCGCGCTGTGGGATGCAGAGACGGGAAATTTGTTAGAGATGCACGCCGTGGACAGAGTCGGCGGGGGCACGTTCTCTCCCGACGGTCATACGTTGCTGAGAGAGAGCCACTTGATCGATGTCCGGTCAGGGAAAACAATCGCCGAACTGCCCGGTCTAGGCAGTCTAGGCGGCACCGGGGGGTTCTCGTGCGATGGCGCCCTAATTGTCGGCCAGGCTCAGGAGAAAAGGCGACAAAAGGGTATGGAGGTATATGGGCCGGACGGCCTGCGCGTGTGGGAAGCGGCGACGGGGAAAATCGTCGCCCGGCTGAAAACAGAATCTTGGGTCGCCCAGACTGTCTTCCACCCGGACAATCGCTACATCGCTACGAACGATCTTGACGGCATCCGTCTCCGTGATGTGCGCGACGGTCAAACCATCGCCCATTACCACATGCCTGAATCAATCCGCGCCGGCACAACGCGTGGCAGTTACGCCAGTTGTCTGTCGTTTAGTCCCCACGGACGGCGAATGGCGACGGGATTGCCGGATGGCACAATACTTCTGTGGGACGTTTCTCTACCGGCGTCTAAACCGCAACGGCTGGAAGCAAAGGATCTCGAAACGCTGTGGACCGAGTTGGCCGACACCGACGCGGCGAAAACCTGGCGCGCCGTCTGGCGTCTCGCGGATGCTTCCAACGATGCGCTCGCCTTTCTGCGCGAGCGCATCAAGCCCTATCCGACAGCACCGGCAGAAGTGACGCGCAGGCTGCTGGCCGATCTCGACAGCGATTCTTTCGAGGCCCGTGAAGCTGCGCTGAAACGGTTGAAGGAAATGGGTCTGCAAGCCGAGCCGGCATTGCGCGCGGCGTTGCAAACCAGGCTGTCGCTGGAACAACGACGACGCATCGAAGCGATCTTGGCTGCGTTATCCGAGATACCAGGGAAACCACCACCGGAGGAATTACGACAATTGCGAGCGCTGATCGTGTTGGAACGAATGGGCACAGCGGAGGCAAGGGGGTTGCTTAAGGAAGTGGCTCATGGGCCACCCTCAGCGCGCCTGACGCGACAGGCCCAGGCGTGCTTGGCGTGTCTGCGCTAACAACTCGCGCATCAGGGTGGAAAAGCAGCGATGGCGGCGGCGCGGCGAGCGGGGTCGGTCTCAATGGCATCGAGTAAGGCTAAAGCAGCAGTCGCTCCCTGGACGGCATCTTGAGCGAGGCGCTCCGTAGCAAATTTCGGTAACGGACGCAGATCGTAACTGGCATGATTGCGATGCGGGCACCATTTATCGAGAGCATAGCCCAGCCGTTTCAAGTCCGGATCGGCAGCATAAACGAAGCGGAGACGGACGGCAGAGTGCACGTTCTGATGAGGCATGACAGTTATTCCCCAGCGGCTGAGAGCGTCTCGGCATTCGAGAAACAAGGCGTAATAAGCATGGATTACTGTCGCCCGCCGATGCGCTTCGGTCGTACCGGCAACCACTTCGCGGGCCACCTCCAGGAAGGCTCTACCTTGCATTGGGCCTCCCCGGACTGAGCAGAATGAGCAGGTGCTCTAATACTTGCGGTGGGAACGTGTTTACGACCCACTCATCCAACTTCGCCGAGGTAGTGTTTCCGGGGGTGAATGCCAGGTCGCTGTACGCAGTAATGCTGACTGGCTCCCAATCGGTATCGTAGGGTAGTTCGCGTACGACCTCAATGGCGGCCAGGTCAGGCACAACCGCGCGGACATGTGCGATCATCTGCTCAAACTCGTTATTCATGCCCAACTCGGCGATGCGGGCCTCGGCTTCGGGCGTAATAGTCATGGAAACATCGCTCGTTGTGTTCATATCATCGCTCCTGATTTCGCAGTGAATAATATAACACGGGTCGCGCTTCGGATATGTGTCAATCCTTCGCGCCGGGCTTGGCGACCGTGATGAAAAACGGCTCGCCGCAGAAGGTCCACTTCATCACGAAGTTGATAGAGACGTGAGCCATGATCGGCACAAGTTGCTTCTCGACCGGCTTGGCGTCTGCCGCCGCCCGGAACGTGAGGTACGCCTTGGTCTGCTCGCCGGTCAAAAGCGTTTGGCTCGCCTTGTCGTCGATGCGAACGCCGGACGGCATACTACTGCCGTAAATCGTGTTCAAGTGCTGATAAACTGTGTCGAGCGTCACATTGCCTTTGAAACCCGGGCGACGTTGGATAGCGACCTCGACCCGCTTGGATTCGCCTGGTTTGAGGGTGATCGAGGTCGGACGGATGGCGACGGATTGGATGTCGAGCGGATCGCCGATGGACAGCGTGTGCATGTCGGCAGGATAGTGGTAGCGTCCGCCGCCGGGCATGTAGATTTCCTGGAGGGGCCGCGCTGTCGCTTCCAACACCCTCGTTCCCACGCTCCGCGTGGGAACGCCGTCCGGGCGCGGAGCCGTCCCGAAGATGCGGAGATTGACGGCGGTCTGTTTTGCATCGGGCGCGGCCCGCAGGATAATGCAGCCGTCCCGGCCGTCGGCGAGAATCCGGCCGCAGTGGGCCGTCACGCCCGTCGGCAAGCCCTCAACACCGAGTTGAATCTCGCCGGCGAATCCGTTCTTACGCACGGCGCGCACGAAGATTGCGCTCGACAGGCCGGGCGCGAGCAGCGTTTTATCGCTGTCGATCTCCAGCTCGAAGTGCGGTTCACTGCGAACGATGGTGAGGAAATACACAAAGTTCTCGCCGCCGCGTCCGTGCAGATCGCGCACCTCAATCGTGTAACGCCCAGACGCCGGCGCAGCCCAATTCTCAATCTGCGAATCGGCGTGGACGTAGCGGTCGCGCGCGTCATCGTTCTCGATCAGTGCTTGCCCCTTGGAATTGACGATACGCACAAGCGAATCAAGAGCCGATTGATACGGGCGAGCCGAAACGGCGACGGTGAAGCGCTCGCCGGCTTTGGCCTCGAAGCTGTAACGATCCACATGATCTTCCGTCCCGATACAGCCGCTGATACCGCAGGGAACAGGAAGGGTGGAGGGTGAATTGTTCCCTCCACCGTTTGGTTCAGGCAAACGGCTGACCACGAGAGGAACCGCGTTGCTTCTATCATTGCCCAGAGGGAGCGTAGTCCAGAGCGCCCCATCGGGTGTATTGGATGGCAAGGTTAGCGAGGTGAACGGATCAGCGGGAAGGTTGTAGCCGATCAGGCGCAAGCGCGTCTCACGGCCCGGTGTGACACGCAGCGGATGAACACAGGTGACGAACGGGCGATCATTGATTTCGATGCAGTATTGCCAGTACGGATTGCCGCCGTAACGGGTGTCGCGGATCTCCAGGTAATACTCACCGGCGGCAGTGAAGCGATAATGCAAAAGCGGATCGCCAAAGAAGTAATTATCGTTGGACGCCAGTACGCTGCCGGCGGCGTTGCGCAGGCTGATGATCGGATCGGCGTGTTCCTGCAAATCGTGGATGCGGTTTTCCAGACGCTGGCACCGCACATGGAACGTCAGGGCCGTTCCGGCCGCGACTTTGAATTTGTAATAATCCACATCCTCGCGCTTTTCGATGGCGCCGCACACCGTCGCCGGCAGTGTGATTGATTGAGCGGATTGCAACGTATCATTGTTCGCCGCTTCGCGCACGATGGGATCGCGCACCACGACGATTTGCCCCAAGGTGGACGCTCCTTGCGGCGTGGCGATGCGCACGTCGCGCACGCCCGGCAGCGCATCCGCCGCCAGATGGAAGCGAACTGTGAGCGCGCTCACTTGCCGTCCGGGAGCGGCCGGTTTCACCTGCCTCTGCGTATCCACGGTCGCTGTTACGCCGTCGCCGGTGACGAAGACCTTGTACGCTCCGTTCAGATTGTAACGTGCCAGCACTTCGCATTCCGTAGTTTGTCCGACCTGCACCGCCACCGGTCGTACGCACATCACCATCGGATACGAAGTCTGGGCACATAAAAATTCACCGCAGAGAACGCAGAGAACGCAGAGAGAAGAAAAACCAAGAAAGAGTCGATGAAATCGGCGGCAGATCTGAATGCATGAATCCATCATTTTCTACTCTCCTTTCCTTTCTCTGCGTTCTCTGCGTTCTCTGCGGTGAATTTCGCGTTCTACCGAACGAAGAGGAAGTGCTTGGAGTTGAGGAGCGACCACAGCAGATCCTCATAGAACCCCTTGGCGTCCGTCGTCTCTGCCAATTGCTGGCGCCAGACGGACTGTTCGCGGCCGGTAGGTCGGCGGCTGAGCGTGGCCAGGTACAATTCGTTGACGATCTCGTCGTGCGATTTCTTGGCCGCCAAGAGGCGCGCGATGCGGCCCTTGGGTGAGCTGATCTTGACCGTCACGATGTCGCCGTTGAGCGTGTGCAGCGCCTGAGCGAGGTTCGGGTCCGAGATGCGCTCGCACTCGCACACGCCTTGGCGGCGCGGCTTGCCGAAGGTGTTGAGGAAATAATTGTTGTAGCGCGAATCGGGCAATTCGATGGCCCGTGTGCCCAGCGGCACTTTCTCGAACTTGGTGGGCACGCCGGTCGCCGCGTCCACGGCGTCAAGCAACGGCTCGGCCGCGATGCGCTTGACGTTGTAATGACTGTAAAAGCGGCTATCGGCGGCGTTGGATTTCGTTGGCTGCGAATCGAGCTGATACAAGCGTGAGCGCATGATTGTGCGCATCAGGTGCTTGATGTTGTAGCCGCTTTTGACGAAATCGGCGGCCAGCGCGTCCATGAGGGCGACGTTGCTCGGCGGATTGGTGGCACGCAGATCGTCGATCGGCTCGACCAGGCCGTGGCCCAGCAGATAAGCCATGTAACGGTTGACGATGTTGCGAGCGAAATAGGGATTGTCTGAACTCGTCAGCCAATTCGCGAGCGTTAGGCGACGGTCGGTGGGACCGGCGTCTCGCCGGTCGGCAAGGTCGGCCGCGAGTTTGCCGGGCAACGGCGCCGGCTTCATGATCTGGCCGGTGCGTGGATGGCGCACCTCGCCATTGGAACGCGCTACCACGATGGTCTCTCGGCCAAAGATGCCGAACTCCTGGCTGATCTTGTTGCCCACCCGCGCGAAGAAGGCCGCGAAGCGGTAATAATCCTCCTGGCCCAGCGTCTCGTAGGGGTGATGATGGCACTTGGCGCACTGCAAGCGGACGCCCAGGAAGATTTGCGAGGTTGCTTCGGTAAGATCCTGCGGATTGCGGGCGATGCGGTAATAGTTGGCCGGCCCGTTGCTGAAGGTCGAGCCGCG
>Ga0070739_10003511_pt1 | contig 19469 bp, 17 predicted proteins | sample Coa_R1_7_FD_66445 | JGI IMG/M metagenome (GOLD analysis project Ga0070739, IMG submission 66445) | Surface soil microbial communities from Centralia Pennsylvania, which are recovering from an underground coalmine fire - Coalmine... | ecosystem: Environmental > Terrestrial > Soil > Unclassified ... | reverse complement strand
CGAATTATCGTCGTGGATCGTTACCGAAACCTCCGTGGCATACCCCGCCAGCGCCTCATCGACCGAGTTATCCACCACTTCGTACACCAGGTGATGCAACCCCATCTCCCCGGTCGACCCGATATACATCGCCGGCCGCAGCCTTACGGCCTCCAGCCCCTCGAGAACCTTGATGCTCCGCGCATCATACTCGCCGGGCATCCCGACATTCACTTCATTTCCCATAAATAACCAGTTTCCGAATTTCTTGTTTGTCTCGGCGTCTCTGCGTCTCGGCGGTTAGTTCCCTGCCTCAGTCCTCAAATCCGCATCGGCATCACCACATACCGGTACTGATCCGCCACCGCATCGCCCGCCGGCCGCATCTCGCCCGCGCTCTTCTGATCTTTCAACTCGAACGCCACCGCGTCCTGCGGAATCGCGCGCAGGAAGTCCAGCAGGTACGTCGCGTTGAACCCGATCTCCAGGTCCGGCCCCGAGTACTCGCTTGGCACGCTCTCCTCGCTCTCCCCGGTCTCGACCGAAGACGAGAACACCCGCACCTCTCCGTTGGTAAACTGCACCCGGATCGCCCGCGACCGCTCGTCCGCAAACTGCGCCACCCGCTCGATCGCGCTCTTGATCTCGTCCTTCTGCAGCTTCGCCATCAGCGCGTGGTCCTTCGGCAGCACCCGCTCGTAATCCGGAAAATTTCCCGTCAGTTTGCGCGTGATCAGCAGCCGCTGCCCCACCTGGAAGTACAGGTGATTGTCATCCCCCGAAAACACCACCTTGGCGTCTTCCCCGGCATCGTCGGCCAGTTTGCTGAGCTCCCCCATCGCCTTTTTGGGAATCAGCGCCCGGAACTGCGCCGCGGCCCCGCCATTTTGCTCCGGCGGCGCCTGCACGTACGCCAGCCGGTGCCCGTCCGTCGCCACCATCGTCAGCCCTTCCGGCCGGATCAGCAGCAGCGCCCCGTTCAGCGTGAACCGCGATTCCTCCATTGAAATCGCAAAGCTCGTTCGCGCGATCATCGAGGCCAGCGTCTTCACCGGTATCTCCGCGATCGCCGGCGGCATCTCCGGCAGCTCCGGAAAACTCTCCCGGCTCATCCCCGCGATCCGCGTGCGCGACCGCCCGCTCGTGATGCTCGCCCAGTGGTTCTCCAGGAACTTCATGGTGAGATCGCCTTCCGGCAGCAGCCGGACATAATCCAGCAGCTTCTTCGCCGGCACCGTCCCCGCGCCCTCTTTTTTCACCCGCGCCGGGCATACGCACCGGATCCCCAATTCGAGATCCGTCGCCGTCAGCGTAATCCGGTCCCCCGCCGTCTCGATCAGCACGTTCGACAGGATCGGAATCGTGGTCTTCTTCTCCACCACGCCCTGCGACAAGCTCAGCTCCCGCACCAGATCCGCTCTGTTCACCGTGAATTCCATACGCTGCTCCTGAACGCTGAACTCCGAAATCCCACCCGCCCGCGGCTCGCTTCAAGATCCCGGCATACCGCCTCCGCCCGCAGCCGCCGCGCCTCCGGCTTCCCGGCTCTGCCCCGACGTCACCTCGCCTTACTTCAGTCCCGACGGCCCGCACTTCAACCCAACCGCCCGCGGCCCAACCTCCAGCTCCGGCTTCCCGGCTCTGCCCCGACGTCGCTTCGCCTTACTACTTCCCCTGTTTCTACCTACACAACTTCAAAGTCGTCGTTGTCGGGGATGTGCAAATGTGAGAATGCAACCTAAATTATACTAAATTCAAGGACTTTGCGCTATAGCCCCGTGTAGGAAACCTTGTGCCCGCTTTCTGCGGAACCCGCTCTGTCACGCAATTCACACAGATTTTCAGTGCCGCCGGAGAGGGCCCGTGTGGAAATCCGGCTAACCCTATTGCAATGAATCCATCAAGCTGTGCAAAGTTCTGTTTAATTCGCGATCATTCTGGCGGGAATCTTCAATTTTCTTGATGGAATGGATGACGGTGGTGTGGTGCTTGCCGCCGAACGCGCGCCCGATTTCGGGCAGCGAGGCGTGAGTGAGCTCCTTGACCAGGTACATGGCGATCTGGCGCGGGTACACGACCTTCTTCGTGTTGCTCTTCTCCTTCAACTGGGATTGCTTGATCTGGAACCAGTCGGCGACCGCTTTCTGAATGGCGTCGATGCTGACGCGTTTGTCCTGCACGTGCACCAGGTGCCGTAGCGCCTGCTGCGCCATCTGCAGATGAATCGGCGCGCCCGTGAGCGAAGAATAGGCGATCAGCTTCACCAGCGCGCCTTCGAGCTCCCGCACGTTGTGCTTCGTCTTCGATGCCATAAAGATCCGGACATCGTCGGGCAGCTTGATTCCCTCCGCCTCGGCCTTTTTGTCCAGAATCGCCATTTTGGTTTCGAGATCCGGCGGCTGAATATCCGCGATCAGTCCCCACTCGAACCGCGACCGCAGGCGTTCGAGCAGCCCGGGAATCTCCTTCGGCGGCGCATCGCTCGAAATCACGATCTGCTTCTGGTGATCGTGCAACTCGTTGAAAGTATGGAAAAATTCTTCCTGCGTCCGCTCCTTGGTGCCGAGCACCTGGATATCGTCGATGAGCAGCACATCGGCTTCGCGGTACCGCTGATGGAACTGCTGCATGCGGTCCGTGCGGATGCAGGCGATCATCTCGTTCATGAACCGCTCGCTCGAGGTATAGATCACCCGCATGCTGGCGAATCGGTTGCAAAGCTCGCGGCCGATCGCGTGCATCAGGTGCGTCTTCCCCATCCCCACACCGCCATAGAGAAACAACGGGTTATAGCTGCGCGAAGGGTTTTCCGCCACCGATTTCGCGGCCGCTGCCGCAAACTGGTTGCAGGCGCCGACCACGAACGTCGAAAACGTGAATTTCGGGTTCAGGGCGCTCCCCGTCCGCGAATCGAGGTCGGCGTCCGCGAACGCCGCGGATGGCGTCACCGGCGCCGTTCCGTTGCCCTGCGCGACCCAAACAACCTCCTGGATCGGAAGCTTCAACTCGCGGATGGCCTCCCTGGTGAGCGCAGCGTATTCCGCCTCCAGCCAGGCCGCCGTCTCGCGATCGGGCACCGAGACGTGCAGCCTTCCGCCGCTCACTCCGGCAAAGGATGTCCCGCGCAGCCAGTTCTCATAGCTCTCCTGGCTGACCTTGTGTTGCAGGAAATTGCGAAGCTGCTCCCAGAGATTCATCGGATTTTTGCACACGGTATCCACACGTTTTCCACAAGAATTCCGCAACTTTGTGGGATCCGAACGAGGACTACTCGGAATCTGCCGTACCGCGGACCGAAATGTAGTCTAGCACACCGGAAACGTTTTGCTGCAAGTTTATAAGTAGCTGGATTTTCATTAATTTGGCCAGAACGTTTGACACTCGCGCTGTTTCAGGTGAAAATAGGGTTTCCGTTCGCGTGGATGTGGTTCCGCGAGCTCGAATGCGGCTCGCCCGGGCGGAATTTTTCAACACGTTCAAGCGGGAGTAACTCAGCTGGTAGAGTGCGACCTTGCCAAGGTCGATGTCGCGGGTTCGAATCCCGTCTCCCGCTCCAGTTCTTTTTCAGTTGTGGTTCCGTTGCTTTGGTGCCGTGCTTTGGTGCCGTGCTTGGGTGCGGTTCAAGGGTTGGGTTCCGTGCTTGGGTCGGTTCTTTGGGTTGCCCGCCTATGTGTAAGCGCATATTTTCCTCCTGCGTCGTATTGACAATTGCTGCGGCCGCGGCTTGGGCGCAGAACTACAAGCTCGAAACGGAAAACGCGCTGCCGCCGGTTCCGGCGGCGTACTCGGCGCTGCTGGCTGAGCCGGGGTACCGGGTTGCCGGGCCTTCAGGGACGTGGGTGGAAGTGTGGTTCCGGAAATCCATTCCGCAGGGCCCGAAGTCTTCCGATCCATCGATCACGCTGCCGATTGCGCAAGGAACATTTCTTGGCATCATGCGGTTTCCGGGCAACGGGGCGGACCGCCGCGGCCAGACCATCAAGCCCGGAGTCTATACGATGCGGTACAGCAATTTCCCGGTGGATGGCGCGCACCAGGGTGTGGCGCCACAGCGGGATTTCGCGCTGCTGACGCCGATCGCGAACGACGCCGATCCGGCGGCGATGCCGGATTTTGACAAGCTGGTGAACATGAGCAAGACGAGCGGCACGAACCATCCGTGCGTGTTCTCGCTCGAGCCGCCGGCCGGAAACTCCTTCCCGGCGCTGACCAAAGAAGGCGATCACGACACGGTGCTGAACGTGAAAGCCGGGGATCTTCCTGTTGCGATCATCGTGGCTGGGACGGTCGAAGGCTAGCGTTCACCGCCTCCACGATATGGCTGGCGGAGATTCCGAATTCCTCCAGGAGTTCCTCGGGCTTGCCGCTGTGCGGGATGTCGCGGATGGCGAGCTTGCGGAGCGCAATTCTTTCCTCAGATAAAGCAGCGAGCACGGCATCGCCTAAACCGCCGTGCGCGTAATGATCCTCGACAGTGATGACGTTTCCGCCGCAGGCACGCGCGGCGGCGGCGAGGGTTTCGCGGTCGATGGGGCGGATGCTGAAGAGGTCGATGACGCGGATGGCGATGCCCTGCTTCTGAAGCTCGTCATGGGCGGCGAGCGCTTCGAAAACGGTGACGCCGGCGGCGACGACCAGGGCGCGATCGCGATCGCTCGCGCGGAGCACCTTGCACTTTCCTAAAGCAAAAGACTCATCGGCGGGATAGAGGACCGGGGAATTACCGCGTCCGAGGCGGACGTAGCCGGGGCCTTCGGATTCGGCGAGCAGGCGGGCGCATTTCCAGGCGGCGGTGGCGTCGGCGGGATAGAGGATTGTGAAATTGGGTTCGGCGCCGATCATGGCGATGTCTTCGAGGCCCATCTGGGTGGGGCCGTCCTCGCCGATGGAGACGCCGACGTGGGTGCCGGCGAGCTTGATGTTGAGCCGGCTGATGGCGGCGACGCGGATGAAGTCGTAAGCGCGGGTGAAGAAGCAGGCGAAGGTCGAGGCGAAGGCGATTTTGCCGCGGCCGGCGAGGCCCATTGCCATGCCGAGGATGTTCTGCTCGGCGATGTAGCCTTCCAAGAAGCGGTCCGGGGCGGCTTTTTCGAAGTCCTCGGTGTGGGTGGAGTTTTTGACGTCGCCATCGAGGACGACGATGCGGGGGTCGGAGGGACCGAGGGCGGCGAGTCCTTCGGCGAAGGCTTTGCGGGTGGCGACGGGCTTCTGGCCGGGGGAGTAGGGGGGATCGGGGATCGGGGGTGGGGGTTCAGGGCCTGCGGCTGGGGGCTCGGGGTGCGCGGACTCGGCGGGGTGGGCGGCATCGGTTTCGGCGGACTCCTCGCGGGCTGTGGCGGGGTGGGCGGCGGCGACGTATGGGGGCTCCGGGTGGACGTCGGCCGATGGGTGCGCGGGGGATGCGGGCAGCGGGTTGGGACGCCAATCGGCATCGGCGCCGGTGAGCTGGCGTTCGAGCTCGGCGATGACTTTATCGGCGAGGTCTTTGGGAAGGGCTTTACCGTGCCAGCCGTCCTTGTCCTCGATGTCATCGAGGCCTTTGCCTTTGATGGTGCGGGCGAGGACTACGGTGGGGCGGCCGGCGGTCTGGCGGGCGGTTTCGTAGGCGGCGAGGAGCTCGGGGATGTTGTGGCCGTCGACGATGAGGGCCTGCCAGCCGAAGGCTTCCCAGCGCTGGCGGTAGATCTCCATGTGGTGCTGGAGCATGGTGGGCTGGCTCTGGCCGAGGCGGTTGACGTCGATGGTGGCGCAGAGGTTATCGAGGTTGTGGAGCGAGGCCCACTGGGCGGCTTCCCAGATGGAGCCTTCGGCGGATTCGCCATCGCCCATGAGGACGTAGACGCGCTGCGGGGCGCGGTCGAGTCTGGCGTTGATAGCCATTCCGGTGGCGACGGAGAGGCCCTGGCCGAGGGAGCCGGTGGCGACATCGACGAAGGGGAGGCGGGGAGTGGGGTGGCCCTCGAATTCAGAGCCGGCCTGGCGCAGGGTGAGGAGGCGTTCGCGGGGGAAGGCGCCGGCTTCGGCCCAGGCGGCGTAGAGGACGGGGGCGGCGTGGCCTTTAGAGAGGACGAAGATGTCGGCGGCGCGGTTGTGGGGGTCGCGGGGGTCGTAGCGCATGACGGAGTAGAAGAGCACGGACATGATTTCGGCGGCGGAGGCGCAACTGGTGGGGTGGCCGCTGCCGGCCTGGGTGGTGGAACGGACGGAATCGATGCGGAGGCGGGTGGCCTTATCGCGGAGGACACTGAGGGCGGTCTGGGCGATGGGTTCGGCGATCATGGAGGGTCTCCTGGGGATATTGTGGGGCAGCGGGCGGGCGGGGGCTGTGAGGAAGGGTACGGAGGAGAATGGAGCCGGATGATCACCGCTGAGGCGCCGAGACGCCGAGGAAAAGCAAAACAGGCGCAGGCGGCGCTACGGGCGTGGGCCAGTGCGGCGGATGATGAGCAGGGTCATATCGTCCTGTTGGGGGCCGGCGGCCCGGAAGCGGGCGACCTCTTCGAGGACACGGTCTCCGATGGCCGCGACGTCCGCTTCGGCGTGGCGGCGGAGGCAATCGAGGAGGCGCTCCTCTTCGAAGGCGTCACCGTTCGGATGCTGCGCTTCGGTGATGCCGTCCGAGTAGACGACCATGCTTTCGCCCGGATGGAGCACGACGCGGCTGGCCGCATAATCGCCCTGACTAAAAAGGCCGAGGGGCAAGCCGGCGGGCTCGACCCGCTCGGCGGCGCCGCGGCGAATGATGAGGGGCCGGCAATGGCCCGCGTTGCAGAGCTCCAACCCGGCTTGCGTGGCCACGCCGGCGACGAGGGTCGCGTAGTGGGTTGCGGGCGTGCTCTCGCAAAAGAGGCGATTCGCGCGCCGCATCAACTCACGGAGGGGCAGATCGAGAGTCAGGAGACTGCGAAAGATCGCGCTCAGGTGGGTCATGAGCAGGGACGCGGCGACGCCCTTTCCGGTGACGTCGCCGAGGGCGAAGAACAGCGACAAGCCATCGGCCGAGGGGATCATTTCGCAGTAATCGCCTCCGACGATCCCGGCGGGCTGGTAGCGGTAATGGGCCACCCAGTTTCGGGCGGCGACGTCCCTGGCCGGCAGGAGCCTGGATTGGATGCGGGTTGCGAGCTCGAGGTCCTGCTCGTGGGCCCGCCTTTGCTCGGCCGTGAGGTGGTCGAGGCAGAATCGGACGAACGGATCCTGTTTCAGACGGTCGGCTTCGATGGTGTCATGGCAAGCCTCGCACAGGCCGAAGGAACCGTCGTCGATCCGGTGTAGGGCTGCGTCGATCTCCGCCAGGAGCTCTGTGAGATATTCCGTGGAAACGGAGCCGGCGGCCGCCTGGAGGCGCGCGCGTTTTTCGAGGATCACGGGACGGAGCTCGTGAGCCAACGAGGTGGATGCGGGATTCATGCGGGCGGTTGCTCCTGTGCTTCCTATTGTGATGCATGGAGCGGGAGCCGGTTGCGGCGGGGTGTGGGCGGGCGGAGAACGGGCAGGCCGCTCGCGGGTGGCTCTTGCGGAGCGGCCTGCCGGGACTGGCGCGCTGTGGCGCCCGGGCGTTCGGCTAGGGGAGACGGGTCATCGGCCCCAGCGTTCGTGGTCCCGCCCGCGCCAATCGTGTTCGCGGCGTTCGTGCTCGCGCCATTCATGTTCGCGATGCTCCTGCCACTCGCGGCGTTCATACCAGCCGCGATCGCGCGACGGGTAGGAATACGCATACGCGCCGTAGCCGGGAGCCGGATATGCGGGCGCGCTGTAACCGTAGTATCCGGAATACGGCGCGGCGTAGGCGGGATAGGCGGGATATGCGGGGGCGACGTAGGCCGGGCTGGCGCCATAGCGATTGCAGGACTGGGCCATCGCAGAAAAAGGGGTAATCAAGAATAGGAGTCCGCCGAAGCCGACTAACGAGATTTTCAGAATGTTTGACATCTAACTCTCCTCCACCATGTTGGACGCGGGCCAGCGGGAGTGGGAGACAGGCGATTCGATTAAATGTGGTTCATGACGATTCGAGGAGCTCGGAATCGAAGCGGCGGTAGATTTCGTGTTGGCGGGCGGGGTCGCGGTCGGACTGGAGGGCGGCGATGAGAGCGGCGAGGCGCGGAGTGAGGATGATCAGGTAACGCGCGCCGGGGGCGGCGGTGTAGGTGTGAGGTGTGCCGGCGGGAACGAAGACGGTGGTGCCGGGGCCGGCGGTTTCGGTGCGGTCCTGGTAGCGGAAGGTGAGCTGGCCTTCGAGGACGTGCCAGGCTTCGTCGTCTGAGTGGTGGACGTGGAGGGTGGCGGGGCCGGAGCCGCGCCACTCGTGGATGGAGAAGGAGGAGCCGGTGGCGGAGAAGGGCATGGATCGATCCTACCTCAGCGGGCGCGGTGCGATCAGCGCGAGCTGAGATCGGCCGCAATGCGGGCGAATTCGTCGAGGGCGGCCTGGAGATCCTCGACGATCTCGGCGGCGATGACGTCCGGTTCGGGCAGCGAGGCCGAGTCCTCCAGGCTGTCATCCTTGAGCCAGAAGATATCGAGGCTGAGCTTGTCGCGCTTGACGAGCTCGTCATAGGCGAATGGGCGGAACCGTTCGGTCTCGTTTCTGGCGTGACGGTTGGCCGGGTTGTAGCAGCGGACGAAGTCGTCGAGGTCCTCGCGCTTCAGGGGGTTGGTTTTGAGGGTGAAGTGCTGGTTGGTGCGGAGATCGTAGATCCAGAGCGTTTTGGTCCAGGGCGTTTCGCTGGCGGGTTTGCGATCGAAGAATAGGACGTTCGCCTTGACGCCCTGGGCGTAGAAGATGCCGGTGGGCAGGCGCAGCAGCGTGTGGACGTCACATTCGTGCAGCAGATTTTTGCGCACGGTTTCGCCGGCGCCGCCCTCGAAGAGCACGTTATCCGGCAGGACCACCGCCGCGCGGCCGTTGATCTTCAGGAGCGAGCGGACGTGCTGGAGGAAATTCAACTGCTTGTTGCTGGTGGAGGCCCAGAAGTCCTCGCGGTAGACGGTCAGCGATTCGCGGCTAGTCTCGCCTTCCTCGTTGATGACCGTCATGCTCGATTTTTTGCCGAATGGCGGGTTGGTGAGCACCAGGTCGTAGGCCGTGGAAGGCTTTTTTGCGAGGCTGTCCTCGACGCGGATGGGGCACTCGTCGCCGCCGATTCCGTGGAGCAGCATGTTCATGGCGCACAGGCGCGCGGTGTTATCGACGATCTCGACGCCGTGGAGCGCTTTGGTGCGCAGGTGGCGTTTTTCGTCTTTGTCGAGTTTGCTCCGGCTGATGAACTCGTAGGCGGCGAGCAGAAAGCCTCCGGTGCCGCAGGCGGGGTCGATGATGGTTTGCCGGGGCTGAGGCTGAATGCAATCCACGATGGCGCGGATGAGAGGGCGGGGCGTGAAGTACTGGCCGGCGCCGCCCTTCACGTCCTCGGCGTTCTTCTGCAGGAGGCCTTCGTAGGCATCGCCCTTGACGTCGGCATCGAGGGTCATCCACTGCTCGCGATCGATCAGCTCGGCGATGAGGCGGCGCAGCTTCGCGGGGTCCTGAATTCTGTTCTGCGCCTTGCGGAAGATGACGCCGAGCAGGCCATCCTGGTGGCCGAGATTCTCCAGGACCTGCCGGTAGTGGCGTTCGAGCGGGACGCCTTCCAGCTCGAGCAGGCTGGGCCAGTTGTAGTCCTCGGGCACGATGGCGGGGCGGTTGAACGGCGGCTGTGTCTGCTCGTGCGCCATTTTCAGGAAGAGCAGATAGGTGAGCTGCTCGACGTAGTCGCCGTAGGAGAGGCCGTCGTCGCGGAGGATGTTGCAGTAATTCCAGAGCTTCTGGACGATGGCGGCGGAACCGTTGGGCATCAGGGCTTTTCCTCTCGAAGGAGACGTTGCACCGCGGCCAGCAGCGGGGGAATATCGCGCTCCGCGACCTCGCGAATCACCGATGGAATCAAGCCGTCATAATCGTGAACGATTACGTTGCGCAGCGCGATCGCGTCGCGCCACGGCACCTGAGGATGGGCCTGCTGGAATGCGTCATCCACTCTGCGGGCCGCCTGACCGATGATCTGGAGGTTTCGGCAAACGGCATCCATGACGATGGACGCGTAGGGCTCCTCAGCAGGAACGCTGGCGGTGTACTGGATGATTCGCTCACATGCCTCCTGAATGTGGAGGACGTAAAGGATCGGATCCTTGGCGGCCATGGAGTTAGAGCGGCACCGCCTCGGCAAACACCCGCTGCCGGATATAGGGGTGTATGCAGCGGGAGTCGTGGACGTCGACTTCCATCTGGAGAAGATCTCGCAGATCGCCGAGCAGGCGGGCCAGATCGAGCAGCGTCCTGCCCGGATCGAGGTCCACGAGCAGATCGAGGTCGCTATCGGGCCGGTTTTCGCCGGTGGCCACGGAGCCGAACACACGGACATTGCGGCAGCCGTGCTTCTCCGCGAGCCTGAGAATCTCAGCCCGCTTTTCGTGCTGTAAGGTGTCCAGCGTGACCATACCGCCCTTTCATTTTCCCTCAGTAGCGGCTTTTCTTCCAAGGGCGGGGCGGTGGTTGGCGCGGATTCGCTGGAGGAGGATTTCGGCGGGCTCGTCGTTGGGGTCCTGCGGGACGAGGCGGCCTTCGAAGGCGCGCTTGAGGATGGCCTGGCGGAGGCGGGCGGCGCGCTGGATGCTTGACTGGATGAGGGATTCAGACTTGTCAAGGAGCGAAAACCAGTCCTCGATAGCGGCCACTATGTCGGCTTGCTCGGTCATGGATGGCAAGGGGACCTGGACGGACTTGATCTCGGAAAGATTCAATCTTGGTCTCCCCACGCCGTGTACAAGCTTTCGGGTGGCGGACCTTACTGGAAACGAGTTGAGGGCGTAACAGAGATAACGCGCCGATACACGGTCGGCAGATGGCCTTAGTCGAATGCAGTCCGCTTTCACGATGGCTGGCCCCAGGTCATCGGGCGCTAGGCATGCGCGCGGGAGTTCGTTCCCGAGTGCCGCGATGAGGACGTCCCCGGCAATCACTCGATGCTTCTGAAGACGAGCGAAATGCTCATCCGATATGCAGGCGCGCTCGTCGACGAAACGACATTCGCCGATATTCTGCAATCGGACTACGCGGGGGCCTTCCCCGACGTAATGGCTAGTCTTCAGGTTGGAGCCGAACGGACCGTCAGTGATCGCGTTTGGAGATCGTTCGGCGAGATCCGCTATCGGCACCCAGGGCCACTCCTTTGACTGACGCTGGCTTCTTCCAAAGCGACCCGTGACTGCGGCGGCCAATATAGAGGCTCTGCATTTGGCTACTTGTTTTTGACTCCTTTGGAGTGCGGCCACGGCGGCATCGAGGCGCGTGAATTGGCTCTCGATTTCGGCGACGATGCGGCGCTGCTCGGGAACGGGGGGCAGCGGCATACATAAGTGGCCGAAGAATTCCGGCGGGACCCGAAGTTGCCCTGCTGCGCCTCTCATCCAGGCGCGAGCCTCCCGCCGCACCTGATCCTGGAGCAGGTAGTGCATAAGGAACCTGGGATCGAGCGGGGCCTGTGGCCGGAGAACGTGGAACTCGGTGGATCCAGCACCGAGCCCGTTCACGAGTCCAGCGGCGAGCCCGACCTTTCCGTTTTCCATGCAGGGGGTAATCTTGGCGAACAGCACGTCGCCCTCCTGGAATTGCGTGAATCCCTTTCGGACGGACTCGGATGATCGGATGGAGGATAGGACTATGCGCCCTGTGCCCGCCTCGACGTCGGCCATAGGGACGAACGACACCGGGCGGCCGTCTACATCGGCATCCCATCGCGCGTTCAGGCGAGCCACTTCGGTGATCCGCACAACCGGCCACGGGTTGGCTGGCATCACGCCACCAACCTCGCATTCAGCTCATCGAGCAGCGGCGCCAGTCCATCGCCGAATAGTTGGTGTGCCTTACCCAGGCCGCCGCGCTGGGAGAAGGGCGTTTCGTAGAAGTCGTCCGGCTCGATGGCGAGGCTGGTGCCGATGTGTTCGGCGATGGCTTCGAGCCAGAGGCGCTGCTCGTCGGTGAATGTCCGGCCCAGGCCTGCCTGTTCCGCGAGCCAGGTGTCGAAGCGCTCTTTCACGGTTTGGGCGAACGGCTGAAGGGTGCCATCGCTGTCTATCGCGTGGCGGACCAAGGAGACGAGGTCGGTGAGGACGCGGCGGCCGGAGCCGCGGACTTTGCCGCGGTCCAAGGTTTCGTAAGCGTGCCAGAGCGCGTCCGGGGTCCAGGCGGGGTGGGGCTTTTGGATCGCCTCGGCCAACTCGCGGATCTGGGTGTAGGTGAGGCGCTGTTTATAGGGTCGGCTGTAGAGCACCTGCAAGGCGGTGATCTCGTCCTTATGTTCTTCGATGAACTGGCGGAAGGAGGCGACTACGGATTTCGCCTTTTCGCGGGCGTCGCCGGAGTAGGCGGCTTCGAGGACCTCATCCTTACTGACGGTATCGATCACCTGCTCATAGCTCTTCTTCACCGCGATGAGGCGGTTTCGCCAGGCGGCGTTGGCGGCGATGGCCGAGACGGCCCCGGCGAGCAGGGATTTTGCGGATTGTTCGATCTGCTGCGGGGTGGGAGGCGCTCCGGCGGCTTCGCGGCGCGCGTGTTCCACCTGCACATCGGGATCGAGCGCGTGGACGATGGCGCCGGCGATCGCGGCTACCGAAGCGCCCCCGGCGATTTGCGACAGTTCTTCGCGGTGGGCGGGGGTGAGGCGCCGGTCGAGCCGCGACAGCCTGGCGGCGAGCGAGGAGAGCACATCCGGATCCTTGCTGCCGAAGGCGACGGCCTCCATGAGCTTTTCCAGGCTGACGGTGGGCTTGCGCTCCAGAGGCCGGGAGTCCTGCATGGCGCTCTCGCACAGCCCGACGGCATCCACGATGACGAAGTGGGTTTTGGATTTCGCGTCCGGCGTGACGGCCTGGAAGTCCGCCTCGCTGATGACGCGCACGCCGCGGCCTTTCATCTGCTCGAAGTAGTTCAGGCTTTTTACGTCGCGCATGAACATGACGATTTCGAGCGGCTTGACGTCCGTGCCGGTGGCGATCATATCGACGGTGACGACGATGCGGGGGTTATAGCTGTTGCGGAATTCCTGCAGGCGGACCTCGGGCCGGCCGGCGCGGTAGGTGATCTTGTGGGCGAAATCGTTGCCGCGCCCGAATTCCTCGCGCACGATCTGGACGATGTCATCGGCATGGCTGTCATCCTTGGCGAAGATGAGTGTTTTCGGCACTTCGGTGCGGCCGGGGAAGATCTCCGTGAAGAGCTTGTCGCGGAAGGTCTGGATGACGGTGCGGATCTGATCCGTTGCGACGACGTCGCGGTCGAGTTGATTGGCGGCGTAGAGCAAGTCGCTATCGAGCTGCTGGTAGCGGACTTCGCGGGTCTGGCGGTCGCGCGTATCGACGTACAGGCCGGCCTCGACCTTGGAGCCTTGCCCGGTGATTCGGGTGCGGATGCGGTAGACATCGAAATCGACGTTGACGCCATCAGCCACGGCCTGTTCGTGGTTGTACTCCATGACCAGGTTCTGGTTGAAGAAGCCGAGGGTCTGCTTGGACGGGGTTGCGGTGAGGCCGATCAAGGAGGCGTCGAAGTACTCCAGCACCTGCCGCCAGAGGTTGTAAATGGACCGGTGGCACTCGTCGGTGATGATGAAATCGAAGGTCTCGATTGGGAGGGCCGGGTTGTAGCCCAGCTCGATGGACGGCGCCAGGAGCGGGTTGGATTGGAACGCGGAGGACTCTTCGAGGGCGGGATCGAGGTCCGGATCGCCTTTGAGCATGGAAAACAGCCGCTGGATGGTGGTGATGGCCACGCGGCTGACGGGATCGAGCTTATTGGAGGTGAGGTGCTGGACGTTATAAAGCTCAGTGAACGTGCGCCCGTCGTCCGGCGTGCGGAATTGCTGGAATTCTTTTAGGGTTTGGCGGCCGAGGTTGTTGCGATCCACGAGGAACAGGACGCGCCGCGCGCCGGCAAACTTGACGAGCCGGTAGACGAAATTGCAGGCGGTGAAGGTCTTTCCGCTGCCGGTCGCCATCTGGATGAGGGAGCGTGGGCGGCCATCGGCGAGGGAGGCTTCCAGGCCCTGAATGGCGCGGATCTGCGCGGGCCAAAGGGCCTGGGTCAGGAGCTCGGGCATCCGGCGGATTCGCGCTTTGACGGTGGAGCCGGGGGATTGGGTCTCCTTGCAGAGCCAATCGGCAAGGGTTGCGGGGCGGTGGAAAGCGAAGACACCGCGGCTGCGCGCGTCGGGTTCCAGGAGGTTGGTAAAGCGCGTTTCGGCGCCGGTGGACTGGTAGCAGAAGGGCAGCGGCCGGCGGGGCGCGGGAAGATCGTCGGGAAGGCCGGTGGAGTACTTGTTGGACTGGAGTTCGACGCCGGTGAGGGCGACGCCTTCCTTTTTGGCTTCGATCACGCCGGCGGCGGCGCCATCGACGTAGAGCATGTAGTCGGCGAAGCCGTTGCCCGGCTTGAGCGGGAATTCCCGAATGGCGACGCCGCGGCCGGCCGCGATGTTGGCTTGAGCGCGGTCCTGGACGAGCCAGCCGGCCTGCGCCAGCATTGCGTCGATCTTACGCCGTGCCCGCTGTTCGGGTTTTTCCGACATAGGGAAGACCGCTGTTACGGATTACACATTTTAACGTTATGCAGATAGGCAGTTCCAGTGGGCCGCTTACCGGCCTTCCGGGGAGGGCTGGCTGGACTATTGCGGCGCGCGGCGCCGGGAGCGGCTCGACGAGGTGGCATCGCTGCGCCCTGAAGAAGCGTTACCATCGAGTTGATGGTGAACTGGAGAGATCGCATCAGCGTCAACCCTGCCGTGTGCCATGGAAAGGCCTGCATCCGAGGGACGCGGATCATGGCGTCCGTCATCGTCGACAATGTTGCCGCGGGTGTGCCCAGGGCCGAGATTCTTGCCAGTTATCCTGCGATGAAGCCCGAGGACATTGATGCGGCTCTTGCCTACGCGGCGGAATTGGCTCGTGAGGGTTCCATCGATCTGCCCGCCGGGCTGAGGGCGTGAATTTCAAGATTGACGAGAACCTTCCGGCCGAAGCCGCCGAGATCCTGGGCGGCGCCGGATTTGTTGCGGATACCGTTGGGGATGAGAACCTATCGGGGGCGCGCGATGAAACAGTCGCAGCTGCGAGCCGGTCCGAGGGTAGAATCCTGGTGACACTGGACTTGGATTTTGCGAATATCCGTGCGTATCGGCCAGGTGAACACGCGGGGATCATCGTGCTGCGGGTCAAATGGCAAGACAAAGCCACTGTGCTGGCGCATGTCCGGCGGTTGGCGGCCGCGGTGGCGCTCCGGAATCCGGCCGGCGAGTTGTGGATTGTGGAGGGGGACCGGATTCGCTTTCGGGAGAGGGGTTGAGAGGAGAAGGATGCCGCGGAAGCTGGGAGAGGTACGGACACGGGATCTGATTGTGCTGTGGGGGCGGGCGGCGGGGCGGTGCTCGCATCCGGAGTGCAAGAGGCCGCTGGTGGCGGAGGCGACGGAGGAGTCCGAGGCGGCAGGGGTGGGGCAGGCGGCGCACATCGTGGCGCCGGGGTCGCGGGGGCCGCGCGGAACGGAGAAGTCGCCGGATCGGGTACACGGGTATGAAAATCTGATTCTGCTCTGCGGGCACCACCATTCGATCGTCGACCGGCAGCCGGCGGATCATCCGGTGGAAAAGCTGCTGGCGTGGAAGATGGAGCACGAGGCGTGGGTGACGGCTGCGACGGCGCCGCGGCGGGCGGCGGTGCCGTGGACGGCGATCGTGCAGGATCACGAGCGGCGGGCCGATGCGGCAGAGGCGGAAGCGGCGCTCGGCGGCGGCAATTATGTGACGGAGCGGATCGAGCTGGACGGCGCGGAGTGGACCGAGCGCGGATGGAAGGAAGCGGCGGCGCGCGAGTGGCGGGTGGTGACGCTGGCGATTACGCGGACGCCGGCGGGGCAGCGGCGGTTCGCGGTGTATTCGCTGGGGCGGATTCCGCTGGCGGTGCATTTGGGATACGCCATCGGGGACCGGGCGCGGGCGATGATGTTCCACTACGACCGCGACCGCGCGAGCTGGGCATGGGACGAGCGGGCGGAGCGGCTGCCGGGCGATGAGGCGGAGCTGCGGGTGCTGGCGGGACGCGGCGGCGAAGCAGGGGAGCGGGCGGCGGAGGCGAACCTGATTGTGCCGCTGAGCGCGCGGGTGGCGATGGAGGACGTGGCGCCGGCGGGGACGGAGATCGAGATTGCGGCGGCGGAGCCTTCCGTGCGGTGGCTGCGGCGCGCGGAGCAGTTGACGGAGCTGGCGCGGCTGTACGAGCGGGCGTTGGCGGTGGTGCGGGAGCGGCGGTGCCAGAGAGTGCACCTTTATTATGCGGGCCCGGCGGCGGGGGCGGTGGCGTTCGGGCGGGCGTATAACCCGAGGATGAATCCGGCGGTGCAGCTTTATGAGTGGGAGCGGGGGAGGTATGAGGCTGCGCTGGAATTGAGGGGCTGAGTTTTTGACGCAGAGGCGCAGAGACGCGGAGGCAACGCGGAGGAAAACCAGTTGAGATATCTGGAGGAGGTGCTGGAGGGGCAGAGGGTTGGGGCGGAGGTGGAGGCGGCGGTACGGGCGCGGCGGGTGGAGGTGGAGAAGGCGCTGGGGGGATTCGGGGCGCGGTTTTATTATGGCGGGTCGTTTGCCAAGCGGACGGCGATTGCGGCGGCGTTCGATTTGGATGTGGTGGTGTATTTTCCGGCGGGATGCGGGGATCCTCCGCGGGAGATTTATGAGGCCGTGGAGCAGAGGCTGCGGGATGCGGGGCATGTGCCGCACCGGCAGAACGTGGCGCTGCGGATACGGTACACGCCGGGGTGGCACATCGATGTGGTGCCGGGGCGGGCGGTGGATGAGGGCTATGAGTATGCGCGGTTGTGGTCGAGCGAGCGCTCCGCGGTGCGGCAGACGAGTTTGAAGCGGCACATCGAGATGGCGCGCGCGGGAGATCGCGAAGTGGTGCGGCTGCTGAAGCTGTGGCGGGCGCGGCAGGCCGTGCCGGTGGGATCGTTCGTGCTGGAGCTGGCGGCGGCGCGGGCTCTGCGGGGCTGTGAGACGGGGGAGCTGGCCGAGCGCTTCGGGCGCGTGCTGCGGTGGCTGGCGGAGGAGTTCGAAGGGGCGCGGCTGGTGGATCCGGCGAATTCGGCGAATGTGGTGACGGACGATATCGAGTGGTTCCGGAAACGGGATATCGCGGATGCGGCGCGGAAGGCCCTGGGCGGGCCGTGGGAGCGCGTGGTGTGGTGAACGGGGGTTTGGGGCTGCGGTGTTATACTCCGCGGATATGAGGCGGCGGGGCTTGGTGGCGCTGATCGCTTGCGCGATCTGCGCGGGGGCTGAGGGACAGCGGCCTTCTATTTCTGCGATTGAACCCACGTCGGGGCCGGCGGGGACCGTGGTGAAGGTGACGGGGAAGGGGTTTCTGCCGACTTCGGGGAGGCTGGGGAGCAGCGGCGGGGATATCGGGGGGAACACGGTTCACCTGGGGGCGCGGGTCGAGATCAAGAACCAGAACTCGGAAGATGGAGTCACGCTGGAGTTTACGGTTCCGGAGAATCTCGCCTCAGGGACTTACCCGGTAAGCATCCGCAATGCGAACGGCGCCAGCAATGCGGTGCCGTTCACGGTAACGAAGCGCTGACGCACCGCGACATTGGATTAGTCCGAACGATTAGCACATAGCGGCAGTTGCATTCCCCGCATTGCGAGCATATTCTACTTGCGCGAGAAGAGCGGCGTGCGACGGGTGATCCGCGCCGCGCGGCTATCCCACCTTACACGGAGGATCGGTGTGCGCTACTTCCATTGGTTGGCTTCGTTAGCAGTTAGCGGTGTAGTTCTGGCAGTTACCCCAGCTACCCAGGCACAGACGCGAGTATTCGCGGTGGATCAGGCAGGCAGTTTCGAGTATCCGGCGGGTTGGTCGCCGCGGCATTACGCGAACCTGCACGAGCTGTGGAACGCGACGCCGGAGAGGCTGGGCCGCGCGAGCGCGGCGGAGCAGGCGGCGATGGCGCGGATCGAGACGAACGCGATTGCGTGTGCGGATCACGCGGAAGCGCTGCGGCGGCTGCGCGAGATCGAAGCGGAGTGGGGCGGGGGCTCGCGGTTCGTGACGATCGGGGGCTGGCCGGCGCTGGTGCGGCGGCAACTGATTCCGAAGCCGACCGAAGGCGACGACGCCGATGCGGACCAGGAGCGGCTGTGGATGGTGACGACGGCGGTGGCGGCCGGGAGCACGGTGATTCGGCTCGACGGATTTGCGCCGGAAAATACGCCGCAGCGGGTGCTGGATCAGATGGAAAGCATCGGGCGGGCGGTGCGGACGGCGGCGGCGGGGCTCGCCGGGCAGGCATCGAAGGAAGTGGAGGAGCTGCGGCGGAGCCCGTCCTTACGGAGGGCGCCACAGCCGGCGCCGCCGGCGGCGGGGGCGAACGAAGCGGCGGCGCCTGAGCCGAAGGAGGTCGCCACGGCGATGCTGACGCCGGGGCAGGCGCCGGATGCCGGGGCGGTGAATACGCGGATCGGGAGCGAATCGGAGATCGCGGTTTCGACGAACGGAACGAATATTGTGGTGGCGCAACAGTGCTTCCACGCGACGTCGAACAATGGCGGGGCTAGTTTCGGGGCGCCGGCATTTTATCCGGGGAACTGCACGGGTGGCGATTCTTCGGTGGCGTTCGGGCAGAGCGGCAATTTCTATTGGGCGACGATCGGGAGCAACAACGCGACGTGTTCGGCGACGGCGCAGAATTGCAACAACATTCAGGAGGTGGCGCGGTCGACGGACAACGGCGTGACGTTTGCGAACTCGACGACGGTGATCGACTGCGTGGTGACTTCGGGGTGCGGATTCAATAACGGGTCGAATAATGTGCCGGACCAGGAGCACATCGCGGCGGACCGCGTGAACGCGGGATCGAGCGGGGATCAGGTATACCTGGTGTTCCGCAAAGGCTTCGGGTACGGGATTTCGTGTTCGCAGGACAGCGGCGCGACGTGGACGGCGGTGGCGTTCCACACGGGAGGATCGATCGACTTTCCGCGCATCACGGTATCGCAGAACGGGACGGTGTTCGTGGTGACGAACAACGGGAACAATCTTACGCTGGACAGCTACAGCTCGTGCAAGAGCGGCCTGACGCAGAATTTGAACCAGGTGGCGATCGCGACGGGGGTGAATCCGGTGGTGTGTCCGGTGCCGGGGCTGGACCGGTGCAATAACGGGAACACGCTGCGGAGCCACACGGTGGCGGTGGACGACACGAATGCGAACCATCTGTATGCGGCGTACGCGACGAATACGATTGCACCGGCGCCGGTGCCGCCGGGCAATGCGCCGACGCCGCTGACGACGCTGGGAAATGAGAACGTGCTGGTGCAGGATTCGACGGATGGGGGCGCGACGTGGTCGGCGGCGGTGCAGGTGAGCGCGACGAGCAACGGGCGGCGCTACCAGCC
>Ga0070739_10003507_pt1 | contig 19498 bp, 21 predicted proteins | sample Coa_R1_7_FD_66445 | JGI IMG/M metagenome (GOLD analysis project Ga0070739, IMG submission 66445) | Surface soil microbial communities from Centralia Pennsylvania, which are recovering from an underground coalmine fire - Coalmine... | ecosystem: Environmental > Terrestrial > Soil > Unclassified ... | reverse complement strand
CAGCCGTCCCTTCGATGTCGACCGGGACGGCTTTGTCATGGCGGAGGGCGCCGGTGTCCTGCTCCTGGAAGAGTACGAGCAGGCGCGAGCTCGGGGAGCGACCATCCTGGCCGAAGTCGCAGGTTACGGCTCGACCGCCGATGCCTCGCATATTACCGATCCCGCGCAAGGGGGTGAGGGTGCCGCTCGAGCCATGCGGATGGCGCTCGACGATGCCGCACTCGGGGTCGAGGACGTTGACTATATCAACGCCCATGGCACCTCTACTCTCGTCGGTGATGTAGCCGAGACCGACGCCATCAAGTCGGTTTTCGGGGAGAACACGCAGATTCCCGTCAGCTCGACGAAATCGATGACCGGTCACATGCTTGGGGCGGCCGGCGCCGTCGAAGCGATCCTCTCGATCCAGGCCCTGCGGGAGAACTTCCTGCCGCCGACGATCAATCTGGATCATCCGGCCCCCGGCTGTGATCTTGATTACGTCCCGCACACCGGCCGTTGCCGGCCGCTCGACGCCGTGATGAGCAACTCCTTCGGCTTCGGCGGCCACAACGTCAGCCTCATATTCAAGAAGGCCGCGTGATGGCGCACGATGGGCGCCTCCTGGACCCGGCGACTCTCCGCGAGCTGCTCCGCCATCTGGAGCAGACCGACGTGGACGAGCTCGAGGTGGTGAGTGGAGAGGCGCGTCTCTACCTCCGGCGGGAGCCAGGAAAGCGTGGCGCAGTGGGGCCGGGCGAGCGGCCCCGTGAAGCTCCCGCCGGGGTGCCGATCGTGGCACCCCTCACCGGCGTCTTCTATGCCCGGTCGTCTCCGGACCAATCGCCCTATGTGGCCCCCGGGGACGTCATCCAGCCCGGACAGGTCGTTGCACTCATCGAGACCATGAAACTGTTCAATGAAGTCGTGGCCGAGATTGCCGGCGAAGTGCTCAGCATCGCGGTCGACGAGGGGGATCTAATCGAGGCCGGCCAGCCGATACTGTATGTCCGCCCGGGAGGTGCGGCGCTATGAATCGTGCCACAATTCGCGGCTGCGGCATGTACGTGCCGGAGCGTGTCGTCACCAATCAGGATCTAGAAGAGATGGTCGATACGTCCGACGAGTGGATCACCTCGCGGACCGGCATCAAGGAGCGCCACGTGGTGGCACCGGATGAGTCAACATCCTCGATGGCCATTACGGCCTCACAGCGGGCACTGGATGACGCCGGACTCGAGACGAAGGACATCGATCTCGTCATTGTCGGCACGGCCACGCCCGACTATCAGTTCCCGGCCACCGCATGTCTTGTCCAGGATTCGCTTGGAATCGAGGGGGGAGCCTTCGATCTCGAGGCCGGCTGCACGTCGTTTGTCTACGCTCTATCCATCGCCTCGGCCTACGTTTCCTCCGGCATGTACCGCAATGTGCTGGTCGTCGGCAGCGAGTCTCTGTCTCGCATCCTCGACTGGACCGACCGCTCCACCTGCGTCCTCTTCGGCGATGGGGCGGGAGCCGTGGTGGTTTCTGCCGGACCTTACAGCACGTTTGATCCGCAGTTCGTTCTGGGGTCCGATGGGTCCGGCGGCAAAGCGCTCTGTCTGCCGGCGGGCGGTAGCGCCATGCCGGCTTCGACGGAGACCATCGGTGACCGCTTGCACTTCATCCGCATGGCCGGCCCTGAGGTTTTCCGTTTCGCCACGCGGGTCGTGGGCGACGCGACGCGCCAGGTTCTGGACAAGGCGGGGCTCGAGATCGAGGACATCGACATCTTCATTCCTCACCAGGCCAACACGCGAATCATCGACTCCGCCGTGCGGCGTGTCGGCATCCCCGAGGACCGTGTCTTCATCAACATCGACCGCTACGGCAACACCTCCAGCGCCAGCATCCCGATCGCCCTCTATGAGGCTCGTCAGCAAGGAAAGCTGAAGCGGGGCGATACCGTGGTCATGGTCGGATTCGGCGCCGGCTTGACCTGGGCCGCCGGTGCTATCCAGTGGGGTACTCATGTCGAGCTGCAACGACAAGAGGTTCCGGTACAGATAGAAGTGGTGGGTGTACCGGTCTAGGCGGCCATCCTGCCGGGGCTACTTCTTGACATCCGCCATGGACCTCGACATCACTCTGGTCGGCGCGGACGTGCCCGCGCCGGCGCCCGTTCTTCACCAGGACGGTACATCCCGCGATTCAGACCGCTGTGCCTGGATCTGGGATCTGCCCAACAATGGCCGTGAGGGAGCTCCTGTCTCCAGGCGTGCTGATCCGGACTCGGCGGCCGGCGGGACTCGTCAATCGGTCACCGGCGAGGGGAAAGAGGAGCCGGCAGTCGATGTATTCCTCGCCCCTGCGACGTCCGCCGTCGCCGTGCAACTGGCGGATCTTCTCCGTGCCCGCGGCCTGGCGGTTGATCTCTATCACCCGGTGGCCGTGACCCGCTACGGGAACGTCTACGGTTTCCGGAACAGGTTGCAACCGGCGAAGGCCGCTGTTGTCGTTCTGGAGGGCGCGTGGCCGACGTGGCTGCGCGCCAGCGATGACGTCTCCGGGTCGCAGGCAACAACCTGGCTCGATATGGAGCACGTGGTCGATGACGTACTCGACAGGCCGGAGACCGGCTTGCTGGTGCTACATGGTGTCGACCGAGATGCCTTCGTCCGGGAGTACACCGGCGGCTCCCCGCCGCTTGAGGCAAAGCTTCATCGCGTGCTCGTAGCCATGCCCGACTCCGGAGTTGCCGATCTGGTGCTGCTCGTCGCATCCCGGCTCTAACCCCCTACGCACTCGGCTCGCGGCGAAAGCCGAGGGTTTGTAGCGCTCTGGTTTCCAATGCCTCCATTGCGGTGGCTGCCGCTTCGGTGTCATGACGATAGCCCAGAAGCTGGAGCGTGCCGTGGATGACGAGCCATGCCAGTTCCAGCTCGATCGAGTGTTCCAGCTCCGCGGCCTGGCGCTCAGCGTACGGGTACGATACGACCACCTCGCCGAGAGGCACGGGAATCCCGGGTGGGAGGGGCGGCGTCTCCCCCTCAACGAAGGCAAACGACAGCACGTCCGTGGGACGATCCACGCTGCGATAGGCGCGATTGAGTTCCCGTATCTCGGCGTCGCCGGTCACCCGGACGCTGATCTCCACATTGCCGTCGGCCGGCACCTGCCCGCCGCTGCCGACAGTACGAAGAGCGGCGCGTGCGGCATCCTGCAGGGCCGAGGCATCCACGGTGTCGTACTCCGGATCGATGTCGGTGAGGACAGTGACCTCGGTCCGGGTCACAGCGCCTGTCGCAACTCCGTGATGGGAGTCGGCTCGGGATACTCGATGCGTGGATGGTACTGTCCGAGCAGCACGGCGAGGAAGGCGCGTCTCGCTGCTTCCAGATCACTCAGGGTGAGCGGGCATTCACTCAGTTGCCCCTGCCGCCCACGCTCGGCAAAGATGGTCGACACGATCTCCTCGACCTTCTCCGGCGCCCGGTCCTTGGAGGCGCGCACCGCCGACTCGCATCCGTCCGCCAGCATAATGAGCGCCGTCTCACGGGACTGAGGGCGCGGTCCCGGGTACGTGTACTGGGCGACGTCCGTCTCCTCCCCGTATTCCCGCGCCCGGTGCAGGAAGTAAGCGATGGTCGTGGTGCCGTGATGTTCGGCGATGGCGTCGAGAACGACCCGCGGGAGATTGTGCTGCCGTCCCAGCCGCAGTCCCTGTGTGACGTGACCACGGATGAGTCGCGCGCTCTCTTCGGGGCGCAGCTCGTCGTGAATGTTTCCCATTCCCAACTGGTTTTCAACGAAGCAGTGCGGATTCACCGTCTTGCCGACATCGTGATACAGGGCGCCCACCCGGGCGATCAGCTCGTTCGCCCCGATATCCTGAGCGGCTCGCTCGACCATGGCCGCCACCACCATGCTGTGGTTATACGTCCCGGGTGCTCGCAGCATGAGCCGCCGTAAGAGCGGGCGATTGGGCTGACCGAGTTCCAGCAGCTGCATGGCCGTCGTGACGCCGAAGAATTGCGAGAGGACCGCGAAGCCACCCAGGGCCAGACTGGCGGACAGCAGGCCGTTGAGGGCCGCGATCGCGAGATAGTCCTGTATCGCCGTCATGTCGTCGTTGACCTGCAGCAGTCCGAATGACATGACGATGAGAAAGGCAAAGACTGCGATGTACAAGCCGGAGAGGATGAACTGTCGCAGTTCTCTCACCTGCCGGACGGCGAGCACGCCGGCAGCACTCGTGACGAAGTAGTACATCGTCAACTCAAAGGAGCTCGTGGCGATCCACCCGGCGAGAAGTGACATCGCCAGCGCGACGGCGATGCAAGCCTCGGGTGCCATCAGGATCGCGGCGAACGTTGGAACCGCGGCGACGGGCAACGCGTACGGCAGGAGTAGGTGATTCGGTGTCAGGAGTTTGGAGCCCAGCGCGGCCAGCACGATGCCCGCATCGAGCAATAACAGGATGCGCGGCCGGTGCAGGACGCCGGGATGGAATGCGCGCAGATACCAGAACAACAGCATGAGGACGGTCGCGGCGAAGAGAATCGTTGCGAGGATCTGCTCTGCGCCGATCTGAGATTGTTGGAGGCCCAATGCATCCAGCCGCTCCATGACGGAGGGTGTCACCAGGTCGCCCCGGCGCACCACGACTTGACCGGCATAGATAGTGGCATAGACCGGCCGGATTCGGTGAGCGGCCGCCTGCTGCCGCGCCCGCGTCGCGGCCGGATCCGGCACGAGCGTTGGCTGCAAAAACGCAGCGATGTACTGACTGATCAACGAGCGCTCGGGCGGCGTCACGCCCGGGCCAATCCCGCCGAATAAGCCGATCTCCGTATCGGTTAACTGCGACCGATCGAAGTGCCAGCCGGAGGCCTGTGTCAGCGCCGAGAGGGTGCGCGTCTCGACCAGCCGGCGGTCGCTCGGCGTGAGGGACAGCAGCTCCTGCAGCGCAGCGGATGAAAGTTGAGCTGGAGCGGCGTGTCTGAGGCGGGTGAGGGCTGCTCCGCTCGGTGCGGAGGCAATCGTATTGAGGTGTGAGAAGAAGGCCGCGGCCGCGTGGTCTCCGGCGCCTGACGATGTATCCAGCCGGTATACCGGGCTCACTCCGGCCATGGCCGCACCGCGCCTTGCCGCCGTGGCGACACGATCCATATAGGTCGTGGTGCGCTGCGCGACAACGGTGTCCTGCGCGACCGACCCGACTCGCACGGACGGACCCTGGACGCGGATCAGGAAGATCGCGACCAGCACGGCAAGCAAACCCGCACCGTTCGCAGCCGGCAGGGCAACCGTTCTCAGCCGGAACCGAGGGGAAACGGGATTCGTGTCGCGGATGGATGTATCCACAGAACGGTACGTCTAGGAGCGCGCCTGAAGAAGATCGCGCGCGATCTGGTTCACCTGTGAGCCGTCCGCACGTCCCCGTAGGGCCGGCATAGCGCGCGACATAACCTTGCCGACATCGCCCGGACCGCTAGCCCCGGTGTCGGCGATAATTTCCTCGAGCACCGTGCGAATCGCCTGATCATCGAGCTGTGCAGGCAGGTAGCGCTCCAGGATGGCGATGGCGGCTCGCTCTTCGGCCACGCTCTCGTCACGCCCCGCCCTCTCATATTCCACGCTCGACTCGCGCCGCATCTTGATCTCCCGGCGTATCGCCTCGAGGTATTCGTCATCGGTGAGACGGTCTCGCTTCGCGATCTCCCGATTCTTCACGGCCGCCTTCAGCAGTCGCAGGGCGGCGAGGGTCGTCTTATCCTGGCGTTTGAGGGCCTGAACTAGATCGTCGTCGATTTGTTCGGTCAGGGGCACCGGCTGCCTCCCGGTCCATCGCAAACTTGGACGATTATAGGTCCGCTCATCAGGCTCGTCAACGTCAGTGAATGTTCTGATGATTTTACTGACCGGGGTACTGGTAGTCCTGGCCGATGATGACGACCACGGGCTCATGTCGCTGCGGGATCCGGTTCGCCACAATGGGAACCTGGAGCAAAGCTCCGACGGCTGCCGCGAGGCTGCGATCGTGTCGGGAGACCGCCGTGTTGATGACAACCTCGGTGTGCGGATGCGTTGACCGAGCCGTCCCAATCCCGCGTGCCGGAAGACCCATCGCGCCGAGCCACGCGGACAGTGAGGCTGCGGCTCCCGTCAGTCCCGACGCGTTGAGAACCGACACGCGTCCGGATAGGCGCGGGCGGGGAAAGAGTGACGAGGTCATCGGGACGATGCGATTCCAGGCCGGCATCGAGACTGCCTGACCGGCCGTCCGGTATTCGGTCACGGCACCGCTGGGACCGTCGAGCAGGGCCCCGTGCACCTGGCGCGGGCCGAGCGCGGCGACCGCCCGCACCACGCCCATGATCTGGTCATACGGGAGATTGGTGCGGAGACCCGCTCCCAGCGCGTTAATGACCGTCGGGAGTTCAAATAGGCGCTGTGGCTGTAGTTCCTGTTGACGGTACGTCGAGAACACCTTCCTTTCCCGACGCAGGGCCGTCGTCACGGCCGGGGCGTCGAGATACCGGAGGACGTCGCGGCCATTGAGGCGGGTGCGGCCGAAACGCAGTGGGCTCAGGCTGTCGACGAGACGCCGGCCCGTATCCGTGCCGACCACGGCATACCAGGGGATGACGACGTGAGTCGCGCTTTCCGCGACAGTCAATGCGAGCCGTGGCCCACCGTCCACGGCGGCCTGGCCGATTGTCGTCTGACCGTAGCCGGGGACTGTGACCCAGAGATTACTGGGGATGGCGAGGAACGTCAAGCTGTGCTGTCGCGGGCGGTAGGAGGCAACGATGAGGCTGCCGTCCGGAGCGCGATCCGGATGGGCGCTGTCGGCCCCCATGAGAAGTATCGTCAGCGGCTCTCGGCCGTCCCACCGCAGAGCCCCGGATTGGGCGGGGAGTACGGATGCCGACGCGGCGCCCATGACGGCTGACGACAGGGTGAGGCCGGCGGCGGCAATGGTGATCACGGCCACGAGGCAGCCGGCAATCAGCCCTGCCCCGAGCCATGTCAAACCGAGGCCATGCCTGCCCCGCGCGCGCACGGTTAACACCCTCATCCAGTTTGCGTCCCCGGATTACCTTATCACGCGAGGCCGTTTACAGCACAGGATGAAGCGAGGTACACTCTAACGATCGTGCTAAGCGGGGAGCTAGCGGTGCCCTGTACCCGCAATCCGCTACAGCGGGGCTTAATTCCACGCTCGAGGCTTCGGTTGGCCGCGCCTGCTATCCGTTCCGACGTTGAAAGCCGGGTTCCATGCGGCGGAGCCCTGTGAACCCCGTCAGGTCCGGAAGGAAGCAGCGGTAAGCAGTCCGCTTCGGGTGCCATGGAGCGGCCTGGCTCGAGCCGGGACGGACCAGTAAGGCGACGAACCGACAGTCGACAGCGTGGTGCACGGTCACTGACTCATTGAGGCCGGACCAGATGGTCCGGCCTCGTTGTCGTTGTGCTCAGGCGGCCGGCGTACCGACCGCGGACCGGCTATGACCCATTGCGATGCCGCTCTCCGCATCGAACAGGTGCAAGCCGTTCGGGTCGAGAACGACGTCGATGTGCTCTTGCGGTTGGACTGACACGTCGGTCGGGAACCGAGCCGTTAGCGTGTTGTCCCCCATGTTGAGATAGACAAGGATCTCATTGCCCAGGTGCTCCACGACCTCAACGGTGGTCGAGAGCGCGTTGGGCTGCGCGCCCGGATAGCGCCCGGCCGGAATCACGTGCTCGGGACGGACTCCCAGCAGCACCCGCCGAGTATCGCTCGATCCAGCTTGCGCGGCGATGTTGGAGGGAAGGGCCACGTCGAAGCCCTGGCCACGCACGTACAGGGTGCTGCTCTCACGCACCAGGTCACCCGTCAGCATGTTCATGGCTGGGCTGCCGATGAAGCCGGCCACGAAGACGTTCGCCGGATAGTCGTAGAGGACCTGCGGCCGGTCGATCTGCTGCAGGAAGCCATCCTTCATCACGGCGATCCGGTCCCCCATTGTCATCGCTTCCGTCTGATCGTGCGTGACGTAGACGACTGTCGTCTTGAGACGCTGGTGCAGCTTGCTGATCTCGGCGCGCGTCTGCACGCGCAATTTCGCGTCAAGATTGGACAGCGGTTCATCCATGAGAAAGACCGCCGGATTACGGACGATCGCCCGTCCCAGCGCGACGCGCTGGCGCTGGCCGCCGGAGAGCTGCTTCGGCTTCCGATCGAGCAGATTCTCGATTCCGAGGACGCGCGCTGCCTCCTGCACGCGCTGCTTGATCTCTGCCTTCGGCGTTTTCCTCAGCTTGAGACCGAACGCCATGTTGTCGTAGACGTTCATGTGCGGATAGAGCGCGTAACTCTGGAAGACCATCGCGATGTCGCGATCTTTCGGCGAAAGGTCGTTGACAACGCGGTCGCCGATGGTGACGTTCCCCGCGCTAATATCATCCAGGCCGGCGATCATGCGCAGCGTCGTCGTCTTTCCGCATCCGGACGGCCCGACCAGGACGAGAAACTCCTGGTCGTGTGCCTCCAGTGACACGTCATGGACCGCCACCACGTCGCCGAACCTCTTCCATACGTGGTCCAGTGTGACCTTGGCCATTGCTTCTCCTTTGCTGGCTTCCGTCCGGGGATGGCTTTATGTAGCCGATGCACGCAGTAGTCGTCAATATTGTGGCACGCCGATTGCGCGACGGCTACCCGGAGGTGCCCCATGGAAGGTGAATCCGTAGAGCATGTCCGGCTGACAAGCCCCGACATCGACGGCGCCGGTGACCGCGACCGGATCGAACGTGAGGTCAGCGCGCTCGAAGGCGTCTTGAATGTCACTGTCCAGCCGAACGAGCACTGCGCTCTTATCGACTTCGATCCGCGCATTGTCAACGTCAACCGTATCGAAGAACGACTCCAGGACGCCGGCTATCACGTTTCGGCCCGGCAATTCGCCTCCCCGCGGGACAACCCGGAGTAGCCGGACTAGATCTCGAACTGCTTCGGAAATCGGGTGAGGTTGCGGTAGCCGTCCTTGGTCACCACCACGATATCCTCGATCCTGACGGCGCCGATCTCAGGATCGTAGAGCCCCGGCTCGACCGTCACCACCTCGTTCTCTTGCAATTCGACATCGAGAGTCCCCAACCCGGGCGCCTCGTGAATGTCCAGACCAACGCCATGGCCCGTGCTGTGGATGTACCGCGGTCCGGTGTCTCCGTCGAAGCCGGCCTCACGAAATGCATCCACGGCGGCCTGGTGGACATCCTTGCCGTTCGCGCCGGCCCGTATCTGGGCAAAAGCCGCTTCCTGCGCCTGGAGCGTTGCCTCGTACATTCGCGCGAGCACCTGGCTCGGTCGCCCCTTCACGACAGTGCGCGTCATGTCGCTGAAGTAGCGCGTCGTCTTGCTGCGCGGAAAGATATCGAGGACGAGCGAATCACCGGGGCGAATCGGACCGTGCCCGATCCAGTGTGGGTCCGCGGCTCCCCGGCCGGCGGCTGTGATGGGGCTCACTGGATCCATCCCGTCCCGGACCAGGGATACCTCGATCTCGGAGCGCAGACGTTCCATGGTGAGCGGGATGCCATTGTAGTGGAGCGTATCACCGTGCACCTCGCTGTCGCGTAGAACCTCGACGGCGCGGCCCGCCGCGCGCTCTGTTGCCCGCTGGGATTCCTCGATTGCCGCGATTTCTTGCTCGGACTTCTGGCGGCGGGCCGCATCGAGCAGCTTGGGATCGATCTGCACGTCAATGCCCTCAAGGCGGAAGTTGTCGGCGAGGAGCGCGGGAAAGTCCGGCCCAACGATCAGGCGGTCGGCCCCGCTGTCCCGAATGGCACGGGAGAGAGCGGTCGTGAATGCTCGCGTCCGATCGTTCAGCTCCTGCATGGCTTCCTCGAAACCGAATTCCCGGAGCGTCCGAACGGTGTGGACCGACGACTCCTTTTCGGCACGTCCCCGCTCCATCTCGCTGGTGATCAGCGTGCCTTCCCCGTTGACCTCGAGGTAAATGAGACCTTCGGCGAGAAAGTGCGTCTTGTAATAAAGGTTTTGGTTGTAGTCGCTGTCGCCGGTCAGCAGGATGGCGTCCATGGGCCGGTGCCCTCCGTCCGTGAAGTCGTGCCGCGCGCCGCGGGACAGGCGCATGCCGTCCATTATGGCCCCCGCCACGGCTTATCTGGAGGATATACTCGCCCGTGAACGTCTATATCAGCGCCGACATCGAAGGGGTAGCCGGCATCGCGGCGTGGGAACAGGTGCTCCCCGGTCATGAGGATTACCCGATCGGGCGCCGATTGATGGCCGGGGAAGTGAACGCAGCGATCGCCGGGGCCTTCGAAGCGGGGGCGACGCGTGTTGTCGTCAACGATTCGCATGCGACCATGACGAATCTCATTCCCGATGAGATCGATCCACGTGCCGAGTTGATCCTCGGCCGGTACAAGCCGATGTACATGCTGGAAGGACTCGACGGCTCGTTCGACGCTGCGTTCTTCATCGGTTACCACGGCGCGATCGGCGCTCCCCATGCTGTGCTCTCGCACAGCTACAGTCCTGCCGCCATCTGGGAATCGAAAGTCGACGGACGCGTTGTCGGCGAGATCGGCATAAACGATCTGGTCTGCCGTCACTTCGGCGTGCCGCTCGTGCTGGTGTCCGGAGATCAGGTCACGGTCCAGGAGGCCAGGGATTTGAAGCGCAACGTACAGGCTGTGCAAACCAAGACGTCGTTCAGCCGCTTCAGTGCGAGCAATCTCAGTCCGGATGCGGCGCGGGGGGCGATTAGCCGAGGCGCTAACGCTGCCCTCAAATCCCTCTCGCCCGAGGCCGGTGGTCCCGGCGAGGCGACGGTCGAGCTGACATTCCTCACCGCGGATATGGCAGAGAGCGCCACATGGGTCAAAGGGGTAGAGGCGGTTGGACCGCGGCAGGTCCGCTTCACCTCGCCCGACGGATTGACGGCGTATCGCACGTTCTACACCATCCTGCGCCTGATGAGAAGCATCCCGGAGTGAGAGTTCTCGGCGTCGATCCAGGACTCGTCGTGACCGGCTACGGAGTTCTTGATCACGAGGGATCGCGAATCAGGTTGGTCGAGGCCGGCACCGTCGATAGTGGGAACCCCAGGGATTCACTGCCGGTCCGCCTGCGTCGCCTCCACGAAGAGATCAATGGACTCCTTGATGAGATGCGGCCGGACGCCATGGCGCTCGAGCAGTTGTTCACACACTATGAGCATCCGCGCACGGCGATCTTGATGGGACACGCCCGAGGCGTCATTTGTCTTGCAGCCGGCTTGCACTCCATTCCCCTGTATAGTTACCCACCTGCACAGGTCAAGAGCGCTCTTACGGGCAACGGGCGGGCCAGCAAGGAGCAGATTCAGCATCTGGTGCGCCGCACCTTCGGTCTGGCCGAGACACCTGACCCACCCGACGTTGCCGATGCCGTCGCCATCGCCATGACCCACATTTACCGTGACGCGCTCCCGGGCATCGCCCTCATTCGAACGCCGCGCTGATATACCCGTTTCGACCCATAGCGTGTTGACAGACCCAGAGGTATTCTAGCCGCATCCCAAGAGGGGGGATGAAGCGCATGACTATTTGGTGGGTCTTCTGCATCCTGGTCGGACTGGCATACTTGCTGATTCCGCAGGTGCCCCGGTCGCGTCATCACTAGACCGCGACGTCACGAGTGCACGTAGAAACCGCGCTCGTTCGCGCCTAGTCGCGGCACAGAAGCGAACGGGCGCCTGAACAAGAAGTAGCGGCGCCCGATGAGTCGGCGCGACTAGGGAAGGACGTTGATCCAGCTCAGCGCCTGGTAGGCGTGGCCGCGCCAGTTGGCGACCACATAGACGGTGAGCTTCCCGCGCAACTTCCGGGGGACTCGAAAGGTCGCGCTCGCTATCCCCTTCTTGTTTGCCTTTCCGCCCTGGGCGGTCAAGAGAACCCGCGCTCCCTGATAGAGGCGGACTGTCGTTAGCTGGGTCCCCATCAGTACGGTATGGCCCTTCACGACCTGGACATGGACCGTCTCGCGGCGCCCCGCCGGGATGTATTGCTTGCTGAACGTTTCCAGTACCGTCGGTCCTTTGTAGCCGGACTTGCCGGCAGCAAAGGCGGCATGGGGAGCGACGAGCAGGGCGAGGGATAGCAATGGAATCGCGAGGCGGCGCATGAAATTTCCTTTCGAGTCAGTCGCGAGAGTCTACCGCAAAAGTCCTACCTCATGCATGGTGGACGACCAGGCGGGTACACCCGGCACGTATAGTGAGTCGATGGTCAAGCAAGAGCGTCGTGAGCGCGAGCGGGCGGCACGTCAATCCGGACGACTTCCTCCCGGCCAGGCGCTCACGGAGCGCTGGCCGGTGCTGTCGGCCACGCCTCCCCCGCGTTTCGACAAAGACAGGTGGCGCTTCCGTGTGCACGGCCTGGTTGACCACGCGCGCACTTTGACCTACGACGAGTTCGTGGATCTCCCGCACGTGGAGGTGCGCAGCGATATCCATTGCGTGACACGCTGGAGCCGGCTCGATAACGTTTGGGAGGGTGTCGCGTTTCGAACGATCGCCGAGCTGGTCCAACCGCGCCCCGAGGCCCGTTTCGTCCTGGTCCGGTGCATGGTCCCCTACAGTTCGAATTTGCCGTTGGAGGAGTGCCTCCGCGACGATGTCCTGTTTGCCCACAGCCACGACGGCCGCCCGTTGCTTCCGGAGCATGGCTGGCCGCTGCGCCTCGTGGTGCCCCAGCGCTACTTCTGGAAGAGCGCGAAGTGGGTCAACGAGGTGCTGTTCATGGACAAGGACCAGTTGGGTTTCTGGGAAAAGCTGGGATATCACAACGTTGGAGATCCCTGGAAGGAACAGCGGAACGCTCTGAATCTTCGTTTGCGGATACCCAGGCGTTTTCGCACTGAGTAGGAAGCGCGTCAGCCGGCGCGACGCCAGAAGCTCGACTTACGCCTCGCGCGCGGCGCCGGCGAGTTGAACGGGTCGCGTTTCGGGCGCCGCGGACCGCCCATGCTTCAATTCGTAGAAACACGGCATGGCCAGCAGCGTCTCCAGGCTCTCCCAGAGCCGCTCTGTCTCAGCGCCCGATGGCGCTGGTGAGATGATCGGACCGTAGATGCCTCTGCCGTGTCCGGGTATGGCGAGGACAGGGGAACCGATGTCCGGGCCCGCCAGGGCCATACCCCGGTCCGTCGACTCCTTGACGTCTGCGTCATATCGGCTATCGCCGGCGTCTACTAGAAAGACGTCGGCTCCCGCGGCCTCCGCCGCCGACTGCAGGACGTCGAGGGACGGGGCGTCGCCATCGACGTGGAGGCGGGTGCCCAACTCCGTGTAGAACCTGCCGATGAGATCGATGCGCCCGGCCCGCCGCATCGCCGCGACCATGCGCAGGGCTCGCACGCTCAATCTATCCCCTTCCTGGAACCGCTCCGGCATGTTCTCCACCCCGCCGTTCAGGACCGGGAGGCTCATGGGCTGCCAGGAGATCGTCATCCCGCGCCGCCGGGCAATAGCGACCAGCCAGCGCGACGTGATCCAGGTCCACGGACACGTCGGGTCGAAGTAAAAGTCGACTCGGTCGGTACGTCGAATGGTCTCTTGTTGCAGCATGGCACCTTCCCCTGTTCTCGTTGTCGCTGATTCGAGTCACTGCATATCCTGTACCGGAGTGGGCGTGGCGTCAGAAGGGATACATCGGACCGTCCCGCAGGCCGCTCCGGTAGAATCAGCGAGCAACGACGGAGTTCGGTAGAGGCGGAGGGATCATGTTTCGAGTCCTGTGTGTTGGCGGCGGCCATGTTGGGCTGCCGTTGTCGTTGCGTTTCTGGCAGGCGGGCAACGACGTAACCGTGTTGGACATCGATCCGGGGAAGATGGAGGCGGTACGGCGGGGCGTGATGCCGTTTATGGAGCAGGGGTGTGATCAGGTCCTCGCTGACGCGAGCCGGAGCGACCGCTTTCGCGCCATGACGTACGCCGATAGCGACCTGGATGGTGAGATCGCGGCTGCCGATCACGTGGTCATGACACTCGGCACTCCGCTCGGCACCGACTACACTTTTCGGTTCGACCAGTACTTCCATGTTCTGGATCGGCTCGTCCCGCATCTCGCCAACGGGGTCACGCTGGTTGTTCGGAGCACCGTGGCGCCGCACTTCACCCGCAATGTCATTTCGGCCCGCGTGGCCGCCGCCCGTGACTGGGTTCCGGGCCGCGACTTTTACGTGGCCTTTTGTCCGGAGCGTTTGGTCCAGGGGAGGGCCCTGGCCGACATTGACGATCTGCCGGAAATCATAGGCGCCGACGACCCTGAGACAGCGAGTCGCGCGGAGGCGCTCTTCCTCACGCTCGGTCGTGACAAGGTCATTCATCACGTATCGACTGTCGAGGCGGAGCTGTCGAAGCTGTTCCTCAACACGTTCCGCTACACCCTCTTTGGGCTGGCCAACGAATTTGCCCAGATCTCCGAGCAGTACGGAGCAGACCTGTACGCCATTCTCGAGGCGGCGAACGGCGGCTACCCCCGAGGCGGTATACCGCGGCCCGGGCCAAGCCGTGGCCCATGTCTCGGCAAGGACACGGCGACCCTCGCCTTCGCGTCGACCACCGGCCTCATCCCGCACGCGGCGATCAAGACCAACGAAAATCTCGTGATCCGGGTGGCCCGCGACCTGAGCGCCTCGCTCGGCTCACTCGTCAACCGCCGTATCTCGGTCCTCGGCCGCGCCTTCAAAGCCGACACCGATGATGTCCGCGATAATCTCACCGATCCACTCATCAATCTGCTGGACCGCGAGGGAGCAGTCACCGCCGTCTATGACCCGTTCGTTCGCGGCTGTGACGACGTTCGTGTATTGCAGGGGAGTGACGCCGTGGTTCTGATGAGCGCTCACGCCGTCATCGCGGGGTGGACGCAGGACGATGTGCTGCGCCTCACCGCGCGTCGGCGTGACGATCTATTCGTGTACGATCTCTGGAACGTCTGGCCATGGGCCGACCGCATTCTTGGAAGGGGTTCTGACAATCGTGAAGATTCTGGTAACGGGCGCGTCGGGCTCGCTGATGCGCGCGGTCGTGCCGCGCCTGCTTGAGCAGGGGCACTCGGTTCGCGGCGTCGACAACTTCATGCGCTACGGCCGCGAGGAACCGCCCGCCGGCATGGAGTTCATTGAAGGAGATCTGACCGATCCGGCTGTCGTCGCGCGTGCACTGGACGGAGTCGAAGGCATAATTCAGGCGGCGGCGCAGATTTACGGCGTGGCCGGTTTCCACCGCTATCCCGCCGACATTCTGCAGCGAGACACGATGCTGCATGGCCTTATCCTGCGCGCCGCCGCCGAGCGTGGCGTCGAGCGGGTCGTGTACATCTCTTCGTCGATGGTCTACGAGCGCTGCAGTGACGTGGCCCATGAGGACGACGTCCCGAATATGCTGGTGCCGCTGACCGACTACGGGCTCTCCAAGCTGATGGGCGAGCGACTCTCGCAAGCGTTTGCAGCGCAGTATGGCCTGGACTATACGATCTGGCGCCCCTTCAACATCATCGGCCTGCATGAGAGGGCGGAAGATGATGATCCGGGCACCTGCCACGTGTTCGCCGATTTCATCCGGCGCATCGTTCACGAGCGCCAGAATCCCATGCTGATCCTGGGGTCCGGGGAGCAGATTCGGTGCTTCACCTGGATCGAAGACGTCGCTGATGCCATCGCCCGTTTCTCGTTCGAGCCGGTGACTCGCAACCAGGACTTCAATCTCGGGAATCCGCGCCCGATCAGCATGCGCGATCTCGCCCGGCGCATCTACGAGCTGCACGGCGGACTCAGCGGAGCGCCGTCCGAGAAACCGCTCACCTTCACGCATGCCCCGATTTTTAGGGATGATGTCCAGGTTCGTATTCCCTCCATCGACAAGGCCCGTCGCCTCCTGGGCTGGGAACCGACGGTCGACCTCGACGAGATGCTGACCCGCTGCCTGCTGCACGACGGCCACCAGGCCGCCGTCGCCTCCTGAGTCCCGGTATGCCGACGTGCACGGTCGTCGTTCCGTGTCGGGACGAGGTGGGGAACATCGAACCCCTGGTGCAGCGGATGCCGACGATCGGCGACCACACCGAGTTGATCTTTGTGGACGGCGGTTCCACCGACGGCACGGTCGAAGCGATTGAGAAAGCCATCCGTTCCCACCCCGGGCATGACATAAAGTTGATGCATCAATCCGGTCGAACGCGGAAAGCGGGTGCCGTCTTCCAGGGATTCGATGCCGCGCGCGGGGACGTAGTCATGATCCTGGATGCCGATATGACAGTCCCGCCGGAAGAACTGCCCCGCTTTTTCGCTCCGCTTGCCGTCGGGATCGCCGACTTTGTGAACGGAACACGGTTTCAGGAGTCGATGGAAGCCGGCGCCATGAAGCTGGCCAACAACGCCGGAAACCGGGTTTTCACGTGGATTCTCTCCCGGCTCACCGGCGCGCGTCTCACGGATACTCTCTGCGGAACAAAGGCCCTGCGCCGCGAAGACTGGGAACGCATCGCGGCGACGCGTCCGCTGTTCGGCGGCTATGATCCCTGGGGCGACTTTGATCTGCTGTTGGGTGCCGCCTATCACGGACTGCGGATCGTGGAGATTCCCATTCGCTACCGCGCTCGCGTGGCCGGCGAATCTAAAATGCATCCTTTTCGCGACGTTCAGATCCTCATTCGAACCTGCGTCGTGGGCGCACTACGCCTCAAATCGGCCCGCGCCGCGCGATGAACGTCGCGCGGGTTACCTCCCGCGTCTCCGAGGTTCTACCGCTGCTCGCCATAGTGGGCATCGGAGCTGTCTTGCGCCTGTACGCGTTGCCGCAACGTGGCCTGATCTACTGGGATGAAGGCAAGTTCGCGCTGGAAGGCGTTCGTTTCTGGGCGATCTTTCGCCACCTGGCCGGCGCACACATCGCGCTGAACGCCGGAAAGACAGTTGGTACGGCCAAACCCGGCCACGCCTTGCTGCTTGGCCTGGGCTACCTCATTCTGGGAAACCATGCGTTTGCGGCTCTGGCGGTCAACGCGGTTGCCGGCATTCTGTCGATCGGCGCCCTGTTTCTCATAGCTCGCCGCATTACCTCCCCGGTCATCGCATTGCTGGCCGCTCTCTTTCTTGCCGTCTCGCAGTACGATGCGATCTACGCGCGTTCCGTTCTCTCCGAGAGCGATGCCAATGTCATCTTCCTGTGTGCCGTGCTGTGCTACATCGCGGGATACCAACGGGGCGCTCTCGGTCCCATGGTCGCTGCCGCCGTTCTGGGGGGTGCCGCCTTCACCGTCAATTACCGTCTGGTGGTGTATCTGGGTGTGCTCGTCCTGTTTGACCTCGTCATGACGATCCGTACCGATGGCTGGGCCGCTGCCGCCCGGCACGTCGGCCTATGGGCCGCCGGCGGGGCGCTTATCCCCCTCGCCTGGCAAGGCGTCGACATTCTGACGCGCCTCAATGGCCTTGTCCTGTTCCGAAGCGAGTTCACGGGGAGACCGATGTGGTACCTGCAGGAAGCGTACTACCAGATTCACCAGGGCAAGCAGGCGCACCTCCGCTTCGAGCCGGTCCTCTACTTCGACTGGTATCTCGTCCGCGATGGGTGGTGGCGTCTGCTTCTGCTCATCGCGGGGCTGGCCACCGCGATCTGGCGCCGGGGCCCACTCCTCCTGGCTGCCGGCCTTGTGGTCATTCCGTATGTGATCTATGTCTTCGCGCCCTTCGTGGTACCGCGCAACCTGGAGGCGGCCATTCCCTTCATCTCCCTCCTGCAGGCGTGCGCCGTCGGTGAAGCCCTCAACCTTGTCACGTGGCGCGCGGCTCGGATCGCCGCGGCCGCCGGCGCGGCACTCGCGGTTGCTGTCGGCGGTTGGCTGACGGCCTGGCACCTGACCGACGTCCGCTCCGGATATGCCGACGCGTCGGCCTATGTTGCGGCCCGTCACCGTGACACGCTGTCCGACAGCGAGATCGTCCGGTTCTATCTGCGCGGTACCGGCGGTGCGTGCCGCGCTTACCACATTCCGCGGCGCTTCTCCGAGCTCGCCCTGGACCGGCGGGCTGGACTCGATCTCATTGTCATGTTGCGCTACCCGCGGGGCTTCGGCCACGTGGTTGACCAGCACTCTCGCCTCCTTGGCCGGTACCGACTCCTGGGCGCCGGCTACCGGGGCGAGGATCTCGTGCACTCGGAGCAAGGTCTCGCTCCCTGGTTGGACAATCCGGTGGTCGAGGTAGAGACGATTGCCCCTATGCGGCTGCCCGCCCCGGCAGGTGGTCCTCCGGTGTGCCGTCTGAACATCCTCTTGTAGCCGCCCGAGCCGGGCGGCGGCTCCCTAGCAGGGCGTGGTGATAATCGGTGTCGGGCACGCCATCGTGGCCGCGGGATGCGCCATCTCCTTGGGCAAGAGCAGCAGTTCCGCGTCGGAGCCCACGAAAACCTGATCGGGGGGGGCAGGATAGATCTTCTTGTCGTACGGCAGGTGGTGCTGCATCGCCCAATACGCGTATCCCGAGTCCATGGCGTTGCAGAGATCATCGAGGGTGACGCTGGCGGCCCACAGATTCGTGCGAGGATCGATGCTGTCCCGCTTGTCGATCCGATTATTGAGCCGGCAGGTAGCAAGCTCGCGCACGTGCCAGTACCGAATGGCCCGGCCGTTGCCCCGTAGAAATGCGGTCCGAAACTGTTCGTAGATGGGAACCACGAGGCGGTAGTCCCGGCGAACCTGCTTCAAGTCCTTAGGAGTGTAGGAGTACGTGCCGCGACAGGAACTGAAGACGAGAACAATCGCGAGGAGGGGCAGGAGGCGCACAGCGCGACATTCTAGCCCTCTCGGCGCGAGCGGGTCTTCACCGCGTTAAAGTTGAGCATGACCGACACACGGTGGTTGGACGCCGAGGAGAAGCACGCCTGGCTGTCGTTTCTCGTGGCGACCCGTCTCCTGTGGAGCAGCCTGGAGCGTGATTTGCAGCGGGAGGCTGGGATCTCGCTGGCCTACTACGAGATCCTGAGTCTTCTTTCCGAGGCACCGGACCAGACACTGCGCCTTAATCGTCTAGCGGACGCGCTCCAGGTATCTCCGAGCCGCCTTTCCCATGCGCTTTCGCGCCTGGAAGACATGGGCCTGGTTCGGCGCGAGTCCTGTGTGTCCGATCGCCGGGGGTATCTTGCCGTCTTGACGCCAAAAGGGATGTCGACGGTGGAGGCAGTCGCGCCGGCCCACCTCCACAGCGTGCGGGCGAACCTCTTCGATCAACTTGATGAGGAGCAGGTGGACCAACTGCGCGACATCAGCGAAGCTTTGCTGCGCAAGCTGCTCCCCGAATCCGACGTTGCTTTACCGCCCCAGTTGGCATCGCTGACGTTGAAGACAGCCGGGGACTAGTGCACTGTTACTCCTGAAGTGACGGATAGAGTCGCTTGAGCTTGATGCGGGCGTCGGCGGTGGTGAAGCGCCAGTCCACCGTGACGGCCGCACAGTTGCGACGCTCCTCCCAGGC
>Ga0070739_10003506_pt1 | contig 19503 bp, 16 predicted proteins | sample Coa_R1_7_FD_66445 | JGI IMG/M metagenome (GOLD analysis project Ga0070739, IMG submission 66445) | Surface soil microbial communities from Centralia Pennsylvania, which are recovering from an underground coalmine fire - Coalmine... | ecosystem: Environmental > Terrestrial > Soil > Unclassified ... | reverse complement strand
CGTCATCTCCTCGTAGGCAGAGTGGAAGTCGACGATCTCCATGCCTTGTTCGATCGCCCGACCGAGATCGTCCACCAGCATCGCGTCGAGCTTCTGGCCGCCGGCTACCACCACCCTGTGTGCCGCGTAGCGGCGGACGAGATCAGGCAGATCCTGCGGTGGTCCGAGCCACGCCGGGTGATCGGTCTCGCTTTCCGAGACGAAGCCTGCAATGGTGAAGTAGTCGTCGGAGCTGTCCGAACCTGTCAGCGCCCCGAAGCTCTCAGAGTCTCCCAACACCAGGACTCGAGTGCGGTCGACGGGCCGTTTGAGCGCCGTCGAGGAGACTCCACGCCAGCACTGAACGCCCAGCGGCACTGCCACCAGCGCAAGGCCCAGGGCCGGACGTGGATAGGTTTTGAGGAACGCCGAGTAGGCGCCGAGAGCGGCGACCAGCGCGAAGACCTCGACGGTGAGCGTGGTGCGGGCGGAACGGAGGAAGCGGTCGGCAACCGGCAGATCGTACGCTCCGGCCAGCCAGGAGCAGCCGAGCCAGAAGGCGCAGGCGCCCAGAACCCATGCCCAGGGCATTTGAGCCATATTGTTCTGAGCCGGATGGACATTGGCATGCCACCACTCGTACGCCGCCATCATGCATCCCGTCACGAGCAGCGCGTCGACTCCGGCCAGCAGCCAGCGGCGCTCCTGAATTCGGAGCATAGGCAAAGAAACCCGGTTGATTCCAACCGGAAGTGCGGCCGCGGGGGCTAGAGCGCCTCGGACCTGAGCCACGGCACATCCGGAGACTCGACGCCCGCCTGCTGCTCCAGGAACGCCCCCATCTGGTCCTGGAAGCGCTGCGTAGAGAAGCGCATCGCGTTGCGCCGGATCGCCGCCGGCCGGTAGGCGTTGGGATCGAAACCGCGCAATGCCTGCTCGAGCGAGGCAGCGCTCTGATCACGATAGAGAAGACCGGTGACGCCGTCCTCCACCGTCTCGAGCACTCCCCCGCTGCCGTAGGCGATGACCGGCCTGCCTGCCGCCTGAGCCTCGACCGGCGCTATACCGAAGTCCTCGTCCGAGGTGAAGACGAAAGCCTGACAGGTGGCATAGAGCCGTGCCAGCGTGGCGTCGTCGACTCGGCCCGCGAACTGTACATTGGCCGCCGCGCGCCGCTTGAGCCGGGCCTCGTCGGGCCCGGTCCCCACGATCAGAAGTGGTATTCCCAAGCGGCTGAAGGCAGCCACGGCGATGTCCACGCGCTTGTGGTCGCTCAGGGAGCTTACCAGAAGGTAATGGTTCTCACGCTCGGAGGTAGGGAAGAAGTGGTCTGTGTCGACTGGCGGATGAATGACGGAGCTCTGGCGGCGATAGTACTTCCAGAGGCGCTGACGCACGTTGTGAGAGTTGGCGATGTAGGTGTCGACCCGGTGCGACGCGGCCACGTCCCAGGAGCGCACGTAGTGGAGCAACGGCGTGGTGACCGCCCGGCTGAGCGGGTTGGCCGAGCGGGCGTAGTCGTGGGCCCAGCTCCAGGCGAAGCGCAGGGGGCTGTGACAGTAGCAGATGTGGGTGGTCTTCGGCGATGTCAAGGCACCGTGGGCGAAGGCGCTCGACAGCGAGATCACAACATCGTAGCGGCGCAGATCGAGCTGCTCGACCGCCATCGGATAGAGCGGAAGGTAGGCGCGGAAGTACTTCCGCGAGCCGGGAAGGCCTTGAACAAACGAGGTGTGGACGCGCCGGCCACCGAAATCGGGTAGGCGCTCCTCGTCGATGACCGTGGCGAAGATGTCGGCGTGGGGAATCATGCCGGCGACGGCGGACACGACGCGCTCGCCCCCCCGCATGTCGATGAGCCGCTCGGCTACGATGGCGACGCGCTTGTCGCTCAGCAGGTCGTCATCGGGTGTCGGTGCGTAGGCCGCAAGGGCAGACATGGTGCTTCCTCCTCGGTCACTCGTGGAGTGAAGCGTGCGCTTGGCCTATGGCCCTTTAGTACCGTAACCCTGCGCAGACGGGCCCTTCGTTTGCTGCTCTAGCCCAGTGGGGCGTTGAGCCTGTTCAGCAGCTTGAGGATGTAGACCTGCCCGGCGGTGGCGTCGCTCACTGCCACGCGGTTGCCTGGGAGAGCGGCGATGCCGGTCGGCAGGGTGAGGCTCGGATCGTGGATCTGACCCAGTGCACGTCCCTCGGGTCCGTAGAAGAGGACCCGGTCGTTCTGCGGGTCCGTGACTGCGACGACCCCGTCGTGCAGCACGGCGATGTACGGCTCCTGGTAGGAACCGAACGCCCAGCCCTTGACGCTCCAGCTGCTCAGGTAGCCGCCTCGCGAGCTGAATCGCTCGATTCGCTGATTCCACATGTCCGCGACATATACCTGACCGTTGGGCGCCACGGCGACGGCCGAGGGTTCGTCGAACTGGCCTGGCAGAGGCCCGCGGCCACCGAAACGGAACAGAAAGCGGCCGCTGGGCGAGAACACCGCGATTTGCTCGTTTCCTGTGTCAGCCACGTAGATGTTGCCGTTTGGCGCCACGGCCAGTGACCGGGGTCCGTAGAAGGTGTTGTTTCCAGCGCTTCCGGCGTGACCCCAGCTGCCCTGGAACCGGCCGGCCGGACCAAACATCTCCACCCGATCGCCCCACCAATCGGCGACGTATATCCGGCCGTTCTTTCCGACGGCGGCATCCATCGGAGAGAGGTTCGGGTTGAACTGCCCCGGCCCACTGCCGGCCTGTCCGAAGGAGCCGAGGAATCGACCTCTGAGAGACCACATTGAGATCCGATGTGCAAGGGCATCGGCGACATAGAGCTTCCCGGCATTCGAGGCCGCGAGACCGCGAGGATCCGTCAGTCGCTGCAGTGGTCCGCCGGACGCTCCAAAATGCGCCAATTCCCGAAACGCGAGCGAGAGATACCGCCCGGGGGCGGGTGTGGGAACAACAGGACTCTGTCCAACGCTTCCGGCCCCGGCAGGAGCAATGTCCTTCCGCACATACAGGTACAGCAGCCGGGCGCCGCGCTGCCCGAAGGGAGTCCGGAACACGAACCAATTCCAGAGATGGTGCCACGTCGACGCATCGACGAGCGCCGGCCACACGTCGATGGCCGGAAACGCCTGGACGTTACCCGATCCCGTGCGCTGAAATGTCGTGCCTTCCTGCCCGGACGGGCACGGCACCTCTTTTGTGGCCGTCCCGCACATTCCGTGATCGAAGGTGAGACCCTTATAGTCCTCAGGAAACCACCAGTTCCAGCGGTAGCGGGCGACCACATAGCGGCTTCGCAGCGGAGCGCTATAGGTGCCGTTCTCCGGGCTCAGCATGATCAGGACAGGAGCCCGCGCCCCCGCGAACGTGCTGGTGTACGAGACATCCCGCGGCGGTAAGTTGCGGAAGTACCACTCGAAGGGCCAGCCTTGAAGGTCGGCGCTATCCACTTCGATGAGGGGTCGAGCCTGACTCCTACTGAGACGGGGCAGCAACTTGATGACTTCACTTGCGACCATCGGCACATCGTTCGAGGTTTGGACATAGATCAGCATCTCCGTCGGATTGGCGCCGTCGGCGTAGGTCAGAGCCTGAGCCGAGTGGATCTCGAGAACGAGCAGGATGCCGAGAAGGGTAAGCACGGCCCTGCGGCCGGGACCCTGGACGCGCTCGAGAAGCCGGCCGGCAAACGCGGCTGCCAGGACGATGGCCGGCAACAGCGGGTGCAGGAAGAGCCAGGGCATCTTCTCACCGGCCCAGGAGTAGACCACCAGAGACATGACCGCCCAGTAGAGCAGGAAGGCGGTAAATAGGTGCCTACGGAGAAGGGCCCACAGGGCACCTGCAAGCCCAAAGATCACGGCAAACTGCTCGTACAGGGGGAACAGCAGCAGGTAGTAGAACCAAGGTTGGCCGCCGCGGGCGACGCCGTGCTGCGTTTGCCAGTAGAGCAGCCCTCCGAGAATATCCTGGCGGCTGCCGCTCATTAGACCGTAGCGAGGATCCCACAGGCCGTAGGGATTGGTGAAGAAGGACGAGTAGAAGAGCACCACGACGGCCACGAAGAGCAGGCCTGACCTGATCCAGGTTCGGGAGCCCACTTCTCGAACCGCTGCCGGAAGCGCACCTCCGGCGCCGCCCGAGAGCAAGTCGCGACTAAGCAGTGCGAGGAAGAAGGTTGCGAACACAAAGAAGGTGATGTAGGCGGCCTCCATCGTAGTCATGGCCAGTGCCGCCGAGCAGGCGAGAAGGTAAATGTAGCTCCGCCTCCTGGTGCGGAGGAACCCCCAGATGGCCACCACCATCAGCAGGCTGAAGAAGTCGAGGTAGACGTCGTCACGGGCGAAGCGCGAGTAGTAGAGAAAGGCGGGTGAGATTGCCAGGGCAATCGACGCGATCAGGGCCCCTTGACGCCCTAGATGAGGTCGGAGGAAGTAGGGCAGGATAACGAGCCCTGTCCCGCAGAGCACGGCGAACAGCCGGGCCGTCGTCTCACTGTCGCCGAACAGGAGGTAGAAGAGGGCCATGACGAAGAACTGCAACGGGCCGTGCATGACCGGGTTGTAGGAGTAGCCCTGACCCTTGAAGAGGTACCAGGCGTAGGTCGCGTGAAGGCTCTCATCGTGGTGCATGGCCCGGGCGCCGACATCCCAGATGCGGAGCGTGAAGGCGCCGAGGACGATGCCCGCGTACAGGAGATGTTCCCGGCTAATTGAGCCCGGGAGCCACCGCGGCAGTTGGAGTCCGTTTTCGGAAGGGATGACTGCTGGTTTCGGCGCCGTTCTAACAGGTGCAGCTACGGCCATCTAGCGTCGCAGCCTTCCTTGGAGGTTGACCCTGGCCGAACGACCGTCACCGAGCTCTGCCATACGTTTCAGGCTAGCGTCAGAAGGCGGTGAAATATCGTCGCTTGACGAATAGGTAAAACCAGGTCCCGTCTCGAGGACCGAAGGGCTTGCGGAACAGCTCCCAGCTCCAAACCGAACGCCAGGAGGAGGGATTGATGGCTGCCTGCAGAAACGTCCGCCAGTCCCACGCCTTGTAGTACTCAGGAAACCACCAATCCAGGCGATGCAGCGAGCGGGTGTATGCCCGGGCGAGGGGCGGCGGCGCGCCCTCGGTTAGGGAATCGCCCCGATCCAGCACCACCACCGGATTGTCGACGTACGGGGGTTTGACCGTCTGTGTCGGCGTGGGATAGGCGATGTTGGTCATGTTGCGAAGATACCAGGCGAAGGGCCAGGTGTCGGTGGCATCGATGGTGACCGGCAGAGTGGGGGCGTTGCGTGCGCGATAGGAGAGGCTTTCGATCAGATGCGCAACGGCCGGCGTATCCGGTGCGCTCTGCACGTACACCATCATCTCGACCGGATTGGCGCCGTCGACGTAGCTCAGCGTCAGGGCGTTGTGAACCTCGAGCAGGAGCAGCATGGCCGTCGCCGTGAGGGCGGCCCACCGGAGGGGTTTCGCGATGCGCACCTCTAGTAGGCCGGCCAGTCCGATACCTGCAAGGAGGGTAATGGGGAGAAGCGGGTGGATGCCGAGCCAGGGGAACTTCTCGCCTGCCCAGGAGTAGACGCAGAAGGCGACCACCGCCCAATAGACAAAGAAGAGCCTGATGCTTCGGTTTCGCCGGTCGAGTGAGCGGGAGACAAAGGTGCTGATTATGGCAACCGACGCGAAGATCAAAGCGACCTGCTCGTATAGACCGTAGATGAGACCGTAATAGAACCAGGGCTGGCCACCTCTAGCCACCTTGTGTTGACTAAGCCAGTAGAAGAGGCCGCCGAGCATGTCCTTGCGGCAGGCGTCGAGGTTGAAGGCCAATGGGTACGGGCAGGCGTGGTTTGTGTTGAAGAGAGGATGTGCAGAGTCCCACAGTCCATTGAGGTTCGTGCCGAAGGTCGAATACATCAGTACCACCAGGCCCAACGAGAGGGTGAGCGCGCTCAGGCAATGATGCTTCGCGGCCCTCCGTAGAACCAGCGTCCTCTGGACGCGCTCCTCCGTCCCAACGGCCAGCACAGCCAGGCAGAGGATAACCCCGGCGACCGCCGGCACCGGCAGGTAGAGTCCGGTCACAAGGGTGAGAACGAGCGCGGCCAGCAGAGCCGCGGCGGCTCCGACCTGGATCGGAGCCGGCAGGCGCCCGTCAGCCGCCGAGCGCAGCACTCGCGTAAGCGCTCGTCGGACAGTCTGCCGCGAACCGATGTACCACAGAACCAGGTAGGAGATGAAGATGAACGCGACGATGTAGATACTCTCTTTGGTGGTGAACGCGAGCGCCGTCGCCAGAACGAATCCATAGAGCTGTCGAGGCCTGTGATCGCGCAGGTAACGCAGCGCGAACACCACCATGAGAAACGTGAAGAACTCCATATAGGTGTCGTCGCGCTCGAATCGCGCGAAGTAGAGGAACGACGGTGACACCGCCAGAAGGAAGCTGGAGATGAGAGCCGCCTTGGTGCCTATGTAGTCGCGGATAGCCCAGGGCAGGATGAGGATTCCCGTGCCCAGAATCACGGCGGGTAGGCGCGCCGTCGTCTCACTCGACTGAAAGAGCAGAAACATCAGCGCCAGGACCTCGTGCTGGAAGGGACCATGATACACGGGGTCGTAAGCATAGCCATGCCCGGAGGCGAGCTGCCAGCCGAACCAGGCCACGGTCGACTCATCAAGATGCATGGCCCGAGAGCCCACGTCCCACAGGCGAAGTGCAAAGCCGGCCAGAACGATCAGGCCAAAGGCCGCGCGGGTACGGGTGAGATAGACAGGCCGGTCAGGAGCTCCGGCTCGAGCTTTTAGTGGCGCCGGCGCACTCGGTTCTGCAGCGGCGAGAGCCTGCGCCCTCAAGAGTCTCTGGTTATCGCGCCCGGTTTGCTGCGGTCGGGAAGCAGATCAGCAGACCTCTCCACGCTCCGCCATGGCGTACGCCAGTTTGAACATTTGGCGTGCCCTCGAGAGCCGCATCCTCACCGCCTCGGGAGTCGTCTTGAGGATCTGAGCGGTCTCCTCTGTGGAGAAGCCTTCAGCCAAACGGAGCATGAGACAGATCGCGTAGTCAGGCTTGAGCTGCTTCAGGGCTGCTCTCACCACCTCTTGCTCGGGCACTCGATTTTCTTCAGACTGGGTGAGCAGCGTCCGCTCCGTATCCTGTCTGTCGCCGAGGCTTAGCCAGTTGATTACCCGTTTGCGCCGCAGAACATCGCGGAAGCGGTTCGAGGCAATGCGGTACAGCCAGCCGGCGAGGGCCGAGTCGTCTCGCAATCTGGGGAGATTCTCGTAGGCGCTGAGGAAGGTGTCGTGCGTCAGGTCGTCGGCCATCTCGGCGCTGCCGCTGAGGCGATAGAGATAGTTGTAGATCTGGGACTTGTAGCGCTCGTAAAGCTGCGAGAAGGCGACGGGATCCTGAGTCCGAAGGCGGCCGACGAAGGCGGCGTCCGCCGTTCCGCCCGCAGGCCAGGCAGCCTCGGCACTTCGCGTCGCCCCGACCGGATAAGCTGACATCGACACCACCGAAAGGAGTGAGACTGCCGGTTCCGGCCCGCCGGGAAGTTGCCCGCCGCCGGGAGCAAATGTGATCTCTTTCACTATTCTCCCCCCCAAACATGAATTGCCGGTGAATGTCCTGGGAGCCAAAAATACAGCTTGACAAACTGCCCCAAAGTCAGTATGCTGAGGACAGATTGTGGGGTACGGAGACCTGCGTGGGGGCGACCGACCGGCGGGGTAGAGTTCGACCCATTCACTTCGGTATGCACGTTGTGGATGCCAACGATCAGGTGATGGGGACAGTGGTGTTGGTGCGCGACACCGACTTCGTGATCCGTCAAGAGCTGGGTATCAATCAGCTCGTGGCATTGTCAATGATGGCCATATCGGGAGTGGTCGGCGGACTCGTATTTCTCAACGTCACCTGCGGCGAGATCGAGCTTTACGGCAAGACGCTCGAGCGGCGAGAGCGGAGCTCTGGGGGGCCTGCTCTCAAATCGCGCGTGGCTTTTCGGACCGGGCTCGTCCCCGAGGCCATTTAGTCCGGACCTCGGCAAGGTCCCGCGGTTCTCGGACGCAGCCCTCGTTGATCGACTACCTTTCCGTCTACTATCCTCCGTGATGGGCGGCGAGCTCCAACGTGTCTGACCTCGACCAGGCCTACGCACTCTTTAGGCGTGCGGCTCGAGAGCTGGAGCAGGCAGGCGGACTGACCGCAGATGAGATGCGCCGCCGGCTGCGTGGCATCTCCCGACGCATCCTCGACCTGCTGGACGACGAAGAAGACGACCCGGGTGACGACGACGTTTTCACCCGTTTGCAGCGGGACTCCGACGATATCGCCGAGGACCTGCGACGGGTCGACGATCTGATGAGGCGCCGACGAGAAGGGGAGCTCTGACGGCCAACCTGAGGAAGCACCCCTCTTGGCGCCCAGATATACGCGCCGGAGCCGCTAAGCTCTGCCACCGGGCCGGTCGAGGCAGGTCGTATAGAGTGCAGCGGACTCTGCGAGTGTGGCTCGCGCGACGGGTGACGGCTCTGCAAACCGCTCGTCAGTAAGAAAAATCGGGGCCCGCTTTGGACCCCGATAGAGTGTGGTAGCGGGGGTAGGATTCGAACCTACGACCTCCGGGTTATGAGCCCGACGAGCTGCCACTGCTCTACCCCGCGTCGACACTCCAGTGTACCTCGATAGCCCCCTCAGATCAATCGCCAGGGCTATGGTGGACAGAAGTGCCTCGCCAACTGCCGCGTGAAGATGGTACTCGATGGGGAAAGCCGTTTCACGGCCGAGTCAGCGAGCGCCAGACGGGCCGGCGGAAATGACGCTGATCCCCCGTCTATCTGAGCCCTTCAGCCCGCGTGCGACACCTATAATGGCGCGACATTTCGACGTGAAAGTGCAATGACCGCGACACCCCTCCCGCGCACGTTTGGACGCACCGCGGCCGTCACAGGCAACAGCAGCACCGGAAGAAACCTCCGGCTCGTCGCCCTGGTGGTTCTGGTGGTGCTCGTCGTGGCGGCCGCGATCGCGGCGGTGCAGCTCTTCAGGGCTCGGCAACATCTGAGCGCCGGTGCGCAGGACCTCACCACCGCCATCGACGCGATCAGAGCGCCCTCACGGCTCCGCGATCCGGCGTACAGGTCTCAGAGCATCTCGAAGCTGACTGCAGCCCGGAATGAGTTCGCCGCGGCCCGCAACGATCTCATGCTATGGACGCCTATCCTGGACCACAGCGGCTGGGTTCCCTCCCTGGGGCCTCAGCTCAAGGCCGCTTCTCCCGCCGCCACCGCGGCCTACTACGCCACCAGCAGTGCTCTCGACATCGTTCAGGGTGCAAACGGGATCTGGCCGGCTCTCACTCCGCGGCATCACGTGCCGATCCTTGCCCGGCTGGCTCCGGCGCTCGTCTCCGGCCATCAAGACTTTTCAGCCGCGGAAGCTCAGGCCCGGCTGGGCATCTCCGCGCTCGCCGGGCTTCCGGTTTCGACGGGAAACTCGGGATTGAACACCGCTCTGGCCAAGCTGCGCCGAGACCTTCCGCGCCTCAACACCGCCGCCGTTTGGCTTTCTGCCGCTCCCACCCTCCTGGGGTGGAATGCTCCGCAGCGATATCTCGTCGCCCTCGAGAATTCGGCCGAGATTCGACCCGTGGGCGGCTTCATCGGGGCTGCCGATCTCCTGACCGTCCACAAGGGCTACCTAACCAAGCGATTTACGGGCGCATCCCTTCCTCATGAGATTCCGTTCCACCACCTACCTCTGCAGGAAGCCGAGCTGACGAGCGAGAGTGACTGGCTCTTCCGCGACTCGAACGCGTCGCCCGACTTCCCCACCAGCGCCCGACTGGAGCGTTGGTTCTACGGGCAGGACACAGGCCGGTGGGCGAACGGCGTTCTGGATTTCATCGATCTTGGCGTGGCGGACCTGCTGCAGAAGCTCGGTCCGCTCTACGTGCCCCAATACCATTTGACGGTGACGCCACAAAATGCTCAGGCGCTGGCTCAGCGCTTTGCCGGGCCGGGATCGGTGACGACGGCCTACCGCGGACCCCAGACCGTGGGGAGCCCGGACACCCTGAGGAAGCAGTTTCTCGGGTTTGAGCTTTCGGCGATGCTGAGCAAGCTGGAGTCACTGCCCTCATCTCGATGGTCCGCGCTTGCCGGCGCCCTGAGCCTGCTGGTCGCGAAGCACGACCTCCTCTTCTATGATCGGAATCCCACCGTCGAGCAGGCGACCATTGCGTCTGGGGACTCGGGCAGCCTCACGCCGCGCGTCGGCGATTTCGTGTACATCGTCGACGACAACCGCTCGTATAACAAGCTGGCGCCATACGTTCAGGAGTGGGCCAGCTACAATACCGAAATCCTGCCGGACATGTGGCAGGACTCGGTGCTGACGATCCACTATCACGTCAACCCATCTCCGGCCAATCTGGAGGGCCTTGGTCCCGACTACGGGACCAAGGGGACGAAGCACGATTATGAAGACGCCGTACGCGTGTTCGTACCGCCCGGGGCTACCTTGGACAGCATCTCGCCTTCAGTCAAGCTCTTCACACCTTCGGCGGCGCAGCCGGCCTACGGCATGATGGCCTTCTCGGGCTACTTCATCGTGCGAGAGGGACAGTCGGCTACCATCACCTTCCGGTATCATCTGCCGGCCAACGTGTTCTCGTGGAGCGGATACCACCACTACAGGCTCACCATCCCACGACAGCCGGGGGCGGAGCTGCGCTGGATGGGCGTACACGTTCAGACGGTGGCCGGGGTTCGACTCAAGACGCCGGGAGGAGCATTGGTTCAGTCATATCATGCCGGTTTCCCGATGACTCAGGACCGCGTTCTGAATCTCGCCATCGGCGGCCGGACGGACCCGCAGCCCGTGCCGGCGACGGGCCCCATCAACACCGGTGACCCTTTCCTACCGCTGTGGGCCTTCCGACGCTATCACCTGCACCCGTTTTGAGGCAGAGTACGTCCGCGTCGGGGGCGGCTGGCGGGTACGTGCGCATATCCCGGCTCGGTCTGGCTGTCCCGTTCGAGGGATGGTCGTCGATCCTCGGACCGGAATCTTAGTGGCCTCCCTCAAGGAGCGGTTTTATCCGGAGAGCGGCTTCGGCGGGTTTACCGACGTCGACGGGACCGTCACGTTCTACACGCGAGTCAATGCGCTCCTGACGGCGTCTGCCACCATGGTCGATTTCGGATGCGGACGAGGGGCCGCAGGTGAGGATCCCATCCCCTTTCGCAGATCACTGCTCTGGTTCAAGGGGCGGTGCGAGCGTGTGATCGGCCTTGACGTTGATGCGGCAGGTGAAAGCAACCCGAAGCTGGACGAGTTTCACTTGATTGGGCCCCGGTCGACCTGGCCGCTCGAAGACGACTCCGTCGATCTCGTGCTCTCGGACTCGGTTCTGGAGCACCTTCAGGAACCGGATCGCTTCTTTCAGGAAGCGGCGAGAACACTGAGAACGGGAGGCTATCTCTGCATTCGTACCACCAACCGACTGGGTTATGTGGGGCTTGTCTCCAGCTGGACTCCGGGAAGATTTCGAGGCAGGCTGCTGTCACGGGCTCGGCCTGAGCGGCGGTCAGAGGATACATTTCCGGTGGAGTACCGGTGCAACACCGTAGCCGCCGTTCGACGGGGTATGGAGGACGCGGGCTTCGAGGCGGTGGTGTACGGATACGAGGCTGAGCCGAGCTACCTGAGCTTCTCCGCCCTTGCCTACCGACTCGGCGTTTACCACCAGCGCTTCGCGCCCAAAGTCATCCGGCAGGCGATCTTCGCCTTCGGTCGTAAGCCCTAGAGCGGTCCTGAGGCGGGGATGGGTCCCTACGTGTAGCCGACCCCAGTCGGACTACACGCGAAAGCCGCGCGGGCGGGAACCAGTCCCACAAACGGAGTCCACCAGCTCTGTAGGCCGTCCTATAGGCTTCCGGCTCCGACCGAAACATCCGCCAGATACCCCAGCTCGGTGAGCCGGTCGAGAATCTGATGAACGCTCTCTTCCGGGCTCTGCTCGCCGCTTCGTATGAGGATCTCCGGGTTCTCCGGCTCCTCGTAGGGATCCGAGACGCCGGTGAAATTCGGGATCTCTCCGCGCATGGCCTTGGCGTACAACCCTTTGACGTCGCGTTGTGCGCAGATCTCGAGGGGGCACTGAACGAAGATTTCGACGAAGTCGTCTATCTCGGCTCGTGCCCGATCACGAGCCTCTCGATAGGGAGAGATGGCGGCAGTGATGGCGACCACGCCGTTCCGCGACAGCAGCTTTGCCACATAGCTGATGCGTGTGATGTTGGTGTCGCGGTCCTCTTTGGAGAAACCGAGGTCCTTGGTGAGATGCTGCCGCACCTCGTCGCCGTCGAGAAGCTCGACCCGACGGTCCATCATGCGTAAGCGTTCGACCAGGATATTTGCGAGAGTTGATTTCCCGGAGCCCGAGAGTCCGGTAAACCACAGTGTGAAGCCTTGTTGTTCCATGTTCGCCTCCCGGGGATTATAGCGTCTCACTCACGAGCGCCGCGGAGAGCGCGGCAGCATGCATCCAAAGCGGCCGCAATCTCCAGCTCGCCGATGTTTCCCATGTGTCCGAATCGGAGCACACGGTCGGGCGCATCCTGGATGCCGGCCGCGGCGACGATTCCTTCCTCGCTCAGCCGTCTGCGGAAGCCAGAAGCGGTGACTCCATCCGGAGTCGTAACGACCGTAAGAGTCGGGGCCAGCACTGCGGCGTCTGTGAACAGACTGAACCCCAGCTCGAGCAGGCCCTCGCGGATCCGCTGCGCCAACCTCGTGTGCCGCTCGAACCTCTGCTCGAGTCCCTCTTCGAGAATGATGTCCAGTGCCGCCTGAAGACCGTAGATGAGGTTGATCGGGTGAGTCGAGAAGTAGGTCTCAGGGCGCTCCATCACCGGCGCCCAGCGGCGAAGATCGGCGTAGTACCGCGGGAGCGATTGCCCGGCTTCGCATACCTCCCAACCACGCCGGCTGACGCCGATGATCGACAGGCCGGGTGGAACGCCCAGAGCCTTCTGGCTACCGCTGATCAAGACGTCGATCCCGAGCTTGCTCATTGGCTCCGGGATGCCTCCTAGTGCACAAACGCCGTCGACGATGACCAATGGCCGGGTGTCTGTGAGCCGGCCCAACAGTTCCTCGAGCGGAGCCTGGGCACCGGTCGATGTCTCGACGTGGGTCAGCACCACGACATCGGGTACCGAGCTCCGCGCCGCTTCCTCGAGCTGATCGGGAGTGATGAACCGTCCCCAAGGAGCCCTGAGGTGGATGACCTCGACGTCGAAGGCTTCGGCGATTTGTGCAAAACGGTCGCCGAAGAAGCCATTGGATGCAAGCAGGAGTCGTTGACCCGGCTGGACGAAGTTGGTGATCGCTGCTTCCTGGGCTAGGGTGCCCGAGCCCGAAAAGACGAAGGTCCGCCCGTCTTCGTTGTCCATGATTTGCGATAGGCGTTCGACAACGCTTCGAAAGATGCCGGCGAACTCTGCTGAAGTGTGAGATATTGTCGGAGTTGCTAGCGCCTTGAGAATGCGACGGTGAACAGGTGTGGGGCCTGGAATGAAGAGAATCTTGTCCTGGTCTCCGAACCCAATCATGTCCTTCCTCCTGCATCGGGATGTCTACTTTGCCCACCAAGCCATGACCTTGGCCGCGGTCGCCTGACGCCATGACAACCTTTCCGGTATCGGTTCCGGACTACACCGACCCTCACTGGTCGAGCAGGAGTATTGGCCTGCACCGGACGCTGCACCGGCTGATCACTCTCATTCTGCGTTCTGGCGTCGTGTCCGTCCGCGTAGGTGGCCTGGATGAGATACCTGAGCGCGGTCCCGCGGTCCTCATGAGCAATCATGAGAGCAACGTCGACCCGTTTCTGATCGGCTATGTGCTCAGTAGGCCAATGTGGATTCCGGGCAAGGCCAGCCTCTTTGGCGTGCCGCTGCTGGGTTGGATGCTCAGGAATATCGGCTCCTACCCGGTTGACCGAGAGGCTGCCGACGTCGGCTCTCTCCGGACCTCGATTGAGGTGCTCCGCAGCGGGCGCCTGCTCACCGTCTTCCCGGAGGCCCGCCGAAGCCGGACCGGAGACATCCTGCCCTTCAGCACCACTCTGGTCAAGCTGGCGATCCGGCAAAGGGTCCCGATCGTACCCGTGGGTCTAGCCGGCACCGCCGATCTCCTGCCACCCGGCCGAGTGGTCCCACGGTTGCCTGCCGCCCTGGGCTCACACTTCGGCCATCCGGTCGACGTGGTCGCCAGATACGGCACCAGGCCTTCTGAGGCGCAGATCCGAGATGCCGCGGAGGAGCTTCGGGGTCTGGTTGTCGAAGAGCGCGAGCGCGCGCGGACCCTCATCCGGAGCTCCGGCGCCTAACCCCCACTTTCGCCGCAGTGCTGATGTCCCGCGTGGACTGCAGTCGCGTGCGGGCCTCGAAGAGCCGGTGGGAGGAGGCCGGCGATAGCGGACCCGACCTGCAGCTCAACCGCCTCCGGGGTGGTCTTCTTGAGATGGAGCGGCACGCCGAACGTCATGCAGTACGCCCCCCCGGCGTCCCGGTAGATCCCGGCCGGTATGATCGTGGCGCCGAGTCGAGCTGCCAGGAGCAGCAGAGAGCCCACTCCAGGCGAGACGGGACGCATTACAAAATTCCTCACGTTACCTCCTTCAGGGAACAGGATCACCACGCGACCCCGTTTCAGCGCTCCGATCACCATTCGCACCGCGGCGGCTCGAGGAGCCGCGCCCGCTCGCGCATTGGGCATGGCGATCACCTGATAAACCCTGTAGAAGCGGGCAAACACGAAGGCCGTAAGGCCTCTTGGGATGGGGATTCCCAGCAGCCGAAAGTTGTCGTAGGCGGACACGCCCACGGTGTCGATGTCGGACTGGGACCTGGCTAGCGTGAGCGCACGGATCATCAGCGCCGCCGGCAAACCTACCCACACACCCGGCCCGTTGTAGTGGTTGCAGCAGACGATCAGAGGCCCATGGGCTGGGATATGGTGCGCGTCTACGATCCTCGGAGACCGGGGGAGCGAGCTCCAGATCGCATCCCCGTCGGCACTCGCAGACCTGGTCCTGCCGAGGAGTGCTGCCGCCACCGCCGAAAGCCAGATCGCCAGCGGGATGCCGGAAGGGCCGTGGACGGTGTATTTTGACATAGATATCGGTTTGGGATACCATATCCTAGCGTCGGCGATTCCGTGCTGGGGATGCGTTGGATGGAGGTCCTAGGTGCTTAGGTCATTGGCCCCGATCCTGGTTGCCGTTCTCGTAGCCTTCGCCTGCGGCCTCTGGTTGGCGCTGATCTACTGGACCTTCAGTGATATCCGCACTCGGTCCCGCGATCCGGTGGTCTGGATCTTCTCCAGTCTCCTGGCGGCGGTGCCCCTCTGCGGCTGGGTGATCTATCTCATCCTGCGTCCCAAAGAGACGCTCATGGATGCCTACCTGCGTTCACTCGAGGAGGAGGCGCTGCTGCAGGAGATCGAGGAGCGGCCTGTGTGCCCCAACTGCCGGCTCCGGGTCGAGCCCGACTACGTGGTATGTCCGAACTGTCTCACCAAGCTGAAGGCGCAGTGCATGGCGTGCAAACGTCTCATCGAACTTGATTGGACCGTCTGCCCATACTGTGCCACTGACCGGAAATACCCGGTAGCCGTGGGCTCAGAGCAGTAGGTGGCCCCCGGAACGTATCTCGTTCCGATTCGTGATTGGCCTGATGGTGAGCGCCCGCGCGAGAAGCTTGCGCAGCTAGGGGCACAGCTCTCGGATGCCGAGTTGCTGGCCATCCTCCTGCGCACCGGCGTACCGGGCGTCGACGTGGTCAGTCTTTCTCAGACGCTTCTGGCCTCTCACGGAAGGTTGTCGGGCCTCAGCAAGCTCGCTCCGTCGGAGCTGACACGAGCACATGGTCTCGGGCCGGCGAAGGCTGCCACGCTGCTGGCGGCGCTCGAGCTCGGTCGGAGGTTGTTGCTGGCTGAGGGCGAACGCCCGCGGGTGGCCTCGGCTCGTGAGGCCGCCTCGCTGCTGGAACCCCGATTGAGAGGTTTGGACCAGGAGCAGCTCCACGTCATGCTGTTATCGACCAGGAACCACGTGCTGGGGACGCGAAAGATATATGAAGGCAGCCTGAACTCCTCCATGGTCCGGCCCGCAGAGGTGTTCCGGGATGCGATTCGTGAGAACGCTGCCGCCATCATCGTTGCTCACAACCACCCCAGTGGCGACCCCAATCCCTCTGCCGATGACATCCGCGTCACTAGAGACATTGTTCAAGCCGGCCGGGTCCTGGACATTGATGTCCTCGATCACCTGGTCATTGGTGACCACAGCCACGGCTTCGTCAGCCTTCGTGAGCGCAGGCTCGGCTTCGATGCCGGAGCCTGAGCCTGAGCGGAGGAAATGCCTTCGAGGGTGGAGCTTACGGGACTCGGCGGGGTGTTGCCGGTCGCATCACCCTAAATGCCACGTAGACGAGCGCCGCTATCACGGCTATGAAGACCAAGGCCGTGAGCAGGCTGAACACGAGGCCGACAAGAAGGCCGACCAGCTTCAAGACCAGCCATATGACGACGACCGCCGCAGCAATGCCACAGCAGACCTGCCACAGTTTCATCAGTACCTCCTGATGGAAGCCAACGCTTGCGTCCAAAAATGGACCGATTTGAGGGGAACAGGAGTGTGAGCGCCTGTACTCCGTCCTGTCACCGTAGTCTATAGCAACCAATGCCGGGCACGAGGTTCAGAGCTCGACGGCTTCAGCCTGCGAAAGCGCCTCTTCTGAGGTAGAAAGCAGAACCTCGACAGCCAAACTACTCGGGCTCGTCGGCGGCATTTGAGTCATTCCCTCGACGCCTTCGGAGGAATTCCTCCAGCTCCGTCAGCAGAACCTCGGTCGGCGGGCCGCCAGGAGAGGGCTGTCCGCTTTGCGCCGCCTCTTCGAGCCGGGTCACATACGCGGAGGCCTCAGGGTTGGCCTGGATGATGGCATTGACTTCGAGGGTGAACTGACGCGCCTCATCCCTCAGCGAGCTGAGGTCCAGCGACCAGCCCATGGCCTGCTGCAGCCCCTCGAGGAGCCCGATGGAGACATGGGGATTCGTGGCTGTGGAGATGTAGTGCGGTGCTGCCGCCCACAGGCTCATGGCCGGAATGCCTCGCCGGGTGGCTGCCTCGTACAGCACTCCAAGGATCCCTGTCGGACCTTCGTATTGAGACATCGAGATGCCGAGCGATCGCAGCTTGCCCTGCAGAAAGCCGGTGCCGAACCCTGTCAGCTGGACCGGCCGGGTATGAGGAACGTCGGCCAGCAGGGCGCCCAGCGAGACGATGCAGGAAGCGTTCAAACGCTCGGCAAAGCTCATGATGCCCTCAGAGAAAGTTCTCCACCGCAGCTGGGGCTCCATCGAACGAAGCAGGACGACATCGTGTTCCTGCTTCGGGTGGCGATGATAGCTGAACCAGCTTGACGGCCACTCGATGGCCCGGTTCATGTTTTCCGTGAAATACACTCGCGGACGCACCTGGGTGAAGTCGTAGAAGTCCTCCGGATCTATCGAGGCGAAGTGTCGCCCATCCCACATCTGGTCGAGGGTCGAGACAGCGGTCGTGGCAGCCTCCGCGGCGTCACTCCAGCCGCCGAAGGCCATGACCATGGCCGGCGAGCGCAGTGCGGGAAGTCGCCGGCACTGCACCACGCTCAATTTGAAGCTTCCTTGATGTCTATCGTATGTTCCCCGCCGCTAGACATAGGTACGGAACCAGTCCCGCATGTAACCCAGGCGGAGGTGACGGCGGGAGGGCTTACCGGCACGCGACATGCCATGGCTCTCTTCCGGAAAGCGAATGAACCGCGCGGGGACGCCGAGCCGCTTCAGAGCCGCAAACCACTGCTCGCCCTGTTCGATCGGGCAGCGATGGTCCTGTTCCTGATGCAGGATTAGCGTTGGAGTCTTGACGTTCGCGGCATACTTCAGGGGAGACTGATCCCAAAGCTTCTCGGGATTGCACTCGGGCGTTCCGCCCAGCCGCTCCTCTCTGAAGGCCGCAATATCGCTCGTTCCACCCTGGCTCACCATGTTGCAGATTGAACGTTGGGTACAGAAGGCTGCGAACCGGTCAGTGTGACCCGCCAGCCAGTTAACCATGAACCCGCCGTAGCTGCCTCCCGCCGCAACGACCCTGTTCGAGTCGATCCACGGAAAGCGTACGACCTCATCGACGAAGGCCATCAGGTCCTGAAAGTCGAGATTGCCCCAATCGGCGCGAATGGCTTCCTTGAACTCCATCCCATAGGAGGTACCGCCCCGAGGATTGCAGAAGGCGACGGCGAATCCCTGGGCTGACCACCACTGCAGCTCATGGAAGAACGTGTGTCCGTAGGCCGATGCCGGCCCTCCATGGATGTAGAGTAGCAGGGGGTGGGTCTCCTTTGGGCTAGACGGGTTAGGCTCCAGTACCCAGCCCTCGACCTCTTGCCCATCTGCCGAGGTAGCCGCCACACGCTCCGGCTTCGGCAGGTCAATCTCCTTCAGGATGGGATCGTTCTCCTCGGTGAGCCGTTCCTCGCGCCGCCGAATCCGCCGGTACAGCTCGGCCGGGTGGGTGAAGTCTGACTTTGTGTACACGAGGGAGCCGTCATCGGCTACATCGAAGGACGTGATATCGTGTTCTCCGGGAGCGACGCGCTCGGCCCCCTTTCGGGTGACGCGGAAGATCAACGTGGCGGCTTGCACACTGGCGGCGAAGTAAAGCCCCGATCCTACCCAGCGAATCTCGGGCCCCGCGAAGGCTCCCCAGTCACTGAGCACGGAACGTCCGACCTCAATGTCGATCCCCGCCAGCAGATTGCGAGGGTTGTCTCCGTGCCGATCACAAACCCACAGCTGGTGGTAGTAGGTGGGCTTTTCCTCCTCGTCTTCCGGTATCGGATAGCCGCTGTAGGCAATCTCACGGCCGTCTGGGCTAAAGACAGGCGAACCCCAGACGCCCCGTTGGCGTGTCAGCTTGAGTGGTTCACCCCCGCTCACGGGAACCGTCCAAATATCCGAGCCGCGATTTCGGTCCCAGTCACCTCTTCGATTCGAGGCAAAGGCAACATGAGTGCCGTCCGGGGACCAGGTGGGCGAATCGTCGTTCCAGTCTCCGGAGGTGAGCTGGTCAGCGTGCCCCTGTGTGTCGACGACGAAGATATGCGTGCGGGTGGAATTGATAAAGCCTTTGCCGTCGGACTTATAGACCGCCCGATCGGCTATCCGCGAGGCCCTGAAGCCGCGATCTTCATCGCCTGACTCGTTCGCGTCCTGAAGCGGGAATCTGGTGCTTGCGGAGAAGGCGATCCGAGACGAATCGGGTGACCAGACCGGCTCGCCGGCGCCGAGATCCCGGCTCGTCAGCTGAGTCGCCTCTCCGCCGCGGCGGTGGAGAATGTAGATCTGCGGCTTGCCGGCGCGACTCGAAAGGAAGGCCAGCTTCGACCCGTCCGGAGCCCATCGAGGTGCGGA
>Ga0070739_10003505_pt1 | contig 19505 bp, 19 predicted proteins | sample Coa_R1_7_FD_66445 | JGI IMG/M metagenome (GOLD analysis project Ga0070739, IMG submission 66445) | Surface soil microbial communities from Centralia Pennsylvania, which are recovering from an underground coalmine fire - Coalmine... | ecosystem: Environmental > Terrestrial > Soil > Unclassified ... | reverse complement strand
CAACAATAATACCCTCGGCGGCAACAGCGGCTCCAATCCCTTTGTCCGCAACTACGTCTCCGGCAACAAGAGCGATGGGCTGCTGATCGACAACGGTGCTACCGGCAATGTCGTGCAGGGCAACTTCATCGGCATAGACGCCAGCGGCACGCATGCAGCGGGCAACGTGATCGGTGTCGAGATCGCCGGCAATAGCAACACCCTTGGCGGCACGAGCTTCGGCCTGGGGAATGTGATCTCCGGCAATAGCAGCGATGGCCTGCGGCTGGACAGTTCGGCTAGTAACAATGTGGCCCAGCACAATTATGTAGGCACCAACTACAACGGCACCGGCGCTGTGGGCAATGGCGGCAACGGGGTCACCATCGCCGGCAATAACAACACCCTCGGCGGCAGCGTTGCCGCGGCCGGCAACACCATCGCCTACAATAGCGGTGACGGGGTGTTGGTAAGCATCGGCACCGGCAATACCATTAGTAGCAACTCCATCTTTGCCAATACAGTAGGCGGCATCGCGCTCAGCAACAGCGGCAATAACAATGTGGCCGCTCCGGGTCTACTCACCGCCACGTTGACCGGCACTACGCTGACCGTGACGGGTTCATTTCCAGCGCCGACAGCCGATGTCGCTTATGTGCTGGAGTTCTTCGCCAATCCCAGTGGCGATGCGGAAGGCAAGGTTTACCTCGGTTCGCTGACAGTGACGCCGACGAGCAGCGGAACGCAATCCTTCACCTTTATCACGACGACCACGGTGACGGGAACGTACCCGCTCATCACCGCTACGCTGACCGATAACACGGGGGACACCTCCGCCTTCTCTAGCGGCGTGACGACGACATAAGAAGTCGTTTCCAGGCATTCTCGGAGCGTCCGCGACGGGTGAAGCACGTCGGGAATGTGAAGACTGGCAAGCGCCGCATCGTCAGGCGAGCAGTGCCACTGTATCCATCAGGTAGTGAGCCAGAGTCGTTGCAATCTCCCCCGGTCTCGATGCAACAACAGCGCAGCGCTGCAACGACAGCCGCGGTCACAACGCAACTCTTTGGGAGATCTCAACCTCCGTCGTTGCAATCGCGCTTGGCTCGGGGCTTGCTTGGTGCTCTTCGACGCAAATTCACCGCGTCAAAGCAAAAGCGTCTGAAACGCTTCGCGGAGTTTTGCAACGATTCGTCGCAGAAGTTCTCCCTGTCCGCCACGAACTGCTTCCGAGCTGCCGCTGGGAGATTTGCTTTGCCTCAGCTGTGCCCGAAGCGGAAAAGATCCTTGCAGTGGAACTTTGGGAGGGTTAAAATTAATCCTCACTGTCGTAACAACGGGAGAGAGCCATCTGAAAAAGATCGGCTAAATTACGGACACCGCTGGAGGCTAAATATGAGCACCCCTATGACGATCTTTAATGTCGTCGACTACGGGGCCGACCCATCCGGCACGACCGATTCCGCCGGCGCCATTAATAGCGCCTTCCTCGCCGCTTTCAACCCCCCCTACGGCAACACGGTGTATTTTCCGCCCGGCAATTACCTCGTAGAGTCCACGATCACCGTCGCCTGGGACGGTACCCACGGCGTCAACGTCCTCGGCGCATCGGGCAGCGGCAGCGGTATCAGCAACATTAACTATCAACCTCGACCTGGAAACAATACCGATGGCACGGCTTGCTTCGCCATTATTGGCATGAATTGGTCCTACTGGCAAGGCATTGGCGTCAACCTTGGCGGCAACGGGACCTCCGCAAACCAGGTTGCCTTTGATTTTCAGGTCACATCCTCCAAATTGGGCCAGGGCAACAACCTAATGCAGTGCTGCAACGTCAATATGCAAGGGACCGGCGGCGGTCATATTGGCTTCCGCTTTAGCCAATACAACAGCGGCAGTCCAAATCCTTATGTCGATCAAGGTTCCAACATCTCGGGCACCACCCTGCTTAATTGCACCATTAACGGCGACTTCCAGGGTCCCGGGCACCCACCCAGCACCAGCATTGGGGTGCAATTTGGCGGCGGCGAAGTAAAGCCGAATCGAGTAATAGGCTGCGCCGTTGGCGGTTTGGGCTGTGATTATCTCGTCGCAGCATCGCTACGTTGCTGTCGCAGAGTGTATCTGCTACCCAGCTCACCCTCCCGGTTAACGATGTGACTTTGTTCAAACCCAACGGCGCCAATACACGCTACGTCGTCATCGGTCAGGGCGGGCCCAATCCCGAGTAATGCACTTACACAGGCGTGACTAATAACGTAGTGAATAATCCGACCACCGCACCAACGCTTTCTCCCGTTTCCGGCTCTTCTACCGTTACCACCGTCTATGTTGTCATTACTTATGTCGATCAATATACCAATTCAATAGGTAACGGAAACGGTGAGACGATTAGTTCTCCACAAAACTCCTTAACTATTTCTACATCGCAGCAAGTGCAGGTAACTTCACCTTCTCCACCACCATCGGGGAACACCGTTGGGTACAACGTGTACGCGAGTTCTACTTCTGGTGGACCATACTATTTACAGAACACCAGCGGCTATGTCACCATCGGGAACACTTTTACAATTCCGGGGACGCTAGTCACTTCGAGTAGGCAGCCTCCGGTAGTCAATACAACGGGCGGATTGACCGGCACGCTTACCATTGCGATGCGGGGGGCCAACGGGACGACAAAACAACCGTGGGGCGCCGGTAATACGGTAAAAGAGTACCAGCCCGGCATCGGGGTCTATGGAGGCGGCGACGACATTGTTTGGGTAGAGTGCGACGGCAGCAACAGTCTCAGGGTTTTTTATCTCCAGGAAATCGGCGGGACTTGCTACTCGATCTTGGGAGGCCGCTGGGAGCTATTGCCGGGATATGGCCAGCGTTTTCTGCAGACCGGCTTTATCGCCGGGACTCTAACTCAGAGCGTTACTGTCAAGGCCGTTCAGCTTGCTGGGTTCAGCCCGCCAGCCGATGGCAACGGCGTCATTTGGTTGTTGCAAAACGCCAATCTGGAATGGACCGGCGGCGCCGCCTGGCCGCAGAGCGGCTCCTATAACGACGGCACGAACGGCTACTTCCTGACCAACAACAGCTCTGGCGGCAGCTACGGCGCGGTCAACTTCCGCAGCTTGATCCTTACGGCCAGTACATCACCGCTGCCTTGGCCGGTACCGCTCCAAAACAGCTGGCCCGTCAATGCCGACTTGCTGTTGGTGGAAGGCCCTTCGGCTGGGTATGCCACAGGCCGCTATCGACAGATACAAATGGTCAGCCCGGGGGCGTTAGGGTTCTTCGGGGCAGCGCCGGTCGGACAGCAGAACACGACGGGCACTACGGCCGGATTCACGGCAGGGAGCGGAACAGCGATGAATAACGCATCTACGTCAACGGGAGGATTGGGATCTACGGCATACACCTTTGGGGACTTGGTTCGAGCCCTCAAGCGTCTGGGTTTACTTCAGACCTAGCAGCGGTCGAAGAATAACTTCCAAGGCGAGCGGGGGGTGTACCCCCGCTCGCCGAACTTGTCACTGGACGCGCCCTTAGCTGAGAACCATATGACGTGAGTAATCGAGCATAGATCACCTGCAAAGGAGCATCAAACATGGCATTTTCCACCTGGATTCGCAATTGGAAATGTTCCATCGAACGCCGCTGGGCACTCTACCAAACTGTACGGCGCAAAAACGCCGCGCGCCGCCGGGCAAACCGGCCACGCCTAGAAATGCTTGAAGCTCGTTGGCTATTGTCCACTTATGTTGTTAACACCACGGCCGATAGCGGCACTGGATCACTGCGGGACGCCATCACTCAGGCCAATAACACGGCAAGCGGGATTACCGAGATCGATTTTAATATCGGCACCAAGGGGACCAGCTCTGGGGTGCAAACCATCAGTCCCGCGAGTGCATTGCCGGCTTTGACGGCTAAGGGCGTTTTCATTAACGGCTATAGCGAGGCCCAATGGCAGGGCGTGACCAGCACTTCGCCGCTCGTCGAGTTGTATGGAGCGAGCGTCGCAGCCAGCGACGGTTTGGACGTGGAAGGAAACAACAACACGGTGTCGGGACTCATCATCGAGAGATTCGGCGGCGGCATCGGGGTCGGTGGGGACAACAACGTCATCGGCGGAACGACCAGCGGCGCACGCAATGTGATCTGGGCCAACGTCGGCGACGGCGTGTCCTTGGGGAGCTTTTGCAGCGGCAATGTGGTGCTGGGCAACTACATCGGCACCAACCTCGCGGGGAACGAAAGAGGAGGTAACGATGATGGTATTCTGATATATGGGAACAACAACACCATCGGCGGATCTGTACCCGGAGCACGGAATGTTATCTCGGGCAATAATGCTGCTGGTGTGGATATCGACGCGGGCGCCGGAAATCTTATAGAGGGAAACTACATTGGTGTCGATGCCACGGGCACCATAAGCGTGTACAACGCCCAGGGCGGCATTTTTGATGACGGAGGGAGCAGCAACACCATCGGCGGTGCTTCCACAGACGCACGCAATGTCATCTCGGGCAATGACCGAGACGGTGTGTATGTCGCCAGCTCCTCGGACCAAGTGCTCGGGAACTACATCGGCACCGATGCCACGGGCGTCAAAGCCATCCCGAACAGTCTTGCAGGCATCGAAGTGGAACGCAACGATACCACCATTGGCGGCACGGCGGCCGGCGCAGGCAATCTCATCTCGGGCAATCTATCGGATGGCGTGCTTATCGACTCCGGCATCTCCGGCGTACAGGTGCAGGGCAACTACATCGGCACGGACGCCGCGGGCGCCAAAGCCATAGCCAACTCCGTAGGTATCGAGATCGACAGCTCCCTCGTTAACAGAATTTACAACACCATCGGCGGCACTATCTCCGCCGCACGCAATATCATCTCCGGCAATACGACCGACGGCGTGCTTCTCTACGTCTCCGGCGTGACCGTGCAGGGCAACTACATCGGCACCGATGTCACGGGAACCCAAGCCATCGCGAATAGTATCGGGGTGTATCTCTCTAGTACCGCGGTGTATGCCTCCGCGTCCAACAACACCATCGGGGGCGCCGCGAGCGGCGAGGGCAATGTTATCTCGGGCAATAGTGCGGACGGCGTGTTTATAAGCAGCAATGTCACTGGCGTGCAGGTGCAGGGCAACTATATCGGCACTGATGCCACGGGCGCTAAAGCCCTCGCCAATAGCATCGGCGTCTCTGTCAACAATAAGGACAACACCATCGGCGGCACTGCATCCGGCGCACGCAACATTATCTCCGGTAATACTACCGACGGTGTGTTTCTCAACGTCTCCGCCGTGAGTGTGCAGGGCAACTACATCGGCACCGATGTCACCGGCTCTAACGCCGTGGGCAACAGCAACGGCATCGAAGTTGCCGTGTCCAATAACCTCATCGGCGACACCGTGGCCGCCGCGGGCAATGTGATTTCGGGCAACACCAACGACGGCGTGCTTATCGACAGCAGCGTGAGCGGTGTGGACGTTTACGGGAACTTCATCGGCACCGATGCCACGGGCGCCAAGGCGGTGGGCAATCATACCGGCGTAGAGGTTGCAGGATCCAACAACAGGATCGGTTTCGCCTCGACCCAAATACGAAACATCATTTCGGGAAATAGCGGCGACGGCGTGCTGATCGACGCCGGGGTCAGCGGTGTGGCATTGCAGGGCAACTACATCGGCACCAATGCCGCCGGCAGCGCCGCCTTGGCCAACAGCGTCGGCATCGCCGTAAGCGGCAGCAACAACACGATTGGCGGCAGGAATAGCGCCGCACTTAATCTTATCTCCGGCAACAGCAACGATGGCGTGCTGCTGGACAGCGGCAGCAGCGGCAATCAAGTGCTGGGCAACTACATCGGCACCAATTACGCCGGCAGCGCTGCCGTTGCCAACGAGATAGGCATCGAGGATGGCGGCAGCAGCAACCTCCTCGGCGGCAGCCTCTCCGGCGCACGCAACGTCCTCTCCGGCAACAGCGGCGACGGCGTTCTGATTGACAGCACCGCTACAAAAGAGACGATGCAGGGGAACTACATCGGCGCCGATATCAGCGGCAACACCGCCCTGGCCAATGGCGCCAACGGCGTCGAAGTCAAGGGCAGCGGCAACCTCATCGGCGGCAACAACGGGGCCAACTACTTTACCCGCAACTTCATCTCCGGCAACAAGAGCGATGGCGTGCGGATCGACAGCGGCGCTACCGGCAATCAAGTGCTGGGCAACTACATCGGCGTAGCCGTCCGCGGCACCATTGGACTGGCCAACAGCGTCGGTATCGAGATTGGCGGCAACAGCAATACGATCGGGGGGACTGCCAACGGCGTCGGCGATGTGATCTCCGGCAACAGCGGCGATGGCGTGCTGCTGGACAGCACCGCCACGGGCAACCTCCTCCAAGGTAGCTACGTGGGCACCGACTATACCGGCCGCAGTCCTTTGGCCAACAGCGGCAGCGGCATCGAGATCCAGGGCAGCGGCAACACCGTGGGCGCCGGCAACGTCCTCTCCGGCAACAGCGGCGATGGCGTGCGCCTCGACAGCCTGGCTACAGGCAACCTCGTGCTGGGCAGTCTCATCGGTCTCAATCTCTCGGGCGCGGGGAGCAACAGCGGCAACGGCATCAACATCCTCGGGAACCAGAACACGGTCGGCGGCACGGTTCCGGCGGCCCGCAACATCATCTCCGGCAATACGACGGACGGCGTGCGGATTGCCAGCGGCGCCAGCGGCAATCAAGTGCTGGGCAACTTCATCGGCACCAATATCGGCGGTACCGCCGCTCTGGCCAACAGCATCGGCGTCGAGATCCAAGGGACGGTCAACACGGTCGGCGGCGCTTCGAGTTCTCGCAATGTGATCTCCGGCAATGCAAATGACGGCGTGAAGATAGACAGCGGCGGCAGCGGCAATGTGGTGCTGGGCAACTACGTTGGCGTCAACACCTACGACACCGCCGCACTGGGCAACAGCGGCAACGGCATTGAAGTGGCCGGCAACGGCAATACGGTGGGTGCCTCCTACGCCGTGGCGCCCAACGAAATCTCCGGCAACACAGGCGACGGCGTGCTCTTGGACAGCGGCAGCAGCGGCAATCAAGTGCTGGGCAACTACATCGGCAGCAATCACGGCGGCACCGCTGCTGTGGCCAACAAGATAGGCATCGAGGATGCCGGCAGCAGCAATACCATCGGCGGCAGCGTCCTGGGCGATAAGAACGTCATCTCCGGCAACACGAGTGATGGTGTCCTGCTGGACAGCACTGCCACCGCTGAGACGATGCAGGGCAACTACATCGGTCTCAATGTCACCGCCAAATCGATCCTTGCCAATGGCAGCAACGGCGTCGAGGTGCATGGCAGCAACAACCTCATCGGCGGCAACAGCGGCTCCAATTACTTCACGCGCAACTTCATCTCGGGCAACACTGGCGATGGGGTGCTGATCGACAACGGCGCAACCAGCAATCAAGTGCTGGGCAATTTCATCGGCTTGGATGTCAGCGGCACACATGCAGCGGGGAATGTGATCGGTGTCGAGATCGCCGGCAATAGCAATATCCTCGGCGGCACGAGCTTCGGCCTGGGTAATGTGATCTCCGGCAACAGCAGCGATGGCATACGGCTGGATAGCTCGGCCAATAACAATGTCGTTCAGCGCAATTTTGTGGGCACCAACTACAACGGCACCGGCGCTGTGGGCAATGGCGGCAACGGTGTCACCATCGTCGGCAATAACAACACCCTCGGCGGCAGCGTTGCCGCGGCCGGCAACACCATTGCCTACAATAGCAGTGACGGGGTGTTGGTAAGCATCGGCATTGGCAATACGATCACCAGCAACTCCATCTTTGCCAACACAGCAGGCGGCATCGCTCTCAGCAACGGCGGCAATAACAATCTGGCCGCTCCCAACCTGCTCACCGCCACGTTGACCGGCAGTACGCTGACCGTGACGGGTTCATTCACGGCACCGACAGCCAATGTCGCTTATGTGCTGGAGTTCTTCGCCAATCCCAGCGGCGATGCGGAGGGCAGAGTTTACCTCGGCTCACTGACGGTGACACCGACGAGCACCGGCACGCAGAACTTTACCTTTACCACGACCACCTCGGTGACGGGAACTAATCCGCTCATCACGGCAACGCTGACCGATAGCACGGGGGATACCTCCGCCTTCTCCTCAGGTATTACGGTGCAATAGGGGAAGGAAGTCCCTAGAAACTGCGCGAAGCTCTTCATCGTGGCCGAGCAGGAAGAACCGTTCTACAATAAGAACCACGCGATCCTAGCTCATGAACGCGCCAAGGGGACGAAGAAGCTGGTGATTATCCCGGTATCAAACCCTACGGAATCTACAACAAGACTCGCGGCCAGGCGCAGAAGGAAGCGATCGCATGGTACGATAAGTATTTGAAACTATAAGCGACCTGCCCCTCACCTCCGCCCCTTTGCACGGTAGCGGGGAGGGGGAAAGCTGCCTGGATGGACTTGTAGCCCCTACACGTCAGAGGAGAACATCATGTGGGTCCCAAAGTGGCAGCGCGATCGCGCCAAAGGCGTCGAATCGCCGATGCCGACGCAGATCGTGTCCAACGAGGAGTTCATTCCACGCCCCCAAAACGCGCAACAGAAACAGGTAGAGGATCTCATTGGCGCAATGGCCGATGCCAATTCCAAGAAACTGGGCATGGATCGCCGCGCCTACCTGGCCAGCTCGATGGGGTTGGCCGCCGCGTTTCTCGCCCAAAACATGGTTTACGGCAATTACTGGGAGGTCGATCCGGTTGAGGCGTTCGAGCCTGAAGCAACCGAAGAGAAATGGCCCAAGGGCGAGTATTTCATCATCGATGTACAAGCCCATTTCACCAACGGACTGGCGATTGGTTTCCGCGGCTCCCAGGTCTCCTGGAATTCGTTTGAGTGGTTCCGCAACATGGGGTTCAAGCTCAAGGAGACCCCCGAAGCCTACGCCTTTCCGAACTTCGTCAAAGAAATGTACTTCGATAGTGAGACAAGCATGTTGGTGATCTCCGGAGTGCCGGGCAAGGAGAACCTACGCGATTCCAAGGGGAGAGTTCTCGAAGGCGCGGCCCGCACGCCGGGTATCGAAGGGCAGGTTCTACCGAGCTGGTTGATGGCCAAGCGGCGCACGGAAATCAACGATCTCGCCGGCTGCCAGCGGGCGTTGTGTCAAGGCAACTGCGCCCCCAATCACTACTGGGACCGCAAGAACAACGCTCCCGACCGCGCGGCCCTGTTCGAGCAGATGGAACGCGAGGTCAAAACCTACAAAATCGATTCTTGGAAGTGGTATTGTCATACCGACCCCGGACGGTCGGGAGACGGCTTCAAACTGGACGACGAAAAGTTGACCTATCCGTTCTACGAGCAATCGAAGAAGCTGGGACTAAAGATTTTCAGTGTCCACAAAGGCTATTCTTCGCAATCGCGCAGGCTGGGGCACTTGGCGAACCCGGCCGACGTCGAGAAGGCCGCGAAGGACCACCCGGACTTGACCTTCATCATCTATCACTCGGCCCTCAAACACGATCCCGGCGAGCCGCAGTTCAAGGAAAAGGGCTTCTTTGATCCAACCACAGGCGATTTTGCCTGGCACGACGTGCTCATGAAGATCAAGCAGCGCAACCCCGGCATGAACAACGTCTACTGTGAGATCGGCTCGGCCTTCGGCAGTTTGGCGATTGCACATCCCGAGATGTGCATGCACCTCATGGGCAAGAACATTCAACATTACGGCGTCGATCACGTCGTGTGGGGAACGGACTGCTTGTGGTGGGGTTCGCCGCAATGGGTCATCGATTTGATGAAGCGATTCCAAATTTCGGACAAACTGTGCGATAAATTCGGCTACAAGAAACTCACCAAGGAGGACAAGGCCAAGATCTTCGGACTCAATGCGGCCAAGATCTACGGCATCGACGTGCAGGCGCAGCGCAATGCCTTGCCCAGGGACAGCCTGAGCAAGTTGAAGATGACCTATCGGGACCAGCGCGGCAGGAGTGAAAACGCGGCTTACGGTTGGGTGCGGGCCGATGGCTGAGAAACGCTTCCGCGTCCTGGCATTGGTATTGGCGCTGCTGGCACTTGCAACGGCGGCCTCGCGCCGCGCCCCCGCGGACCTTCCCAAGCAGCTCGATCCCGCGGCGTGGGGGAGCGACCATGTCGAGAAGCCCGTTCCCGAATACACCACGGGGGACGAATGCCTGTTTTGCCACCGTCAGGTGGGTTCGACTTGGGGCGCGAATCGCCATAACTTGACGATTCGCCCCTTCGACGAGAAATCGCCCGCACTTGAAGCCTTGAAGGGATCCCAAGCGAAGGGCCTTGCCGACGAAATCAAGTTCGTGATGGGCGGCCAACAACGTCAGAGATTTTTGAGGCCCGCGAAGGCTTACGGCAAGCTCGATTTGCTCTCGGTCGAGTGGGTGCCGCCGCGAGGGGAGAAGCCGGGCACGCTCGTTTCGCTGGAGCGCCCCCACTGGGACGCGGCCCGCTTCGGGGACGCGTGCGCCGGTTGTCACGCCACGGCCGTCGATCCAAAGGAGCAGGCCTTTTCGGCCCTCTCCTTGGATTGCTTCGTCTGCCACGGCCTCGTCCCCGCGGAGCACACCAAAAAACCCGAACTGGCCCACTTGTCACTCAAGCGGAAAGGCGAGGCCCGCGTCGTGACCGCCATCTGCGCGCAGTGCCACGTCCGGACCGGCAAATCGAAAAGCACCGGCAGGCCATACCCCACGAATTTCGTGGCCGGGGACAATCTCTTTCATGATTTCCAAATCGACTTCTCCGCGGAGAGCTTCAAGGACCTGAGCACGGCGGATCAGCACGTTCTCCAGAACGTGCGCGATGTGGTTGTCTTTGGAATGGAGAAAGTGACCTGCCTGAACTGTCATGACGTGCATGGCGGCTCCAGTAAGAAGCATCATCGCCTCTCCAAGACCGACTATTGTTGGAGCTGTCACCAAAAGGAAACGCTCAAGGGCGAACGGAAACCGTTCACGTCACACAGCAGGACGTGCGGGTATTGAAAGAGAGCGAATCGAATGACTCCCGAACAAGAATTGAGCTTCGAGCAGTTGCCGGATGACGGACCCTTGGACGAAACGGATGTGGCGCTGCGCGCTTACTTCGCCCGACTGACCGACGCGCATCTGGAGAAGTACGATCCCTCCTGGCCGGATGAGCGCGTCATGGAATGGGACGGGAATTTCCGTTCGGACGGCGTGTTGATGCTGACCTGCTGCGAGCGCGACGTGGACATCCAGGAATATCGGAGCGTGCTGGAGAGACACCTGCGTTTTCGCCGGGCGCTGACTGGTTAATGCTGGGGAGGCTCGCTTCGCTGGCAAAACTGCTTCATCTCACTTGTCTGGAGTGTGAACCTTCCAGTAGCCAATCGTAATCTAATCCCGTATGGGATGCTGGTGAAGCTCAGCTACACGGGGCTGGTTGCCTATTACTGGACCACGACGGATTGTCCCTTGCTATCCAAGCCGTTTGCCATCATCGACGCGCTGATGTTTGTCCTCTTTTTATTGGCGTATCGCAAATACCCTGCGCCAGAGTGATACACCGACAGTGAGAAACAATTGGGACTGCTGCCTCTTCATACGCTTATCCCCCAGGAAGCAACACCGACGTGTTGCCCAAGGTGTAAAGACCGTAGAGGGTACTTACGCAAACCGAAGGAGAAGTGAGTATGAGTTACCTCGTCGAGACGACACGCAACGGCAGACCCCAGATCAAGAGCGGTCACACCATAGGCGAGAATTTAGATGTGGTGCGGGGTTTGTACTTGACCTTTATCCAGAACACATCCAAGGAGATGGAACGTGCCTATCCGGGTATGGTCATCCAAATCCCGCTTAAGCCTACTGGAACGCTCCTCGAAGGCGTCCGCGTCATGGCCACCGATGGCCAAGGCGGGCATCAAGGGGATGTCTACACCATCGAACTACATTCTGTATAAGGAGTGCGATATGAAATCACACATCGGCGTAGCTGATTCCGCGCTTTGTCTACTTTCTAGAAACTCCCCCTCAGCAATTTCTCACAAAAATGCGGATGGGCACCCTGGCCTGCGAAGCTACGCCAATCGGGGTAAGGCTTGGCGGGCTTGCCAGACGCGGGCTGTGAGGTAGAATGGTTCTTGGACATGGCAACGTCTCCTTGCTAGGGATGCTGTATTCTTGGCCGGTGCATGGACCAGATGGCCGGCCTCCTCCGTAGAGGAAAAAGTGTAGCAGTGGGTGTAAAGGGGGGAACGGAGCATTGAAAAAATAGACGTAAATGGTTGACAAGAAAGAATTTGATCCCCGATAGCTCAACGGTAGAGCAACCGGCTGTTAACCGGTTTGTTGTAGGTTCGAATCCTACTCGGGGAGCTGACCTAAAGTCAAATCCAAACACAACTTAAGTGTACCTGCCGGCGGTCGGCGGTGCGGCCCGAAAGCCTAGGAAGTGCGGAAGTCTTCCGCGCAAGGAAGGATCGGGACCGATGCCACGCTGTATTACTATTCCCACTTACCGTCTCCACAAACAATCTGGCCAAGCTATTGTCACCCTTCCCGATGGGCTGGCGGCCGTCGTGACGTTCTCTTGGGCCAATATGGCACGCCAGCCAGCAGGAGTATGCCCGAGTCATCGCCGAATGGTAGGCCAACGGGCGGCGCTTGCCTGTCGCAAGCGCGGAATCTTCCGCGCAAGGCCTCAGCGTCAACGAGTTGATCCTAACCTATTGGGCGCATGTGGAAAACTACTACCGTCATCCGGACGGCACGCCCACGAGCGAAGTGGACGCCATCCGCCTTGCCTTGCGCCGTCTACGGAGACTATGCGGACCCACTCCGGCAGCATCTTTCGACACGCTGGCCCTGGAAGCGCTCCGGCAGCAGATGGCCGCGATCGTCCAGTTGCAATGGTTGACGGGGATGCGCCCCGGCGAAGTCACGATCATGCGAGGTATCGACCTGGACACGACGGGCAAGGTTTGGCTGTATCGGCCTGGCAACGATCAAGGCACCCACGGGCGGCACAAGACGGCGCATCGAGGCCAGAGCCGCATTATCCTCATTGGGCCGAAGGCGCAGGAGGTCTTGCGCGCGTGGTTGCGTCTGAACCTGATGGAATACCTCTTTCAGCCGCGCGAGGCCCACGAGCAATTCGACGCGGAGAGAAAGGCCAAGCGCAAGAGCAAGATCCCACCGTCGCAAGCCGCCCGCAAACGAAAGACCAAGCCGAAGCGGACGCCCGGTGAGCGCTACCGCGTAACCAGCTATGACCACGCCGTCATGGTTGCCTGTGATACCGCGTTTCCGCCGCCGCCGCCGTTGGCGCAACGAGAAGATGAGACCCACCGGCAGTGGCGTGAGCGGATCGGCGCGGACGGATGGGAACAGGTAAAGCGCTGGCGACGGGAGCACCGCTGGCATCCTCATCAACTCCGCCATGCCAAGGCTACAGCGATCCGGCGTGAAGCTGGCTTGGATGCGGCGCGAGCTGTCCTGGGGCATCGTGGACCGGCCATAACGGGACACTATGCCGAGTTGGACATCGGTAAGGCATCCGCCGTGATGGAACGGTTAGGGTGACGACTGCGCTTGTGTATGTGGTCGCGCGGATTGTAAATTTGTTGTGGCGGGGGTAGGGGATAGCTGCCCAATACCGAATACCTCACGGTTCCCCCGCCATCTTTCTACTTCTGAGGTAGCCGAAGAGAGGTTCTCGGCATGTTGGTTCGAGAATCGTCATCTCGTCTCACCGCACGCCAGGTCGCCGAGCAGCTGGGCGTCACTCGCGGCCTTATCGAGCTATGGGCAAAAACTGGCAAGTGCCCCTTCCTCGACGAACCCTTTTTGGTGTTTCGTAATCCGCATTCGCGGAAGGGAGTGCGCTATGATGCCAAACAAATCGAACGCATCCTAGAGACCCGCGCGGCGATCCAGCAGACCAAGGGCAAGGCGAATGGATACCTGAGCTATCCAGAGGTTCGTAAACACTTCGGATGGAAACAGAAGCAACTGCAACAGTTGCTCTACGATTGGCATGAGAAGGGCAGTAGCTATTTGAACGGCGCGAAACTCGATGCGCATCAAGAAATGCGCCCGGTTGATGGTGGTAATGGGCTGCGCGAGGTGTGAGTTTACAATCGTCTCCAGCTTCAACAGATCGACGAAGCGCGGCAACAAGAACAATCCGGCATCTATCACAACGAGCGTGGTACTTGGCTGTCTGCCAAAGCCGCCTATGAGGCATACGGCATTTGGGATGTAAGTCTTGGCGACTGGCAAAACCAGGATTGTCCCTTCAAGGGCCGTCCCATCCATCACATGGAGATTCAGCGACGGGGAGGACGCGGCCCGCATCGGCTCCGCATGATGTATTTAGAGACAGACTTGGACGCAATTTCGGAAGGGCAGTATGCTCGCAAGGTGCCGATCTACCAGGATGAGGAGGGGGCATGGACATTTGCTTGCGGTGTTGCCGCCCTGACTGGCTGGCCCGCAAGCGGCCTGTGGTACTACCGAAACAAATCGTGGAAATGCTTTTCGGAACGGCCCGATGGTCGCTTACGAGCAAAGCAAGTACCGGCCAGTTGTCATCCAGGGGTAAGAGAAGGTAGCTGCGCTCTTGTTTGGGCATTTCACAAGGAGGATATTGAGCGACTGGCGGGGCTTCGCGTCGCAGACCGCAAGCCTATGGACGACGGCCAGATTCTCGTAATGCCCAGCGCGAACAAGGACACAACAGAGGGTGAATCTCGCCAACCGTTGGAAGGTCCTGATCCTTGGATGGAGATGTTCCTGAATTTCAGGGAAACTCTTGAGACATTTCGTCAGGAGACGAAAGAGGACTTGGAACACTTCGGCGCGAAATACCCGTCAGAACTGCCGAAAAGGTATACCAGCGAATCGGCAAACGAACGGACAAGCCCATCTCCCTCACGCTTGAGGACCGTTTGCGGATAGACCTAGCGAGTTGCACAGTAACCCTCGACGACAAGCAATTCAGTCAAATCGACCCCGATGCCTGTAAGGCATTGTCCGCTCTCCGTACTGCCCAACTCACCAATGAGGCACCCCTCTCCAAGAAAAAGCTGAGCGAAAAATACCTCAAAAACTGCAATCACGACACGACCCTCTCGCGCTGGTTTGACGCTCTCCCTGAAAAGCTGAGGGACATAATCGACGGCAAGTCTGGCGCGGGGCTTAGTTTGGTCCTGCCGCCGTTGTGTTGAACCGTGTTGATCTTGCGCGTAGATCAACAGTTGCAAGAAATTGGGATTTGAAACAACGCCAGCCGTGCGGCTACCACCCCGCACGGCTGGTTGTGATTTGTTGGCCAAACCACCGGAACAAGTATGAGTATACACGGATATCGACGCGCCTGGAAAGAGGTAACGGGAAAAAATCCGTGCCCCAAGTGCCAACACAACTCATGGTGCCGCGTTTCAGAGGATGGCGATTTTTGTGCTTGCTGTCGATGCGAAGTTGGGGGAGAGCGCCGCACGGACAAGAACGGTGAGGTTTACTACCTTCATCGACTCAAGCCTTCCACCAACGGCGAAAAGTGGCCGGAACCACAATACTCCCCCTCGGATTGCCCGAAAGACGAAGAAGGCAATCCGATCCCTGCCGATCCCGACCTAAGATACAAAGTCAATAGTCGTTTAGCTGCTTGCCTGCCGCTGCGCCGTCTGCACATCGAGGAGTTGGAGCGTCGCGGCATCAAGGACAAACAGAAAGAGGCCGGTTATCGCACCCTTGGGCGCGAGAGGGCCGAGGCGGTTCTTCAACTCATCAAGGCCGGGATGGAAAAGATCTCCCATCCGTTCCCGGATTCTACATCGCCGAGAAGGAAGGCCGGCGTTATTGGTCAGTTGCCGGTATGGGTGGATTACTCATCCCTATTCGGGACGTGCAAGGGCGCATTGCCGCGTACTCCGCTCGGCTGGATAATCCACCAGAAGAAGGTGGAAAATAGCGCTACCTGTCCAGCAAGAAACACGGCGGACCCGGACCCGGCTCTCCCATTCATGTTCCCCTCTTCGACGGCGATAAGGCACTCGCGCGCGTCACCGAGGAAGCCTTAAAGGCGGACGTTGCCACGCGCCTGAGCGGCATCCTGACGATTGGCTTACCCGGTGTGAATTCGTGGCGGCGCGCCGCCCGCGTACTCAAGGAGATCGGCGCCAAAACGGCCCGCGTCGCCCTTGATGCTGACGCGCGGCGAAATCCAGTGGTTGCCCGGTGCCTGTCTCATCTAATCGGACACTTATGCGGCAAAGGGTTCACCGTCGAGCTAGAAGTGTGGAAGGAAGAGCACGGCAAGGGCATCGACGATTTGCTTGCCGCTGGCCATCAGCCGACGATCATCCAGGGCGAAAGTGTAGTGTCGGCGGTGCAAGAAATTGTCGAGTCAGCCGGAGTATTTGACTCCCCTGGATCTGCACCGTCTGACTCCGCCGCGAATGGGAACGGAATTCTAGCTGTTGACATCATTCGCTCTTATTTCCGGAGCTATTACCATCCCACGTTCCGCCGCGGCGCCGTACTCTACAGCGATGCCCTTGGCCGCGAAATTCGAGCGTCCGAAGCCTGTTTTGCTCCTGACACTCGACTGGTGGACAAGTTGAGTCTAGCCCCGGATTGTCCAAAGAGCGAGAACGGACCTATCCGCGGCGCCATACCGAAGCTGTTCAAAACTTGGGCCCCGGTTGCTTGGCGGGATGTGCTCGACAAGCTGCCTGAGGAGGAAGCGACGGCGGAAGTGGTCGGATCAGCGGCCGAGGACTTCCGCGCTAAGGTCGCTTCCGGCCTGCACACCCATATTTCTCTGAGTTACGAACACCAAGGCTCCGAAGTCGCCGAGGTACAGCGCCGATCGCTGATCGCGTGGGCGAGCCTCTTCGCTAAGCCCGGCTCATGGCAGCCTGTACGGAATTATCTCTTGTGGTGCCGAAGAGACGCCATCGGAGGCCCGCTCCGCGTTGCTGTTCGTGTCGGCCTGTTCGCCAGCGGACAAGCCCATCTGCGCGGTCTGTCCGAGATGAATCAGTATCCGTTTGCTCATTTGTGCGAGCAATACGGCGTTGGGACCGCACAACGGGCTTGTGGTCAGCGCGTCGTCGAGTTGACCCAGGAGTTTATTGCGGAATTGCTCGAAACTCCGGCCCTTGAGAAACCTGAACAGCTGCCGGAACAGCGGACAGGCGTGCGCGTGTGCATGTGGATCTGTATGTGGGTAATGAAAAAGAAGGTAGGTAAGGCGCCATGACAAACTCTCGAAACGATTCCCGCCATCTTCATTCGCCGGTTGCACATGGCACTTGCCCCTTGTGCCTCATCCGCCCCGGCACCATCGAGGCGGAAGTAAGCGCCAGCGAGGACAGCGAGCGCGTGATCGTGTACCGCATGTGCGTGGAATGCTCACCGCCGACCAAAGTTGGGGCATGGCTGCGTCGGCACGGCTTCGACGAACTACGGCGACGGATAAGGAGCATGGCGACATGACCACGACAATAGCCCCGTCCGCTGCCTGTCCCCGGTGAGGATCGACAGACCGGCAGATTCGAGAGCAGATGTTCAAGGGCGGCACGAAGCACTCAAGGGAAGAGTGTTCAGGCTGCGGACACTTCTTCCGATTCGCACCATGCCGGAACCAGTCGGCCTGGCAACCCTTACCTGTCGCGCCTATCCCTGCGCGGTCGCCAGCACCGACGCCAGCACTGCCGGCGATCGTCTCACCGGCCGGCACTTCGACGCTGGCCCGCGCCCTCGACGCGCTCGATTGCGTCCACGATCGCTCGGCCGAGTTGCGGGAAGAACTGAGTAGCAAGGCATCCGACCAAGCCCAGGCCGCCGCCTTGTTCGGCGCCGCCTTGGCAGCATTGGCGAGTCTCAGCGCCGAGAATGTGACTTCACTGACGGCTGCGATTCGCGCCGGCAAGTTGCCGAGGAGGGCGACGGCATGAACACAACAACGGACACACCGAACACCTGGACCATTTGGATTCGGCAGGCAAAGTGCCGACCCTGGCGCGCGTTCGGTACCGCAGCGACGGAAGATGAGGCTTGGCGTCTCGCTTTGCGCGATGTTCCACCGCGACACGACCGGCTGATTCGACCATCGGCATCTGGTGACCCAAACGCTTCGAGGAGGCCGAGGTGATGGCACGCAAGCGGGACGCGGGGCACGGGGAAGCGCGTCGCTAATGCGTGAGGAATGGTATCTGTTGCCTTGTCGAAGAAGCCAAGGAGAACCGCCAGATGGGTTATGTAGCAGATACCAGGCCGCGCCAGGCGCCCAACGAAGTTGACGGCATCATCAAGCGCGTCCTTCGCCTTCCGCCTGCGCAGCTCTGGCACTTCTTCGACATGCTTGTAGGTCGCCCCGAGGTGGTCCGCGCCCGCTGGAACATCAGTGAGCGTCGGATTTCCCCCAGGCCCAACGCCAAACGCGACGCGAAATGGATGCAGCTGCACGAGAGCGGATTGACGTACAGCGAGATTGCCCACGCCTTCAACACGAGCCGGGATACCGTCGCCAAAGCGATTCAGCGATTTCGGCAGAGGGTGGGACACTGATTCGTTGTCCACACCCGAGGGCGGTTATTATGCCGATGGAGGGGCAAGAGAATGTTTGACGTGAGCAACACCGCAAACTTGATTCAACAGCTTGCCGGAGTCAGCCTCGACGAATTGCGCGTCCTCCACAATCACACCGTCAATGCCGAGAGGCTGCTACGAGGGGTGATTCGAGAACGGGAAGCCATTGCAAGGCGCGACGCGCGACTACGAGAGCGCGGGTTGAGTGTTGCCGGAGCGATGGCATAACAGGAACCAAATTTGAGGCCCACCGATGGCGATCCCAACCACGAAGACACACCTTGACCATAACTCCCTGTCGGCGAACCCGACATCCTCCGGCACCATCAGCGCAGCCTGGGGCCAGGCCATAACCACAGCTTATGTCGGCAGCCGCACACCGGGCGAGTTTGCCGTTGCCTTGCAGCTGTCCGGGGTATGGACCGGCACCGTTTCATTCTTGGTGTCTTACGACGATCAAACCTGGCTCCCGCTTTTCATGACTCCTATCGCCGGCGGCAATCCTGTCACCAGTGCCACGTCGAACGGAACGTGGCTCGCCCGTATTGTTGGAGCAACGGCGGTTGTCGCGGTTGCTTCTGCGTGGTCGAGCGGCTCGGCGGGAGCCTCGCCCTCCCGCTCGCAACCGATACACCATCCTCGAATGCGCTCTAACCCGCCCCCCAGCGCGCCCCCTCGAGACGTGCGTTCTACCAGGGGTCAGCGGGAGAGCGGAGCGGGAAGGAGTGAGCAAGCTGCGTGAAAGCGAAGATGAAGAAGAGGGCGAAGAGTGTCCATTCACTATCTTACTCTTACTTGTTCCTCTTGCGAGTGATCACAAGCCTGCCCGCCATCTGCAATCAATCAAAGAGTTCCTCGTTGAATTGGAAGTTAAACGGGAGCATCTTG
>Ga0070739_10003503_pt1 | contig 19507 bp, 18 predicted proteins | sample Coa_R1_7_FD_66445 | JGI IMG/M metagenome (GOLD analysis project Ga0070739, IMG submission 66445) | Surface soil microbial communities from Centralia Pennsylvania, which are recovering from an underground coalmine fire - Coalmine... | ecosystem: Environmental > Terrestrial > Soil > Unclassified ... | reverse complement strand
TATGTCAATCTAGCCGGTCGGGAGCCGGCCGGGAGCGTTTCGCGGGCCGACTATGCGGCACTGGTCGACGAGCTGGCCGGTAAGCTGGCAGACCTGCGCGATCCCGAATCCGGCGATCGCATGATTCAGCATGTCTACCGCGCCGACGACATCTACAACGGCCCGCTGCGCGACAAGGCGCCGGACCTCCTGATCATGCCCTACGATGGATATGACATCAAGGGAACGTTCGAAACGACGAGCCTGACCGGACGGGGGAAGCTCGTCGGCATGCACAAATACGACAACGCCACGCTTTTCATTCGCGACCACGAAATTGCCGTCGAGCATGCTTCGGTTCGTGACGTTCTTCCAACCGCCTGTGCGCTGACGGGCCTCGAGTGCCCGGCCGATGTTGATGGCCGGATCGTGATCTAGCGCGCCAACCAAGGAGACAAAATGCGAAAGGTCTATGTAATTGGTTTTGATGGCGCTACCTGGCGCTTCATCAAGCCGCTCGTCGACAAAGGAGAGATGCCGAACTTCCAACGTATGATGCAGGACGGCTCGTACGGGGATCTGATGTCGACGATCCCGTTCCAGAGCGCAGCCGCCTGGGTTACCTTCATGACCGGGAAGAACTCGGGCGAGCACGGCGTGTACATGTTCAACGACTATGATGCTCTGAGCTACAACTACGTCGGTCGCACCGCTAACTCGCGGTACTTTTCCGGCCAGACGATCTTCGACATCATCGGCCAAATGGGTGGTACCGTCGCCGCCGTGCGTGTCCCAATGACCTACCCGGCCTGGCCGATCAACGGTGAGATGGTCTCCGGTTTCCCCACGCCGGGAGATAACGCCGAATCGTTCTATCCGCCGTCGCTGCGCGAGACGGCCGGGAACGTCGATCAGATCGAAACTCCGGATTTCCGCGAGCTGACGATCGAGCAGCAAGTCCAGACGCTGGACGCCCAGATGGATAGGCTCTCCGAGCTTATCAATCGCGTGATCGACGGCTCGCATGATCTCTCAATGGTCGTGCACCGCGTGTCCGACGAGGTCCACCACTTTTTCATGAAGTTTGTCGATTCGCGGACGCCTGCCTACAACGCCGATGAGGCCGCCAAATACGGGGATGTGGTCAACCATTTCTACCGGCGAATGGACGCCGCCCTCGGCGAGGCGCTGGTCAAGCTCGGTCCTGAGGACACCGTCTTCGTTATCTCCGATCACGGTGGCAACATCACGCCGCCGCGGCAGTTGAATCTCAACGTCTGGCTGGCCAACAAAGGGCTGTTGACGCCGCAGGCTCAGGCAAAGACGCTCAAACAGCGGATCTACGCCTTGAACCAGAAGTTCATTCCGTCGCGGCTGCGATCGACCATCCGCCGGGCAGCGCCAAAGGGTGTCAAGGGCGAGCTCAAGCAGATGTGGGGCGGTCTCCAGAAGATCGACTTCAGCCGCACCCAGGCATATCACTTCCCAATGAAATGCCCGCCACTGGCCGGCATCGTGATAAACGTACGAGGTCGCCAGCCCGAAGGTATTGTGCCGTCGGAGCGTTTCGAGGAAGTGCGCGACCGACTGATGCTCGAGGTCGCTGAACTGCGGGATCCGCGCACCGGCGAGAAAATCGTCCGCGCGGTATACAAGCGCGAGGATCTTTACCACGGTCCGTACGTCGACCGTGCGCCCGACATCGTCGTCTGGTGCGAGGACATGTACAAGGAGGGACCGCTGGCGCAGGGGCCGGTCGTCGGCGAAGTTCCGTACGACGAACTGGTCCAGGTACCGGGCTCGCACGACGAGAAGGGCATCCTACTGGCGATGGGGCCCGGGATCGCAAAGGGAAAGGTTATCGAGGGTGCTCGCTTAATCGACATGCCGTCGTCCATCCTGCATGCGATGGAGCTTGCAGTGCCGAGCGACATGGATGGCCGTGTCCTGCAGGAAATGTTCACCGGCGAGCGTGAGGTCACGCAGGTCGATATGGCGCTCTCACGTCAGTCATCGGAAAGCTACCTGTCGGAGGACGAGGAACAGCAGATCAAAGAGAAACTCAAGGGATGGGGGTATCTGTAACGTGACGACGACAGAAGCGGCTCCGGCCGCGAGGTATGGCTCCGTGCCGCACGGTGGCGAGTTGATCGACCGCCGAGTGACCGGTTCGGCAGCCGAGGCGCTGAAACGAGAGGCGGCAGACTTACGCGCAATCGATCTGAACGAGCGCGAGCTGTCGGACATCGAAATGTTGGCGATCGGCGGGTATAGCCCGCTGACCGGCTTCATGGGACAAGCAGATTATCAGAGCGTCGTCGAGTCAATGCGGCTTGCCAACGGCCTGCCGTGGACGATTCCGATCACGCTTTCGCTCGCGGACGACGAGGCTGCCGGAGTTCATCTGGGTGACCGGCTTGTGCTGCGCTACGACGGCCGTCCGCTGGCGATTCTCGACGTCGAGGACATTTTCCACCGCGACAAGCATAATGAGGCAGCCAAGGTCTACCGCACGACCGAAGAGGCACACCCCGGAGTGGCAGCACTTTACGCTGAAGGCGATACATTGGTCGGCGGACCGATCGAAGTCTTCGGCGAGATGCCGGAGCTTCCGTTCCCCGAGCAGCGCCTGACGCCCCGGCAGACGCGCGATCACTTCGCGCGTAACGAGTGGAAGACGGTGGTGGGCTTCCAGACCCGGAATCCCGTTCACCGCGCGCACGAGTACCTGCAGAAGTGCGCGCTGGAGACCGTCGACGGGCTGCTGCTCCACCCGCTCGTCGGCGCCACCAAGTCGGACGACGTCCCAGCAGATATCCGCATGCGCTCCTACCAGGTGCTGCTCGAAAACTACTACCCGCGCGACCGGGTGCTACTCGGCGTCAACCCCGCGGCGATGCGCTACGGGGGCCCGCGCGAGGCCGTGTTCCACGCGCTCATTCGCAAGAATTTTGGTTGCACGCATTTCATTGTGGGGCGCGATCATGCCGGCGTCGGTGGTTACTACGGGCCGTACGACTCGCAGCACATCTTCTCGGAATTCGGGCCCGGCGAACTGGGCATCCAGCCGCTTTTCTTCGAGAACTCATTCTTCTGCCGTACCTGCGGGAACATGGGGACCGACAAGACCTGCCCTCACGGCCCGGAAAGCCGCGTGACCTTGAGTGGAACCCAGGTTCGTGCCATGCTCCGTGCCGGCGAGCTTCCCCCACCGGAGTTTTCGCGACCCGAGGTCGCTTCCGTCCTCGCCGAGGCGATGAGAGAGAAGTAGATTCCGCGCCCGGCGCGGTAAACGAATACTTTGAGCGCGTTCGTACTGGCCGGCCCGAGTGCCGGCCAGCGCTAATATTCGGGTTCTGGGCCGGTGGTGGGGAGTGGCTGCGGGCACCGAATTGCGGGTTACATACGGGATCCAGAGCGGCTTGGTCACCGCCTGAACCGATATGTTCGCAAAACCCGCCAGAGGAAATGCGGGTTACCGATGAGGTAGCGCCGCCAGAGCTTTCCCGGCTCCGCGGCGAGACGACAGAGCCACTCCAACCCATGCTCGGTCATCCATGCCGGGCCACGTGGAATGCGTCCGCTGACAAAATCAAATAGCGCACCCACGGCCCACACGACCGGCACTTCGATTGCGACTCGGTGTTCCGCAATCCAGCGTTCCTGACGGGGGGTTCCCATCCCGACCAGGAGAACATCGGGCCGGGCGGCGTTGATCGCGGCGATCGATTCCGAATCGAGATGGTACCCGTCGGCGGTTCCCGCGACTGTCAATCCGGGGTAGCGATGCGTGAGAACGGCAGCCGCGTCCCGGGCCGAGCCGGGAACGCCGCCGAGGAGGAAGAGGGACAGCCCATCGCGCACCGCGAGGCCGGCTAGGTCGTCGATCCAGTCGGCGCCCGTCATGCGTTCCGGCAGGGTCAGTCCCGCGATGCGGGCCCCCAGTCGCACACCCGTGCCGTCGCAGTACACCAGATCGGCGCCGTTCAGGATGTCTCGGTACTGGCGATCGGCATACGCCACGTTCATACAATGTACATTCACATATAGAATTGTTAGACGTTGATGCCGGTGGACGGCGTTCCGGACGCGCGCCAACAGCTCAGGTAGGCGAACGGCGTCGATCGCAATCTCAAAAAAGCGAACCGTGCCGGGACGGTCGGGCGGCCCTGTGTCTTCGCCGGGCCGGAGATTAATTCTTTCTGAATCCGCCACGGGTCTCAACTTGCCCAAATCTACCAACATCTAAGATAGGTCTCGGAAGGAACGTGCATGACGGTTAACGCGGAACCGGCCCCAGAAGTCGAAATTCAGGCCGCGCCGGCAACCACAAATCGACTCCTGGAGCTCTCGAGCCGGCTCCTCGGGAAATTGCCGCAAACGCAAGGCGCGTTCTGGGTGCTTGTCGCCATCGCGGTCCCGAAGCTTGCCGGCGCCGTCTTCACCATCGGACTGCGCCGCTTTCTCGGCCCCGGCGTCGCCGGCACCTTCGACCTGGCATACACGCCGTATAACTTCCTGAACAATTTCCGCAACTTCGGAACCGGCCCTGCCCTTGTTTACGAGAAGACAGTCAGCCGGGCCACCGCCAATACCGCGTGGACCCTCAACATGATCTTTGGGGCGGCGGTAACGGTCATCGCGGAGGCTCTGGCCCACCCGATCGCGGTCTACTACGGCCACCCAGAGATCGAAGGTGTCCTGCGCATTCTGGCGATCGCATACATCTTCGCGTCGCTCGGGTCGGTTCACTTCTATCTCCTGCTGCGCGACATGGATTATCGTGCCCGTGCCGTCCCGCCAATCGGTCAGATTGTCATTGCGGGCGACCTGGCGGTTGTCGGTGCGATCTGGGGCTTTGGAGTCGGTGCACTCATTACGCGCGAGCTGGCCTCGGTCATTTCGGGCGCCATCCTTCTCTGGGCGGTCTACCCTTTCCGGCCCCAGATCCAGCTGGTTCCGTCTCTTGCCAAAAAGCTGTTCAGCTACGGCGTATGGGTCGGACTCGGCCTGACAATTCTGTACATGTCGCAGAACGTCGACGTGTTCATCGGCGGACACATCATCCACAACAAGTCGGACATCGGCTTTTATACGACCTCATGGAAGCTCGCCTTCATAGCAGCCGGCATCTTTACCACGATGGCAAGCAGCATGGTGTTCCCGAGCTTGAGCCGGCTCCAGGATGACATGTCAAAGCTGCAGGACAAGCTTATGAAGTCGGTGCGGCAGATATCGCTGTTTATGCTGCCGGCATCGTGGCTGGTTGCCGTTGTTGCGCCGGTTCTCATCGTCCCGATCCTCGGCAGCAAATTCGCTATGTACCGCGACCAGTTCATCGTTCTCTCGCTGCTCGCGGTGTACGCGGGCAATCGGACGCTTCTGTCGATCTTCTTTGAAGGCTACAAGTCGATCGGCAAGCCCTGGATCGTTTGGGCATACAACATGGTCAAGCTCGGAGTAATGGTCCCGGCGATGATCTACGGTGCCCAGCACGGAATCGTCGGCCTCGCGCTCACCTACATCCCGATCCAGATCATCGAATACCCTATCGGTCTGTATCTCGCCCATCGCGTCCTCGATGTGTCGATGGCGCGGCTTTGGAGGGCCGCTCGCGTGCCTATCATTTCGACCGCGGCCATGGCGATTGCCGTGGTAGCGATCGAGGAAGCTCTCAAGCGGGGTGTCGGCGCGGGCGACCTTCCAACGCTGGCTGCGTGCCTTGTTGTCGGAAGTCTCGTTTACCTGGGCGCCCTATTTGTGCTCGACCGTAAGATTATTACCGAGGCACGTGGAGTTCTGGTCCGCGGGCTCTAGCTCCGATCCGTGAAATACCGGCTCGGCCTGGCCGGCATCGTGCTGCTGGCCCTGGTTTTCCGCCTGTGGGGACTTGGCTGGGGACTGTACAACGCGACCGTCTCGCGCCGGCCGCATCCTGACGAGTGGGTCGTGTACTGGCTCGACCGCTGGTTCAGCCACAATCACAACCTCAATCCCTGCCCGCACCCGGGTGCGCACCCCGCCGCCCAATGTTTTTTCGACTGGGGCTCCGTCTACCCGGACCTCGGCTATCTGGTCAGGCAGCTCACCGACCCGCTGCTTGCGATCGTGCCATCGACCGCCTTCGGTCACAGCGCGGATCCGGCATTTGTGCATGCCGTGATAGCCGGACGTGTGACGTCGGTCATCTTCTCGACGCTCACGGTCGTGTCGGTCTATCTTTTTGCCTCGCGTGCGTATAGCCTGCTCGCGGGATTACTCGCCGCCGGCGCCACCGCAATCTCCGGGCTGCTTATCCAGCTCGCGCACTTCGCGACTCCCGACTCGACGACAACCTTCCTGGTTACGCTCACGCTCCTCATGGCGCTACTTGCGTCTGGTGAGTCGTCACAGCGGCTCTGGGTCGCGGGAGTCACCGGCGGGCTGGCGCTCGGGACCGAGTACCACATGGTCCTCCTTTCGATTCCGATCGCCGTTGCCTGGCTCCTCGCCGAGCGCCGTGTGTTTTCGCACCTGGTCACCGCTGCCGGGGCGTTTGTGGCCGCGGCGGTGATCACCAATATCTACGCGCTACTCAACTGGCAGGCCTGGATCGATGCAATGGTCCACACCCTCGACACAAGAACCGTCGATAGCGGAGAGACGTATCAGGGACGATTTGCCCCCTACGGTCCGGCATACCTCTACGTCATCCGCTATCCGCTCGGGTACGGAGTCGGGTTCGCGCTGACCGCCTGGTACCTGGCCGGCGTCGTTTTCGGCTTTGTCCGGCGCCGCAAGCCGGAGATTATCCTACTCTCCTGGCTGGTGCCGTACTTCATCCTCGTCAGCATCTCCAGCGCCAAATTCATGCGCTATAGCGCGCCCTTGATTCCCGGCCTCGCCATCCTATCCGGCGCCCTATTGGCGTCGCTGCTCCAGTCGGGCCAGAGTCGCGTTCGCATCGGCGCGATCGTTCTTGCCACCGCTGCAGTCCTGTGGACGGGAAGCTACGATGGCGCCTATGTGGGCCTCTTCGCTTCAACCGATACTCGGCTGGCGGAGACCACGTGGCTTAAGCACCATGTTCCGCTACATAGTCAAGTCGCATTCGAGATGCTGCCCAACGGCCTATTCAACCTGCCGTATTTCGTTTCGTCTGCCGGTTACCAACCGTGCGTCACCGAATTCCGCTCGGCCGATCTCGCCGGGCCGATGCGCTATGTCGTGACCGACGAGTATTCGCTTGAAGACCATCACCTCTTTTCAAATGCTCGGGTGCTGCGCTTCAAGTCGGCGCTCGCCGCAGATCCCCGGTACACCCTTATTCACGAAGTGCACTATGTACCGACTCTTTTCGGCTTGACCTTTCCGATTGACGGTAGCCCGCATGACTGGCGGTATCCGGCTCACCTGATCGAGACGTATCGCAGCAACGCACGGGTCCGGTCAGCGGCCACGCCGTGCTTCGCAACGCTCGCGGCAGCGATTCACGCGCTCTACGTTCCCCCGGAACCGATCGGATGAAGCGTCTCGTCCCGATTGGGGCGGCGCTTGCCATCCTGGCAGCAATCGCCTGGTCTCCGGCACGCGCCACTCCCCACAAACCAGACCGCTACGCCGTGATCATCGTGCTGGATGGCGCCCGTCCGAACTACTTCAACCTGGTTCCGATGCCCCATCTCCGCGCCCTCCAGCGCCGCGGTACGACGTTTACCAATGCCACCGTAGGGCAGCTCATTGCCATCACTCCTACGAGCCATGCAACGATCGGCACCGGAGAGTTCCCAAAGCATCACGGGGTGATGGGGTTCTGGTGGAAGGATCCGAAAACTAACGCCCTCACGCGCCCCACCGACCTCGGTCCGGTCAACCAGGGCGCGCTTGAGGCAGTTTTGACCGACCACCACGTACACTCGCTGGCAGCGGCCGTGAAAAAGGCGTATCCGAACGGGCGGGTTGCCGCGTTGAGTGGGCACAAGTGTTACGCCGCCGATGCCATGGGTACCGCAGACGCCGACTACATCCTCTGCGCCGCGATCTACCACGATCGGTGGGTGGCGACGGCTATGGGCAGGCACCAGCCGCCACCGGGCGCGGTCAATAATCACCATTTCGACGTTCCAATCCCTCCTCCCACCTCCGGTTTCGGGCCGCAGGTTCAGCAGTGGAGATTGGGCCAGGAAAACGACTGGACAACCCGCTACGCGCTCTGGATCGTCCACCGCGCTCGCCCGCGGCTCCTGATGATCAATCTGCCCGAGACCGACGTCGCGATGCATTTTGCCGGCTCCAACATGAAGGTCGCCGCGACGTTGATGCGTCACTTCGATCGCGAACTGGGACGTCTCGTTGCGTCATACCGGCGGGCAGGAATCCTGTCGCGCACCGACTGGATTATTACCGCGGATCACGGCATGAGCGTGATCCACCAGCGGCTGCCGTTCAGTGTGCTCCACGCGGCAATCAAAGACGCCGGGGCGACGCAGGTAACGCTCGAAGCAGATACGGCAGCCGCGATCTCAATCACCCAGAACAGCAAGGCGAGAGCCGTCGCCGAGAACGTGTTCCGGCTGGGCGGCCGGGCGATCGACGCGGCATATTACAAGGTGCATAACCGGTCGGGCTGGTCATATCGGCCCGCGGCGATCCAGGCTGACATCCGCCCGGCGGTTCGCCGGGAGTATCTTGCTCTCTGCGATACGACGGCCTCAGCATCCGGCCCGGACGTCCTGGCAATATACGCTCCACACGTGACAACCGGCGATCGCACCGCCGGGCCGTATCACTGGCTCGCCGGCCATTTGGGACCTCAGTGGGACGAGCAACACATCCCGCTCATCATCGCCGGGCCGGGCGTCCGCCATGGCACGTCCGGCTACCCGGCACGCCTCGTCGACATTGCCCCGACGGTCGAGACGTTACTTGGCGCGCCGATTCCTAAGGTCGACGGTCACCCGCTCGCGAGCGCTCTCGCCCATCCAACCCGAAAAGCGCAGCAAGAAGACCGCCGGCTTGCGCCGGCGCTTATGGCGAACGTTGACGCCCAGCGCAGTCGATCCGGCGACTAATCTGCGCTGCCGTCGCCGCGATTTGTGCGGAGGAATTCCTCCAACTCGTCAAATAGCTCGGGGGTCGGCGCTTCGACCGAGTCCTCGATCTGTTCCTCGAGCTGCCGCACGTACTCCCGGGCCTCCGGATTTTCCTCCAGCGCCTCCTCCACCTTCTCGCCGAATGCCTCGGCCTGGACCTCGAGCGCCCGGTGCGGGATCGACACGCGCAGGATCGCCGACAGCCGCTGCAATAGCGCAAGAGACGCCTGTGGATTCGGCGTCGCCGAGATGTAATGCGGCACACTTGCCCAAAGACTCATCGAAGGCTTCTGCGTTTCACGCCACGCGTCGTGCAATGCGCCGATGATGCCGGTCGGCCCCTCATACGTCGAGAGCTCGACGCCGTGTGACTCGAGCTGGCGCATCAGCCCGGGCGGCCACCCGAACCCACTAAGTCGGGTCGGCGATGTGTGCGGGACATCCGCAAGTAAGCCTCCAAGCGTAATCAGGCACGAGACGTCAACTCGTCGAGCTAGGTCGACGACGATCGACGTGAACCCCCGCCACTTGAGCTCCGGCTCCGTACCGAGCAAGATAACGACATCGCGCCGTGTCTCCGGCAGCTCGTGAGCGTAAAACACGTTAGACGGCCACTGCAGTCGCCGCTGACCGTCCGGAGCCAAGACGATCGTGGGGCGGGTGGACGTGAAGTCGTAGTACTCCTCCGGATCGATCTCGGCGAAGCGGCGAGGAGTCCAGGCAGCGATAAGGGAAGTCAGAGCATACGTCGCCGCGTTAGCTGCGTCGTTCCACCCGGCAAAACCCGCGACCAACACCGGATCGCGCAGTGTCGGTATCGCGTCTACGCGAAGATTCTCGATCATGCTGAGCCACAAAATAGCACGTGCCGTGCCGGAAATAGGTGGGTATCGGGCCGAAACCTAGAATGACATGGCGTCATGAGTGAGATTTTTGGACGATTAGGAACGCCGGGTGAACCTGTCGCGTCCGACGGCGCGCCGCTAGCCCTTGACGCGGCCGGCGCGCGATGGCTGCGCCGGCACCAGGCTGCCGCCGTAGCCGCTTTGACCACGTCAACCGGGGGCCGGTTCCACGCAGTCGCGGTCAGCGCGTTCCTCCAGATATCGACCGATCCGCTGTTATACCTCGTTTCCGTTGAATCGGAGAGTCGAATCGACGTCGCATTGAGTCAGAGCGGTTTCTTTGCTCTTAACCTTCTCGACCGGAGTCAGCAGTTCCTCGCCGACCGACTCGGCGGGTTCGCACCCGCCGTCCCGGCTCGGTTCGAGGGCATCCCCCATTTCACGGCCGTTACCGGTGCGCCGATCCTGACCGACAGCATCGGGTGGATTGACTGCCGGATCGTCGACGAGTTGACGATGGGGGACCATACCAATATCGTCGGCGAGGCAGTCGGCCTCGGCCGCGGCACCGGAGACGGTGACGACCCGCTCGTCTACTATCGCAACAAATATAGTCCGCTGCGCTAAGACTGCCGCTACCTGACGGTTACGCTCTTGGCCAGATTGCGCGGCTTATCAGGATCGCAGCCGCGTAACAACGCCAGCTCGTAGGCTAGTAGCTGCGAGAGCGCGGCGATCTCGTACGGTGCGCTGGCCGTCGATCCCGACAGCGGCAGGGTTATGTCGAATTCGTCTTCGGGCCGTGGTGAGAATCCGATGGTCAGCGCGCCCCGCGCCCGTACTTCCGCCGCCGACGCCAGGATCTCGCGGCGGTAGGCATCATCCGGCGCCAGAATCAGGCAGGGCGTGCCGTACGTCACGAGGGCGATCACCCCGTGCTTCAACTCACCGGCGGCGAACCCCTCGGCGTGCATGTAGCTGACTTCCTTGATCTTGAGCGCCGCCTCTAGTGCTAACGGGTAGTTCCGATCTCGGCCCAGCACGAACAGGTGCTGCTGGTCGGCAATCGCCCGTGCCGTCCGCCGCACCTGTTCCCGGACATCATCCCGACCCAGCAGCGCCCCCATCTGGAACCCGGCTTCGCGCACTGTCGCCGCTCCCCCGTTCCCGGCCGCGAGCCCGGCTGCCATTTGCATCACGCCGAGCTTGGCGGTGTACGATTTGGTCGCCAGGACACAGCGCTCCGGTCCGCAGCCGAGCAGAATGGTGAGGTCGGCAAAGCGGTCCAGCGATGATCCCTCGGCATTGACCAGCGCAGCAATTCGTGCTCCCCGATCGCGCGCGCCTTTGACGGCATCCAGCACGTCGATCGTCTCGCCGCTCTGGGAGAGTGCGACCACGACGCTCCGGTCGGTGAGTGTCGGCAGGACGAGTCCCATCTCGGAGGCCATTGTAGCTCCGGCTGGTTTCCCGGCCATCTCGGCCAGGAAGTAGCGTCCGGCCATGCCGGCGTGATAGGCGGTCCCGCAGCCGATCAGACAAACCTGATCGGCATAGCTCATCATCTCGACCAGCTGGGCGATGAGTTCGGCTTTGGTCTCGGCGATGTCGAGCAGCACTCGAGGCTGCTCGTCGATCTCCTTGGCCATGTAGTGCGCATAGCCGCCGAGGTCGGCCCGCTGGGCGTCCCAGGAGAGCTCGCGGACGTCCGGATTAACCGGCCGTCCGCTGGCAACGTCGTAGACGCGAATACCGTCCGGTCCCAATGCTGCCGCCTGCCCATCGTCCAGGAACGTCACCCGCCGGGTGTGATCGAGGAGGGCGGCCGCGTCCGATGCCAGGTACGATGCCTCGTCCCCCCAACCCAAGATCAGCGGGGAGCCGTTCTTGGACACCGCGACTTGCAGCGTCTTGGCATCCAGGACAGCCACGGCGCTCAACCCCGCCACTTGCCGGAATACCATCAGCAACGCATCGAGCAGATCCGGAACCTCGTCGAGCGTCTCCTCGAGGAGATGGACCAGGACCTCGGTGTCGGTCTGGGACCGGAAGGTGTGATTGCGCCGCAGGCGGTAGCGAAGTTCCTGGTGGTTTTCGACGATGCCGTTATGGATCAGCGCGAGCCGCCCCGAGCAGTCAGTGTGGGGGTGGGCGTTGGCGTTGGTGACACCACCGTGGGTCGCCCAACGAGTATGCCCGAGTGCCGCGCAGGAGGCCGGCAGGTGGACATCGGCTTCGGTAATTGGTCCAACCGCTTTCTCACAGACGATGTCTCCGTCTCGCGCTACCGCGACACCCCAGGAGTCGTAGCCACGGTATTCGAGGTACCGCAGCCCATTAACGACCTCGTCTGCGTCACGCGGCCGTCCGGCCACGAATCCGAATATCCCGCACATCAGGCTTCCCTCCCCCGCGAATTCATGTTCTGTATCTGTATCACGTCTGGAGGTCCTTCGCAAGGATGCTTTTGTCCAGGTCGGGGAGCCAGTCGCGATTGTAACTGTTCATGGCGTCTTTGACTCCCCTGGTCAGAACCGCTTCGACCGCATCGGCCGCGACGTCGAGGAGTTTGGGGAGGAGCGCCTCTTCAGCGGGGGGAAATCGATTGAGAACGTAGTCAATCGTCTCCCCCCGGGGGCGCCCGATCCCGAGTCTGAGACGGGCAAATTCGTCGGTCCCAATCGTATCGATCACCGACTGCACCCCCTTTTGTCCGCCCGAGCTGCCGGACGGGCGGATGCGCAGCGTACCAAACGGCAGATTGAGGTCGTCGGCGATGACAAGGAGGTCGGTCGCGGGAATCTTGTAGTACTGCAAGAGACGCGAGACGGCGTTGCCGCTTTCGTTCATGTAGGTCATCGGTTGCGCCAGGATGACCGACCGCCCCCCGATGGCACCGCGCGCCACATCCGCGCGCTGCTTGCTGGACCTGAAGTTTAGATGGTACCGCCGCGCCAGAACGTTGGCGGTCATGAACCCGACATTGTGCCGGGTGCGTTCGTATTGTGGACCTGGGTTGCCGAGGCCGACGATGAGCATTGGATCGACCGGTATTGGATCGGCGGCGCGGCGAAAGCGGTTGACCATCAGCCCATTCTGACCCAGACTCCGGCAAGGCGTTCCCACTCGTCCAGCGACAGCGTTTCCGCGCGGCGTGAGGGCTCGATACCGGCTTCAGTGAGAAGGCGAATTGCCCGGTCCCGATCGATACTTAAGCCACGACTGATCGCGTTAACCAGCTGCTTGCGCCGTGTCGAAAACCCCGCTCGCGCCACCTCAAAAAACGGTTCGGTCAATCTGGCCCGCTCCGGCAGATGACGCGGCCTGAGCCGGACAACGACGGAATCCACGTTGGGCGGCGGGTAAAAGGCGCCGGCCGGCACCCGCGTCATGATCTCGGGCTCGGCGTACCACTGGACGCTGACGCCCAGAAGGCTGAGATCGCCCGGTTTCGCGGTCATTCGCAGGCCCACCTCGCGCTGCACCATCAGGACCATGACCCCCGGAGGGCAGCGGGACTCCAAAAAGTGCCGCACGATGGGCCCGGTAATGTAATACGGGATGTTGGCGACCAGCTTGTAGGCGCCGGCAAAAACCGAGCAAGGATCGAGCGACAGCGCGTCGGCGTGGATCAGCTCCACGTTCGGCATTGAAGCAAATTCCGCCTCGAGAAGTGCGAACAGGTTGTCGTCGAGCTCGACGGTGACCACCCGGCCGGCGCGGGCCGCGAGGGCAGCCGTAAGGGAACCGGTTCCCGAACCAATCTCCAGCACAGCGTCATCCGGTCCTACGTCTGCCGCCGCGACGATCCGGTCGAGAATCGCCCGGTCACGAAGAAAATTCTGCCCAAGGCGCTTACGGGGGCGCAGCCCTCGCTCGCGGAGCGCCCGGGCCGGGGACTCGCCCGGTTCCGGCATCGTCAAGCAGCGGCGGCGGACTGCAACTGCGCCTGGACGACCAGCCGCTGGGTATCCACCCAGTACGGCGTGCACGAAATCAACGTAACCGTGGGCTTGGTCGTCGGATCCAGGACGCTCACATCGGATGGGTCGACAACCAGCTGCCGCACGACGACGTAGGTATAGACGCCGCTCTTCGTGTACAGCTTTACGGTGTCGCCGGGTCCCAATTGATCAATACGCTTGAAGATCTCGCCCATGATGTCGTCGTGAGCGGATAAGGCAACGTTACCGTGCGCACCCGGATTCGCTGTCGTGGTCAGGTGGCCAACCGCCCAATTGGCAACGTTCCAAACTCCATTGACCGGCGGCGTTTCGACGATCGGTGCATCGACGCCGATTTTCGGAATGACAATGCGTGTAGCTGGTTCGGTTCCCGCCGCAATGTCGCGGGACTTCGTGGGCACCGGCACGGCGTTCTCGTTCTTGTTCAACGTCTTTTGCACCGCCTGGCCCTTCTTCTGCTGGCTCGCGTTCCAGTGGGGCGATACGGCGCTTGGCCGGCTCACATACTGAATCCCCACGTACGCCAGTACGACCATTCCGGCGAGAATCAGTGCCCAGCCCGCGTAATTGAGAATTCGATGCCTCATTGCCCTATCCCGGCCAAGTATACGTTGCTTCCTCGACCACAGTCCCGGCTCGCAGGTACCCGAGAAGTCGCGCCGCGGCCCGTGCACGGTGACTGACAAGCCCTTTATGACGCGTGGATAGCTCCCCGAAGGTCGCGTTAGCCGGGGAGTAGAAAAAGATCGGGTCGTACCCGAAGCCGTTGCTCCCGCGCGGTTCAGCCGCGATTTGTCCCTCCACCCGCCCATCGAAAGTAACGGCAGCGGATCCAGGAACTGCCAGCGCTATGACCGCGACGAAACGGGCCCGTCGGTCCGATCCCGACATCGCGGCCAGTTCATCCAGCACCAGTCTCATGCGGACCGCGTCGTCAGCCCCGGGACCGCCGAACCGTGCCGAGAAGATGCCTGGGCGCCCGCCGAGCGCATCGACGACCAGTCCGGAGTCGTCGGCAATGGCAACAATGCCGGCAGCCTGTGCGTACGCCTCGGCTTTCATGATCGCGTTTTCGGCGAATGTGCTCCCCGTTTCGGCAACCGATAACCCAAGCCCGATCTCACGCGGGGAGACGACCTCGTTTCCGTGCGTCGCAAGTAGCCCGCGCAGCTCGGCAACCTTCCCGGAGTTCGATGTCGCGAGAAGCAACCGATCGGGCCGGATAATGGGCTTAGTCATGTGCGAACCCATCCGCCATCTCTACGTTCACATCCCATTTTGTGCCGCGAAGTGCCCGTACTGCGCCTTTGTGACGCACGTCGGCAGCCTCAAGCTGGTCGAGCCGTATCTTGACGCGCTGCTCCAGGAAATGACGTCGGTCGCCGCGGCGCGACCCGGCGGGCCGTTTGAAACTGTGTACTTCGGAGGCGGAACGCCCGGCCTGCTCACACCTGACCAACTGGGTCGCTTACTCGCCGCTATCGATCGTACGTTCGGGCTCGATGTCGATGCCGAGGTTTCGTTTGAAGCTCACCCGGACACGGCGAAGATTGACCGCCTGCGAGGCTGGAGGGGTGCCGGGGCCACGAGGCTCAGCATAGGCGTCGAGACGACGCAGGCGAACGAGCTGATGGCGATCGGCCGGTTCTACTCTGCCGACGACGTGAGGCGAGCGGTGTCTTCGGCCCGCGAAGCCGGCTTCGACAACATCAACCTGGATCTGATATACGGTCTGCCCGGCCAGGACGAAGATTCGTGGGCCGGCACGCTCGAGGCCGTTCTGGCGCTCCAGCCCGAGCATGTGTCGCTCTATCCCCTCAGCATCGAGCCACGGACCGTCTTCGCCCGCCAGCAGCGGGAAGGCGGACTTGTGGTCCCATCCGACGAGTCGGTCGTGCACATGTACCGTCGAGCATGCGATGAACTACGGGCAGCCGGCTTCGTCCATTACGAGGTCGCCAATTGGTCGCGGCCCGGCTTCGCCGCCCGTCACAATCTCGCGTACTGGCGCAACCACGAATATTACGGGATCGGCGTCGGCGCCCACGCCTATCTCAAACCGTACCGGACCGAAAACGAGCGGCGGGTCAAACGCTATCTCGAGGTCATATCGGGCGGCGCAACCGCGGTAGTTGAGCGAGAGACGGTCGGCCCTGACGAGGAGTTGAGCGAGTCGGTCATGCTCGGACTCCGCCTGCTTCGCGAGGGTCTCGACCTTGCGGAAACGCGCCGCCGATTCGGGCGGGATCTCGTGACCGAGCGCGCTGAGGATATCAACCGGCTAGCATCGCGCGGACACCTTATCCGGAAGGACGAACGCCTGTTTCTCAGCGAATCGGCAGTTCCGGTGGCCAATGAGATCTGGGCTTTGCTCGTGCCGTAGCGGCACGGACAAGTAACGCAACTATCCAACCGGCCCGCCGCGCGTGAGGTGCGCAGACGTACCGGAACCGTCTGTTCGCGGGCAGTCGCAGAGACAGAGGCCCGCGTTACACGACGGGAAACCCATCACGATGACGGCTCTGGCGCTGCCTTCGGCGTTTCACCGGCTTCCGATTCGTGACCCCGGACCCGCGATCGCTCCTCCAGCCGGGCAATGAGCAGGACTGCAAGTGGTGGTCCGAATGTCGCGACGTAGCCCATGTCATTGACGACCACAAAGTCTTTCAACTGGTCCCAGACCCAGAGATAGGCATAGAACGTCGCCGAAATCGTTGCGCCGAAACCCATCACAATCGCGGCAATGCGGGCAGCCGGACGGGCCGAGATCGCCGCGATGAAGTTCGGCCAGACCGCGTACCAGATCCGGAAGTTCGCGGTCGCCAATCCCAGGAATCCCAGAACCGTCAGAAAGCAAGCCCGGACGAGATCGGCGAAACTGCCACGCGCGGTGACGAGACTGTAAACGTACACCGGCACGAAAAGAAGCCGCCCAATCGTCGTCGCAGGGTCGATGCTGATGGGAAAAAACGCAACCGCCACACTACCAAACGACTCGAAGTGGAACGTGTTCTCAAGCAACGACCGCGACAGCGTGTCCGGCCCCTCCCAGAATGGCAGATAGGCGGCGATCAATAATCCGGCTGAAAGCGCGCCGGCGGCGATGACGTAGCGGCGCCGGCCGGGTGTATTCGCCAGCGCGTGGACGACGACGAGCGGAACGAGGATCGCGGTTCCGTACTTGACGAGCGCCGACGCCACCACCAGGACGGTTCCGGCGATCGTGTCCTTCGCCGACACGGATTCAAGCGCCAGAAGCAGAATGACCATCATGATCACGTCGTTGTGCCCATTTGCCGATGTCTCGAACAGGATCAAGGGATTCCAGGCTACGAACGCCGCGCCGGTAAGGGCAAGATCCGCGCGTCGAAACCGGAGGATTCGCCAGGCAAGGGATGCGCCGACCAGGGTGAGTAGCGAGAAGAACAATTTGGTGAAAACCAAACTGAGCAGGAGGTTTCCCTCGACAGGAACGCTGGGAAGCGCGTCGAGAAGGATCCCGATGGGACCGTACGGTGCCCCGGTGCCGGCCCATCCGTCGGTGAGCCGCATGATCGGATCGTTTCCGTACGTCGCCGGAACGACGAAGATCGGATTCTCGTGGTAGTGGAGGAGGATACGACTCTGGGCGACGTACGTAAACACGTCGACGGCTGTGATCGGGTAAACGAAACTGAGCGTTCCTCCGAAGACCGCACCGATGCCCAGGATCATGGACAGCGGTATGTGCGCACTCCCACGGCGCACGAGCTCGAGCGAGGCCGCGAAGAGGATGAACAACGCCGCGAAGGCGACGATGAATACGACGAACGCCGCTTGTGAGTGGCTCGTAATTGCCCCCATATCAATGTCGAGCCTGTAGTAGCGGGTGAGCGGAAAGCGGGCGAGGAACGCGCCTATCCAAATCAACTCGCTTGCGGCGGCAAGCGTGAGAACGAGCGGGACGACGGTCGAATTGGCGGCGCCTCCGCGAACGCGGGAAAGCAGTGCGATCTGCATGCGCCAGTCTAGCGGCCCGATATCATAGGGAAACCGCCCTCAGGTCCAGCATTTCATGTCTGACTCGGCGAATCCATCGAACTCGAACCGCCTGACTATGCGTGTTGCCGACGCCGATCGCGAGCGCGTCGCCGAACTGCTACGCCAGAACTTTTCGGAAGGCCGTCTGACCTATGCGGAGTTTCAGGAGCGGCTCGAGCAAGCGTATGCGTCCAAGACATTCGCCGACCTTGACACGGTAACGGCAGATCTGCCCGCGCCGGCACCCGCGCGCCCGGATCGTCAATCTGTCAGGCGCGCTCGAACACGCAATCACGTTATCACATACGTGACGATCATGGTCTTCCTGATCATCATTTGGGCGATCACCAGCCCAGGCGGCTACTTCTGGCCAATCTGGCCGATCCTCGGCTGGGGAATCGCCGTCGTCCTCGACGTACTTCACATCCAGACTCACCACGACCGTCACTCTCGCCGTCACCGTCGCTGACATCCCGGGATCGGCTTGCCGTCGCGTCTCACTTGCGAGATGATTTAGCCAACTTGCCCGCGCATCAACAGACGACAGCAGTGAGGTGAACTGTGACGACCGACCAGATCGCGCCGCAACCCGCCCAACCGGAGCCATTGGCGGTGGGCGGCGGGGCTACGCAACCTGCAAACCGCCCTTTTACGTTCACGCACATTCCCCATCCCCACATCGCCCTCCGCCGCAGCAGAGGTCCGGTGAAAGTCTCCGACCAACTCGATCGCAGTAGCCCCATCGCACGATTCAATTCCCGCTTTGCACTTCTCATCACGCTTGCTGTGGGCTCGATGTGGTGTGCCTATCTGTTCGGCATCCTAGCATTCGTCAGTTTTCCGTCCGCCCTCGAAAGCGGGAATACGCTCGTACTGGTCGGCTGGATTGCTCAAACGTTTCTGCAGCTCATACTCCTGCCCGTGATCATCGTCGGACAGAATATCCAGGCACAGGCGTCGGACAAACGCGCCGAACAGACATACCTGGACGCCGAGGCAGTTCTTCACGAAGCGGAACAGATCCAGCAGCATCTCGCCACGCAGGATGCCCATCTCGCCGCTCAAGATCAGCGACTTCAGGATCTCATTGCGGCCGTGGCTCAACTCTGCGCCCAGGCAGGAACGCCGCCCCCGGGGCAACCAGAGTCGCCGCAGTAAACCCGGGCGAACGGCCCGATCTATTGCCCTACGCTCCGCCTCCGGATACGGCGGGCTTGCCTTCGCGCGCCGACTCCATAACACGCAGGAGTTCGTCGACATCGAACGGTTTCGGAACTATACCCACAAAGCCGTGCGGATTCTCGCGGAACGCGCGCCGGATGTCCGAATGGGCGCTGAACACGATCGGACGAACTCCGGCCTCGACGAGGCGCGGGCCGACCCACCAGAGATCGAAATGGGAAGGGTCCGCGCTATCGACAAGAGCGACCGATGCCTCCCCGCGGCCGGCCTCCTCGAGCAGTTCCTCCGGCGACCCAACCAGGCGAACATCGTAGGCCGCGTCGGCGAGTAGCTCGCTCACCACCATGGCAACGTCCGGGCTATCCTCCAGAACGAGCACGACCTCGTTGGGCATATCGCCCTCCTGCGACGCCAGTATATTCCTTCAACGGAAATTGTGCACGCG
>Ga0070739_10003502_pt1 | contig 19509 bp, 20 predicted proteins | sample Coa_R1_7_FD_66445 | JGI IMG/M metagenome (GOLD analysis project Ga0070739, IMG submission 66445) | Surface soil microbial communities from Centralia Pennsylvania, which are recovering from an underground coalmine fire - Coalmine... | ecosystem: Environmental > Terrestrial > Soil > Unclassified ... | reverse complement strand
TTTGCTCTGCACGGCCTGCACATCTGTGAGCATTTGCGGGCCTGCGATGCCTGTCGCGCATCGCTGTTTATTCTCCCGGCGGTCCGCGCCGGCGCAGACGGCTTCGATGCTGATCCAGGATGGCTGCTCACCATCGACGGGGAACAAATTAACGCTGCGGATTCCGACGAGGCGGCGCCCATTATTGCGGCCGCGTGGCGCGCGCAAAAATCGATTCAATGCCGCATTCAGGGTGAGGAGCAGACGGTCGACTGGAGCGCTATGCTGGGCCTGGCCGCTCGAGTGAACCGGATCCTCGAAGCCGAAGGCTGGCAGGGCGAGTGGTGGGTTCCGCCCAACTCATAATTCTCAGGCAGTGCCTGAGAAAATCCGGCCTCAGGGAACACTAACCAACGAACCGCCACGTGCGGGTTCTTCGTTACGACTGTGTCACTCGGTTACCAAGGCTTTAACACGGGTCGTGTCACACGCTCCCGTAACACAAGTGCATTAGATGTAAATGGCCGTCTGATACAGTAGAGAACCTACAGTAAAAATAATTTTGCTTAACCCTTTTAATCCGGGTTGGATTGTGGCAAGCTTGGAGTTACAGAAGTACCAGAACGGCACCTCCACGAACCCGTTGCCAGGGACGTGGAACGCCCGGTAGCAGGAGTCGTTCCGGCAAATCCCCCGGTCGGAGAAAGTGCATGCTGCCTGAAAAGCTGCTTGTAAAGGAGCGCGTAGTTCACGATGACGGCTTCGGGCCCGTGATCGAGCTCGACGACGAAACCAGCAAACTCCTCGTTCTGACGCTCGGAATTACCCGTGCGGTGGAACGCGAATCCCTGGAAGTGGCGGTGTGGGGGTCCGAAGACGGCCAGGACTGGGGCTCGAAACCCCTGGTCAAGTATCCCCAGAAGTTCTATTGCGGTCTGTACTCAACGCTGCTCAACCTGTCAGCCCATCCGAAAGTTCGATATCTGCGAGTAGGCTGGAAAGTGGAGCGGTTTCCTGGCCGCGATTCTGCTCCGATGTTCGGATTCTACCTGTACGTTCAGGAATCCGGCGCGCGTCTTTCGCCGGCGCAGGTCACTTTGCCCGCCGCCGCCCTGGCGTACGCCTGATTACGTGTGTTGGGCGAGCCGCTCGTCTTTCGGCTCGCCCACCTGCCTCCCACTAGATCCGGTTGATCAGACTGGCTACGTAGCCCGCGCCGAATCCGTTATCGATATTGACCACGGTCACATTGCTCGAGCAGCTGTTCAGCATGCCCAGCAGCGCGGCAAGACCGTGAAAACTGGCCCCGTAACCAATACTCGTAGGAACGGCGATCACCGGCGCTGAGACCATGCCTCCGACGGCGCTGGGCAGCGCGCCCTCCATCCCGGCGCACACGATGACCACGCGGGCCGACCGCAGCCGGTCGCTGTGACTGATCAGCCGATGGATTCCGGCGACGCCGACGTCGTGAATGCAGTCGGTTTCGTTCCCCATGACCTCGGCCGCGAGTTGTGCTTCCTCGGCAACGGGGATGTCGCTGGTGCCGGCACAAACCACAGCGATTCGTCCTTTGCCGCGCATCGTGCGGTCGCGCCAGACGCGAACCACTCCTGAAAGCGGAAAGAATTCGGCATCGCTACAGATTGCGCGCATCTGATCGGCGACTGCGGACGTGGTGCGCGTGATCAGCACATTTCGCGATCGCTCCAGCAGGCGTGATGCGATGCCGACCACCTGCTCCTGCGTCTTGCCGAGACCGAAAACCACCTCGGTGAATCCCTGGCGAATGGCCCGATGGTGATCGATTTTCGCGTAGCCCAGGTCCTCGAAAGGAAGATGGCGCAGGCGGTCGAGCGCTGTATCCACCGACGACGCGCCGGTGCGCACGCCCTCCAGAAGCTCGCGGAGCTGCAGTTCGTCCATTCCTTCCCGAGCGTATCAGAACGAAAGCTGATCCCCGGTTTTGAGGCCGTTCTTCTTCGCTTCGCCGGCGGCGAGCTCCAGCACGTACCGCGCGTCGGCGTGGCCACCATAGACCGGGCACTCCGAGGCGACATCGCTCCTGCAGGGGGGCGTGTCGGCGGAGATCTCCACGATGCGGTGGTCGTTATCCATCCAGATCATGTCCAGAGAGATGTAGCACTGAAACATGTAGTACTGCCAGCGGCCCTGCTTTTCGTGGATGAAGAGCATCCCACGGTCCGGCGCCAGCGATTTCCGGAACATCAGCCCGCGCTGCATCATGGCGGGGTCGATGGCCAGCTCGGCGTGGATCACTTTTCCATTGGGCAGCGTAACTTCGCGCGTGTCGATGCCCTCGAGCGTGCTCTTCGAGCCGGTGTTTGTACAAGCGGCGCACAGCAGCAGGACGCCGAGAAGCAGGAGGGCCGGAGATCGCATCTGAACTAAAATAGTAACGAATCCGCCTCCGAATGTTCCTTCGTCGCCTGCGGCTCACCCTGGAAATGATACGGTTCGAGCACTCCGTCTTCGCGCTCCCGTTCGCGCTCACGGGGGCGCTGCTGGGTCTGCGGCGGCTCGGATTTCCGTGGCAGACATTCTGGTGGAAGCTGGCCTGGATCGTGGTGGCCATGGTGTGCGCGCGATCGGCGGCCATGGCGTTCAACCGTATCCTGGATGCCGGTACCGATGCCCGAAATCCTCGCACGCGTATGCGCCATCTGCCAGCAGGCCTGCTCAGCCGCGGGTTCGCCTGGGGCTTCGTACTCGCCTGTTCGCTGCTTTTCATCGTCGCCGCGCGCGAACTGAATCCGCTCTGCTTCGCCTTGTCACCCGCGGCGCTGGCGGTCGTCTTCTTCTACTCATTCACCAAAAGATTTACGGCGCTTTCGCACCTGGTTCTCGGATTCTCACTGGGCATCGCGCCCGCCGCTGCGTGGATTGCGGTCACCGGGTATCTCGATACGCGCATCCTGCTGCTTACGGCGGCGGTCATGTTCTGGACCGCGGGCTTCGACATCATCTACTCCTGCCAGGACTACGAGTTCGACCGCGCCGAGGGCCTGTTCAGCATCCCCTGCCGGTTCGGGATTGTTCGGGCTCTGGGCATCGCGCGGCTGCTGCACGCGGTCATGCTGGCCTGCCTCGCGCTGCTGATCGTCTCTTTTCACCTCGGCTGGATTGCGGCCCTTGGCGTTGCAGTTGTGACCGCGCTGCTGGTTTATGAGCACAGCCTCGTGAGGGCGAACGACCTCTCACGCGTGAACGCGGCTTTCTTCACCGTGAACGGCTGGGTCAGCATGTTATTCTTTGTTTTTTGGGCCGCGGATATGATCATCCGCCCTGTCTCGATCTAACCGATGCCTGAGCCTGTCGTTGACGATCCGCGCCTCCGTCCCCTGGTCGACAAGGTGCGGCGCGGCGAGCGCCTCGACTACGACGACGGCGTGCTCCTGTTCCGCTCGCCCGACATTCTCACCGTCGGCTGGCTGGCCAATCTGGTTCGCGAGCGCCTGCACGGCAACGTCACCTATTTCAACGTAAATCGGCATATTAATCCGACCGACGTGTGCGTAGCGAGCTGTAAGCTGTGCGCGTTCGGTAAGAAGGCGAAGGACCCAAAGGCTTACACCTGGTCGCTCGAAGAGGTCTGGCATCGCGCCGGCGAAGGCTGGTCGGAAGCGGTCACGGAGTTTCATATCGTGGGGGGCCTGCATCCGGAATTGACGCTGGACTGGTACTGCGAGATGTTGCGCGGCCTGAAGGAGCGTTTCCCCGACGTCCACCTCAAGGCGTTCACCATGGTGGAGATTGCGTACCTGGCGCAGCGGGCGAGGATCTCGATTCGCGACACGCTGGAGCGGCTGCGCGATGCGGGCATGGACTCCCTGCCTGGCGGCGGAGCGGAAGTTTTCAGTGACCGCGTGCGCCGCATCATCTGCGATCACAAGATCGACGGCGCGAAGTGGCTGGAGACGGCGCGCACCGCCCACCAGCTCGGACTCAAGTCGAACTGCACGATGCTGTACGGGCATATCGAGACGGAAGAGGACCGCGTTGACCATCTGCTGAAGCTCCGCGGCCTTCAGGACGACACACACGGGTTTCAGACCTTCATCCCGCTCGCGTTCCATCCGGCGAACACGCCGCTCGATCACATCGCCGCGACGACGGGATTCGACGACATCCGCAACATCGCTGTCTCACGACTGCTGCTGGACAACATCGACCACATCAAGGCCTATTGGATCATGATGACCCCCGCAGTGGCGCAGATCGCGCAACGCTTCGGCGCGGACGATCTGGACGGCACTGTGGTGGAAGAGAAGATCTATCACGATGCCGGCGCCACGACGTCGCAATCGCTGCGGCGGACGGAACTGCTGCGGTTAATTCGGGAAGCCGGACGCGAGCCGTTGGAGCGCGACACCCTGTACCACCCGGTGCAGCGAACCGAAACGGCGTTTACCGTTCTGGTGTAGATCGTCTACGCTACTTCCGCTTTGCCTTCGACGGCGCCATTTGTATCGCTTGCGCTGGCGATCGCGTAAGCCCCCGGCGTTGGCGGACGCAAGAGCTCGGTCGAAGGCGCGCCGCTGGAGATTGTGCGAGCGGTGAAGACGGACCGGCCACGGCCTGACTGCTGCGGATCGCCCCCTTCCTCCACTACCATCTCGTGTTCCACCCAATTCGACAGCGGAATATTTCGGAAGAACAGCCGTTCCTGCATGATGACCGACTTCTTCTGCATCAGCAGCGACTTGTTTTCGCGCACGTAGTGCCGCTCCTCGACGCGAAACTCCTGCATGAAGTCGTCCATGGCCTTGCGCTTGCTCGACTCCTCGGCGGCCTTGACCTTTTGCTCTGCAACCTCTTCGCAGGCCTTGAGTTGCGATTGCGCGGCGGCCAGCGCCTCCCGTTCCTTCGCGACCGCGACCTCGAGCTTGGCCTGCATGATAAAGAACGAAAGCAGAGCCGACCCCGCCGCCACGAAGACCGGCAGCATAATCCAGACAACAGCGTCGAACGGCATCCTGACCATTGATCGGCAGTACCGCCCATAAGCCTTAGACCAGGCAGGACACTGGTCCCCGCCCCAGGGAAAAAACCCTGGTCTGCCTCGGTCAGGCGGTCCGCCGGGCGACGACCAGAGTGATGTCGTCGGCCTGCGGAGCGCCGCCGATCCAGTCCATCAGCCGCTGCCGCACGCCGTCAAGGATGGACTGCGCCGATTCATTCCGCAACTCGGCGATGATTTCCGCCAGGCGGTCTTCGCCGAACTCCTCGTCGAGGCCGGGCTGGGTAGCCTCCGTAACCCCGTCGCTGAACAGGACGACAACATCGCCGGCCTCAAGGCGGCAGGTCTCGGCGGTGTAGGCGCCTTTCGGGAAGATGCCCAGAATCATGCCGCCACCCTCGAGGTGCTGCACCGACCCGTCCGCGTGCACCAGCACCGGCGGATTGTGCCCCGCGTTGCAGTACGTCACCTCGCCGGTAGCCGGATCGATGACGCCAATGAAAAACGTGATGAAACGGTTGCCGGGGCAGTTCTGGCAAATAATCCGGTTCAATTTTGTTACGAGCGCCGCCAGGTTGTCCGGCGGATCGAACAGAATCTGCGCCCTGGCCTGGAGGTTCGACATGAGCAGGGCGGCGGGCATGCCCTTGCCGGAAACATCGGCGACGAGCAGTCCAATACGGCCGTCGGAGAATTCGAGGTAATCGAAGTAATCTCCGCCCACCGTACGGCAGGGGAGATTGAAGCCGGCGAGGTCGAGCCCGGGCGCCTCCGGCGCTCTGGTGGGCAGCAGCTTTTGCTGGATCTCAGCGGCCTGCGCCAGGTCGCGGGCCAGCATCTTCTCGGCTTCTTCCACCTCGGCGAGGCGGGCGTGCTCGATTTTGATCGCCGCCACGTTGGCCAGCACCGTCAGCAAATTCAGGTCTTCCTTGGTGAAGGGATGGACGAAGTGCGGCGAATCCAGGTAAATGAGCCCGATCACGCGTTCTTCTGTCTGCAGTGGCACCGCCAGCATACTGCGGATCTGCTGCTCCACGATGCTCATCCGATCCATGAACGCGCGATCGGACATGACATCGCCGATCAGCAGGGATTGCTTCTCGCGAAGGACCGTGTCGCGCACGGTGGTGCTGATGTGAAAACCCTGTCCCCTGGCCGCCCGGACCACTAACTCCTCGCCCTCGAGCGTCATTAGCACGCCGCGCGCCGCTCCGACGGTATCGATGGACAGGGTCATGATCAGCTCGAACAGATCGCCCAGAGACTTCTCGTGCTGCGAAAGCTGCTGGCCGGCGCGCACCAGGGCCCGCATGTAACGGTCCGGATCGATGACCTCCGCCTTCGCCTTGTCCGCCCCACCGCCGAGAATCCCGGCGAGGCTGGTGGCCACGGTCGTGCCGGTGGCCTGCGTCGCGTCGCGGCCTTCAATAAACACAACTGTGTTCGTGGACGGTGTGACGCTGGTGGACGCCGTGGCCCCGCTGTCGCGGTATTCGATGGTCAGGTGGCCGGCGATAACGCGATCGCCGGGGCGAAGCGTTTGTGGCGCGTTGATCCGCGCGCCGTTCAGCAGCGTGCCATTCTTGCTGCCCATGTCACGAATGGCCCATTGATCGCCATTGCGCTCGAAGGCGAGGTGCTGGCGCGACAGGCCGGCGTCGTCGGCGTAGCAAAGCTCGTTGGTGCTGGACCGGCCAAGCGTGACGCGTTCCGACTCGAGCGGAACGGTGCGCGTGCGGCCATCGGGAGTGTGAATTACGAGTTCACGCCTGGACATCTGACGTGCGGTTCCTAACATGGTTCAACTGATTATCGCAAAGCGGCCTGTACCACGCCCGGCGGAACGAGGGGAAATTCGGTGACCCGCAGCTTCGCAGCTCCGTAAGGGATGAGCGTCAGCGTTTGCACGGGAGTTCCGGGCTGCGGATGTTCTGGCGGGGGCTGCGCCGAGCCTTTCTCCATTCCCCATGAGACGACGCGCCGGCCGGGAACCTGAAGAAGGACGGGCGCGCCCGCGGCGCTGAACGGGAAATCGCCGATCGCCTTTTCGACCACTTTCACGCCGCTGCCGGGGTTATCGGGGTCGATCGCCAGCCCGTAGTTCCAGGGGGTCGTGGGCGTGACCTGCCAGTCGGCGGCGGGGCCGTGGGTCTTCAACTTCTTCCAGTCCTCGCCAATGCGCAGCGAATACACCAGTGGGCCGCGCTCGAGCGACACCGAATCGTTGTACCAGCGCGTGGCGCGAACCTGCATCGGCAGGCGCATGTTCACGCGATCGCCGGGGTTCCAGGCGCGGACCAGGCTGGCGAACCCGTCCGCCGGAACCAGTTGCGCCGGTTTCCCGTTCACCGATACCTGCGCGCCTCCCGCACACCAGCGCGGTTCGCGAAAAATCAGTGGAAATGTGCCGCGCGCATCCACCGTAAGCCGAATCGAATCGCGGAACGGATACTCGGTGTCTTCGATGATGTGCACGCGCGTGCCGTTCTTCAGGACCGTGCGCACTTCGCTCGGTCCGTAGAAGACGGCTGCGACGCCGTTGTTGTCCGCTGTGGTCATCCACAGATTGGCCGCGAACTTCGGCCAGCCCTGGTGCATATTTGCCGTGCAGCAGCCGTAATTGGGCTCCAGCCCGAACAGGTTCGAGTCCGGGCCGTTGTTGACCCAGTCGCGCTGCAGCTCGGTGGCGAGCACCTGATTCGCCTGCTGATCGTACTGGTGCGCCCACATCTTCGCGTCGAAGGTCCCGGGCAGCGCGTTGAACGCGATCTTCTCCTCGCGATCGCCGAAGCGGGCATCGCCAACCGTGGACATCAGCGACTCCAGGGAGAACATTTCTTCCACTACCGTGCAGAGTTCCGTACCCTGGCTGGGATTCCGGCCCGCGTAATGCTCGTCGCAGGAAAACACGCCGCTGGGGAGCCCGTCGTAGCGATCGAGCTCCTCGAGCATATGCGCGGGCGCGGCGCGATCCGCGGGATTCCCGGTCAGCAGCCACCACAGGCCGCCCGTCTTCAGCGCCATCCCATTGTTGACACCGTGCGTTGCGAGATTGGCCTTCTCGCCGGGCGCGAAGTGCTCCTTACCGGTGTACTTGAAATTCGCGAACTGCGCCTCCCAGTCGTGTCCCTGGTCGTGCAGCATGCGCGCCAGTTGCAGCAGCCGCTCGTCGCCGGTACGGTTATACAGCCAGACGACGCTGAGCACTTCGTCCTGCCAGCGATAGACCGCCCACTCGTGCAGCGGGTTTGCCGCGAGCCGGGAAAGCTGATACGCAAAATACCGCTGCATGAGCGGAATCACGCGCGCATCGCCGGTCGCTTCCTGATATTGCGTGAGCGCTTTGAGCGCGACGTAGTTTGGCCACCAGTCCTTGTTTTTCTCCGGACCGATCCAGCCGTTGGGGCCGGGATGGTCGAGCATCCAGCCGACCCAGCGGCGGGCTTTCTCCACCAGCACGGGATCGTCGAGCAGGTAAGCCAGCGGAACCAGCCCATCCATGTAGTAGGGACCGCGCTCCCAACCCTCACCCGTTCCGCCGAGCCATGCCGAGTCGCGCAGATCGGGCCAGAATTCGTCGAGGTGACTGGTGAGGCCGTCAGCCTGAATCCGAAGCTGATGCAGGAGCCAGCCCCGAGGCTTTACGCTGCCGAGCGGAAGCTGGTTGAAGGCATTGGGCTGGAGCGGCGCGCGATTCGGAACCGGCGTGAGATCCGCCCCGGCAAGCGCCGCCGCCACCACGAGCGGGATCATAATACGAAGGCCCTTCATGAAAGTCTGCCTTTACTATATAGGCCGCGCGCGCGACCGCAGCGCCGGGACCATCGCCGAGGAGTACATCAAGCGAGCGCAGCGGTTCGCGACCTGCGAGATGCGCGAGATCGATCCGCGACGGTTCGATCCGTGGCAGAAGCACCCGACGGCGATGAAGGTTCTTCTGGACCCTGAGGGGCGGGCGCTCGACTCGGCGCGCTTCACGGCTCTGGTGTCGCAGGCGGAGGCGAACGCACGCGACCTGGTGTTCATCGTCGGGGGCGCCGATGGCCTGCCAGAGGGCTGGCGCGAACGTGCGGATTTACTGCTGTCGCTTTCGCCGATGACGTGGCCGCACGAGCTCGCCCGCGCCATGCTGGCCGAGCAGATCTATCGGGCGTTCACGACATTGCGCGGGCATCCGTACCCGCGGTGAGTTGCTGACGAGCGTCGCCCGGATCCCGGACCTCGGCGTTATCCTCTGGGCTGTCCGTGGATCCGCCGAATCCAGATATTCCGATACCGCACCGCATCGTGATGGTTCTGCAATAACAGCGAATCCTCCGCCGGCATCGGCGAATAATGGGCCACCTGGCGATAAACCATCGGCCCCATCGAGGCCTCGTGATTATGAACCAATACGCCGTTGAAAAAAACGGTGAAATACGCCGGCTGCAGCAGCTTTGCGCCATCGAACCGCGGGGCCGTGAATACGATGTCGTAAACCTGCCAGTCTCCGGGCGGCCGGCCCGGATTCACCAGCGGCGGCCATTGCCCGTACAAGGCGCCCGCCTGCCCGTCGGCATATGTCGGGTTCTTCCATGGATCGAGCACCTGCACCTCGAAGCGGCTCATCAGCAGCACCCCGCTGTTGCCCCGCCCCTGGCTCGTCCCACTCACGTCAGGCGGCTCCGACCATTCCACGTGCAGCTGGCAATCGCCGAACTTCTCCTTGGTCGCCAGGTCGCCGACATCGGGCGTGACGACCAGCATCCCGTCCTGGACCTTCCATTCCGGCGCGTCCGAACCGCCGTGCCCGGTGATGTCGCTGTGATGCGCTTTCCACTGCGACATGTCCTTGCCGTCGAACAGTATGATCGCGTCCGAAGGTGGATCGCCCGGCTTCGCGCCCGGCGTCACCACCGGCGGATGCGGCCGGTCGGGATCGTGAACGTGCCACGGCAGCCCGGGCAGCATGGGCGTGTCCTTGAAACCGAGATCGTGGTTCTGCTCCTGCGCGATCGCGAAGGCGACCAGCGCAGCCGCGCCAACACAGGCAAGCATTCGTTTCGTCATAGCGGCAAACACGAAGCGTATCAGACTTCAGTCGATGATCGCTTCCCGCTCGCGCACGCCAAGCAGATAAAGGATGCCGTCCAGCCCCATCGTCGAGATCGCCTGCCGCGCGCTGCGGCGCACCAGCGGCTTGGCGCGAAACGCGATGCCCAGGCCGGCGATGCTCAGCATGGGCAGATCGTTCGCCCCGTCGCCTACCGCGATGGTCTGCTCCATACTCAGCCCCTCGGCGTGAGCAATCTCGCGAAGCAGCGCTGCTTTCCTGGCTCCATCGACTATGTCCGCGCCCGCCTCTCCGGTCACAGCGCCATCGCGAATGTCCAGCTCGTTCGCGTGCAGGTAATCGATGCCCAGCCTGCGCTGCAGCTCGCGGCCGACGAACGTGAACCCACCCGAAAGAATCGCCGTCTTGTACCCCAGCCTGCGCAGCGTCAGGATCAGCCGCTCCGCGCCGTCCATCAGCGGGACGCTGCGCACCACGCTTTCCAGCGCGCTTTCGGACAGGCCCTTCAGCAGCCCCACCCGGCGCCGGAAGCTCGCTCGAAAATCCAGCTCGCCGCGCATCGCCGCCTCGGTGATCCTCTGCACCTCGTCCCCTACGCCGGCCAGCTTCGCCAGCTCATCGATCACCTCCGTCCGGATCAGCGTCGAGTCCATGTCGAACGCGACCAGCCGGCGATGGCGCCGCCAGATGTTATCGTGCTGGAACGCGATGTCCACGTCATCTTCGTCCGCCAGGCGCATCAGCGGCATGCGGATCGCTTCATCGTCCATGACCTCGCCGGAAACCGAAAGCTCCACACATCCCGGACCGTGCGGCGTGTGCAGAGGTGTGCGGCTCGACAGCCGGTCAATGCGGTCGATGTTCAGGCCCGCCCGTGCGACGATGCCGCTTACCTCCGCCATGTGATGCGCCGTGATCGACGGTCCCAGCATCGTGATCCGAAAGCGGCTCTTGGTCTGGCTGTCCACCCAAAGCTGGTAGTCGTCTTCCGAGACCGCGGTGTAGTGGATCTGCACCCCCAGCTCGTGGGCCTTCAGCAGCAGGTCGGTCAGCAGCGATGAGGCCTTCATCTCGCCGGTCAGCTCCACCAGAATTCCCAGCGCCAGCGCCTCGTGTATCACCGCCTGTCCGATGTCGAGAATGCGCGCTCCCGCGCCCGCCAGGATGCTGGTCAGCGAATGAGTCACCCCCGCACGATCGTGCCCGGTAATGTGGATAAGCAGTACGCCCGATTCCCGCGAATTCTCCATTCATCCATGAGTGTAGAGGGTGGTACCGTGGTGACCGCATGCCATTCCTCTCCGACGTCGCCCGCTACACCTGCTATCGAACGCCCGAGCCCATCCGCATCGACGGCCGCCTCGATAAGCCGGTCTGGCGCGATGCGCCGGTTTCGAACGCGTTCGTCGACATCGTCACCGGCGAACCCGCCTGGTTCGACACCCGAGTGCGCTTGCTCTGGGACGACGAGCGCCTCTACTTCGGCTTCACCGCCGAAGAGACCGACGTGTGGGCCACGCTCACCGAGCGCGACTCGAAGATCTGGGAAGAGAACGATCTCGAGATCTTCATCGGCGGCAAAGACGGCTACTACGAGTTCGAGATGAACGCCATGAATGTCATCTACGAGGTCTTCTGGATCTGGAAGGACGTGCATAAGCTCGGCGGCCCGTACTGGGGCCGTCCGGAGTTCGATCCGCAAACGCAGCGCACCATGGTGATAGATGGAATCGGCGGCCACGTGCATCCGCGCGGCGAGCGCTGGGGATTTCTTGACTGGGACTGCGCCGGCCTCGAACACGCCGTCCACGTCGATGGCACGCTGAACAAACGCGACGACATCGACCGCGGCTGGTCGGCCGAGATTGCCATCCCGTGGAGCAGCCTCACGCTGCTCGCTGACGGACGCTCACTCCCGCCACGTGACGGCGACGTGTGGCGCATCGACTGCTCACGGTTCGAGAAAATTGGCCGTAACGGCGAAGTCCTCGACCCCTGCGCCGGCTGGACCTGGAACCGCCACGGCCACTACGATTCCCACATCCCCGAGGTCTTCCCGATGATCACGTTCTCGACTTCTCCAGTTCACCGATCTTCTCATCGAGAAACCTAAGCGCCGCTTCCAGCGACTCGCGATGCCGCGGATGCGACGCCGCTTCGAGATCATGGATCACACGCGTCCGCGACAACTGCAGGCTCTGGATCTCCTGTTGTCGAGCGATCTGCTCGGGGCTCAGCTGGGGCGCGGCGGCGCCAGCGCGGCGCGAGGCGGCCGCGTCCATCTGCTCCTCCACCGACTTGCTCTCCCAACCTCTTGCCATACGCCCCCAGTATCGCTCCAAAACGCCGCGCCAAAAGGCTCAGGTCCGCCCTTCAGCCCTTTTGTATCAGCAGCTTCCGCTGGCGCCTCACATGCGCTTCAACGGTTGAGGCGCTTATGTCCAGGCACTCGCTCACCCGTGAGGACCGGAACGCCATTCTGGTCGGTCTGCTTGCGCTCGCCACGTGGGCCGCTTTGCTGATGATGGCCCTGCACGCCTGCTAACGCCGCAGCGCAGCGAGCACGCGCTCGGTCAGCTCATCGACCAAACTGGGGAATGCCGCATCCAGCGCGACGGTCACCGCCGCCCGCACGCGCTCCGCATCAACCACCTTCGGCTCATGGGCAGGTTTAGCCTCAGCGCGCTTCGGCTTCGGAGCCGGCGCGGGCGGAGGAGCTTCGGGTGCGATCTCAGGGTCAGAGGCCTTAGCGGGCGCGTTGGTCCGCGCCGCCTGCGCCTCCTCGATGAGCGGCTTCACCGCCTTCACCACCGCCGATGCTTCGAACGGCTTGCGGATGATCGCGTCGCAGCCGGCATTCTTGGCCTCGGCCTCGTCGAAGCTGTCCAGGATGCCTGCGGTCAGCACGACGCGCGCATGCTTGTGGCGCGGGTTCTCCTTCACGAACCGGCACAGCTCGAGTCCGGATTTCCCCGGCAGGAACACGTCCACCAGCACGAGGTCGGGATCGGCGTCGGCCAGCCGTATCAGCGCCGTTTCCCCATCGGTTACGCTGACTACCTCGAAGCCTTCCTCACGCAAAATGCGAACGCCCATGCGCTGGGCATGGGCGCTGTCGTCCGCGAGAAGGACCCGGCTCATTGCTGGGCGTTCGGCGTATAGGACGAAGTGGTCTGCGGCGGAGTGTTGGGGGTCACCGGCGCCGGTGCGGCTTCGGAGCCCGACTTCTTCGACTTGTTCAGCTTCGCAGCCTGCTGGGCGGCCTTCTTCGCCTGCTTTTCCCGCAGCTTCGCCGCCTTCTTCTGCTCCTTCGCGGTGAGTGCGTGGTTGCTGGGAATAGACCGCATGTCCCGAAGCGTATTGCCGTTGGCGTCGGTAGCGTTTGCCGAAGCGGTGGTCGTTGTCGCCGCCGGCGCGGTCTGCTGCTGTGCCTGAGGCTGACGGCTGGCGCGCGCATCCGGCTTGGTGTCCAGATCGGATTGCCCGGTGATCTGTTGCGCCGATACATCGCCCACGAACGCGGCGCGCTCGGCTACTGTCGGGACGCTCAGGGGGACCGAGGGCTTCAGCGTTGTCATCGACGGCGTCCCCGACTTAGCTGCGGAACTCACGTCCGGCCCGCTCTTGAACAGGCCCCACGCGCGGCTGATCATGCCCTCACGCGTCCGGTGTTCCAGTTCGTACTTCATACGCGCGTAGGCCACCGGATCGGCTGCCGGAATCGGCATCTCCATATCCTTCAGCCTGTGCTTGGCCTGATCCACCAGTGGGCTGAGCGGGTAGTCGCGAACGATGCGCGAGTACGCCTGCCCCGCCTGCGGACGGAAGCGCGTGCCCATGCGCGTGTAGGAATCACCAAGCTCCCACAAGGCCTCGTCGGCCTTACTGTAGAGCGGATACTGGTCCACCAGCCGGCTCAGACGGTTCGCGGCGGCTGGGTTGCTGCCCTTGTCGTGATAGAAGTCGCCAACGCGGAACTCGCCCTCGGCGATAGCCTCCTGAATGTTGCGCAGCCGCTGCTCCGCTTCCGGCGCGTACTTGCTGTTCGGGAACTGCACCAGCACCTGGCGGCACTCGTCTTCGGCGCGAACGGCCTGGGTCTGGTCGCGGTCCGGCTTATCCATCTGCTTGTAGTGGATGGTGCAGATGCGGTTCTGGGCCTCGGCCGCTTCCGGCATCGTGGGATAGAAGAGAATGAAATCCTTGTACTCGGCTTCGGCTTCGGCCAGTCCGTGCGCGCCGCCCTCGCGGAACCAGCTGTCGGCGATGGCCAGCTTTGCCTTCGCCATGTACTCGCTCTGGTCGTAGGTGTTGATCAGCGTGTTCAGCGTGATGCGCGCCACTTCATAGCGGCCGTGCTCGATATCGTTGACAGCTCGGTCGAACAGCACCTTGTCAGGTTGCTGCGTATCTTTGGTGATGGGATTGTCGTAAGGATGGCGTTTCAGGCCGCAGGAGGCCAGCAGGGCGAACACACCCACCGCCGCCAGCGCCCGTGGCAGGGCACGATTAACACAAACACGCATAACTGGAACTTCCCCCGTACAATAGCACAGCCGGCGATTTCCGGCTAAACCGGCGCCGCAACCGCTTCCGCCGCGGCTTTGATCATCTCCGCGGAAGCCTTCCCCGGGTCCGGCGTGTGAAAGATCGACGACCCTGTCACGATCCACTCACAGCCGGCACGGACCGCGTCGCCGACATTGTCGAGAGTGATACCTCCATCAATCTGTATCGGGAACCGCAATCCCAGCTCCCGTTTGCGCATGCTCAGCGCGCGAACCTTGTCGAGCGAATGCCCGATGAACTTCTGCCCCCCGAACCCCGGGTTGACGCTCATGATCAGCACGTAGTCGACCGCGTACAGGATGTCCTCCAGCATGGCGACCGGGGTTGATGGGTTCAGCACAACCCCCGCCAGCGCGCCCTCACTCTGGATGTGACGGAGCGTACGCTCGAGGTGGATACACGCTTCGTAGTGGACCGAAACCGAGTCGGCGCCGGCGTCAATGAAGGCCGGGGCATAGCGATTCGGGTCGGTAATCATGAGGTGAACGTCAAGCTTGGCGCGGGTGATCTTCCGGATGGACTCAACGACCGGAGGACCGATGGTGAAGTTCGGGACGAAATGCCCGTCCATCACATCGAGATGGAACCGCTCAACCCCGCCCCGCTCGGCAGCCGCGATCTGTTCCCCGAGCCGGGCAAAATCGGCCGCAAGAATAGAGGGCAGGATCTCGATCATCCCGGACACTAACAAGGGTAACACGCGGCGCGGTTCGCTGACGCGCGTGTAAGCCGCACAAAAACCGAGGATTAGTCCGAGTTTCCCAGCGCGCGGCATCACTGTTACGGTAATGTACGGCACTTTCGGACGCGTCTCAGGTTTGTGCCCGAACACATCCTCAGCGTCGTCCGGCACGATGCGCATGCGGTCGACCTGGCCATTCGCGAGGGGCGGTTCCAACGCGGGCTGGCCCTGATCGCAGGCCTGTCCTCGATCATGGGCGGAGCCGAAGTCGCGTACATGCACTACCGAGGTAGTTTTAGCCGACGCGTCATGTATACGCCTCTGTACTGCGCCGCAGCGGTGGGAGGGGCGGGCATCTGGGCGGTGTGCAGCCGCAAGGCCGCTCGGACCGTACTGCCGGCCGTGTGCGTCGTAACGCTGGCCGACAGCGCGATTGGGCTGTACTTCCATGTTCGCGGCGTCCATCGCAAACCGGGCGGGTGGCGGCTGCCGGTGGTCAACATCATCATGGGACCGCCATTGTTTGCGCCGCTGCTGTTCGGCGTCAGCGCGTACCTGGGCCTGATCGCCTCGTTCCTGCGCCGCAGCGGACACGACGAGGAACGGCGCTTTCCGCGGCCGGCCGCGGCAGGACATGTGGCGCGCCTGCTCACCGCTGGAAAACACGAGCAGATCGGGTGGGAACAGGACCTGCGCGAAGGCCGCTTCCAGAAGCACATGGCCGTTGCGACAATCGTTTCCGCGTTTCTCAGCGGCTTCGAAGCCCTGTACTCGCATTACAAGAACCGCTTTCAGTACAGAATCGCGCAGGCTTCCCCGCTGGTGATCGCGCCCGCGCTGATGGTCGCCGCCGGCGCGGCGATCCGAAGTAAACGCGCCGCGCACACCGCCCTGCCGTTGCTCTCGGTCGCGGCCATGGTGGATGGCGGCGTCGGCACGTTCTACCACGTCCGCGGCGTCATTCGACGGCCTGGCGGATTGAAACGGCCGCTGTACAACGTCATCTGGGGGCCGCCGGTCTTCGCGCCGCTGCTGTTCGCGGCGTGCGGCTTCGTCGGGCTGCTCGCCAGCCTGCTTCGGAGAGAGAAATGAACATCAGGAAACCCGATGGCCGGCCGATCGAGCCCATGCGCCAGCCGGGCTATTATCCCGGATACAGCACCCTCTCACAGCAGAAATTCTGGGATGCGAAAACGCGGGAGGTGGTGCTCGCGCGCGTCAGCAACGTGCCGCCGATCCGGTTCTTCTCAGCGGACCAGGCGCGGACCATGGAAGTGATCTGCGCGCACATCATCCCGCAGGACGACCGCGACCCGGCGTACCGCATCCCCATCCTCCCCGGCATCGACGACCGGCTCTGGAACAAGCGCCACGACGGCTATCGATTTGAGGACATGCCGGACGACGGCGAAGCGTTCCGGCTGGGGCTGCGAGCCATCGACGAGATCGCGCAGCATCTGCACGGGGCGCTTTTTGTCGATATCGGCTGGCGCGAGCAGGACCTCATTCTCGAGTCGCTGCATCATGGCAAGCCGGCCGCCGGTCACGAGATCTGGCAACGCATGAACGTCTCCCGCTTCTGGCTGATGCTGGTGCAGGATTGCGTGGAGGTCTATTACGCGCATCCCTGGGCCTGGGACGAGATCGGCTACGGCGGTCCGGCATATCCGCGCGCTTACATGCGGCTCGAAGGCGGGCTGCCGGAGCCGTGGGAAGTCGACGAGCAGCGCTACGATTGGCTCGCGCCCGAGGATACGGTCTCCGATAAGTACGAACTGGTAGCAGGCGAGGAATCGCATTACGGCTCTCCGGGCCAGGGGGGAACGCATTGAAGCGTCCGCTTCTGGGCCAGTTCGAGGCGCCTCGCAACGGGTCGCACTGGCTGGGGCCGATCCAGCGTTTGCCGCAGCCGATGCGGCGCTTTCCCGAAGGCGAGACGGTGGACTACGTCATCGTGGGCGTGGGCGCCGGCGGAGGCGTTCTCAGCCAGCGCCTCTCCCGCGCCGGTTTCCGCGTCATCGGGTTCGACGCCGGGCCGTTCTGGGACAGCGAGCGCGATTGGGTCAGCGATGAAGCCGGATCGCACCCGCTCTACTGGGAAGAGCTGCGCATCACCGGCGGCCAGCACCCGCTCGCCTTCGGCGCGAACAACAGCGGGCGCGGCGTGGGCGGCAGCACAGTGCACTGGGCCGCCTTCACGCCTCGCCTGCATCCCTCCGATTTCCGCCTCCGCTCGCAGGATGGCGTCGCCGTCGACTGGCCCATCTCGTACGCCGACATCAAACGGTACTACGAGCTGATGGAACTGGAGATGCCAGTGTCCGGCCCTGCCTGGTTCCCATGGGGCGATCCGCATGGGTACGCATACGGGCCGCATCCAATGGGTGGCGTCGGCGACATCCTGATCAAAGGCTGTACGAAGCTCGGCATCCGGGTCAGTGCAGGCGGACCGGTCGGCATTCTGGAGGGTTCGCATGGCGACCGGCCGCACTGCATTTACCGCGGGTTCTGTATCCAGGGCTGCAAGGTGGGGGCCAAGGCCAGCACGCTGATTACGCACGTTCCCGACGCTATCCGAAATGGGGCCGAGATTCGACCCAATTGCATGGTGTCGCGCATTCACCTTGGCGCGGACCGCCGCGTCACCGGCGTTTCGTACTTCGACCCGAACGGGAAGGAGCGGTTCCAAAAGGCCCGCGCCGTAATCGTGTCCGGATATTCCATCGAGACCCCGCGCCTGCTCTTCAACTCCGCATGCCCAGGGTTCGAAAACGGGCTGGCGAACTCGAGCGACTGCGTGGGCCGCTATCTCATGGCCCAGGCCGGGAACGTCGTTCTCGGGCGCTTCGACGAGCTCATCCGCATGTACAAGGCCCCGCCGGCGCACTGCATGACTGAAGAGTTCTACGAGACCGATCCGAAGCGCGACTTCGTGCGCGGCTTTGCCATCCAAAGCGTCGGGCCGCTTCCGATTGCCTTTGCCAAGCAGATGATGAAGGCGAAAGGCGCGTGGGGTTGGGGCATGCGGCGCATCGGGATGGACTACAACCACTGGGCGAGCATCGCGGTCCTCGGTGAGCTATTGCCGAACGCCGAAAATCGTGTGCAGCTGTCTGAAGTAAAGGACGCGCTCGGCCTGCCGGTGGCGAAGGTCACCTTCAACCTCTATGACAACGACCAGAAGCTGATTGCATTCGCGCGGAAGAAAACCGAAGAGGTGATGTGGGCGGCGGGCGCCAAAGAAGTGGTGCAGGAGGCACGCTATGCGCACCTGGTAGGGGCGGCGCGCATGGGCGATGACCCGGAAACATCGGTGGTCGACCGTTACGGGCGCACGCACGACATCGCCAACCTGTTCATCTGCGACGGCAGCATCATGCCCACCCAGGGGTCCGCGAATCCCGGCCTGACCATCCAGGCTCTCGCCGCGCGCACGGCCGATTACCTGATCTCCCAGGGTGAAGCGATCTTTTCCTCGAACAAGCGCGACATGACGCCGCCGCCGGTGAGGCGCGAACTCGCGCCTCCGGAGACGTGGGGCAAAGGAGCGCCGCGGCTGAAGTGATCAGTTTGCGGATTCAGCCGGGCCGCGCCGAGGATGCGTCCCGAGCCAGGGTCCTGAATGAAGACCACTATGCGCTGTCCGGCGCCGGCGCGAAGGTCGGCATCGGCGGCGAAACTTTGGCTGGCGGTGCGGGCGCTCAGTGAGGCGAACTGCCGCAGAACCGCGACGTGCGTGAGCGAACGGCCGGCGTTTTCGCCCCGCGCCACCTGGGATTTGTCCTCGTCGTCGGCAATGGCCGCATACACCGCGCCGGCGCCTGGCCCCGCGCTGACGTGAAGCATGCCCGAGCGAAACGCAACTGTGAGCGGAGTTTTTGGCTGCCGGGCAGCGTTACGCAATTCGGCGTCGATGCGCTTCGCATCGCTTCCGACCATCTGAGCGGTTCCGTCAATCACGAGCTGAGGCGTGTAGAGCTCCGGCAGGTGCAGCCAGCGGCCATACTGCTGCTGGCGTGCGCTGTTCGCCGCCGACGACCACGGATCCTGCCACCCCAGCCGGTTCCAGTAATCGACATGCTCGCTGAGGACGATCAGTTCGGCCCCTGGGATCGGTTGTGTCCGATCGAGCGTACCGAGCAGGCGGTCGGCAGGCGGGCAATCGGAACAGCCCTCGGACGTGAACAGCTCCAGCAAAACGGCATTTCGCCCCGGTGAACCGGCAGCCGCAGTCAACACAAATGC
>Ga0070739_10003500_pt1 | contig 19520 bp, 17 predicted proteins | sample Coa_R1_7_FD_66445 | JGI IMG/M metagenome (GOLD analysis project Ga0070739, IMG submission 66445) | Surface soil microbial communities from Centralia Pennsylvania, which are recovering from an underground coalmine fire - Coalmine... | ecosystem: Environmental > Terrestrial > Soil > Unclassified ... | reverse complement strand
CCGGAATCCCAAATCGCCGAAAAACCAGCCTCCAGACCGCCCTTTCCTGCAATATCGATTACTTCATCCAGCCAAATCAGGCCTCACAATCAACGGTTTGGCCGTTCTTCACGGGCGACTGAAAAAGGCGGGCCTTTCGGCCCGCCTTTTTGTTGAACCCGACCTCCACGCCGGCACGGCCGACGCCCCCTCCACCATGCTCCGCATGGTCCCCCTCCCCCACTGTAGTGGGGGAGGATCAGAGGCGGCGCGGCCTTGGTCCTCCCCCGCGGGCGGGAGGAGGTGGCGAACGTAGTGAGCCGGAGGGGGCCTTAGCAGCGAGCAATCATAACCCTAAATCACCTTGCGCTCGCGCAGGTGCTTTACCTCTTCGGCGCTGTAGCCGGCCATTTGCAGGATCTCCTCGCTGTGCTCGCCGAGGAGCGGCGCGCGGCGCGGGGCGATCGGGGAGTCGGAGAGGCGCAGCGGGCTGAGGATCGACGCGAAGCGCCCGCGCGTCGGGTGGTCGAGCTCTCGGATCGTGCCGCGCTCGCGCAGATGCGGGTCGGCCAACACCTCGGCGGTGTCGAGCACCGCGCCACACGGAATGCCGCGGCCGGCGAAGGCCTGCATGACCTCGCGCTTGTCCCGGGTGCGGGTCCAGCCCTCGATGATCTCGGTTAGCGCGGCGGCGTTGCGCGAACGCGCCGCGGCGGTCTTGAAGCGCTCGTCCTCCTGCAATTCCGGGCGGCCGATCGCCTCCATCGCCGCCCGGAACATCTCCGGGTTGTCGGGCGGCACGATCAGGTAGACGGCGTCGTTGCGGCCACCGCCAGCGCAGCGGATCAGGTCGGAATAGCCGCCCGTCGCCGAGCGGTTGCCGCTGCGGCCGAGCGGCGCTCCCGTCGCCAAGGTGCCGGTGTACTTGACCCGGGTCAGGTTCAGCACCGCCTCCTGCATCGCCACCTCGACGAGCTGTCCGGTGCCGGTGCGGCCGCGCTGCACCAGCGCCGCGAGGATCGCGATCGCGAGGTGCATGCCGGTGCCGCTGTCGCCGATGTTGGCGCCGTTGACGAGCGGCGGCCCGTCGATCTCGCCGGTGACGCTCATCGCGCCCGAGGTCGCCTGCGCTACCGGCTCGAAGCACTTGTAGCCGCTGTAGGGGCCATAGGAGCCGAAGCCCTTGACCGAGGCATAGACGGCGCGGGGGTTCAACTGCTTGACGGCCTCATAGCCGAGGCCGAGCCGGTCCATGACCCCCGGCCCGAGGTTCTCGGCGACGATGTCGCAATCCTTGATGAGGCGGCGGACGATTTCCTTGCCCTCTTCGGTCTTGAGATCGACCGCAACGCTGCGCTTGTTGCCGTTGAGCAGCAGGAAGAAGAAGCTGTCGATGTCGGGGTTGTCCATGTTCCACAGCCGGCGCGCGCGGTCGCCGTATGGCGGGCGCTCGATCTTGATGACGTCGGCCCCGAGCCATGCCAGCATCTGCGTGCAGGACGGTCCGGCCTGGTCGTGCGTGAAATCGATTACTCTAATCCCTTGAAGAGCTTGGCTCATTTTTACCTCCACCCCGCACGGTTAGCTAACGCTGCCGAACTGTCGGACATATTGCGTAAGCGGGACAATTTCGCTCACGGCTAAGTGCGCGCCAATCCTCGCCTCTTCCAAGGTCACGTCGAGTTCATAAGGAAACCAGTCGGCAGCTACGACAAGGCGCTGGTTGTTCGCCCTAATCAGAAGACCATAGGCAACTACGCAGCTCTCAAGTGCCTGCCCGGGCACCTGACCCGGCTTAGCGGCCTTTTGCACATTGGTTGGTGGCTGGCCCACGAGGCCAGTCGGATCGCCCGTGAACGGTTCGATGTATTCTTCTCGAAGGAGGACAGAAGTTGCGGTGCCACCCCTCCGCGCGACAAAAGGAATCCGAGTTCCTTCCGGGGCCTCACTTTCATACCAAAGCAAGGGAGAAGCACTCGAACCTCTGGGAATATCCGCCCTCGACACCGATACCTTTAGGGTATTGCCATCGGAAAGCAGAAGATAGCACGGGCTGTCGTTGACGAGAGCGTAACCCTTGAGCCCCCGCTCAAGCATGCGGAGCGTTTCTGCGGTAGTCCTTAATGTTGCGCTTTTGGTCACGGGGGCACGTCCAAAAACCGCTGCTAGCGATTCACATGGGACAGAGGTCGATGACGCGGATACCGTTCAGGGCTTGGCTCATGGGGTTTCTCTCCGCCAACGCTCACTGGCCGTCGCCGGGGGATCAAGTCGTCAGCGGGTTCGTCCAGCGCAACCCGGGGAAGCGCGCAAAACCCGCGTCCGCCGAGCATAGGATCAGTCCATGGCTGATCGCCAGCGCCGCGAGATGGACATCCGGCACATCGTTCGCTCGCAGCCCTGGAATTTGCAGCAGCTCCCGGAGGAGCGGCGCCTGGCGTTCGGAGGGCAGCGGTATCCAGGCGGCGTCGCTTTGCAACCACGCCTCCACCTGTTCCCATGCTGCCGCCAGCGTGATGGCGCCCGGATAAATCCTCGGATTGGTGACGATGCGCAGAAATGCGGCAATCGTCTCCCACGGGATCCCGACCGACGACGATCCGCTCAGCTGTTCGTCAAGCCACGCCCGGGCGGAAGAATGATAAGGAGAGGTGCTATCGAATGCGTAGATCAGCAGGTTTGCATCGATAAGGATCACTTATGATCCTCGCCCTCCGCGATGGCGATAGCGTCGCTGACGTCATCGAGGCTTCCGATGAGTGAAGGCCCGAGGGCAACCGGGCGCGTATAGCTGCGCTTGCGCTTCTTGGACGCGTCGCGCTGCTCCAACCCCCGCCTGAGGGTTTGGTTGACGATCTCTTTGAGGCTTCTGTGGTCGGCGCGGCGCAGCCGCTCCAGCGCGGCGGCGACATCCTCGTCGATCGTCAACGTGGTCCGCATGCATCAAAACATAATCGATTTGATGCGTTGATGCAAGGTCGGCCGATGGTTGCTAGGGGTGGCCAGAAGCCGCAACGCCCCCCACGTCAAAGTGACGGGTGTCGATGACGCGGATGCTTTCGAGCGCTTGGCCCATAGCTTGCCTCCTGTGGCGATGTCGGCGAATGATAGGCGCGCGGGAAGCCAAGTTCGGGTTCGAGAGGAGCCGCCAATGCCGAAATTCGCCGCCAATCTCAGCATGATGTTCCAGGAAGTCCCGGATTTCCTCGATCGCTTCGACGCGGCGGCGAAGGCCGGGTTCAAGGGCGTGGAGTTCCTGTTTCCCTACGACTACCCGCCGCAGGCGATCGCGGAGCGGCTGGAGCGCAACGGGCTAACCCTCGCATTGTTCAACCTGCCGCCCGGCGACTGGGCCAAGGGCGAGCGCGGCTTCGCCGCGCTGCCGGGGCGGCAGCAGGCGTTCATGGCGGCGGTCGAGACCGCGATCCCATACGCCAAGGCGACGAAGTGCAAGACCATCCATGCGATGGCCGGGCTGTGGCCGGAGGGCCGGGACAAGACCGAGGCGCTGCCGACCTATATCGACAACCTGCGCTGGGCCGCCGACCGGCTCGCGCGCGAGGGGATCACCGCCATTGTCGAGCCGATCAACACCCGCGACATCCCGGGCTACTATCTCAACACCACGGCACAGGCGATGCCGATCATCCAGGCGGTGGACCGCCCCAACCTGCAGCTCCAGCTCGACCTCTACCACGTGCAGATCATGCGGGGCGACCTCGCGCCGACGATCCGCGAGCTGTTCGGCATGTACCCGCACGTGCAGATCGCCGGCACGCCCGGCCGCAACGAGCCGGATGTCGGCGAGATCAACTACCCCTACCTGTTCGACCTGTTCGACGAGCTCGGCTACGACGGCTGGATCGGCTGCGAATACCGCCCCCGCGGCGACACAATTGCCGGCCTCGGCTGGGCCCGCCGCTACGGCATCGGCACGTGACAGGACAAGCGCTCGAAGAGGGTCGCAGTTCTCGTCATCGCCGAGCTTGACCCGGCGATCTCGGAGATGCCCGGGTCAAGCCCGGCCATGACGAAGTGTGTGGGCCGTTACGCCGCTCTTCGGGCGCGGCCCCGCGGCCCTTGCGGGGCCTCTTCGAAGAGTTCGGCGAGGCGTTCGAGCATGACCCCGCCGAGCTGCTCGGCATCGACGATCGTCACGGCGCGGCGGTAGTACCGCGTCACGTCGTGGCCGATGCCGATCGCGGTCAGCTCGACCTGCCCCAACTGCTCGATCTCGCGGATGACCTCGCGCAGGTGCTTTTCGAGGTAGTTGCCGGGGTTGACCGAGAGCGTCGAGTCATCGACCGGCGCGCCGTCCGAAATGACCATCAGGATGCGGCGCTGCTCCGGCCGGCCGATCAGCCGGTTGTGCGCCCACAGCAGCGCCTCGCCGTCGATGTTTTCCTTGAGGATGCCCTCGCGCAGCATCAGCCCCAGGCTGCGGCGGGCGCGGCGCCACGGGGCGTCGGCGGGCTTGTAGACGATGTGGCGCAGGTCGTTGAGGCGGCCGGGGTTGGGCGGCTTGCCGGCCGCAATCCACTTCTCGCGCGACTGCCCGCCCTTCCACGCCCGCGTCGTAAAGCCGAGGATCTCGACCTTGACGCCGCAGCGCTCCAGGGTGCGGGCGAGGATGTCGGCGCTCATCGCCGCCACCGTGATCGGGCGGCCGCGCATCGAGCCGGAATTGTCGATCAAGAGGGTCACGACGGTGTCGCGGAACTCCATCTCCTGCTCTTGCTTGTACGCAAGCGGCAGGATCGGGTTCGCGACGACGCGAGACAGCCGCGCCGCATCGAGGATGCCCTCGTCGAGGTCGAACTCCCACGAGCGCGTCTGCTTGGCGAGGAGCCGACGCTGCAGCCGGTTGGCGAGGCGGGCAATGACGCTCTGCAGGTGCGACAATTGCTGGTCGAGCAGCTGGCGCAGCCGCGCCAGCTCGTCGGCATCGCATAATTTGTCGGCCTCGACGATCTCGTCGGACTGCGTGCTGAAGGCGCGGTAGACGGCGTTCTCGTCGGGGCGGCCGCGCGGCATGACGCCGGGCCGGCCGGGGCGGCCGGGATCGTCGTCGGAGGAGCCCGGCATCATCTCGCCGTCGGCGTCCGCCTCGCCGTCCTGTTCCGCGTCCTCGGCGCTGCCCTCCGCCGGCGAGCCATCCTCCGACGGCTGCGCCCCGGCGCTGGCGCTCTCGCCGGAATCGCTCTGGTTCTCGCCGTCCGCCTCCTCGCCCTGCTGCTCGCTGTCGGAGTCGGACGAGTCTTCGACCTCGCCGAGATCGATGTCGAGGTCCTGGATCAGCCTTCGCGCGGTGCGGGCATAGGCGTCCTGGTCGAAAATGTTGCGATCGAGCTCGGACAGATCCTTGCCGATGCGGCCTTCGAGCCACGGCCGCCACAGATCGACGACGCGGCGCGCCGAGGGCGGCGGCGGTTCGCGCGTCAGCGCCTCGCGGGTCAACAGGCGCACCGCCTCGGCCATGGTGCTCTCGGTGCGCTCGGTGATGCGCTCGAAGCCCTGGCGGCGATATTGTTCGTCGAGCACCGCCGCGAGGTTGGCGGCGACGCCGACCATGCGCCGCGACCCCAGCGCCTCGACCCGCGCCTGCTCGACTGCCTCGAATACGGCTTTCGCGAGCGGGCCACCCGGCACCCGCTTCGAATGCACCGCCGCGTCGTGATAGCGCACGCGCAGCGCCAAGCCGTCCGCCGCGCCGCGCAGCTGGGCCGCCTCGTCCGCGGGCAGGTCGCGCGCCGGATTGGGAAGCCGCACCCGCTTGCCGCTGAGCCCCGGGGGCTCCGGTCCGAACCCCACCGCCAGGTCGTCGCGTTCGGCGATGGCCCGCAGCGTCGCCGCGGTGGCGCGCTTGAAGACTTCCGTCGGTGAATTCGCCTGAGTCATGCAGTCGGTCGCCTTCGGTCGGCCCGTTGTCCCCGCGAACGCGGGACCCAGGGGGCAACGATCGCGCAGCTTGCCCTGGGGTCCCGCTTGGGCGGGAACGACGGCTTTATTTTACATCAGCGTCGCGTTGACGCCGGTCTCGGGCAGTTCGGTGCCGAGGCAGCGCTGGTAGTACTCCGCCACCGTCGCGCGCTCCATCTCGTCGCACTTGTTCAGGAAGGTGAGCCGGAAGGCGAAGGCGACATCGTTGAAGATGCGCGCGTTCTCGGCCCAGGTCATGACCGTCCGAGGCGACATGACGGTCGAGATGTCGCCGTTCATGAAGCCGGCGCGGGTCAAATCGGCGCAGGCGACCATCGCGCTGATGCGGCGCCGCCCTTCCTCGGTGTCGTAGTAGGGCACCTTCGCCAGCACGATTTCGCACTCGGTGTCGTGCGGCAGATAGTTCAAGGTTGCGACGACGTTCCAGCGGTCCATCTGGCCCTGGTTGATCTGCTGCGTGCCGTGATAGAGGCCGGTCGTGTCGCCGAGGCCGACCGTGTTCGTCGTCGAAAACAGACGGAATGCCTTGTGCGGCCGGATAACCCGGTTCTGGTCGAGCAGGGTCAGCTTGCCCTCGACTTCGAGCACGCGCTGGATCACGAACATGACGTCGGGGCGGCCGGCGTCGTATTCGTCGAAGCACAGCGCCACCGGATGCTGCAACGCCCAAGGGAGGATGCCCTCGCGGAACTCGGTCACCTGCTTGTTGTCGCGCAAGACGATCGCGTCCTTGCCGACCAGGTCGATGCGGCTAATGTGGCTGTCGAGGTTGACGCGGATGCACGGCCAGTTCAGGCGCGAGGCGACCTGCTCGACATGCGTCGATTTGCCGGTGCCGTGGTACCCCTGGATCATGACGCGCCGGTTGAACGCGAAGCCGGCGAGGATCGCCAGCGTCGTGTCATGGTCGAAGCGATAGGCGTCGTCGAGGTCGGGAACGTGCTCGCTCGGGGTGCTGAACGCGGGAACCTGCAGGTCGCTGTCGATTCCGAAGGTTTGCCGCACCGAGACCTTGATGTCCGGCATTCCGACCGGGGTCACGGGCAGAGCCGATGGCTGATCGCTGGGCATTATTGTCGAGTTTCCAGGTGGTTGAAGTGAGACGGATTGAAACTGCCGAACACGCGGAAGGTCAACCGAAATAGGCGGCCTTCAGGGTTGCGTAGGCCTGGTTGATGATCTTCAGCTTCTCCTCGGCGTCCTTGTCGCCGCCGTGCGCGTCCGGGTGATGCTCTTTGACGAGCGCATGGTAGCGCGCCTTGACCTGCACCTGCGTCAGCGGCGGCTCCAACGCGAACACGGCCAGCGCCTGCTCGCGCGCCGACAGCACGCGCTCGGCGGCATCGTCAGGCCTGCGGCCGCGCCGCTCCTCGCGGGAGCCGTCGCCGCCGCCGGTGTAGAAGCCGAACGGGTCGCGCACCTGCGCCGAAAAGCCGGGACCGTGGCGCACCCCGAGCTTCCAACTCGGCCGCTGCCATACCGTGTCGCGGCGGATTTCAGCTTCGATCTCGCGGTCGCTCATGCCGGCGTAGTAGTTCCAGGCGGCATTGTAGACGCGCACGTGTTCGAGGCAGAACCAGTAGTAGTGGTTGAGTTCGAGGCGCGATCTGGGCGCCCGGAAATCGCCGCCGGCGGCGCAGCCCGGATGGTCGCAGGCGCGCACCGGAGCTTCCGGTTCCTCGGAAAAAACAGGGTCGATCGGCAGGCGACGCATCACGCCACAGTATGGGAGGGGCGCCGCCGGCTGACAAGGACGCGGCGGCCGCGAAAACGGCCGCAAGCCGCGCCGCGCGCTGTTTCCGCAGGGCAGGCCTGCGTCAGCGCGGCAAGGCTCCCGATTAGGTGCAAAAGGAAGCCGCCTGCCTCGGGCCCGAGGCAGGCGGCACTTTCCAATCGGCGCGAAGGGCCGGACTTGGAAACAAAATCCGATCTTCACTCGTCATCGCCGGGCTTGACCCGGCGATCTCGGGGCGCCCCGCAGATGGCCGGGTCAAGCCCGGCCATGGCGAATTCTGCGGGGAGCGCCCCGGTTCGGTCGGATCCGCTCCTAGAAGTCCATCCCACCCATGCCGCCGCCGGGCGGCATTGCCGGCGGGGTCTTCGGCTCGGGCTTCTCGGCCACCATCGCCTCCGTCGTGATCAGGAGGCCGGCGACCGACGCCGCGTCCTGGAGGGCATGCCGCACGACCTTGGTCGGGTCGATGATGCCCGCCTGGATCATGTCGGTGAACTCGCCCTTCTGCGCGTCGTAGCCGTAGTTGGTATCCTTGCTGTCGAGCAGCTTGCCGACGATGATCGAGCCGTCGGTGCCCGAGTTCTCGGCGATCTGCCGCGCCGGCATCTGCAACGCCCGGCGGACGATCTCGATGCCAACCTTCTGGTCGTTGTTGGCCGGGGTCAGCTTTTCGAGCGCGCGGGCGCCGTAGAGCAGCGCGACGCCGCCGCCCGGAACGACACCCTCCTCGACCGCGGCGCGGGTCGCATGCATCGCGTCGTCGACGCGGTCCTTGCGCTCCTTGACCTCGATCTCGGTGGCGCCGCCGACTCGGATCACCGCGACGCCGCCGGCCAGCTTGGCCAGCCGCTCCTGCAGCTTTTCGCGGTCGTAGTCGGAGGTCGTCTCCTCGATCTGCTGCCGGATCTGCGTGCAGCGGCCCTGGATGTCGTCCTTCTTGCCGCCGCCGTCGATGATCGTCGTGTTCTCCTTCTCGACGCGCACCCGCTTGGCCTGGCCGAGCATGTCGAGCGTGACGTTTTCGAGCTTGATGCCGAGGTCTTCGCTGATGACCTGACCGCCGGTCAGGATCGCGATGTCCTCGAGCATGGCCTTGCGGCGATCGCCGAAGCCCGGCGCCTTGACCGCGGCCACCTTGAGGCCGCCGCGCAGCTTGTTGACGACCAGGGTTGCCAGCGCCTCGCCCTCGACATCCTCGGCAACGATCAGCAGCGGGCGCGAGCTCTGCACCACCGCTTCGAGCACCGGCAGCATCGCCTGCAGCCCCGAGAGCTTCTTCTCGTGCAGCAGGATGTACGGGTTCTCCAGCTCGGCGATCATCTTCTCGGCGTTGGTGACGAAATACGGCGAGAGATAGCCGCGGTCGAACTGCATGCCCTCGACGACGTCGAGTTCGGTTTCGAGGCTCTTCGCCTCCTCAACGGTGATGACGCCCTCGTTGCCGACCTTCTGCATCGCCTCGGCGATCATGTTGCCGACATCGCGCTCGCCGTTGGCCGAGATCGTTCCGACCTGGGCGATCTCCTCGTTCGTCGAGATCTTCTTCGAGCGGGCCTTGATCTCCGACACGACGGCGTCGACGGCGATGTCGATGCCGCGCTTCAGGTCCATCGGGTTCATCCCGGCGGCGACGGCCTTGGCGCCTTCGCGCACGATCGCCTGCGCCAGCACGGTCGCGGTGGTGGTGCCGTCGCCGGCTTGGTCGCTGGTCTTCGACGCGACCTCGCGCACCATCTGCGCGCCCATGTTCTCGAACTTGTCGGCGAGCTCGATCTCCTTGGCGACGGTGACGCCGTCCTTGGTGATGCGCGGCGCGCCGAACGACTTGTCGAGAACGACGTTGCGGCCCTTCGGGCCCAGGGTCACCTTGACCGCATTCGCCAGAACATCGACGCCGCGCAGCATGCGCTCGCGCGCTTCGGCATGAAATTTGACGTCTTTGGCAGCCATTATTGCCTACTCCTTCAAACGTTAAGCGGCCTTCCGGGAGGCGGCGCTCGAGTCGATGACGCCCATGATGTCGGACTCTTTCATGATGATCAGCTCTTCGCCGTTGAGCTTGACCTCGGTGCCCGACCACTTGCCGAATAGGACCCGGTCGCCCGGCTTCACGTCCAGCGGCTGGATCTTGCCGTCTTCGCCGCGCGCCCCCGGACCGCACGACACGACCTCACCCTCCATCGGCTTTTCCTTCGCCGTGTCGGGAATGATGATGCCGCCGGTGGTTTTCTCTTCCGATTCCACGCGCCGGATCAGCACGCGGTCATGCAACGGACGGAAGCTCATACATACCTCCTTATACGCCTCTGACATACGGGTTAGCACTCTCCGCCCGAGAGTGCTGCTGAGATAGCGGGACGCACCCGCCTTGTCAAGGCGAGCCGCGGCAGGTTAGGGCTTTTCGATATGAGCAGTGCCTAGGGCCACGATCCATGCGTTATGATTAGGCACGAGCCGCAGCGAAGAGCCTTTGACGATGCCGCGAACGATTGAATGGGAAATACCCGCCGAGATCCAGCCGAAGCCCGAGGATTGCTCGTTCGACCTCGACACGGCGCTCAGCGCGGTGCTCGGCTTGCAGGCGACGATCCCGGAAGACGCGTTCACCGCCCCGACGCTCGGCACCGAGCGCGCCGGCAGCGCCGTGCTGATCCGCAAGGACGGCCTGGTGCTGACGATCGGCTATCTGATAACCGAGGCGGAGTCCATCTGGCTGACCTCCAGCATCGGCGGCGCGGTGCCGGGGCACGTGCTGGCCTATGACCAGGAGACGGGCTTCGGCCTCGTACAGGCGCTCGGCCGGCTGTCGATGCCGCCGCTGGAGCTGGGGACCGGCACGCGCGTCGGGGCCGGCGACCGCGCCATCATCGCCGCCGAGGGCGGCCGGCGGCACGCCATCGCCGCCACCGTCGTGGCGCGGCAGGAATTCGCCGGGCATTGGGAGTACCTCCTCGACCGCGCGATCTTCACGGCGCCGGCGCATCCGTTCTGGGGCGGCGCCGCGCTGATCGGCGCCAACGGCACGCTGATCGGCATCGGCTCGCTGCACGTGCAGCACGCCAACGGCCGCCAGCTGCGGCGCGACGTGAACATGGTGGTGCCGATCGACCTGCTGCCGCCGATCCTCGACGACATGCTGACCTTTGGCCGGCCCAACCGGCCGCCGCGGCCGTGGCTCGGCCTCTACGCCGCCGAGGCCGACGACGAGGACGCCGTCGTCGTCGCCGGCATGTCGGAGCGCGGCCCGGCGATCGACAGCGGCCTCAAGCCCGGCGACCGCATCGTCGCGGTGCGCGACGAGCCGGTGCCGAGCCTCGCGGCCTTCTGGCGCAAGGTGTGGGCGAGCGGCCCCGCCGGCACCGACGTCGTGCTGCAGGTCATGCGCGACAACAACCAGATGACGATCCGGGTGCCGTCGCGCGACCGCTCCCGCCTGTTGAAGGCGCCGCGGCTGCACTGAGGTTCCGGCCAAGATAAGGGCGGTGTCCTCGCAGACGGGAGTCGCTCTCCGCAGAAACGGTCATGGCCGGGCTTGACCCGGCCATCTGCAGAGCGCTCGGAGATCGCCGGGTCAAGCCCGGCGATGACGAGAAAAAATGCTACAGCCGATAGAAGCGGCTGGCGGTGCCGGAGAACAGCGCCGCCTTTTCGGCCGGCGAGCAGCCGCAGGCGATGCGCTTGAACGCGTTCCAGAACACGTGATAGCTGCCGCTGCCCTTATCGACCGGGAAGTTGCTCTCGAACATCGCGCGCTCAGGGCCGAACGCCTCGATGCAGGTCTCGATATAAGGGCGCCATAGCCGCGCCAGCTCTTCCGAACTCGGAGGCGTCTCGCCGCTGTGCACCGCGAAGCCGAACATGCGCATGCCGAGGCCGCCGAGCTTGATGTGCACGTTCGGACACTCCGCCAGCTCGCGGATGCGGGCGCGCCATTCCGCGAAGACCTCGTCGCGTCGGCCGGCGTAGCGGCCGAGGCCGATCGGCCCGCCGACGTGGTCGAGCACGATCGGCGTTTCCGGGAAGGCGCGCGCCAAGTCGACGAGGTCGGGCAGCTGCGGGTGGTACATCCAGGCGTCGAAACTGAGGCCGAGCGGCGCCAGCTTGGCGAAGCCCTCGCGCACCTTCGGGTCGCGCAGCATGCCCTCCGGCCGCAATACCGGCGACCCCCACTCGCGCTGGTCGGGGTCGGTGGCCGAGATGTAGCGGATGCCGCGGAAGCGGCCGCCGCCGGCGGCGGTCTGCGCCTCCAGCACCTTCTCGACGGCGGCTCCGAGGGCGAGGTCGGCATAGCCGACGATGCCGGCGCAGACCCGGGTCTTGCCGTAGAGGCCGCTCGCCGCCATCGCCGCGATGCCGTTGGCGAACTCCACCTCGCCCACGGGCCGCATCTCGGCCGGTCCGTCGGCCCGGTACATCGACAGCCATTCGAGATAGACCGTGGCAACGACGTTGTGGCCGCTGCCGGTATCGGCGAGCAGTTCGTCGAGCAGATAGCGCCCCGTCTCCGGCCGATCGACGAGATGATGGTGCGGATCGACGATCGGCAGGTCCGGCTCGATGATTTCCTCGCGCCGCAACGCCAGCCAGTCGGAACGCGGCGCGAAGTGCCCGGTGGCCGCGACCGGGGGATCGGCGGACGTCATCGCAGCGGTCTCCATTAACTCTCTCCGCCCCGGGGGCGGAGAGGGAGAAGCGGGTTACTCCGCGGCGGCGGGTTGCGGCTGCGTCGCCGTCTGCAACTCGGCGTCCCACGGACCAGGGAAGCGGCCGCGGCCGGTCACTTCGCGGCTGAACACGTGGTAGTCGGCGGGCCATTCGGCGCGCGGCAGCTCGTAGAACACCTCGACGCCGTTGCCGTCGGGATCGCGCAGGTAGATGCCGAGCGAAATGCCGTGGTCGGCGATGTGGTCGATCGGCTGACCCTTCGCCTTGATGCGATGGTAGAATTCCTTGAGGTCGTCGAGCGACTCCAGCCGCCACGCCATGTGGTTGAGCCCGACCTGCCGCTTCTGCTGCAGCGGCGCATCGTCGCCGAGCTGCATCAGCGCGACCTCGTGCGACTGCTCGGTATCGGCCGACATGAAGGCGGCCCAGCCCGGCCGGTACTCGTAGGTGTGCAGCCCGAGCAGGTCCTCATACCACTGCTTCGAGCGCTCGGCGTTGCGCACGTAGAGGTTGACGTGCTGGAGATACATCGGTCGCTTGGCCATCGTGTCCTCGCTGTGCTGACGATGTCGCGTTACCATCGTCGTCCCCGCGTTATGCGGGGACCCAGGAGCCGGCGGCACGGCGCTTGCCCTGGATTCCCGCTTTCGCGGGAATGACGGAAAATGCAATTCTATCACACCTCGTCGTTCTTCCCCAGAAACTCAAGCACCCGCTCCATGACCTCGCCCTTCGGGTAGATGCCGGCGAGGGTGCGGGCGCGGGTCAGCGGGTCGCTGGCGAAGAAGCGCTCGTACAATACCTGGCGGCTGCCGAAGGTGCTGCCGGCGAGGTCCCACGCCAGCCGGAACAGTTTGACCCGGTCGCGCGCCTCGCTCTTGTCCGTGGCGAGGTACTGCTCGACATGCTCCTTCAGCGGCCCCTTGAAGTCCTTCTCGCTCGGGGTCAGCAGAAAGCTCGACGAGCCGAGCAACTGGATGATTTCGATCATCCGCGGGTAGGCGGTCATGAACAGGTTGCGCGGGCTTTCCGCCAGCAGCGGGTCGGGGCACATGACTCCCCATTCGTCGAGCTGCGCCTCGGCCTCGCAAGCGCGCAAACAGGCGCGGGTCAGCTGCGTCGTCAGCATCAACTCGCCGATGCGCTCCTCGACGTTCGGCAGATGCGCGTTGCCGAGCGCCTGCGTCATCAGCAGCGCCACCCCGAGCACGAATTCACACTTCGCGAGGTTCTTGGCGGCGCCCTGATGCGCCGAATGCACCGAGGAATGGGTGGCGTTGGCAGTGGCGTTGAGGCGATCGACGTCGCCGAGCAGAAACACCCGCTCCCACGGCACCAGCACGTCGTCGAAAAAGACGATGCAGTCCATCTCCTCGAAGCGGGTCGCGAGCGGGTGCTCGGAATGCGGCCCGCCGGGGTCGAAGCTTTCGCGGCACAAAAAGCGCAAGCCCTTGGCGCCGCACGGGATCGCAAAGCTCAGCGCGAACGGGCTGTGTCCCTCGGTGTGCCGGCCCATGCGCGGCGAATAGACCGCGATCTCGTCCGAGAGCGGTCCCAAGGTCGCGAGGATGCGCGCGCCGCGCACGACGATCCCGGCATCGGTCTCGCGCACGACCTGCAAGGCCGTCCCTTCCTCCAGATTGAACATGCCGGAGGCGGTGCGGCTGCGCTGCAGGTTGATCAGCGCATGCGTGAGGCAGATGTCGGCCTCGCGCAGGTGCTCGTAATAATGCACCATGTTGTCGCCGAACTCCGGCCGGCCGCGCGCGAAGAATTCGGCGGCGCCGGCCCAGGCGGCGTAGGTCACGTTCATGAAATCGGGGGAGCGGCCCATCATGCCGCAGGTGGCGCGGGCCCAGTTCAACATCATGACGCGGCGCCGCTCTAGGTCCTCGCGGGTGCGCGGGATGATGAAGGAGAGGCCGACGCGGTCGCCGCTCGACGGCGAGACGTAGATCATCTCGTCGCGATGCTGGCCGTGCTGCATGTCGTAGAGCGAGGCGATCGCGCGCACGCCGTTGGCGAGGCCGGGATGCGTCGTGACATCGCGCACGCGTTCGCCGTTGAGCCAGACTTCGCGCTCCTGCGCCTTGAGGCCGTCGATGTATTGCTGACCCGTCCGCGCCGGCATTCGCGCCTCCCGCCTCTAACCGCCGCTTATATTTGCAAGCCGCGCTGTTGCCGATGCTATCGGCTCGGCGCGCCGATGTTAAAGGCTTTCCAACCGCCGTGATGTCTCCTTGTTCTCGTGCTAAGCGACTAAATGATAGACAGGTCGCCGCGAGAGACAGCTCCGGAGGGGGCCGCGCATGAGGTTGTCGATTTCCCGCCTGGTCGGCCGAGCGGCGGCGGCGCTGCTGATCGCGGTTTGCGCACTCGCGGCCGCACCGGCGATGGGCCATGCGGCCCCCGCCCCTGTCGCGTCTGCGTCCGCGGCAATGCCGCCGATGGACGACCAGATGATGATGACGATCACCGAGACCCTCGAACGGGAGGCCGAGGCCGATCTTCGCGCGGCGCCGCAGGTGCCGGCGGCGCTCGCCGAGCTGTGGCACGCGATGGACCATGACGGCTCCGGCGGCGCGGCGGTCGTGCTCGGCTGGATCGCGCTCGCCGCGCTGATCGCGCTGGCGGCCGAGAAATTGCCGGTACTGGCCTACGGCCATTGGCGCCAGCGCCGCATCCGCCAGAACCGTGGCGGGGCGACGATGATGGGCCTGCTCGCGCTGCTCGCCTCCGACATCGGCGGCGTCGCGATCTTCGCGCTGGTGTTCGCGCTTCTGAGCCGGCGCTGGTTCCAGGCGCCGGAGTCGGCGGCGATGCTGGCGATGGTGGCCTCGGCGGTGCTGATCCGCTGGCGCATCGCCGTGCTCGTGCTGCGCATCGTGCTGCGGCCGACGCTGCCGGTTGCCCGCCTCGTGCCGCTCGGCGACGGGGCGGCGGCGCGGCTCGCGTGCCTGGTGTCCGGCGCGATCCTGATCGCCATTGCCCTCGTCGCGTTCTCGCGCAGCCTTGTTCTTGCCGGGCTAGACCACGGCGTCCTTCACGTCGTCAGCCTCACGGTCAGCGTCACCGTCTGCGTGCTGCTGGCGGTCGCGGCGATCTGCGGCCGCGGCGCCGTGGAAGCGCTGATCCGCGGCGAGCCGTCAGACAGCGCCGTGTCCGCGATGCGCGCCGCCGTCGCGCCGGCCTGGGTCGCCTTTGCACTGCTGGTCATCGTCGGGCTGATGCTGCTGTTCGCGTTCGGCCTGTCGCTGGGCCTGCTGCGCTACTACTACGCCGTGACCTCGACCCTCGGCATCCTGCTCGTGCTGGTCGTGCTGGAGGCGCTTAGCGCGCGGGCCTGGCGCGAATTGGGCCCGACGGAGCGCGGCGCCCGCATCTTTCACCGCATGCTGCCGGCGGCGCTGTTGACCTGCGCCGTCATCGCGATCGCCCGGGTATGGGTCGACGCTATCCGCATGTCCTCCGCCGAGGCCGACCGGATCACCTACTCGATCACCGCCGCGATCCTGACCTTGCTGACCGCGTACGCCGTCTGGGAGGCCGGCAAGCACGCGATCGACCGCCACCTGCAGAAATCGAGCGGCCCGGTACTGCCCGGCGACGACGACGAACTGGCGGCGCCGGCCTCGCGCCTGCAGACGGTGTTGCCGTTCCTGCGCGCCGCCCTCGGCGTCGTCATCGCGGTATTGGCGATGCTGATCGTGCTGTCCCGCCTGGGCATCGATACGGGCCCGCTCATCGCCGGCGCCGGCGTGCTCGGCCTCGCGATCTCGTTCGGCTCGCAGTCGCTGATCCGCGACATCATCTCCGGCCTCTTCTACATCTGGGACGATGCCTTCCGGGTCAACGAATACATCGACACCGGCCGGCTCAAGGGCACGGTCGAGGCGCTCGGCGTGCGCTCGGTGAAACTGCGCCACCAGAACGGGCCGCTGCACACGATCCCCTACGGCCAGCTCGGCGCGGTCTCCAACCTCAGCCGCGACTTCGCGACGATCAAGTTCAACCTGCGCCTCGAACTCGGCACCGACATCGAGCTGGTGCGCAAGACCGTCAAGCAGATCGGCCTCCAGATGCAGGACAATCCCGAGATCGCGGCCGAGATCCTGCTGCCGCTGAAATTGCAGGGCGTTGCGGACATCGACAACAACGCCGTCGTCGTCCGCCTCAAGTTCACCTCGCGGCCGGTCAAGCCGAGCTGGGTGCAGCGCGAATACCTGAAGCGGCTCTACCAGGTCTTCGCCGAGAAGGGCATCAACTTCGCCTCGAACGCGCTGACCCTGCAGACCCTGCCCGCCCTTCCCGCGCCGGAAGGCGCCGCGACCGCGGCCGCCGCCGCGCCGGCCGCTCCCGTGGTGGCTCTCCCGGCGCCGCCGCGCGTCGCGTGAAACTCCTCTCCGCCCCAATGACGGAGTCGAATGAACTGAATGTTTCTCGTCGTCTCCGCGAACGCGGGGACCCAGAGCAACTAGTCAGTCATCCGTCCCTGGGTCCCCGCTTTCGCGGGGACGACGGATAAAGGGCTAAGCCGCCGCCGGGATCGGTGCCTCGCCCTTCAGCATCAGGCGATAGAGGTAGCGGCGCTCGTTCATGTCGTAGTCCGGATTGGCCTTGTGCATGACGCTGCGGTTGTCCCAGATGACCATGTCGCCGTAGCGCCACTGGTGGCGGTACTCGTATTTCTTCTGCGTCGCGTGCGCCATGAGCTCAGCGACGAGGTCGAGCGCCTCGTCGTCCGGCATGCCGACGATCGATTCGATGCGCACCGGGTTGAGGAACAGCGCCTTGCGGCCGTTGTCGGGATGGACCCGCACCAGGGGATGCACCCCCGGCGGCGGCAGTGCCTTGAGGCTCTCCTCGCTGAGCGGCTTGAGCGCGCGCGGGCTGTACTTGCTCAAATAGACATGCACCGCCCGCAGCTTCTCGATGCGCCGCTTCGTCGCCTCGGGCAGGTCGTCGTAAGCCTGGTGCATGTTGACGTATTGCGTGTCGCCGCCGCTTTTCGGCAGCGCGAAGGGATAGAGGATCGTCGCCTTCGGCGGCGCCGGGTGGTTGGAATGGTCGCTGTGGAACGTCTCGCCCGGGATCAGCCGCTTGCCGCCGAGAAATTCCTCGTTCGACACGTAATACATCTCGGGATAGCCCGGGACGTGCATTTCCTTCTTGTCGTGCGGCTGCAGCTCGCCGAAGACCTGCGCCGCCCTGAGGAAATCGGCCGGCTCGTATTTCTGGTCGCGGATCACCAGCACGTGCCAGTCGGCGAAGGCGCGATTCAGCGCCGCCTTCGTCTCGGCGTCGATCGGCTTGCCGAGGTCGAGGCCGCGCACTTCGGCGCCGGTATGCGCGGTGAGTGGGGTGATCGTATAGGCCATGGCATTCCTCCGTTCGTTGCGGAACGATAGCGGCAGCCCGCCGCGGGTCAAACCGGCATGAACGCGGCCGAGGCATCGGAGGAAATCATGGACGACACGGCCGCCCCGCTTCGCCCGCAATCGCCGCCACCGAACGCGCAGCGGGTTCCGGCCGGCACCGACCTCGTCGAGTGGTATTTCGAGCAGGGCTGGACGGACGGACTGCCGGTCGTGCCGCCGACGCACGAGGCCGTCGCCGCCTGCGTCGCCGCAATCGGCGGCGAACCCGACCTCGTCGAGTGCAAGGTGCCGCCGCGCCACGGCAGCCTCAGCCGTGAGGTGCTCGCGATCAACATGGTCATGGCCGGGTGCAAGCCGGAATATGCGCCGGTGGTGCGCGCCGCGATGCTGGCGCTGACCCAGAAGGCGTTCAACCTCAACGGCGTGCAGGCTACGACCCACATGGCGGGGCCGCTGCTCATCGTGAACGGCCCGCTCGCGGCCCGGATCGGCATGAACGGCGGGGTCAACGCGTTCGGCTCCGGCAACCGCGCCAACGCCACGATCGGCCGCGCCATCCGCCTCATCCTGCTGAATGTCGGCGGCGCCTGGCCCGGCGACCTCGACAAATCGACGCTCGGCCATCCCGGCAAGTACACGTATTGCGTCGCCGAGAACGAGGCCGACAGCCCATGGGCGCCGTACCACGTCGAAAAAGGTTTCGCCCCTGAGGATTCGACCGTGTTCGTCATCGCCGCCGAGGCGCCGCACAGCGTCACCAACCACGTCGCCAACGATCCCGAGGGCATCCTCGACAGCATCTGCTCGGCGATGAGCACGATCGCCCACAACAACGCCGTCTCGTCCGGCCATTGCGCCGTCGTCATCGGCCCGGAGCATGCGCGCACGATCGCCGGCAAGGGCTGGACCCGGCACGACGTGCGCAACTACCTGCACATGAACGCACACAACCTCTTCTCGGCGCTCTCCTTCGACCACCGCTACGGCCGCGTGTACAACCGCAACCTGCCGCGCTGGTATCGGCGCGAGCCGGAGTCGCGCATCCCGATCGTGGCGAGCCCGGACCACATCCACCTGTTCGTGATCGGCGGCGTGGCCGGCCGCTTCTCCGCCTTCATCCCCGGCTGGGGCCATATGTCGTCGCCGGTGCTGCGCAGCATCGAGGGCGGCGGCAGCAATGCCGGCCCCGTCTGCGTCGACGGCACCTGCTATCTCTGAGACCGCCGCGCGCCCGGCGCCGGCCGGACACACCGTACTTTGGTTACGGCCCGGTCCGGGTTAGGCTCGCGCCGCCCCTGCGAGGAGACAATTCATGGCGAAGGCATATTGGGTCGCGACCTACCGCGCGATCTCGAACCCGGAAGCGCTGGCCGCCTATGCGAAACTGGCCGGCCCCGCGATCACCGCCGCCGGCGGCCGCTTTCTCGCCCGCGGCACCGCCGCCAAGGCCTATGAAGCGGGCCTCGTGCAGCGGGTCGTGATCGTCGAGTTCGATAGCGTCGAGCAGGCGGTCGCCGCCCATGACAGCCCCGGCTATCAGGAGGCGCTGAGGGTGCTCGGCAAGGCCGCCGATCGCGACCTGCGCATCGTCGAGGGCGTGGCGTAGCCGCGCCTAACCGGACAGGAGATCTGACCATGCCGCGTCTCAAGTTCGGCGCGTTTCTCGCGCCGCATCATCCGATCGGCGAGCACCCGATGCTGCAGTTCCGCCGCGACCTCGACCTCGTCGAGCGGCTCGACCGGCTCGGCTACGACGAGTTCTGGTGCGGCGAGCACCATTCGAGCGGCTGGGAGATGATCGCCTCGCCGGAGATGTTCCTCGC
>Ga0070739_10003497_pt1 | contig 19542 bp, 14 predicted proteins | sample Coa_R1_7_FD_66445 | JGI IMG/M metagenome (GOLD analysis project Ga0070739, IMG submission 66445) | Surface soil microbial communities from Centralia Pennsylvania, which are recovering from an underground coalmine fire - Coalmine... | ecosystem: Environmental > Terrestrial > Soil > Unclassified ... | reverse complement strand
AGGACGCCGGGATGCGAAGGTTTGCAGCCGGCAGATCGGACAAGGCCGCTCGTGGCCGGGAGCGCCGGGGCTGGTCGTTTTGACGACGCTCTGGTCCGGGCGTGTTGCGACGCCGCTCGCGCCGGAGGTGTGGGCGCTCCTGCAGGCAGAGGACGCCGAGCTGCTGCCCTACGACTGCGAGGGCACGCTCCAGCACGCGCGGCGGCTGCACGCGGCGGGGCTGCTGTCGGCCGACGAGCTGGTCGAGGTGGAGCGGCGCCTGGCGGAGATCTCGTCGGACGACCTCGAGCGGACGGACGAGGACGTGCACAGCGCGATCGAGCGGCTGCTCGGCGACGTCGGCCGCAAGATCCACGCCGGCCGCTCGCGCAACGACCAGGTCGCGACCGCGCATCGGCTGTACGTGCGCGACGCGTGCGAGGAGGCGACGCGCGCCTTGCGCGCGCTTGCGCTCGCGATCCTCGGGCGTGCCGCGGCGGAGGCAACGACGCCGATGCCGGGCTACACGCACCTGCAGCGCGCGATCCCCGTCACGGTCGGCCATCACCTGCTCGCCTGGACCGAGATGCTCGAGCGCGACCGCGCGCGGTTCGCGTTCGCGTCGGCGCAGGCGGAGCCGTCGCCGCTCGGCGCGGGCGCGCTCGCCGGCTCGACGCTGCCGCTCCCTGCGCCTCCGAACGCGATGCGCAACTCGATCGACGCCGTCGCGGACCGCGACTACGCGCTCGACTACCTCTATGCGTGCGCGGCGCTCTTCGTGCACCTCTCGCGCATCGCCGAGGAGCTCGTGCTCTGGACGAGCGCGGAGTTCGGCTTCGCCCGGCTGCCCGAGGACGCGGCGACCGGCTCGTCGATGATGCCGCAGAAGCTGAACCCCGACGTCGCCGAGCTGGTGCGCGGCAAGGCGGGTACGGCGCTCGGCCGGCTGGCGGGGCTGCTCGCGACGGTGAAGGGATTGCCGCTCGCCTACAACTCCGACCTCGCCGAGGACAAGCAGGCGACGTTCCGTGCCCGGCGCGACGTGCGGCTGGCGCTGCCGGCGCTGGCGAGGCTCGTCGCGGGCCTCGAGCTCGATCGCGGACGGCTCGCTGCGGCCGCCGCGGATCGGCTGCTGCGCGCGACGGATGCGGCAGAGGCGCTCGTCGCGCAGGGAGTCCCGTTTCGCGACGCGCACGAGCAGGTCGCGGCGCAGGTGCGCGCGGGGACGTTCGAGGCGCCGGCGGTGACGGGCGAACGGCTCGGCGACGTCGCGGCTGCGGTCGCAGCGGCGCGGGAGCGCTGGTCGTGACGGCGCCGGTCGCGGTCGATCTCGCCGGGCGCGATCTGCTCCGCATCGGCGATCTCGTGCCCGCGGAGGCCGAGGCGGTTCTCGGCCTCGCGGCGGAGCTGCGCGCGGATCCGCGCCGGCCGCTCGCGCCGGGCGCGACGCTCGGCCTCTACTTCGCGAAGCACTCGACGCGCACGCGAGTCTCGTTCTCGGTCGCGATCGCGCACCTCGGAGGCGTCGCGGTCCCGCTGACGCCGGAGGAGCTGCAGATCTCGCGCGGGGAATCGCTGCCCGATACCGCCCGGGCGCTCTCGCGCTACCTCGACGTGCTCGCGGTGCGCACGCACGCGCACGAGGAGCTCGAGGCGTGGGCGGAGTGGGCGACGATCCCGGTCGTCAACGCGCTGACCGCGCTCGAGCACCCGTGCCAGGCGCTGGCCGACGCGCTCACGATTCGCGACCGGCTCGGTGCGCTCGCCGGCGTTCGCGTCGCCTGGGTGGGCGACGGCTCGAACGTGCTCGCGTCGCTCGCCGCGCTCGGGCGCCTGCTCGGCTACGAGGTCGTCGCCGCCTCCCCGCCCGGGTACGAGGCGGAGGGCGTCGAGACCGTACAGGACCCGCGCGAGGCGGTCGACGGCGCAGACGTCGTCGTCACCGATACGTGGATCTCGATGGGCCAGGAGCACGAGCGGGCGCGGCGGCTGCGTGACCTCGACCCGTACCGGCTCGACGAGACGCTGCTCGCGCACGCGGCACGCGAGGCGTTCGTCATGCACTGCCTGCCCGCGCACCCTGGCGAGGAGATCACCGCCGGCGTGCTCTACGGCGAGCGCTCGGCGATCTGGGACGAGGCCGAGAACCGCCTGCACGTGCAGAAGGCGCTCCTCGCGCTGCTCCTCGGCGCCGCGTAGGTCGCACGGGCGCAGAACCCGGGGCCAGAACCCGGGGCCAGGTACGTACCAGGCCCCGATCGACGCGCCGCCGACGCGAAAACGGCCTGGTTGCAGGATCTTCGTGCCGGGCGCGGGGAGCGGGACCGGCGGCGGGAACGATAAGCGTTGCTCATGGCGGGGATCGGTCGGGATCGCCGCGCACCGCGAAGGCGGCAGCCGCCCAGAGCACCGCGACGACGGCGAAGCCGATGCGACCGTCGCCCGGCAGCGAGAACGTGAGCCCGACGAGCGGCGTGCCGACGAGGATCGTCACCGCCGCGACCATGTTCACCATCCCCACCGCCGCACCCGGCGCGTCCGGGCGCACGCGCGCTGCGCCGGCGAACGCGGAGGCGAAGGGGATCCCCGCGGCGAGCCCGGCGACGGCCGCCGCGACGACCGCGAGCGGCAACGGTCGCGCCGCAGCGAGCACGGCGACGCCCACACCGCCCGCGACGAGGCTCACGCGCAGCGTGGCCGACCGCCCTGCGAGGCGACCGCCGAGCGGCCGCGTGATCACGCCGAGCAGGAGGAGCAGCCCGCCGACGACGCCGGCGACCGCGGAGGAGTCGCCGCCCTCGCGCTCGAGCAGCGTGACCGCCCAGTTGCCGATCACCACCGACAACCCGAACGATGCCGCGTGCATCGCGCCGAGTGGCAGCAGACGACGGTCGACGACGGTGACGCGCCGCGGCGCGGTGCCCCGCGGCCGCTCGAGCGGCGGCGCAACCACGACGACCGCCGCGCCGGCTGCCGCGACGAGCGCAGCGGTCGCGAACGGCGCGCGCCACGTCCCCCAGAGCGGGACGAGCGCGAGCGCGAGCCCGCCGCCCGCCATGCTCACGGCGCCGTAGAGACCCTGCGCTACGGCGGAGCCGATCGTGCCGCGCACGTATTCGCTGCCCGAGACGAACGAGCCGGCGGTTCCGATCCCGGCGACGAGCCGCATGAGGATCGCGAACCACGCTTCGCGATAGGTGAGCGCACAGGCGGAGGCGACCGCGACGATGGCGAGCCCGCAGCCGCCGACCAGCCGCGGACCGAAGCGGTCCGACAGGCGTCCGGCCGGCACCTGCAGCGCGGCGTGGCTGACGAAGAGCGCGGTCGTGAAGAGGCCGACGACGGCGAGCCCGACGCCGTACGAGTGCGAGACGTGCTGGGCGACCGCACCGACGTTCGACACGTTCCAGCCCGGCGTGAACGCCATGGCGATCCCCGCGGCGACGGCACGGACGCGCACGCACGCGAGCCTATGCGGAGCGGCGGCGGCTCCGGTACGCGCGCGTCTTGCGCCGGTTGCCGCAGAGCTGCATCGAGCACCACGTCGCCGAGCGGTTCGGCGAGTAGTCGTAGAAGCACCAGCAGCAGTTGCGGCACGCCTTCAGCCGCCGCCAGCTGCCGTCGAGCATCGCCACGAGCGCGACCGCCACCACCTCGTCCAGCGCGTCGACGCCGCGCAGGCGGGGCAGCCCGTCGCCGCCGAGCGCGACCTCGAGTCGCGCCGCCGCCTCGTTGACGACCGCGACCGCCCCGCCGTTCGCGGGCCGACCGTTGTTCGCGAGCACGAGCGCGCGCAGCGCCTCGCGCAGCTCTCGGGCCCGCTCCTCCTGCCCGCGCAACCCCTGCTCGCCGAGCCAGTCGGGCAGCCACTCGCGACCGTTCTCCACGTCGGCGCTGTTGATCAGCAGCTGCACCCGCCGCAGCGGTTCCGGTGCGGCCTTCGGCACGTCGTAGCGGAGACCCACGGTTGCACCTCAGCATAGGACACCAGTAGTGTGCAAGTACTGGTGTCGTCACTCCGCCGGCTCGCGTTTCCGCTCGTGCTCGTCCGCGCGCGCCTCGCAGCGGGCGGACAGCGGCTCCTGCTGGTCTCGCTCGGCGTCGTGGCCGGAGCCGCGGTGCTGGCGGCGGTGCTCGCCGGACGGCTCGTGATGCAGGACCGCGCGCTGGCGCAGGCGACGGCGCAGCTCGACCCCGGCGACCGCGTGGTCGAGGTGGCGTGGTTCGGCGGCTACGGCGGCACGTGGCGCGCGCTCGACCGGGTGGTGGCGCCGGCGATGCGGCGGACGCTCGGGCAGGAGCCCGCACGCGCGATGCTCTTCCGGGAAGCGTCCGTCCAGGGCCGGCTCGTCAACCTGCGGGCCGCCGACGATCTCGGCCGCTGGGTGAGGTTGCTCTCCGGCCGGCTGCCGCGCCGCTGCGTGCCCACGCACTGCGAGGTGCTGCGGCTCGAGGGCACAGGCCCGATCCCGTCGACGCGCTACCTGCGCCTGATCCAGGTCGGCCGTGCGGTCCTGCGCCCCGACGCGCCGTTCGCGCCGTTCGTGCTGCCGGCGCCGCCGACGCAGGAGGTGGCGCGCGCGGTGCGCTACCACACGCCGCAGCCGTCGCCGGTGGTGATCGCGAACGGCGTCGACGGACTGTCGCGCACGCCGGAGCTGCAGACGTTCTTCCGCTCCTACGCCTGGTTCGTGCCGGTCGCGGGCGCCGACGTGCATCCGTGGTCGATCGACGCGTTCACGAAACGCGCAAGCCGGCTGACGGACATCGTGCTCGCCCACGGCGACCAGTTCCAGGTCACCGCGCCCACGCAGCAGCTGACGAGCGCGGCGGCGTCCTCGACCGCCGCTGCGCGACGCCTGCTGCTGCTCGGCGGCGAGGGCGGCGCGCTCCTGCTCGCGTTCACGATCCTCGCCGCGGCCGCCCTCCGCCGCGAATCGAGCGACGCGCGTCGGCGTCTCGTCTGGTTCGGCGCGCGCCGCTTCCAGGTCGAGCTCTTCACGCTCCTCGAGTCGCTCCTCCTCGCCTCCCTCGGCACCGTCGCAGGCTGGGTCGCCGGCGGTGCCGCGGCGGCGGCGATCGCCTCGCGCGCGGGCTCGCCCCCATGGCAGGTCGTCGCGCATGCGCTCCTGTCGTGGTCGGGCATCGGCGCTGCGCTCGCCATTGCGGCCGCCGCCGGGCTGCTCCTCTACGCGACGGTGCGGGCCCCCGCGCTCCAGCTGGGCCGACTCGCGGTGACGCCGCTGGACGTCGCCGCGGCGGGCGCGGTCGCGGTCGTGCTCGTCGGCTGGGCGCGCGGCTCGATCGGCGCCGGCCAGCTCGCGAGCGGCGGCACCGGCGCGTTCCTGCTGCTCGTGCCCGCGCTGATCGTCTTCGCGGCGGCCGTCGCGGCGGCGCGGCTCCTCGTACCGGCGCTGCGCGCGCTCGGCCGGGCGGGCCGCAACGGGCCGGTGCCGCTGCGTCTGGCGGCCGCGTCGCTCGCGCGCAATCCCGGTCACGCCGCGATCGCCGCGACGTTCCTCGTCGCCAGCCTCGGCCTCGCCTTCTTCGCCGTCGCCTACCGCGCGACGCTCGAACGCGGCCAGCGGGACGAGGCGAGCTACGCCGTGCCGGCGTCGTTCGTGCTCACCGAGGATCTCCTGCAGCTCGTCCCCGTGCTGCACGGGGCTCCCGCCCACGACCTGCCTCCGGGATCGATCCCGACGCTGCGGCTGTCCGGCAACCTCCCCTCGGGGGCGTCCTTCACCTTCCTCGGCCTCGGCGCGCGCGACCTGCCGCGCACCGGCGGCTGGCGCCGCGACTTCGCGTCGGCGTCGCCGAGGGCGCTCGCGTCGCGGCTCGCGCCGCGCGTCGACGAGCGCCTGCGGACGCTGGCCCTGCCGCGCGGCCGCCGCTTCACGCTTCCGGTCGCGGTGCGCGGCGACGACGTCGGCGTGATCGGCATCTTCCGCTCGCCGCTCGGCGACTACCAGCCGGTGCCGCTCGGCCACACGGAAGGCGCCCACCCGGTCGTCCTGCACGGACGCCTCCCCTTCCGCCGTTCGACCCTGGCGCAGCTCCAGCTGACGCTGCTCGGCAACCTGCACGGCGCCGCGAACGGCGGCATCGGCATCCAGCCGAGCGCGAAGGGCGTCCTCACGCTGGGGGTGCCGCGCGTGAACGGCGTGCCGGTGCGGCGCGCGTTCGCGGGGTGGGTCGGCACCGGCGGCGTCAGCGGCTCCGCGACGCGCATCGGCTATCTCGTGACGCCCGACCGCACCGCGGTCTACCGCCCGGCCGAGCCGACCGACGGGCGCGCCCTGCCGGTGCTCGCGACTCCCGCGCTCGCAGCCGAGGCCGGGCCGCGCGGGCTGCTGCCGCTCCAGGTCGAGGGCGAGGCGATCACGGCACGCGTCGTCGGCGTCGTCGCACGCTTCCCCTCGATCGTCGGGGACGCGATCGTCGCCGACCGGCAGACCGCCTCGACGCTGCTCGACACGCAGTCGCCCGGCCTCGGCCTGACCGACGAGCTGTGGCTCGACGTACCCGCATCCGCAGAGGCCGCCTGGGCGGCGCGGCTCGCGCGGCCGCCCTTCACGCAGCTGACGGTAACGTCGCGCGCCGCCGAGCTCGCGCAGCTGCGCGCCGACCCGCTTGCACGCGGCGCGCTGCTGACGCTCGCGGGCACGGCAGCCGTCGCGCTCCTCCTGGCGCTCGTGGGCGTGCTGCTCTCGGTCGTGGCGGACGTCCGCGACGAGCGAGGCGAGCTGTTCGACCTCGAGGCGCAGGGCGCCTCGCCGGCGACGATCCGCGCGCATCTGCGACTACGGGCACTGCTGGTCGCCGCATTCGGCATCGTGGGCGGCATCGCGCTCGGCGCGATCCTCGGCTCGCTCGTCCTGTCGCTCGTCTCCGTCACGGCGAGCGCCGCGCAGCCGGAGCCGCCGCTGCGCCTCGTCGTCGACCTGCCGCTGCTGGCCGCCGGGGGCGGCGCGTACGTCCTGCTCGCGGCGGCGCTCGTGGCGTGGACGACACGCCTCCGCGGGGCCGCCCCCGCCCGCGCCGCGGAGGCTGCGGCGTGACGGCTGCAGCGATCCAGCTGCGCGACGTCTTCCGCGTCCACTCGACGCCCGAGGGCGACGCGGCCGCGCTGCAGGGACTGTCGCTCGAGGTGCGCGAGGCGGAGGTGCTGACCGTGCTCGGCCCGAGCGGGTCGGGGAAGTCGACGCTCCTGCGGATCCTCGCCGGGCTGGAGCGGCCGTCGGCCGGCGTCGTGCGCGTCTTCGGCGAGGACGTGGGGAAGCTGCCGTCGCGCCGGCTCGCCCGCTACCGCTCGACGATGCTCGGCTACGCCGACCAGCACTACGCGCGGGCGCTCGCACCCGAGCTGCCGGCCCGCGAGCTCGTCGCGCTGCAGCTCGGCCTGCACGGCACGCCGAGAGGGCGGCGGCTGAACCGCGCCGACGAGCTGCTGGAGCGCGTCGGCCTCGCCGAGAAGCGCGACCGGCGACCGGCGCAGCTTTCCGGCGGCGAGCAGCAGCGTGTCGCCCTCTGCGCCGCCCTCGCCCACCGCCCGAAGGTCTTCCTCGCGGACGAGCCGACCGGGGAGCTCGACGGCGCGACGGCCGACCAGGTGTACGCCATGCTGGCGGAGCTCGTGCGCGAGCACGGCTGCACGACCGTGATCGTCAGCCACGACCCCGAGTCGGCGCGCGTCGCCGACCGCATCGTGCGCATCCGCGACGGGCGCGTCTCCGAGGAGTGGGCGCGGACCGCAGACGACGACGGGGAAACGATCGTCGTCGGACGCGGCGGCTGGCTCCGCCTGCCCGAGGAGCTCCTGCTCCGGGCCGGGATCGGCACGCACGCGACGGCGCGCCTCGCCGACGGCGCGGTGCTCGTGGAGCCGCGGCGCGGCGCCGAGGTTGCGCCGGGCGAGCCGCCGGCCGCCGCGCCGGCGGCGGCGGCGTCGAGCTCGTCGACCGTCGCCGCGGTGCGCGGGCTCGTGAAGCGGTTCGGAGAGACCGTCGTCCTCGACGGGCTCGACGCCTCCTTCGCCGGCGGCCGGCTGCACGCGATCACCGGGCCGTCCGGGTCGGGGAAGACGACGCTGCTGCACCTGCTCGCCGGGCTCGACCTGCCCGACGCGGGGACCGTGACCGTCGACGGCGTGGAGCTCTCGCGGCTCGACCGCTCCGCCCGCGCGGAGCTGCGGCGGCGGCGGATCGCCTACGTCGGCCAGCAGGCAGGCCTGGTGCCCCACCTCTCCGCGCTCGAGAACGTCGAGCTCGCGCTCTCACTGCGGGGGCACGAGGTCCCGCGGCCTGCCGCGGTGGCGGCGCTCGAGTCGGTGGGCCTCGGCGAGCGGCTCACGCAGCGCGTGGCCCGCCTGTCGCAGGGCGAGCGGGCGCGGGTCGCCGTCGCACGGGCCGCCGCGGCGCGGCCCGCGCTGCTGCTCGCGGACGAGCCGACGTCGAGGCTCGACGGCGCCAACGCGATCGCGGTGGCGCTCCTGCTCGCTCGGCTCGCCCGCGACACCGGCGCGGCGGTGCTGTGCTGCACGCACGATCCGCTGGTGGTCGAGCAGGCCGACAGCGCGACGTCACTCCTCTAGCGTCACTCGTTCGAGGGACGTCCGCGCGACGGACCGGGCCGATTCACAACGGAGAGAACCGTGGCCGCATTCGACCAGCGACAGTCGGCGATCTTCGCGCGCCTGCGAGGCCTGCTCGAGGTGACCCGCCTGGTGCGGACCAACGAGGCGTTGCCGGAGCTGCTGGCGGCGATCGCGAAGACGGTCGCCGACTCGCTCGGCTACCGCGCCGTCGTCGTGAACCTCTACCGCAAGGAGTGGGACGACCTCGTGGTCACGACCGTCGAGGGCAGCGAGGACTCGCGCGAGGCGCTGCTCGGCCAGGTCAACGAGGTGTCGGACTTCGCGCCGCTCCTCGACCCGGCCTTCCTGCGCCGCGGCGCGTACTTCGTCCCCGACGGCGCCGTCGACTGGGGCAACCTGCACGCCTTCACGCCCGACATCCCGGAGAGCGATGACCCCGACGCCTGGCGTGCCGAGGACGCGCTCTTCGTGCCGATGCGCGACCAGGAGGGGACGCTGCTCGGCATCCTCTCGGTCGACGAGCCGAGCTCCGGTCGTCGTCCGACCGACGACGAGCTCGACGTGCTCGTGGCGGTCACCGAGCATGCAGCGCTGGCCGTCGAGTCCGCGCAGGAGGCCGCGCGCGCGCAGGCGCATCGCGACGCGCTCGAGCTGCTCCTCGGCGTCTCGTCGCGTCTCACCGAAGCCGCGGATCCGCGGGAGCTCCTCGGGCACGTCTGCCGGGCGATCTCCGAGGCGCTGGGGTTCGAGCGCGTCGCCGTGCAGCTCCTCGGCGAGACGGATCGCCACGAGACGGTCGCCTCGGCCGGCTTCCTCTCCGGCGAGCAGGCAGGCAAGCCGCTGACGGCCGATGAGCTGGACCGCCTGATCCGGCCCGAGCACGAGGTCGCGGGTTGCGTGCTGCTCCCGGATGAGGTCGGCCGCGCGCTGCTTCCCGACCGCAGCCTCCCCAGCTACGCCTCCCAGCGCGACGGGCGCGGCCCGCACGCCTGGAGCAACCACTGGCTGTTCGTCCCGCTCTACGACCGCCGCGGCGGTCGGGTCGGCTACATCTGGGCCGACGACCCGGTCGACCGGCTCCTGCCGGACGAGGAGCGGCTGCAGATCCTGCGCGCGTTCGCCAACCTCGCGGGCACCGTGCTCGAGAGCGCCGCGCAGCTCGAGGCGGTGCAGAACTCGAACGAGCGCTACCGCGGGCTGATCGAGGCGTCGCCGGTGGCGATCGTCGACTTCGACTTCGACGGCCGCGTCCGCTCGTGGAACGCGGGCGCCACCGCGATCTTCGGCTGGACGGCGGAGGAGACGATCGGCCGGCTGAATCCGACGGTGCCCGCGGAGGACTTCTCCCTGTTTCACGACAACCTGCAGCGGATCCGCGCGGGCGAGGCGGTGCGTGACCTGCACGTGCGTCGCCTGCACCGCGACGGCTCGCTGATCGACGTCAGCATCTCCGCCGGCCCGATCCGCGACGCGCACGGCGAGGTCGTCGGGGTGATCGCGCTGATGCTGGACGTGAGCGCTCGCAAGCGCTCGGAACGGGCGCTCGCGGCGAGCGAGGCGCGCAAGGACGCGATCCTGCGCGCCGCGCTCGACTGCGTCGTGCTCGTCGACCAGGAGGGCCTGATCGTCGAGGTGAATCCGGCGACGGAGGAGACGTTCGGCTGGACGCGCGCCGACGCGATCGGCAAGCCGTTCCTCGAGCTCGCGGTCGCCGCCGAGCACCGGGCCGACGTGGCCGGGTTCCTGGCCGGCGCGCCGCTGCTCGGATCGCCGCTCGAGATCGCGGCGCTCCGCTCGGACCGGAGGTCGTTCCCGGCCGAGGCGGCGATCACCCGGGTCGACGTCGCGGGGCCGGTGCTGTATGCCGTCTCGCTGCGCGACGTCACGAAGCGGCGCGAGCACGAGGAGCGGCTGCGCGAAGCGGAGGCGAAGTACCGCACGCTCGTCGAGCAGATCCCGCTCGCGACCTACATCAACGACACGGGCATGCCGATCCGCACGCGCTACATGAGCCCGCAGATCGAGGCGATGCTGGGCTACCCGGTGTCGGCGTGGCTCGAGCCGGACTTCTTCACGAAGGTGGTGCATCCGGCCGACCGCGATCGCGTCCTCTCCGAGGTGGCACGCACGCACCGCTCGGGCGAGGAGTTCCGCGCGGAGTACCGCCTGATCGCGGCCGACGGGCGCGTCGTCTGGGTGCTCGACGAGACCGTCGCCGTCCGCGACGAGCACTACCGGCCGCTCGTCCTGCAGGGCTTCCTCGTCGACATCACCGAGCAGCGCGAGCACGCCCACGCGGCCTGAGCATCGCGCGTTCCTCGCCGGCGACGGCGAGGGACGCGCGAGCGCGGCGGCTACAGGTAGAACTGTCGCCAGGCGGTCCACCAGTCGTCGGCGCGCGAGACGATGCTGCGCGAGTCGACGATCGCGACGCCCGGCCGGTGACGGAACGACTCGACGTCGTCGGAGGTGTTGAAGTCCACCTCGATTGCGCAGGGCCTGCCGGGGTCGTACGGCGCGACGCGGCCGAGATCGGCGAGCGCCTCCCGCGCACCCTGCTCGATCCGCTCGCGCGCCGCCTGCGCGGGGAGCTGCCGCGCGCTGAAGCGTCCGAGTCCGGTCTTCACGGCGACCGTCGTCAGGCCGTCCCCGAGCAGCGCCGTCGCCTCGCGGCACGTCGCGGTGTCGCCGGTCACGAGCACCACCGGGCAGCCCCACGTTCCGCAGAGCGCGGCGTTGATCCCGGTCTCTCCCACCTCGACGCCGTTGAAGCGGAGCCGCCACCACGACGAGCCGCTCACGGTGTGCGCGAGCACGCCGTCGCGCGTGCCGGCCATCGCGTGCATGCCGACGAAGAGCGCCGCGTCGACGCCGCCCTCGAGGAACTCGACGTACTCCGTCCACTCGTTCTGGACGACGAACTCGCAGGCCGGATCGAGCTCCTCCGGGAGCAGCGAGTTGAACGACCAGCCCTCGCCGGCGCCGTGGCAGTCCATCACCACGATCTCCGTCGCGCCCGCCGCCTTCGCGCCGCGCACGGCCGCGTTGATCTCGCCGGTGTAGAGGCGGCGCCCCTCCTCGTACATCGCGTGCCCGCCCTTCGTCTGCTGCCAGCGGACGATCCCGGCCACGCCCTCCATATCCGAGACGATGAAAACCTTCACGGCGCCAACGATATGACGCCGACGCTCTCGCCGCGGCTGTTCGAGAGCGGCGTCTCGCGGAGCTCGTCGACGCCGAGCACGTGGCCGAGCGCAGGACGGAGCGCGCGCGTGGCGCCGTCTTCGGCCTTCAGTGCCAGCCCGAGTCCGTCCTCGCGCGCCGCGCAGAGCAGACCCTCCGCCCCGCCCTTCGCGATCCAGCCGTCGCGCAGGCGCATCAGCTCGGTGTCGGTCGCGCCCTTCGAGGCGCCGACGAGCTCGGGACGAGCGCGCATCGCCGCACGGATGCGCGGCGGCACGCGGGTGAGCAGCGCCGCGGCCTCGCGCAGGCTGGCCGCGAACGTCGGCACGCCGCAACCGTCGACGGCGGTGCCGCGCCCGCCGACGACCTCGGCGATCCGCTGCTGCAGCGGGTGACCCGGATCGCGGTAGGGGTGCAGCGGCCAGCCGTGCGCGCGGCACGCCGCGAGCATGCCCGCGTGCTTGCCGGAGCAGTTGTGGCCGAGCTTCCCCCCCGGCCGGCCCTCCTGCAGGCCGTTCTCGAGATCGTCGACCGTCGCGCCGGCGCGCTCCAGCACGCGCCGCACCGCCGCAAGCTGCGCGGGCTCGGCGCGATGCGACGCACAGGCGATCGCGATCTCCGCATCCGGCAGGTCGTCGTAGCCCTCGACGAACGGCACGGCCTGCAACGGCTTCGCCGACGAGCGCAGGAAACAGACGAGCTCGGGATCGCCGTGGCTGCGCCCGTCGGTGAACGCGACGTGCACGCGATGCAGCGCCTCGACGACGTCACCGCGCCGCACCGAGACGAGCAACGGCGGCGTCACTTCAGGAGCCGCGAGAGGCGGCGGTCCTTGAGGACGCGGCCGCCGGTCTGGCACTCGCTGCAGTAGTAGACGGTGTGCTCCTCGAAGTCGACGCGTCGGATCGGGCTGCCGCAGCGGGGGCACGGCCGGCCGAGCTTGTCGTGCACGCGATAGACCACCACGTCCGCAGCGCCCGTGAGGCGCAGCTCGAGCCCGCGCGCCATCTCCTCCCGGATCGCAGCACCGAGCCGCTCCACCTCGGAGTCGTCGAGCTGGGTCGAGAGCGCGTACGGCGACAGCCGCGCCGTCCAGAGGATCTCGTTCGCCCACGCGCGCCCGATGCCGGCGATCAGCCGCTGGTCGCGCAGCAGCGAATGCAGCCTGCGAGAGTCGCCGGCGAGGATCGAGGCCAGCTGCTCCGTCTCGAGCATGTCCGCCTCCGGCCCGAGATGCGCGAGCTCGGACTCGAGCGCCTCCGCGCGGAGCAACCACACGCCGGCCCGCTTCTTCGAGCCCGCCTCCGTGAGCACGAGCTCGCCGCCGTCGCGGAACCGGATCCGGAACATCGGCGCCTTCGGGCCCTTCGCACCGGCGCCGACATAGCGCAGGCGTCCTGCGCTCATCAGGTGCACCATGAGCACGAGCTCGCGGTCGTCGGTCGGGAGCAGGAATCGCTTCGCCCGCCGCTCCACCCCCGCGAAGCCCTCGCCGTCGAGCGTGCGGAGCGGCGGGTCGATCGTCTTCAGCGTCGCCACGTGAGCCGGCCCCGCCTTCTCGATCGGATGCCGCTTCACGAGCGGGTCCAGCTGGCGCCGCCACGCCTCGACCTCGGGGAGCTCGGGCATGGGCGGACGGTAGCGACTGAGGGCTTCCGGTGAACCTCGTCGGGGCCTGCGCGTTCGGCAGTACGATCAGCGCCGCTGTGACGAGAACGCCGTTCTCGCGGCTGTTCGTCGCGCCGTTCCCGGAGCGGCGCACCCGGGGAGCGGCCGCCGCGATCGCGATCGCAGCGGCGATCGCGGCGCCCGCGCTGGTGACGCTGCTCGCGCTGACGAGCGTCTCCCCTGCGATCCCGCGCATGGTCTACATCGGGGCGATCGCCGCGGCGGCGGCGCTGGGCGGAACGGTGTCGGGCCTCGGCGCCGCCGTGCTCTCCTTCCTCGCCTTCGCCTACTTCTTCGAGGCGCCGACGCACGAGCTGACGATCCAGCACAGCTCGGAGGGGGTTTCGCTGATCGTGTTCCTCGTGGTCGGCGTGGCGATCGGCGAGCTCGTGGCGCGCGAGCGACGCGAGCGACGGCGCGCACAGCGGGCCGCCGCCGACACGCTCCGCCTGGAGGCGGTTGCGGGCGCCCTGGCGCAGGCGCGGACGCCGCAGCAGGTTCTCGACGCGATCCTCACCGAAGGGCTCGCCGCCGCGGAGGCGCGTGCCGGCGTGATCGGACTGCTCGCGGACGACGGCGACACGATCGAGGCGATCGCGTACCGCGGCTATCCGGACGACCGCTTCGGCCCCTGGGCGCGCTTCTCCGTGCGCGACCACTTCCCGCTGTCGGACGCGGTGCGGACGGGCGAGCCTGTGTTCCTCTCCTCGAGCGCAGAGCGGCTTCGCCGGTACCCGCTGCTCGAGGTGCCGCCGGAGAAGAGCCACGCGCTTGCGTGCCTGCCGCTCGTGTTCGAAGGGCGGACGCTGGGCGGGGTCGCGCTCGGCTTCCCGAATGACCAGGAGTTCGACGCCGCGCGGCGTGCGCTGAAGGAGGCACTCGCTGCGCAGGCCGCGGCCGCCCTCGACCGGACGCGCCTCGACCAGGCGGAGCGCGCGCTGCGCGAGCGGCTGACGTTCCTGGTCGAGGCGAGCGCGCTGCTCGCGTCGTCGCTGGACTACCAGCGGACCCTGAGCCGGCTCACTGAGCTCTGCGTGCCGCGACTTGCGGACTGGTGCGCCGTCGACATGCTGGCGCCCGACGGGACCATCGAGCGGCTCGCCGTCGCGCACAAGGATCCGGAGAAGGTGCGCTACGCGCACGAGCTGGCAGAGCGCTTTCCGCCGGACCCGGACGCGCCGACCGGGGTGCCGCGGGTGCTGCGAACCGGCGAGGTGGAGTTCCTGCGGGAGATCCCCGACGAGCTCCTCGTCGAGGCGGCGAAGGGCGACGAGGAGCTGCTGCGGGTCGCCCGCGAGTTGCGGCTGCGGTCGGCGATCGTGGTTCCGCTGACGGCGCGCGGCCGAACGCTCGGTGCGCTGTCGCTCGTCGCGGCCGAGTCGGAACGGCGGTACACGGACGCCGACGTCGAGCTCGCGCAGGATCTGGGACGGCGAGCGGCGGTCGCCGTCGACAACGCGCGCCTCCACGCCGAAGCCGAGCAGCGCGCGGAGGCGGCGCGCGCGCTGCACCATGTCGCCGACGCGGTCGTCCTCGTCGACCCGCTCGGCATCCCGCGCTACTGGAACGAGGCGGCGACCAGGCTGCTCGGCGACGAGAGCGGGCTCCGGCAGTGGGACGCGGTGGCCTCGCTGCTCTCGCGGCACGAGTGGAGCGACGACGTGGCGAGCGTGACGTTGCCGATCGAGCTCCACGCGCGCGAGCGCTGGCTGCAGGTCTCGCGCGTCGAGTTCGACGAGGGCCGTGTCTATGCGCTGCGCGACGTGACCGAGGAGAGGCTGATGGAGCGGACGCGCAGCGAGTTCGTCGCGACCGCGTCGCACGAGCTGCGAACGCCGATCGCCGCCGTCTACGGAACGTTCCAGACCCTGCTCCGCGACGACGTCGAGCTCGACCGCGACGTGCAGGAGCAATTCCTCCGTCTCGGACTGCAGGAGTCGGACCGGCTGCGCCGCATCGTCGAGGACCTGCTGCTCGCGGGCCAGCTCGAGGCGGGCGCGCCTGCCGTCGAGGCCGGCACCTGCGACGTGCACGCGCTCGTCGCCGAGCTGGTCGAGTCGACGAGCACCCGCCTGAACGGCGCGCACCGCCTCGAGACGGCGGTCGCGCCGGGCGTCGCGGTCGCCGCGGATCCGCTCCGCCTGCGTCAGGTGCTGTCGAACCTGATCGAGAACGCGATCAAGTACTCCCCGGCGGGAGGAAGCGTCGTCGTCTCCGCGCGGCGGGTGGACGGCTCGGTGTGCATCGAGGTCGCCGACGAGGGCATCGGGATCGCGGAGGCCGACCAGGCCCGGATCTTCGAGCGCTTCGTCCGCCTCGATCCGGCGCTGACACGCGGCACGGGCGGAACGGGGCTCGGTCTCTACATCTGCCGCGAGCTGGTCGACAGGATGGGCGGCCGGATCACCGTCCGCTCCCGCGAGAGACACGGCTCGACGTTCACCGTCGAGCTGCCCGCGGCGCGAGAGAACGTCTGAGCCGGAACCTGTTTCGTCGCCCCGCGGCGAATCAGGTTCGAGGCGTCTGACGCCGTCGGTAGGCTGCCGCGCCGTGATCAGGACGCAGCCACGGCGGGGCGGCTGGCTCGAGGTGATCTGCGGGCCGATGTTCTCCGGCAAGAGCGAGGAGCTGATCCGGCGCCTGCGGCGCGCGGAGATCGCCGGCCAGCGGGCGCTGGTCGTGAAGCCGACGCTGGACGACCGCTACGACGTCGGGCACGTCGTCTCGCACGCCGGGGCCAGAATGCGGGCGGTCACCGCCGACGCGAGCCGCGACATCCCCCGCCTGGCGGCCGGCTACGACGCGGTCGGGATCGACGAGGCGCAGTTCTTCGACGCGGGAATCGTCGACGCGGTCGAGGCACTGGTCGCCCGCGGCGCCCGCGTCGTCGCGGCGGGGCTGGCGCAGGACTTCCGCGGCCTGCCGTTCGGCGCGATGCCGACGCTGCTCTGCGTCGCCGAGTTCGTGGACAAGCTCGAGGCCGTGTGCCACCGCTGCGGCGGGCCGGCGACGATGACGCAGCGCCTCGTCGACGGGCAGCCGGCGCCGTTCGGCAGCGAGACGATCCAGGTCGGGGCGCTCGACTCCTACGAGGCACGCTGCCGGGCGTGCCATTCCGTCGGCCGGGAAGAGATCGCCGTTCCCGGGGCCTTGCCGGCCCAGGCGTAGGCGCCCGAAAGCGCGTCAGGCCGGATCGGCCCGGTGCTCCTCTTCGCCTTCTTCCCGTATCTCCGTCAGGGCGATGAGCCCCGCGGCCAAGCCGGCGAGCTCGGTCGGCGAGATGCGGCGTGAGAGCTCGTCGTCGACGGCGTCGACCGCGGTGCGAACCGCGGTGGCGGCCGCCCGTCCGCGATCGGTGAGGACGACGTCCATGCGCCGGCGGTCGTCGGGGTTGACGTGGCGCTCGAGGTAGCCGCGCAGGACGAGCGTGTCGATCAGCTGGCTCGCGGACTGCTTCGAGACGCCGAGCTGCCTGACCAGATCGCCCAGCGATCCGCCACGGTTCGCCATGCCGCCGAGCACGTACGGCCCGTTCCGCGGCAGGTCGTCGAGCCCGGCCGCGGCAAGCTCCCGCCGGATCGCGTTGCCGTAGGCGCCGCGGGCAGCCCGGAGAAGGGCGGGGACCACGACTTCCTGTGCGCCCACGGGCACGACCGTATCGTCCAGGAAACAGACTGTCAAGCAAACTGACGGTCAGGACGCGAGTGGCCGTCGGCTTCGAGCCGGAAGAGCTCGACGAGGCGATCGTGGACCTGCCGTAGCGCCGTCTATCCGGCACGTTGCGCGCCGGAGCGTTCGGAGAACGAGTAGCGGTAGAGGTTCGTGTCGCGCAGCGCGAACCCGATTCGTGCGTAGAGACGGTTCGCGCTCTCGCGCGCCGGCCGCGACGTCAGGTCGACCGTTCGCGCGCCTGCCGCGCGCGCGAGCGCCAGCGCCTCGGCCGTGAGCGCCTCTCCGATCCCCCGGCCCCGCGCTTCCTCGTCGACGATCACGTCCTCGATCCACGCCCGCATCCCCGTCGGCGTCGGGAAGACGGCGAGCGTGAGGCTCGCGACGATCGACCCGTCGTCGTTCCTCGCGACCAGCAGCTTCACGGCGTCCGACGCGACGATCGCGGTGAGCTCGTCGAGCGTCATCGGGCTCGCCGACGCCGAGAGCTGCGGGACGAGGCGCACGAGCGCCTCGTGCACCTCCCGGGTGGGTTCGGTCACGACCTCGATCACGGCGCAGTGATCGTACGCGGGCCCCCGGTAGCATCGGCCGCGTGGCCGCGCTCGAGGAGCTGACCCTCCCGTTCCCCTGGTACAGCGACGAAGAGATGCTGCGCCGCGAACGGGCGCGTATCTTCGCGCGCTCGTGGCAGTACGCGGGCCGGGCCGAGCAGGTCGCCGTGCCCGGTGCGTACCTGGCGACGGACGCGGGCGGCATCCCGATCCTCGTCGTCCGCGACCGCGAGGGCGAGCTGCGCGCGTTCCTCAACGTCTGCCGTCACCGTGGGGCCGTGCTCACCGACGGGTGCGGCACCCGCGAGACGATCCAGTGCCACTACCACGCGTGGACGTACGACCTCGACGGCTCGCTCCGGGCCGCGCCCCGAGCCGACCGCGAGGCGGGCTTCGACCGCGAGGCGCTGTCGCTCCTGCCGGCGAGCGCCGGCGTCTGGGGGCCGTTCCTGTTCGTCAACCCCGATCCCGCCGCACCGCCGCTCGAGGAGCAGCTCGGCGAGCTGCCGGCGATCCTCGCGCGGGACATCGACGTCGACGGGCTCGTCTTCCACTCGCGCGTCGAGTTCGGCTCGAACGCGAACTGGAAGGTCGTCGTCGAGAACTTCCTCGAGTGCTACCACTGCCCGACCGCCCACCCCGGCTTCAGCGAGGCGGTCGACGTGCACCCCGACCGCTACCGGCTCGAGCCGCACCCGACCTTCTCGGCCCAGTTCTGCGAGGCGCGCCGCACCGGCGAGCGCGGACAGTTCCACCTCGTCTACCCGAACACGGGCATCAACGTCTTTCCCGGGCCGCCGAACCTCTCGATCGGCCCGATCGTGCCCCATGGACCCGGCCGTACCGAGCGCTACCTCGACTACTTCTTCGCGCCGGACGTCGACGAGGAGTGGCGTCGCGAGTTCTTCGCGTTCGACGAGCAGGTCGGTCGCGAGGACACGGCGCTCGTGGAGTCGGTGCACCGGGGGATGGCGAGCGGCATGCTCGACCGCGGCCGGCTCCTGCTCTCCTCCGAGCCGTTGCTGGCCGCGTTCCAGCGCTGGGTGGAAGCCCAGATCTCGGGCTAGACTCGGCGCACCCCCCGCCAACCTAGAGGAGGAACTTCGTGAAGCGTCTCGCCGCCTTCGCCGCCGCGTCCGCGTTGGCGATCGCTCTTGCCGCCACGGCGGCGGCCCGCACCTCCGCTCCACCCACGATGCATCCCGGACAGCTCGTGGTCGCGTTCGGCGATCCCGCCGTGAACTTCGCGAACGGGAAGCTACGCGGCTCGACCTACATCAACCCCAAGGGCTACGAGGTCGACCTCGCCAAGGCGATCGCCGCCCGCCTCCACGTGACGCCCAAGTGGGTCTACGCACCGTGGGCGAAGCTCTTCGCCCCCGGCGCGAAGAACTTCGACATCTCGTTCCAGGAGGCGACGATCACCGCGCAGCGGAAGAAGACGGTCGACTTCACGTCGTCGTACTTCGACGCGAACCAGGGCGTGCTGCTCTCCAAGAAGGCGAAGACGCCGCATTCGATCGCCGACCTGAAGAGCATGCAGACCTGCGCGCAGACCGACACGACGGGCCTGATGTGGATCCAGCAGAAGCTGCACCCGACGAAGCAGCCGCTGATCTACCAGTCGACTGCCGCGGCGTTCGTCGCAGTGCACATCGGCCGCTGCGACGCGCTCGTCCTCGACACGCCGATCATCGCCTCCGAGAAGAAGGCGCGGCCGAACGACTACGGCAACGTCGCGGGTCAGATCGTCACGCACGAGCAGTACGGCGCCGTCCTCCAGAAGGGCTCCAAGCTGACGCCGCTCGTCGACGCGCAGATCAAGGCGCTCTGGAAGAACGGGACGATCGCCAAGCTGCAGAAGAAGTGGTTCAACGTCGACTTCTCGAAGAT
>Ga0070739_10003493_pt1 | contig 19561 bp, 19 predicted proteins | sample Coa_R1_7_FD_66445 | JGI IMG/M metagenome (GOLD analysis project Ga0070739, IMG submission 66445) | Surface soil microbial communities from Centralia Pennsylvania, which are recovering from an underground coalmine fire - Coalmine... | ecosystem: Environmental > Terrestrial > Soil > Unclassified ... | reverse complement strand
GTCATAGACCTGGTTGAGGGTGGCGGGACCCTTCGCGCAGTTGCGGCCGCGGCTGGCGGGGTGGACCGGGTTCCCCTCCAGCTTGCGAATTTCCCCCGATTCCTTATCGACATAAGCGAGGAGGCCGCAAGCCGACTCGCAGTTGAAGCAGACGGTGGGGATGATGGAGTAGTGGCGCTCGACCCGGTTCGGCCAGGCCATTGATTCGTACTCCACCCAATCGTCCCAGCGTTCGGGTGGTGGGTAGGCGGCGAGCTCGCCGGTGCCATGTGGATCGGAGGGGAGAGGATCGAGAGCTCTGTCGGTAAGACTGCCCCCGGACCGCCAGTTGGGGATCTTCATGCCGTGATCCTGCGGGGTAAGTGGGCATTCGTAGGGGCCGGCTCTTGCCGTGCCCGCCCTGCGTTGACCGTCGTCGAGGCCACCAACCATGACAATATCTGTAGGGGCGAATTGCATACGCCCGCGCCGCCCGGCCAATCGGGTTGCTCCTCACGGAAACTGCGTGGGCGGACAGAGACGGAGCCACAGTCCCTACACGAGATGTTCCGCCCTCTCCCCTTCGCGCAGAATGGGAGAGGGAGCCAGCGGTTGAGAGGACTCGTCATATCAATCAACTCTGTGGCACCGATTGGCCGGCGCTGATATACAGGTCTTCGTAGAGAGCAAGGCCAGCGAGGGCGAGAAGCGCCGCGATAACCGAGGCGGCCAGCGGCCCGCCGAGAGCGAACCAGACGGCAAGGAGGACCGGGACGAGACCGCCACCGACGATGACCCCTCCCCAAAACGGAAGGGCGTTCTTACCGCCGGTCAGATGCCTGATCGCGAGGCGGGCGTGGGCTGTGACGTGCGGCAGGCTGATCTCGGTCAGCGTGAGGAAGAGGGAGACGGCCAGGCTGGCGAGAAGGGCAATATTCAAGGCGTGAAACGCGCCGCGATCGAGGAATGTAGCGCCGACGATCAGAGCAGCCGAACCGGCGACGACACACTGGGCGACGAGATGCACCGGGAGGACCGGGCTCTGCCATAGGTCTCGTCCACGTGCCTGGGCAAGCAGATACGCCGAGTAGGCGGCGGCGGCGATGGCAAGCGCGGCCCCAATACCACTGACGATCCGATCGAAGGTGTCGAAACCGATTAATCCGAGTATCCCGGCCAGGGTGACGGTCCCACCATAGGCGACCAGAATATACGCTCCCTTGACCAACCAGGATCCCCAGTGCGGCCACAGCAAGACGCGCCAGAAGCGTTCCGGTCGCTCCAGATCGAGAACCAGCAGGACGTTCGTCAGGCCGAGAAAGACCAGGGCGATCGCCGGCGCGACGACGGTGAGAAATGAATGTGTGTTGGCGATACCGCCGAGGAGGAAGAGGATTGCGGCGACCAGAAACGCTCCGGCGGCTATCGATTTGGTCCAGAGATAGGCGGAGACATCTCGCCCCCAGGGCCGCTCGTGGCTGACGGAATAGTCGCGCTGAACCAAACCCGAGGGGACGTATCCGAGCCCTTCGCTCGCGCGAATCGGGCGATCGGCATCCGGCTCGCCCCACATGTACATCGATTGCTCGGAGGTTGCCTCGGGATTGACCGCCGCTTCGTCAGCCCCAAGGTAGAACAGCTTCGGCTTCGTTGCCTTATCGGGGCGGCGAACCAGCGCCGGCTCGAGGCTGAGGAGCTGTGAGATACGGCTCTGCGGGTTGTCGAGATCACCGGTGATGATCGCCTCGACGGGGCAGACGTTGACACACGCGGGCTGCAGTCCAATATCGACACGGTGCGAGCAGTAGTTGCACTTGCCGATCGTGTGCGTATCGGGGTCGATGTAGATCGCGTCGTAGGGGCAAGCGGCCATGCAGGACTTGCAGCCGATGCATCGGTCGCCGCTGAAGTCGATGATCCCATCATCGCGCCGGTAGAGGGCAGTGACCGGGCAGATCGAGACGCAGGGAGCATCGTCGCAGTGATTACAGCGCTCGACAAGGAAATTGCGGCGAACGCTGGGAAATGTGCCCTTCTCGGTGTATTTCACCCAGGTTCGAAAGTCGCCGAGCGCGACACCGTTTTCCTGCTTGCAGGCGACGGTACAGGCGTGGCAGCCGATGCACTTCCGCTGGTCGATGATGAAGCCGTAGCGCATGCGGTGCCACCCCTAGCCATTAACGAGCCAGACGGCAGCGTGGGCCGGCTGGACGGTGTCGTCGACGACCCGCAGGATGTCGTGGGTCAGGCGATCGAGATCGACCTCATCGCGCAGGACGGCACTAAAAGATTGCAACGCTCGCGCGGCATCGTAGCGGTGACGGTAGAAGCGCCGGTCGATCACCTGCTGAAAACGCTTCCGGAGCGGCTGGAAGAGAACGGCGATCGATAGGGTGGAAATGGCGACTGCTAGATCGGAGTCCTGATCGCTGATCAGGCGGAAGATTGCCTGTAAGGCGATGACGCCGAGCACGTAGATACCAGCCAGGACGCCGCTCAGGGATCCGTAGACCAGTGTCCGATTGATGAGGATGTCGATGTCGTAGAGGTGATAGCGGAACACGGCAACCGCGACCGCAACCGGGAGCGCCGCCAGCGCAAGAGTTACGGCGACTCCTGATAGGCCGACGACGCCGTCAACCAACCACACGACAGGGATAATCGCGATCGCGTAAGCAAACCATTTGATCTGGACCTGTTCGGGCGGGGGCGCGCGCCGGAACCGAATGATTAGGCTGGCCGCTCCCAGAACCATCCCGGAAGCCAGGATCACCGTGCTCGAAAGAAGCCCGATCGCCGATACGTCGGCGAGGGCCGGAATACCGAGAGGGTTGGCCAGTGCCGGCCCGTGGCCGATCTCCTGAATCTTCTCGGGCCGAAGCGCTGCGAGGACCACAAGGAGTCCCGCAAAGATGGCATAGAAGCGCACTAACCGCGCCCAACCGCGCGAGACAACCGCTCCATCAGGGAAGAATTGCGGCAGGAACACGACGAGCGACATGATTCCGGGGTACGGAAGCCAGGAATCTAGCCAGACGCCCGCCCGGGGTACCGGCACCCATCCCGGGTGCATGACCAATCCGTACAGCGCATACTCACCGGCGGCTTGCATCAGTGAGAAGCTGAATCCGCAGACCAGGAAGAGCCAGCCGATCATGTTGCGCGGGCGGGAAACGTTGATCATGCTCCCGACGACGACGCAGGCAAGGACGAAGATGAGGTAGCTGAGATTGGAGGCCGATGCCCCGTCGAGTACGCCGAGAACAAGCCCTGCGACCAGAAATACGATCGAGAGGATTGAGGAAACCAGAGCTACCCAGCGCAGTACCGGCATGACCCTTCGTCCGGCGAACGTGTCGCCGCGCGTTGTTGTCAATCATTGTAGACGGGGCTCCTCGACACCCGCGACGACCTGTAAGAATTGGCCAAGTCCGCCGCGTACTCGCCTCCGGAGAAGGAAGCCATATGGCAACAGCCGAAGCCCAACCGACTGCCCCTGCCGCCAGGAAGGAGCGCGATTTCGGGAAAATCGCTCACGATCTGCTGGCACACCCGCTCGTCTTGCTTTGCGCCGGTGCGCTCGTGACCGGAATCATCGTGCCGAGTATCACGTCGAGCTGGCAGCGGCATCAAACCGCTCAGGACATGAAGACGCAGGTCATCCAGGACGTGACGAACGCAGTAAGCCCGCCGATGGCGCAGATGGCGGTCAGCGAGAATCCGGTGTTCGCGGGCAGCCGGCCTAGTGGGGCGACGATTGCAACGACGTACAACACGTTCATGACGATGAAGTCCGCGGTGCACGCGTCGCTGGCGGCGTACTTCCCCATGAACAGCATCCCCACCCAGTGGGATACGCTTTCAACCCTTGTCAACCATTTCTACCTGCTGACCTACGCGCCAAACGGTAACGTGCGCCGGAATAACATGGCGGCGATCCAACGGTACTTGCGGTCGCAGCATGTGAATCTCAAGGTCGACTGGCAGGTCCTGGCCACGGACAACGCGGCGGCGCCGGGCTATTACAACGCCTGGCTGGCAATCAAAGGTGACATCCAGTCGGTCATGGATCGGCTCAACGCCAGCATCATGGACGCGCCGGCACCGTCGTTCTGAGAGCCGGGATATCGGGCCTGTGTACGTTTCCCACGACGATGTCTGAAGGCGCAGTGGCGGTTTAGAATCGCCAGCCCGGCCCTCAGGAGAGGAACCGAATCCCGCAAGCGCACCGCAATCTCCCGCAAGGACGGCTGGTGAAGCGACGAGAAGAGTCATTCGACTACGTAATCGGCGATCGGACGCTCACCTTCGTGACGCAGCCAGGGGTGTTCTCGTACGGCGAGCTCGACGAGGGCACGCAGTGCCTCCTCGAGGCGGTTGTACCGCACGTCAGGCCGCATCAGCGCATCCTTGATTTGGGTACCGGCGTCGGTCTGATCGGAGCGGCGCTTGCCGGCCTCGTGTCGCGAGGGGAGGTGTGGATGGTCGACGTCGACGTCCGCGCCGTACGGCTGGCGGAGCGCAATCTTGCTTTGAATGGCGTCGAAAACGCCCACGTCCAGCTCGGCGACATAACGCTGGATCTTCCACCGAAGTTGCGGTTCGATCTTGTGGTGTCTAATCCGCCGACGCATAGCGGCAAGGAAGTGCTGCGCGACTTCGTCGTGGAAGCCGAGCACGTCCTCAAGCCGGGTGGTGCGGCGTTTATGGTTGCGAACCGCCTGCTGTCCCTGCGGGCAATGATGCAAGAGGCCTTCGGGAACGTGAGCGAGGTTAGCCGCTGCGGTGGGTTCCTCGTCTTTCGCTCGGAGAAGACGCGGCGCGATCGGCGGTAGATGGTTTTATGCCCGCAACTGGTTGATAAGATTCGCGGCGAAAGCGTTATCGCCGAGCGTATTCTCGAGCTCAGCTTCCGCCAGCGAGGTGCTGTCCACGCCGGCGTTGGCGAGATCGGCGGCGTGGGTACCGCCGACTGTGCAGGAGATCGTCCCGGAGTAGGTATCGAAAGTCGGAGAACTACCAGTCGTATCGACATGAAGCAACGTTCCCCGGAGCGTCACGGTAAGCGTTCCGCTGTTAAGCGTGTCGGAATTGTTGTCGGTGTTCTGCGTCCCGGCAACGCTCCCGATTACACCCGTGAAGTGATCGTAGCCCGAGGCATTGATCGAGCTGGCTTGAGACGGATTGTCCTCCGCGCCACCACCTCCGAGTAGCGTACCCTTGCCGCTGATTGTGCCGACATCCGCGTTCCCGTAGATGCCGCCGGAGTAGTCAGTGTTGCCCTGCGAGGAGATAACATCGAGGAAGCCGGCGTCGTAGCCGGTTGCGGTGCCGTGCGCGCAGAAGAGGACCAGCTCATCGGGGAGGCCGTTCGACGTGTTGTTGGGGCGGCCGAAGGCCTCGGCATCACCGTAGGACAGGCCCGGGCAGGCAATCGTCATCAGGCAGTCCGACGCGTAGGATCCGGTGGGGACGCACGCCGAGCCGCCACCCGGGCAGGCGAAGTTGGAGGATTCGATGTCGTAGGCGGTCGAGCTGCCCGGCAACACGTAGCCATCCTGATACTCGTAGGCGCCGATGTCACAGAACACCTCATTGCTGTCCGGACGGGGGTAATCACGTTGGTCAGTTGCCCCGGTTGCCGGGCAGAGATTGTTGGGGACGCCAGTCGGGATGTAGTCGATCGCCGGGCTGCCGGGTAGGAGCGCTTCGGTTTCCGTCGGGCCACTTGGGACGCCGTTGTACCGCAGGCTGCTGAGCATGGGGTCCTGCCCGATGATGTCGAAATACGGCAGGCCGGAGCTCAGGCCGCACGTGGTTGGCCCCGGATATTCGAGATTGTATCCCTGGTCGGTTAACGTCGAGGCCGAGTTATAACAGTTCCCGCCGGAGATGCTATTAGCGATGATGTCAGCGCCAAGGTTGACCGTGCCACCGCTGACATTGGCAATCTCGCCTCCGCTCGTCGTCGCGCGATCGCCGGCCAGAGTGCTGTTGTGAATCGTCACAGTTCCGCCGCTGTTGTACAGTGCACCGCCGTCGGCTTGAGCGTAGTTACCGGAGAACGTACTGTCGTTGATCGTCGCGGTGCCGTAGTTGAGGATGCCCCCGCCGTTTCCGAGGGCTCCGGTACCGTTGGTATCGAAGGTGGTCTGGCTGATATTCAGGGTGCCGGAATGGTTTTCGATGCCGGCTCCGTTCTTTGCCGAGTTCGAGAGGAACGTGGTGTGGTCAACGTTGACCGTCCCGCCATCGTTGTAGATGGCTCCTCCCTCGCCGTTGGTCCCGCCGTTCTGGAAGTAACTCAGGGTGGCGTTCACTGTTCCGGTGTTGAAGATCGCCCCGCCGCGGCCCGACGCCTCATTGACCGCAAGAACGACGTGGCTCAGGTTCAGCGTGCCGGAGTTGGAGATTGCCGCACCGTCGACCGCCTTGCCGTTCTCGAGGGTCATGATTTCCAGGGTCAAGGTAACGCCCGAAGCGACGGTAAACAACTGCGTTGAGTTTTGCCCGTTTATCCGAACGGTGGTCCCGTTGCCCGGATTGATCGTCATGGTGCCGGTGATATTGAGAGGACTGGTCAGGTCGTAATCACCGCCGCAGGTAAACGCGATCGTGTCGTTGTCGTTATCCGTGTTGGCCTGATTGACGGCGGAACGGAGCGCGCCGTCGGTGCAGGACGTTACATAAAGGGTCGTCTGGGCATGCGCCGGGATTACTCCCAGTCCTGCCATCCCCAGTGCCAAGCACGCGATCGCCGAGATACGTCTTGCTCGCATTACTACCCATCCTCACTGAGAAAGTCGCTCACATCCTCGGCGCCGGCATTGGATGAAGCGGTTGGGTCAGGAAGCCGGTCGGCACCGGCCGGGTCGCCTCCACACTAGGATTACTCTAGCCAACCGTGCGTGGCGCGTCAATGTCCGTCTGTTCGGCTCGATTGACTTTTCGCTTGTAATGCATTACGTTCAGGGTCGAGTCATCCATATTTATCTTTGAGGAGGGATAAGGTATGCGACTGCTGCGGATTGTGGTGACGGTTGCGCTGGCGGGTACGTTGGCGCTGGTGGTCGGAGTGCGGACCGGACCGGCCGCGGCGGCGGGATTGCAGGGATCATTCGTGCATCCGTCGCAGGTGACGGCGACTGATGACGCCTACGATATCGAAGGGTTTAACTTCTATTGCAACGGTGGTGGGTCGCAATGCGCCGCCGGAAACGGAAACTACGTGTACAACTGCACGACGGCCTGCCCGGGGATGAATTACGGCGATGCCGAGGCGTACGGCCTACCGAACGGGAGTCCCTCCGGCACACCGGCCGCCTTATATCTTGAGTGCGACCACTACACCTCGGCCGGCGACCAGCAGGCCGTCGTATCCGTGTACTCGGCGGCCGGTCAGAGCGACTATCAGAACCTGTACTCCAAGATCGATCTAGGCACGATTGCGGGGAACGCGACGTTGTTGAGCTGGTTCCAGGAAAATCCCAACTTCCCGTACGACGACGGTGAGGGCAATCCGGCCCAAACCAGCTCCATCAACGCCTCGGCAATTGATCCCAACGGCGGTTACTTCGGCTATGGAACCCATGGCACCGTAACCGGGATCCAGAACACCAACAACACCGACGAGGCCGGCGATACGCTCAATAGCGGCAGCTTCCGGATCACGATCACCGGTGAGATCGATATTTTTACGGATTCACCCTATGTTCCTACCAGCTACTACATGGGCACGATCTCGTGCATGGCCGGCGGGCCGCATGCCATGGATCTCGTCAACTCCGGGGACAGCCCCTACTTCGAGGGCGAGCTCGAGTCACTGTGAGGGCTCTTTCGAGTGGGACTACCGCGGGAGAATAACTAAGCGGGGGAAAGGGAAGCGCCTCTATCCAACGCGGCCCTACCCGGGAGGTTGACCTCGGAGAAATCACGCGCCGAATGAAGCGGGAGGAGCCTCGCTGCGGGGTGCGGCTTGGTCCGCGTCCCGGGCGTGGGCCTCCCCCTTCACGCGTTGCCGGATCTTCCTGATCCGCCCGTTCCTGTCGACCGAGATCGAACTCAGCTAGATTGGTGAGGAAACTGTGACCAACCCCTACCATGTCGATTCGGAAGTTGGGCGGCTGCGGCAGGTGATCGTGCACCGGCCGGGACTCGCGCTGCGCCGGCTAACTCCCTCCAATGTCCACGGCTTTCTTTTCGACGACATCATGTGGGTCGATCGAGCCCAGGCGGAACATGACCGCTTCACCGGCGTTATGCGCGAGCGCGGTATCGAGGTTTTCGAGCTGACCGACCTTCTCACCGACGTTTTGGAGGATGATCGGGGGCGCGACTGGGTGATGGAGCGGGTGGCGACGGCTGATTACCTCGGGCCGTATCTTGTTGAGCCGGTGCGGCGGTTCCTATGCGCGCTCGACGCCGGTGATCTCGCCACGCATCTGATGGGTGGGCTGACGCGCGGCGAGCTTACCGAAAGCGGTGGTGGGTTGCGACTACAGATGCTGGGGCCGTGGGATTTCATCCTGCCGCCGTTGCCGAATCAATTATTCACCCGTGACACATCGTGCTGGATCTACAACGGCGTGACGGTCAACGAGATGGCGATGCCGGCGCGGCGTCGTGAGGCGATCCATATGGAGGCGATCTACCGGTTCCACCCGCGCTTCGCGGATGCCGGCTTTCCGTATTGGTTCGGCGCCGACGGCGTCGATCACCTGCCGGCGAGCCTGGAAGGGGGCGATGTCGTCGTGATCGGCAACGGGGCAGTCGCGGTCGGGATGGGCGAGCGGACTAGCCCGCAGGGGGTAGAGATCCTGGCCCGCCGGCTGTTTTCGCGGGGAGCGGCGCGAACGGTCGTGGCGGTCGAGCTGCCGATGCGCCGCGCGTTCATGCACCTGGATACGATTATGACCATGGTCGAGCGTGATGCGTTTCTCGTGTACCCGGAGGTGGCGGATTCGGTGCGTAGCTGGATCCTCCGGCCGGATGGGGACGGAGAGGTCGAAGTCACTGCAGCGTCGACACTCTTCACCGCCCTGGCCGACGCGCTCGATCTGAATGAGGTTCGGGTCCTGACCACCGGTGGGGATCACCTGGAGCAGGTTCGGGAGCAGTGGGATGATGGGAATAACGTGTTGTCACTCGAGCCGGGTGTCGTCGTTGCTTACGACCGGAATGTCGACACCAACGCGAAATTACGGAAGGCGGGCATCGAGGTGATCGAGATTTCAGGCAGCGAGCTGGGGCGCGGTCGCGGGGGGCCGCGCTGCATGAGCTGCCCGATTCTTCGAGAGGCGGCATGACGATGTTGAAAGACTTCTTGCGGACGGCCGATCTCATCCCGGAAGATCTCGAGACGCTGCTCGATCTTTCCGAGACCTACAAGACCGAGCCGTTTCATGACGAGTCCGATTTGCGCGGCCGGATGGTGGTCCTCTACTTCGGCAAACCGTCGACACGCACCCGCCTCTCTTTTGAGAGCGCGGTGCTGCAGTTGGGAGGGTTGCCGGCGACGGTGGGGCCGAACGAGCTGCAATTGGGCCGCGGAGAAACGATCGAGGACACGGCGCGAATCATCAGCGCCTATGCGGCGGCGTTTGTGATCCGGACCTTTTCTGATGAGGATGTCGAACGCTTCGCCGCCGCGGCCACAATCCCGGTCATCAACGCGCTGACTGACGGTCACCATCCGTGCCAGAGCATTGCCGATGTGTTCACGATTCGCCGCCACTTCGGCCGGCTGAAGGGAATCCGGATCGTCTATGTCGGCGATGGGAATAATGTCGCGCACAGTCTGATGGAGGCGGCCGCACTGGCGGGAATGAGAATCGTCGTTGCAACCCCGCCCGGATTCGAGCCGGATCCGGTGGTCACGAGCGATGCGACGGCGATCGCGGAGACGACCGGCGGTTCGGTGGAGGTGACGAACGATCCGCTGCAAGCGGCCGAGGGGGCGGACGTGATCTATACCGATGTCTGGGTCTCGATGGGAACGCCGGAGAGCGAGCGCGGCGAGCGGCTACAACGGCTGGCTCCGTTCCAGGTCAACGAGGAGCTGATGGGCCGGGCCGCGCCGGACGCGATTTTCATGCACTGTTTGCCGGCGCATCGCGGCGAGGAGGTGGCCGGACCGGTAATCGACGGGCCGCGATCGGTCGTCTTCGAGCAGGCCGCGAACCGCGGGCCGACCGAGCAGGCGGTTCTGTACGCGCTGCGCCATGGATTGCTAAGGGGGCGGGAAACCGATGGAATGGCCTGAGCTTCGCTACGAAGAGTGGAAGGAGACCTGCGACACGCTCCATATGTGGACGCAGGTGGTGGGGAAGGTCAAGCTTGCCCTGGTGCCGTATCTGAATGAATGGTGGGAGGTCGCGTTCCACTTCACCCCGCGCGGGTTGACGACGGGTCCGATACCGTTTGACGAACGGACATTTGACGTCCGATTCGACTTCGTCGGCGATGAGCTGCGCATCGATACCGACGACGGTAGGTCGGCAACCCTGGCCTTGCAGCCGCGTTCGGTCGCCGACTTCTATCGTGAGTTCAGCCGCTCCCTTGCCGACCTCGGGTTCGAGATCCGGATTGATACGATGCCGGTTGAAACGACGAACCACATCCCCTTTGACACCGATGAGACCCACCGCTCGTATGATGCCGGCGCCGTGCACCGCTGGTGGCGGATCATGCTGAGTACATATCACGTGTTCGAACGCTGGCGGTCGCCGTTCGTGGGAAAGAGCAGCCCGGTGCAGTTCTTCTGGGGGTCGTTCGATCTCAGTGAGGTGCGATTCTCCGGGCGTCCAGCGACGCCACCGGCAGGAACGATCATGCGGTACGCGGAGGATCAGCAGAACTTTGCGGCCGGTTTCTGGCCGGGGGATGAGAAGTACCCGCATGCTGCTTTCTACACGTACACCTATCCCGAGCCGGACGGCTTCCGTCAGGCGCATATTCAGCCCTCTGAGGCGAGCTATGACGAGACGTTGGGCGAGTTCCTGCTGCCTTACGACGACCTGCGACGGTCGGCCTCGCCGGAAGAAGCCATAACTCAGTTCCTGCAGACCACGTACGTCGCGGCGGCTAACCTCGGGAAGTGGGACCGCGATCGTCTGGAGCGGACACCCCCGCCGGGTGTTCCGTGAATCGAGGGCCGGACGAGATGTTTGCGAGCGTTGGGCTGGGAGCGTTCCTCATCGTTATCTTGTTGGTTCGAATAGGTATGTGGGCGTTTCGACGCCGAGAACGACACGAGGTCGCGGTCGCCGAGCCGATCGGAGAGGAAGACGCGGATGATCTGCAGACGGCCATCGATCGTTGGGACCGGATCCAGTCCCGTCATAGTCACAGCATGTACTGGGACGAGTGAGCGCGGCGTAGGAAATAGCGCCGGCCCGCGGGCGCCGTAGTCCCTACCGTCGACTGCGTAGCCACAGAGGGTTCCGCTACGTCTGGTCAGGCCGGCTCCGCTCCGTCGTATCCCCCTCGGGCGGAACGGGAGAGGGAGCCAATGTCTGAAGGGACTCGCCGGAAATCCTGATTGCCGCGTCTTTGATTATGGCGACCACGCCGTCGAGTGGAAGCCAGCCGGTGTTGATCACCAGGTGATAGTTCTCCGGATCTCCCCACACCGCGTGATAGTAACGTCGAATGTACGCCGCGCGGTCATGGTCGGCCTGGCGAACGAGTTGCTCGGCTGCCTGCTGGCCGATATTATCCTTGCGGGCGACGCGTCGGACGCGTATCGGTAAGGGCGCCACCAGGTGTACGTGGAGAGCATCATCACGATCGCCTACGACCCAGCGCGCGCCGCGGCCGGTTACGACCAGCGATTCGTGAGCCGCCATTTCGGTGATGACGGCCTGCGTGACCCGCGCGACGTCGTCGGCGGTCACCTCCGGTTCGGCGTCGACAATCATGCTGGTTTCGGGCGCCGAGGCGTAGAACGTGCGCAGGACGCGGGTGAGGAGGGGATCCGGATGCTCGTCGAGCCTGGCCACCGAATGCTCGTCCGTCCGCAACTGACGGGCGACCATCGGGATCAACGTGTTGTCGAGAAACTGGCAATTAAATTCCTGGCAGAGGCGTTCCCCCGTCGATCGAGCGCCCGCGCCGAGCTGCCTGGATAAGGTGATAATCATGAGGCTTTATCCTCGACCGATTTTCTAGACACCTGATCTCACTGTCCGTAGTGTAGCGCTTCAGGACGTTCGTATTTCGTGATCACCCGCCAATCGTGGCAGGATCTTTGTGACTACGAGCGGTTATGCGACTGCCCTGCGGCCTCGACTTCCCGCGTGGTGCGAGCCACTGCCGAGATTGCGGGCAACGATAAGGTTGCTGCTGTGCCGACGCCGGGCTCGCTCTCGAGGTGGAGCGAGCCGCCAAACTGCTGGGCTATACGGCGCGCAATGGAGAGCCCGAGCCCGGCGCCGCCCATCGATCGCGACCGAGCTTTGTCGACGCGGAAGAAGCGCTCGCCCAACCGGGCAACGTCTGCCGCCTCGATTCCCACCCCCGTGTCCTGAACTTTCACTACTGCCTGATCCCCATCCGCGGCCACCGACACGTCCACCGTTCCGCCCGGCCGGTTGTACTTGATTGCGTTGTCGATAAGGATGAGGATCGCCTCTTCGAGCAAAACAGCGTCGCCGAGGACGAGGACCGGCGCGGCGGTATCTGAGTGGACCGTGACGCCGCGATCGGTCGCCAGCGAGACGGCTCGAACTGCCAGGCTGCCTGCAAGCTCGGCAACATCGACGACGTCGGTCTCCGCCGATCCCAGACCGGCATCGAGCCGGGCGAGATCGAGCAGCCGGTTGGACAGCGCGCCCATATGTGTCGTTTCGGCAACCATATCTTCGACGAGCGAGGCATCGTCGGGTAGGAGCCGGCCACGACTCCGAAGGAGGGTCTCGGCATCGGCGCGTAGCAGCGTAAGCGGCGTGCGAAATTCGTGCGCGGCATCGGCGACGAATTCACGCTGACGGCGGTAGGCCAGGCGGAGCGGCAAGAGGGCGCGATTGCCGAGAACGAGACCGCCAATCACCGCAACGGCGAGAACGAGAACCGCGACCACGACGAGTAAGGTAAGCAGCCCGTTGAGAGCGCTTAGCTCGGCCTGTACCGGAGCATCGATCTCGACGACGCCGAGAGCCGACCCATCCGGGGCAAGAACTGTTTGAGCATAGCGCTGTACCGCTCCAACTCCACGAATCGAGACCGTCGTTGTGGCGTTCCCGGAGGGCGACGACAGCGCCTGACGGGCAAGCGCGGAGTTTGTCAGCGCCGGGTAAGCGCTTGAAATGCGACTGATTGGCTGGATGACGTGGCCGTCGGTGTCGTAACAGGACCACGGGGTCGTCGCCGGGATGAGGTGAAAGTCGTCGGCGCACGGGCTTATCAGCACGCCGGGCGTCCAGTTCTGCGCCATCGCCGTTGCGTTCGCCTGCAGATTCTGCTGGGTCGGGTTAATCAGCGCCTGACGCACACCGAAATAAAGAACGATGCAGAACAGGAGAAGCGCGGCGGCGACCAGGCTGCCATACCAGAGCGTCATGCGGAGCCGTGTCCGCGCGAAGAGATCGGCAGCAGCCCGGCTTTCGCCAGTAACGCGCGCCAGAAAGATCCGTTGCGCCATTGCGGCGACCAGGTCGCGCACGTGCGTCCACACTGTCACGCCTCGATCTTGTAACCGACGCCCCGGACGGTCTTGATCAGCCGCTTGCCGAAGCCTCGATCGATCTTGTCCCGCAGGTAGTGGATGTAGGCGTCGACGACGTTGGAGAGCGCGTCCAGATCGTAGCGCCAGACATGATCGATGATCTGAGTCCGGGTGAGCACCTGGCCGGCGTGTCGCATCAGGTACTCGAGGAGGGCGAACTCCTTGGCGGTGAGCTCGATGACATCGCTCCCGCGGCGTACTTCGTGACGGATGAGGTCGAGTGAGAGATCGCCGACATGCAATTCAGTTCCGGTATCCAGTTCGCGGTCGCGCCGTCGCAGTAGCGCGTTGACGCGAGCCAGCAGCTCTTCCATGGCAAACGGCTTGGTCAGGTAATCGTCCGCGCCGGCATTCAGGCCCGCAACGCGATCCTCGACCGCTCCGCGAGCGGTCAGCATCAAGACGGGCGTGTGCACGCCGTCGGCTCGCATCTGGCGGCAGATCTCGATGCCGTCCATTCCCGGCAGCATGACGTCCAGAATCACCAGGTCGTACGTATCGCTATCAGCCAGCTCGAGCCCCCGTCCACCTTCATGAGCCAGGTCGACAGTATGATGCTCTTCGGTGAGGACCCGACGCAGCACCGACGCCAGACGGTGTTCATCTTCAACTACCAGGATATGCAGGGCTCAATTCCTCCATTACAAGGATAGGCAAGCAACATGAGATTCAAATGAAGACACACTTGCTCAATCGTGAGAAAAGTCTCATTCGACTCTGAAGATCCTCTCACGCGGCGATCGCATAGTGGAGTCAAGAGGCTTACTTAAGGAGAACTTCAGATGAAGAGAGTCCTAATGCTGCTTGGCGCGATTGCGCTGGTGGCGGCCGGATATGTCGGCGATCGGGTCATCGGTAATGTGACCGATCCCGGTGTAGCTGTCGCCGGTAGTGGGAACTCGCCGGTCGCCGTCGTCAGTAACCCGTCGGCAACCTCGGTCGCCGGCGCGATTCGCCGGGCGTTCACGATAGCCAGTCCGTCGGTTGTGTTTGTCAGCAATGTAGGCAACGGAACCGGATCCGGCATCATTGTTACGACCAACGGCGATATCGTCACCAATTACCACGTCGTGGACGGTGAGACGTCGCTTCGTGTGACGCTTGCCGACGGGAAGAAGTATTCGGCGAAGCTGGTTGCGACTGATGTGGCCGACGATCTGGCGGTGATCCATATCGACGCCGGGGGGCTGACGGCCGCGCACTTCGCGACCGGTTCAGCGATCCAGCCGGCGGAGCCGGTCCTCGCCATCGGCAGTCCGCTCGGTTTGAAGGACACCGTTACGTTTGGACTGATCAGCGGTGTGAATCGCACGGAGCAAGAGCCGAACGGCGCCTATATCCCGGATGCGGTGCAAACATCGGCGCCGATCAATCCCGGCAATTCGGGTGGCGCGCTGGTGAATCTCGATGGAGATGTCGTCGGGATCCCGACGATGATGCAGACGTCGACCGGCAATGGGACCACCGCGCAGGACGTCGGCTTCGCGATTCCCAGCACACGCGTTGCCTACATCGTGAACCAGATCATCGCCAACGGCAAGGTCATCCATACCGATCGCCCGTTCCTCGGCGTACGCCTCGGGAGCGACGCGTCGAGCCTTGGATCCGGATTCGGCTTCTACGGTCAGGCCCCGAGCGTATCGGGAGCCGCGATTGGCAGCGTCCAGCAAGGTGGCCCGGCGGCGAAGGCCGGCCTGCGATCCGGAGATGTCATCACCGGCATCGACGGTACCGCGGTTTCGAGCGACGATGCACTACTTGCAGCGCTTGCCGGCGATAAGCCGGGGCAGACAGTGCGCGTCCAGGTGAACCGGAACGGTGCCACGAAGACGTTCAACGTCAAGCTCGGAGAGCTACCGGCGACGGCGTCGTAAGTCAAGCGCCCCCGGCCGCGCGGCCGGGGGCGTGCCCTTCCCCGGGTGGGGCTATGTTGCCCCCGATTTGTACGTATCCGCCTTCAGTAGGCCGGTGGGCGTAGCGGCGATTTAGAATCGCCAGCCCTGCGCTCCCCATTGGCAGACCGATCCACCCGAGACGAACTGCGCATTAGGCGTTAAGAATCGAAATCGTAAGGGCTCTCAAGTGAAAGTCAAAGTAGGCGCGGACGTACTCGCCGATTGCGAGGTCGGCGTACGAACCGAGAATCTGTTTCGTGATGCGGACGTCGGGCGCCAGCTGCAGCGTGAGAGGTTTACCGGCAGGCGATGTGATAGCAATCGTCGTGGCGGTGATGGACTGGATAGCGCCGCCGAGCGGGCCATTCCCATTCTTGGGGGTCTTTGAGGTGCCCGTGGTCGATGGGCGGTTCGGCGGTGGAGGGAGCTCGATCGTTATCGCGTAGACGATGCCGTTGGCCTCGTGGACATCGACAGTCTCTCCGGGTCGCAGATCGGTCAGGCTTCCGTCGACATACCGCACGACTCGCGTAGAGGTAACAATCTTGAGCCGAATGCTCGAATACTCCTCCTGGACGCGAATGAACTTCGCGCCGAGGTTCGTAATAATGCCCCGGGCGACCGGCCACCGATGCGAATCGTGAGTGTGTGTGTTTAGACTACAGAAACCGGTAAGCGAGAATGTCAAAGTGACAAACACCAGTCCGAGGAGGGACGCACGCAGTGGCATTGGAGTGGGGAGGATCCCTTCGGCGACGAATCTAGCTTGGCCGATAAGAGACTACTACGGGTCGCTGAGAAATGCCTGAATTGGTAGCGTCTCAATCCTTCTTCAGGTTGGAAACGTACCCTAGACGCGAAATGCCTGAGAGATCACCCGCGGTCAAGAGCGTGAGGGACGGGGAAGACTTTCGCGTCCTGGTCGTCGACGACGAGCGGCACATCGTCGATTTCCTCAAGGTTGGGTTGACTCACGAGGGATTTTCCGTCGCCGAGGCGACGAGCGGCCTGCAGGCGTTGAACCTCGTCGCTACCTTCAAGCCCCACGTCGTAATTCTCGATCTGATGCTGCCCGGGATCGACGGCATCGAGGTTGCCCAGCGGCTGCGAGCGAATCCGGATCTCCTGATTATCATGCTGACGGCGCGGGATCGAGTTGAGGATCGCATCGTGGGTCTCGAAGCCGGAGCTGATGATTACCTCGTCAAGCCGTTCGCATTCGAGGAACTGTTGGCTCGGATCAAAGCGGTGGCCCGCCGGCAGATCGACGAGCCGGGCGCGGTTCTGCGAGCCGGACAGGTCGTCCTGGACGACGCGCGGCGTGTCGTGACGATGAACGGCGAGGAGATCGAGCTGACCGTCAAGGAGTTCGACCTGCTCAAGCTGTTCATGCTCAATATCGGTCGTGTTCTCCCGCGCAGCCTCATCCTCGATCGTGTGTGGGGCTACGACTTCTACGGGACCGACAATAATGTTGAGGTCTACGTCGGCTATCTGCGGCGCAAGCTGGGGGATGCCGAGCACTCCCTGATCGAGACGGTGCGCGGGGTCGGTTACAGGATGAACGTGTAGGGAACGCCATGAGGGTGCTCCGCATTGCCAGCATCCGGGGACGCCTGGTCGTCTGGTATCTGGCGGTGCTCGCCATTCTTCTGGTGGCCCTCGGCGTCGCGCAGTCGATCCTGCTGTCCAGCTACCTTATTTCGCAACAGGGGCGGGGCATGCGGCAGGCAGCCGCATCCGAGCTGGCGGTCCTCGGGCCGTGTTTCGTCTCTTCAGCGGCCAAGCTTGATCTGCACGCGCAGACTCTTGCTCGCTTGCTTGGCGCACGCGATACGGCGGTCAAGATCGTGAGCCCCATCGGCGAGACGCTGGCCGATCACGGGTTTGGTCCTCCCGGCCACACGCGTCCGCTGACTCTGAGCGCCGCTACGATAGCGAGTCTGATCCTGCAGGCTGAACCGCCGGCCAGTCCCAGCGCGAGCGGGTTGAAGGTACCCAGCTGTAAGGAACTGGCGGAGCAACCGCAGCCGCAGGATTCGTCGCATGATACGTCGCACCTGTCGATGCGGAGCGGGGACCTGTTACTGATGGCGCTGCCGTTGGGACCGCCGCAAACCCCGGTGGGCTATGCGATCCTCGGGCACTCCCTGTACGCCGCGAACGCGACGTTGAATCGGGTTCGTATTGTTTTCGGGCTTGGAGCGCTAATCGCCCTTGTTCTCGCCGCCGTCGTCGCGCTGCCGATCATCAATCGGGCGCTACGTCCGCTCCGGCGAGTGGCGGAGACCGCCGAGGCGATCGCAGGCGGGGATCTTCAGCAGCGAGCCGACCTCGCCGTCTCGTCGGACGAGGTCGGGCGGTTGGGCCGAGCGTTCGACGTCATGGTCGATCACCTCATGCAGGCGCTCACCTCGGCGACGGAATCGGAGGAGCGGATGCGACAGTTCCTGGCCGATGCGTCGCACGAGCTTCGGACGCCGCTGACCGCGCTCCGTGGGACCGCCGATGTTCTGTTGCGGCAGGGACCGAGCGATGATCCGGAGGTGGACGCGGGGTTGGTGGCGATCCACGAGGAGACGGTGCGCCTCTCCAGGCTGGTCAACGATCTGTTGACGCTCTCTCGCATTGACACCGGACAGGAATCCCAGCCGCTGAGCGTCGCCCTCCGACCGTTCCTCGAGGATTTCGTGGCCCGCTATGGCATGGCGTGGCCCGATCGGACGATTGACGTTGATCTCGACGCGGTTGACGGGGCCACCGCTCTGGTCGATCGCGATGCCCTGGTTCGCATCCTTACTAATTTGGTCGACAACGCTACCCGCTATTCCCGAGCGGAGGCGCCGGTGACTCTGAGCGTCGCCGAGCGCGACGGAATGGTCGACGTCGCGGTGCAGGACGAGGGACCGGGGTTGAGCGCCGAAGACGCCGGGCATATGTTCGACCGCTTCTATCGCGGCAGCCGCAGCCGCTCGCGGCGAAGCGGTGGTAGCGGGCTTGGACTGGCGATTGTGCAGGCTCTGGTCCAGCAGAGTCGTGGAAAGATTTCAGTCGAAACCGCGCCGGATACAGGGACGCGGGTGACGGTGACATTGCCCCAAGGACGAGATACCGACCAGTAACGGGGTAGAACGTACTACCAGTGGATGAAGGTAGTGCGTCGGTGAAAGAACAGTATACGGTCGTGACGCGAAAGGGACAGATCACGGTTCCCGCTCCGATCCGTAAAGCGCTCGGGCTTAAGGTTGGCGACCGGGTCGTCGTGTCGCTCGACGAAGATGGAGAGCCGCGCGCCAATGTGCGTCCGCTCCACTCGGTGGCTGATCGGACTTTTGGCGCTGTTCCGCCGCGTAAGCGGCCGGAAGACTTCGACGAACTTCGACGAATGTTCGTGGACGATGCCGACGAGAGGGATACCCGCACCAAGCGTTCAATGTAGCGCATGGAGGGGATATTCCTCGATACAAACGTCTTTCTCCGCCACTTTCTGAACGACGACCCTGACAAGTCGCGCGCCGCGCGGGAACTGTTTCGTTCAATCGAGCGCGGATCCGTGACCGCTTGGACGACGTCGCTCGTCATTGCGGAGATCGTCCTCGTCCTGTCGAATGCGAAGATCTACGGGGTGGATCGCGCGACAATCCGTGACCTTCTGCTTCCAATCCTCTCCCTACCGCATCTAAAGCTCGATCACAAGCGCGTTTATCCCCGTGTATTCGAGCACTATGTCACGTACTCCGTTGACTACGTTGATGCCTATCACGCTGCGCTGGTCGAACACCACGGTCAAGACGAGGTGATGAGCTTTGACCGGGATTTTGATTTGATCGCCGGCATTCACCGGCGCGAGCCGATATAAGCAGATCCATCGGAGCGGACCCTACCGCAAATCAATCAATTACAGTGGGCTTCGGGGCGTCGTGCTGGTATTGCTCCCGCGCAGCTGAATAAATCGGGCGTCAGA
>Ga0070739_10003492_pt1 | contig 19563 bp, 12 predicted proteins | sample Coa_R1_7_FD_66445 | JGI IMG/M metagenome (GOLD analysis project Ga0070739, IMG submission 66445) | Surface soil microbial communities from Centralia Pennsylvania, which are recovering from an underground coalmine fire - Coalmine... | ecosystem: Environmental > Terrestrial > Soil > Unclassified ... | reverse complement strand
GCGCTCGGCGCCATCCTCTACCTGCTGCTGACCGGACACGCGCCGGTCTCGGCCTCGCGGCGCCTGCTCTACGCGCGCAGGCATAGCGATGGACTGGAACTGGTCTCGCCGCGCTTTTTTTGCCCCGCGCTTCCTCCTGCATTAGAGGAAATCGTTTTGCGCGCTCTTGCCCTGGAGCCGCGCGAACGCTATCCCTCGGTTTTTGCCCTGACTGAGACACTGGAAGCGGTAGAGAAAGACCTTGACAGCTCGCTTGCTAGATTGTATACTTAGAGCAAGCTACCGGTAATACGATAGCTTGCTTCTCTGATTGTCCCGCTGAATCTGGCCGCTCGAACCTCCCTCGTCTGGCTGCTACAGGAGTTGCAGACTATGCCCTTCCCGTTTGCCGCATTTTTGCGCCGACTCTTTCCTGGCCCCTCGCTCTCGTCTTCTGCCCCGTCTGGACGCATTCAGGAGCAGATTAATCCAACAGCCATTGCCTCTTCTCCCACGCAAGAGGACTGGTACTGGGGAAGATTGGCAACTGGAGGAGAGGAAGACTATTACTGGCGTAGGATCAGCGATAACTGGTACATCAAAGATGTAATTCCATCAACTTATCTGGAGTTACATAACACCTGCTATGAGGCGTATAACGCGAATCCGCTGGCGTTTGCCATTATTGAGATTACGACGAGCTTTGTGATGGGGAAGGGGGTGACGGTGGCGGCGACGGAGCCGGAGGTGCAGCGCGTGCTGATGGATTTCTGGCATGATCCCGATAATCATATGGAGACGCGGGTGTATGCGTTGTGTACGGAGTTGTCGCTGTATGGCGAGCAGTTTATCCGTTTCTTCGTCAATCGCTTCGATGGGCGCGTGAAGATCCGGCAGATTGACCCGTCGTTGATCGACCAGATTGAGACTGATCCCGATGATATCGAGACGCCGCTGCGTTTCCACCGTCGTCCGATCGGGCCGAGCGCGACGCTGCCGGGCAGCCCGCCGCTCATCTCGCGCACGGATGAGCAGCACCCGGATGGCGAGTGGTTCAAGGCCGGTGAGGAGGTGGTGCAGTTCACCATCAACAAGGTGAGCAATGCCAAACGCGGCAAGAGCGACTTGGCGACGCTGCTGCCCTGGCTGCGCCGCTACAAGGACTGGCTGACGGATCGCGTGCGCATCAACAAGTACAAGGGCGCGTTTCTGTGGGATGTCGTGCTGACGGGCGCGGACAGGAAGGCGGTGGAGCGCAAGAAGATGGAGTATTCGTACCCGCCGGAGCCGGGCAGCGTCATCATCCACAACGAGGCGGAGCAGTGGTCGGCGGTCAAGCCGGAGATCAATGCAAGCGAGGCGGCGGAGGATGGCAGGGCAATTAAGCTCATGGTGGCAGTGGGCGCTCAACTGCCGGAACACTTCCTATCAGATGGCGATAACAGCAATCTGGCGACGGCGAAGGAGATGGGCCTGCCAACATTCCTGAAATTCCAGCGCCGCCAGTACGTCATGCGGGCCATGTTGCGCGCCATTCTGGATCGTGTGCTGCTCGAAGCGCGCAGGGCCGGGCGGCTGCGCGACGATATCGATACGCATTATGACATTCTCTTCCCTGAAATCGACGTGGCCGACCACCAGACGCTGGCCAGCGCCACACAGATGCTCGTCTCCGCGCTCATCGCCGCCAAAGGGCAGGGCTGGGTGAGCGATGAGACGGCCATGCGCCTGATCTTCCAGTTTGCCGGAGAGGAACTCGATATCCACGAGGAACAGGCGCGCATTGGAAAGGAGCCTTCAGTATGTCCATCACCGTCAACCCCCGGTCCACAGCCGCCAGAGGAGCAGGCTCCGCGTCGCTGATGTACGCGCCGCCGCCCTCGACGCTGGTGGCCTCGCCCTACACTACCTCGCTTTTCGCCCCCGCCGCGCAGGCGCGCCATCAGGGGCATACAAAGGCGCGCAGCCACGTCGCCCATCCACATATTCCCCATTTCTCTCACCACCGTGCGCAGTTGCCGCCCGGCGTCGAAGAGCAACCATTCTAGCCCTGTATCCTGGAAAAGGAGGTACTTATGCCGCTTGATGCGCGCAAAGAGCAGCATATGCTGCAAGTTATCCCACTCACCTTTGCCGGGCGGCAGCGCACGGTGGTGATTGTCTACCTGGCGGGCGGCAGCTATAGCTACAGCGCGGTGCAGGTCATTATGCGCCCGGAGCAGATCATTGACCCGCAAATTTACGACGCCAGCGGCATGGCCCCGCTGCACAATGCCGATATGCTGATGATCGCCCCGCTCGACACGAACTTTACCGGCGCGGTCTACGTTGCCGATACCACGACGGCGACGGCGGCAGCGGTTGCCAGCGCGCCCAAATATGAAATCATCGAGGTGCTGCCCGTTGGCATGGTAGTTGGCGGCACGCATCTGCGCGTCTTGCTGCGCCGCATGCGGTAAACGCTGTTTTTCATATTGAAAGGAACATGCTATGTCAAAAAATCCCTTACACGAACAGGAATGCCAGCAGGATGCGCTGGAGCGGCTCAATAACTGGCTGAACGTCCTGGAAGGCCGTATCTGCGTCCTGCTGGAAGCGAACGACCTGGCGGCGATGAAGCCATCTGAACGCGAACAGGCGGCCAACCGCCACCTCGCGCTATTATTGCGTCTCCTGCAACTGCGCCAGCGATGCGCGCAGGCCGCCCCCTCCCCAGGCGAGCAGGCGCTGCTGGAAGCCCTTTTTGGCGGCATAGACGAGGAGTAGTGGGGAGAGCAGGTTTTCTACCCGGAAGCGGCACAAACTCTACTTTGTAGCGGTAGAGTTTGTGCCGCTTCCGGGTAGAAAATCTGCTGTTTTCCGGTAGAAAATGTACCGCTTCCCGGTAAAATCGCCTCTGCTTTCTGGTAGAAATTGTACTGTTTTTCAGCAGAAAAAATACCGCTACAGGGCATGACAAACTGATGGGGTCTGGATATGCTTGAAGTAGTGAAATGCTGTAGTGCTTGTAGTGCTATCACTGCTTTAAGCGCCGTATTTCGTGCCAGCTACGCTTTTGCTTCTCGTATTTGTAGACACTGTCTGTGTCCCTGCGGAAGGAGCAGAACTATGTCTCGTGATCACCTCTTGCCTGCTTTGCTGCGTAAGCGAGCGCGCTCTACCTCCCCTTCTTTCGTCCAGCGTGTCTTTCTCTTTGGCGTCTTACTGTTCCTGCTTCTTTCGCAACTGTTGGGAAACGGGGTCTTTGCATCTTCTCCTGTCTTTGCTGCCAGCAAGCCGCAAGCTATTCCCGCGCATATGACTTTTCAGCAATTTCTCAATGAAATGAAACAGGACCAGCAGAAACGCCCTGCTTTTGCCGGGCCGCGTACCCCTGCAAATCCATACACGAAATACGAGCATTTCGCCGATTACAGTAAACTGCCGCCTGGCGCCGAACCTCCCTCCATGCAACCAATCCGTGCCACGCTGACCAGTGCCTTTCTGGCAGGGGGAGCCGGGACGCAGCCGCTCGATCTGATGGGCAGTGATCATCGGCTGGAAGTGCAGGTTGCCCCGGGCAGTTTTGATCTCTCTCATGCCAGCGTCTCCACGTCTGGCGGAAACACTTCCCGGACAAAGCCGTCTGCAACACCCACCCCTGCAGCAACCTCGACGGTGACGCCAACCCCTTCAACCACACCAACCACGTCACCGACCCCAACTTCCACACCTCGCAAAGGTCGTGCGACTGCAACACCGCAGACCACACCCGCTCCAACAGTGATACCTACAGCGACCACAACGCCAACGCCCTCGTCGTCTACACTGAGCGAACCGCTGACATTGGTACTTACGCAGCGACATGGTCATTTTGCCGGGGAGATGAACCAGCTGGGCAGCTACCAGATTCAGATTCTTGATGCCAACGGCCAGCAGGTTACCGGCATTGTCTTTCGCCAGCCACTCACATTCGTCTATCACTATCAGAACTGGGAAATGACAGCCCTCGACCTCGACCCCGGCAAGCTCTTCTTTACCTGGTATGACCCCACTGAGAGCGGACCGCACCCGAAGCTTCCGCTCTCCGATTTCATTTTACCCATGCACAATGACCCGAAGGCGCACACCCTGACAGTACAGAGCGCCATCATGGGAACGGGCATTTTCACCTCAGGCATCGGCGACCCACAGAATCAGAGTCCCTCGACACCGCAAGTCGCCTCGGTGCAGGGTAATTCCGGCCAGTTATCGTATGCGCTGCCCATTCAGGTCGCCCCAGGCGTGGATGGATTTGACCCACAACTCCAGCTCGCGTATTCCAGTGAAGCGACGAATGAGCAGCATAGCTATACCTCGCCAGCCGGGGCGGTGGGCGAAGGCTGGTCACTCTCGCTGGGATCTATCTCGGCTGTTCCCTATCCCTCAAGCAGCGCCGCCGGAGCCAACACCTGGTACTTCCTCAGCGGCGTCGATGGCATCAGTGACCGTCTAGTACAGGATACGACCATTACCAGTGGCACCTTCTACGATACCGAACATATCTCTCACTTCCGTATCCAGCAGATTCAAAAAAATAGCGAGCCCTGCTTCGCCGTCTGGGATACGTCGGGAACCTACTATGAGTTCGGCTGCACACCCGATTCCCTGCAATATCGCCGCGATAGTAATGGCCTGCATCTGTATGAATTTGATCTCAACGAGATTATCGCGCCCAATGATGGCAATAGCAGTAACCTCAAAATCATCCTGGTGCATTATTTCCAGGACTGTGGCTCCTCCACCGGAAGCTGTCCCAGCGCGGCCAATAGTAGCGGGTCGATGACCATTCGGGACGCGGGCATTGAGCAGATTCAGTACGGCACTGGTTCTCCTGGCACCATCAATCAGATCGACGGCACGGTAGATTTCCACTATCTGGCCCAGTATGTTGGCTCTACCCCTGCACAGTGGGCGGCTACCTATGCCAGTCAAAATTATCAGTGTAATGGTACTCCTCCCATCACTGTCTCTCCCCTGATGCGCTGCGACGACCCACAGAATTACAGCGGGGGAGCGAACGCGCCCAGCGTGATGAGTACATTGACGCTGGATAAAGTCACCAGCTACGTGGGTCCCGACGGCACAGGCGGCTACCCGGCTTACGAGTATGACTTCAGCTATACCGACACGCCTTTCACCTCGTATAACCCGACCAACGGCAATACCTGCGCTGATCCAACCACCAATCCGCCGGTGGATGAATACTGTGCCGGGGAGCATCTACTCAACCAGGTCACGCCCAAAGTCTACAAAGATGGTACTGCCAACGCGCTCAAACCCGTCCTGTTCCACTACTACAGTTTTATCAACACCTATTCCGATCGCAGCGATCCCTTGCCCGGTGGTTTGCCCTATATTGTCACCATCCAACGCTCCTTCCTGGACTACTACTTCGATACCGAGCGAGGAACAGGCGCGCATATTTATTACAACCGGGCCTACAACAATACACATGGCACTCCCTATGATAAGTCCACCGGAGATAATCGCTACGACCCCTTCTACTGCCCTGACCATGCTGGTAACAGCGATCCCAGTTTAGATTGCAACACTCAAAATAGTGTTTTCAACTATCCAGATGACCATGCCTGGACGGTGCAGGCCGTCACGCAAATTACCTCGCTCAACGCCGATAGCAGCGGCCTGAATGCGGCCACCACTACCTATTCGTACTTACTGGCAACGACAGGAGTCAAGACGGGTTCGACCTGCCCGGCAGATAGCCAGCAAGACACCAACTGTGTCGGCGATAACTGGCTTCCCATCGATACGGGCAATGGCAACAAAGATGCCGACTGGCAGGATTTCTACCATGGGGAGTTTCGCGGCTTCAACTATGTCTCTATCATCAGTCCTTCTAATGACCTGACCGTCGATCAATATTACAGCACTGAGGGCTGGCATACGCCGGAAGGGGATGCCGCCAATTACAACTCCGGGGCCATGTACCAGGAAGATGTCTACCAGGGTCCCAGTGCGACCTCAAGCGCGTTGCTGGAAGAGACGAAAACCGTCTACCCCGGCTTTACCGATAATAACTCCTGCTACGGCAAGCTCGACCTGACCTATGTTCCCTGCCAGGCCAGCCCAGAGTCGATCACCACGACCATCTATGATAATACTGGCAGCGGCAATGGCAATGCTCCCTGGGTCAAGACCGCCTATACCTACGACGATTATGCTCCCACGCCGGTTGGCAATGGGATCGGCGCTGGCTATGGCAACATCCTGACGGAGACCATCAGCAGCGCCAACGCCTCAACCGTCACGAAACAGTATACGTATGCGATCACCGATAGCGGCTACAACGCGACGGGGTGGATTTTCTATGATGTGAACAAGATAGCGCACAGTGAGATCGATGATTCATCGGGCCACAAATGGAAGTGCGAATCCATTACGTATGATGAAGGTGCGCCAACAGGGACGCCCACACCGGCGGCGGGCTGGCCCACCACGGTCAATACCTACACCAGCGCCAGTTGCACGCCAAACAGCTTTGGCACGCCCCTGACCACCAGCTACACTGGCTACGATGCGTATGGCAACACTATCGCAACCGTCGATCCGGTGGCAGTTGCCAATAGTGCGTTTTATGGTAGTACCGGTATCAGTGGCAAAAATGGCTGCACACTCTCCAGCGCGCCTGCCATTATGAGTTCCAACTGGGGAAAAACCAGTTACACCACCTGTACCGCCTACGACTCGACCTACAACGCCCTTCCGATCAGCTTTACCAACGCCTTCGGGCAGAAAAGTACCGTGCAATACGACCCTCAACAGGGGAATCTGCCAACGGCGTCAACCGATGTCAACGGGCAAACGACTACGACGACCTACAGCTACGATGGCAGCGGCAACAGCACGGCACAGATCAGCGAACCTGGCGAGGTCAACCCACCAAACGGACCCGGGTATACCACGCAGTCGAGTACAAAATCAACCTGCCAATCAACTATCCCTTCGGGTACCATCACTCCCTGCTATGAAGTTGATACCAGTAGCTCGCTCTATCCCAACGCTGTCACCGAAACGTTCTATGATGGCGATGGCCGAAAGGTCGAAACACGCACGCCGGGGCCGGACAGCGGCTATGATACCATTCAATTTACTTCTTACGATGACCAGAACAACAGCACGTTTGAGAGCGTGCCTTTCGAGGTGACAAGCGGTTCGGGCTGGGTTGATCCCAATGGAGCGAAAGACAAGAATGGCAATACCCCGGCAGGGACCGTTACCTTTAGCGATGCCATGGGGCGAACGATTGCCACGCAAGACCCCATCTTTGGCTCGCCCGGCATCAACGGTATCTCCTGCCCTTCTCTTCAGCAGGATGACCCTTCGCTGTCAAGCTACAACTCCACCGACTGCATTGTCTACCAGCTCGATGGCGTTAGTGGCTTCGGTGGCGACAATAATACCTACACCACTACCAAAAGTATTGATCCCAATAACCACGTCACCGAAATGTTTATCGACGCGCTGGGCAATACGCGCTACGTGCGCTACGACAGCGGTGTCAACAGTGGCACCCTCACGCCCAATGAACTCAAAAGCGTCTCCTACAACGTTCTCAATGAACCGATCTCGATTACCGTCACCGATCAGAGTCCGCAAAGTGGGCCAAGCCTCACCAGCGTGACCACGACGATGCAATATGATGATCTGGGGCGGCTGACGCAGCTCAGCGATCCAGATCGAGGCAGCCATACCTACTCCTACGATGCTGACGGGCATGTCCTCACCGATACTTCCGGCACGCGTACCATTGGCTACAACTATGACCTGTTGGAGCGCGTCGGCTGCGTGCAGATCGGCAGCGTCACCAGCGACGCCGATGGCAGTTGTAGCACCAGCAAGCCGCTGGTGCAGAATACCTATGATACCACACTGCTTGGCACGCAGGGCAGCACAGATTTTCCTGTCGGGCGCTTAACGAAGAGCGTTGCCACAACCTACTATCCCGAAGGCGGCTCCCTCAACACCACCGAGAAAACGCAATATGACCAGCGCGGACGTGTTGTGACGGCGCAAGAGAAGTTTAGCCTGCCCAATGCATGGAATGTCACCACCGCTCTGCCAACGTATCAGGCCAGCTTCTCCTACAACGATGCTAACCAGCTCACCGCCACCGCGACCAGCACCATTGTCGGCACCCAGTCCACCCCCGGCTACACCTTTACCGAGGTCTATGATAGCACGCTAGGCATCCTCACCGGACTCAGCAATAACGGAACGGGTGTCGCCAACCTGGCAACCTTGAACTACAACGTCAACGACCTGCTTGGCAAGATCTATTACCAGACCAGCACTGGCAGCAACCTGGCCTACGAGCAATTTCACTATGATGGTGATTTGCGCCCAACTGAAGAGACGGCGACCTGGCAGGGCGGCAGCGGTCAGAGCGGGCAGGTCTTCGACGAGAGCCGCAGCTACGACCCCGCCAGCAACATCACCGCAGAGACGACAACCATTGAGAAAACCGGCGGCCAGACCGGCTCGAATACCGAGACGCAAAATTTCTGTTACGATGAACAGGACAGACTCACCTGGGCGAGCAATACGGCCACACCCCCTGCTCCCGGTAACGGCACCTGTGGTAGTCTCACCCCGGCAAACGGCTTCAGCGGCGCCAGCTATACCGACAGCTTCACCTACACCCACCTGGGCCAACTCTGGAGCGGCCCCGTCAACGGCACGGGCAGCAGCTTGCAGTACCTCTACTGCAATAGCAACGCTCCTCATCAATTGCAGGGCATCTATCCCACCACCGCGACCTGCTCCAATCCCGGCACGGCCAGTTACGCTGTCCAGTACGATAGCTGGGGCAATGTCACGCAGCGCACCTACAACGGCCAGACGGCGACCCTGTCCTATGACAAGCTCGATCAGATGGTCGAATGGCAGGTGCCGAACACGAACCAGGCCTGGTATGCCTACGACGCCAACGGAGATCGCAGCATCCAGCGCAGCACCGTTGGCAGCACCACCAGCATGACTGTCTATGCCTTCGGCCTGGAAGAGTACAGCTACGACGGCAGTGGCAACTTACAAAGCAGCACGCACTACTACAGTCTGGCGGGCCATCTCATCGGCGAACTGACAGGCAGCGGCACGCCGACTACCTCCTTCTTCATGACAGATGCCCTCGGCAGCATCCTGGCCACCTTCAGCAACACGGCAAGCAGCGCCGCCATGCTCGGCAACCAGCTCTACGGCCCCTACGGCAATCAACTCTACCAGTCCGGCAGCATGAACACCAACAAGGGCTACACCGGCCAATACAACGACCCCGTCAGCGGCCTGGACTACTATGTCTCCAGATATTATGACCCGGTAGCTGGAATCTTTCTCTCGACAGACTTAACACAGAACAACGAAGAGGGAATGGACCCCTACAGCTATGTAGGCGGCAATCCTGAGACCGATAACGACCCGACAGGACAGGCGTTCGTTCCGCCCGGCGGTGGTGGTGTTGGTGGAGATGGCGGTAGCTCGTCAAATAACACTCCTCCAGGCGGCGCTACACCCAGTAATTCCCCGAGTTGCGCCTGGTACGATCTGGGTTGCAACGCTCAAAACGCCTGGGATCGTATTACACAATTCGCTCAACACGTTACCCAGGTTGTTCGTCAGGATATAACCCATCCAACACAAATGCAAATACCTCAGGAAGTAGAGAAAGTCGTTGTGCGAGCAATCATCGGACTCGTCGCGAAAGTTATTGCCATTGTGGTAGCTGCTGCCGCCTTCGCCCTTCTGATATATGCTGCCGTCACACACTTTTTTGGCGGTTCAAAGAGTGGTGGCTGGAATGACAGTCAGCAACGCCAGATCGCATATAGGCTCGCACAACAGGTGCAGCAAAAAAGGGAAAGTGACACTAGACGCGCTCCTTATGCTCAGGGCTGTATTGGAATTGGAAGTAATCCCTGTACGGAAGATTCACAAATTGTTCCCGGATTTGGGCGAAACAATAATCTTTTCCATGCTGAAAGGCAAATTTATAGTTGGGCAATGAACTTAATTAAGACAAAATATCAAAATGTTGCACCGGGAACAACTATAAACATAATGATCTATGTGCAAGAGATACCATGCACCAAGTTTTGCCAGAAAGATATACCGATCTGGGCGCGGGAACTTCAAGCTGCAGCGCCTCCAGGTGTAAAGGTTAATTTGTATGTCTGGTATCAACCCAGCTTTGATGTAGATAATCCTCTGGCGAATCCTATCACATCCCCTAGAGATATCGCACGGTACTACCCATAAGAGTTGAGGACTGGAAACAAGTAGGAAGTAGCATAAAAATGGTAAAATGGTCGAGGGCAACACATCCGAGCCTAAGCGAGGTCTTAAGACTTGGAGATATTTGTAGCTACAGTAAATTGTTTCCCTGATGGAGGAGCCAGAGTGGAAGCACAAGATCATTCATGGCCTGAATACATATATCAGGCTTTGGGAGAAATTTACTACGGCGGTGGCTATGACCATCGACATGCCGAAAGGTTCGCCAGGCGTTGTGGAGGAGTGGATATAGAGACACTTGAGCGTGTCCTTAGAGAGAGAGCAGGCGAAGACAAAATCATTGCCATTTACGCGTTGGGCTATGCTCACGCTCCCCATGCGCAACAACTGCTTGCCCCTCTGCTTCAAAGCCCTATCTCCTTAGAGCGCGAAGCTAGCGCCATCGCTCTAGGGAGGTTGAAAGATGAGAGGGCATTACCAATATTGTACTCGCTTTTACAGGCACCGTTTCCTGATCCAGATGCAGCAATGGACGATGATTTTCTTTCAATGATTAGTGCCAGGATGACAATTGCGACCATGCTGGGAGATTGGGGAAAACTCTCCTCAACCTCCGTTTTACGTTTGGCATTGAAAGCTATCTGGCAGTGGGAGCAGCAACGTGTCGCTAATCCTCTCATTCATGATGAATTGATAGTCTCTCCCTGGCAAGCCTACCAGCACGAACTGGCCTATGCTTTAGGACAACTGGGGGTCTATGGCGCTTTGACAGATATTGCTTTCTCGGATTCACGTCGGCGCATTTTGATGATCTACATAGCTTTAGGCCATCTGGGCGAGAAAGGTGATATCTTTACCAAAATGACGCTTGACAAAACATTACAGGGAGAAGTTGCCAAAGCTCTGGAACGCTTATTTGGCTTATCAGAGGCTGAACAACAGGTCTGTCTGAAATATTTTGGGAACGATTATTTTTATGAAGGGGCGCTGGATAGGCATCCATCTCCTCCCGATCAGATGGAGGAAGAGTAACAGCTGCCCGCCTTTGATCGATCGTTCACCTTTGCAGAGAGAAATGCCTTGCTTATGCACATTCGAAGATTATGTCAGCTTCCTATGACAAAGGAAAGATGGGAATTTGAAAGCTCCTGGACATTGAGACAAGATGACGGTATCCTAGCGTTAGCATGGATAGAGGAGCAACCAATCATTACACTTCTCTGCCTGGATGTGGAGACTGGTAAAATAGTTTCTCAAGAGAAGTATCGATGTAAGTGTGCGCCAGGGGGCTTATGGGTGACGGCAGGGCAACAAAGAGAAATCTGGCTCCTGGCTTGGGTTGGAATCGAGGGCGATGTAATGGGTGGAATTGATCAGATGTGGTTTTTGCCTGCGCGGATGAATCTGTCCTCAAGGATAGTGGTTGTCGATCAAGCAGCAGATAGCATGAGCAGTGCGTGCATGGCATTGCTCGCCGATCAGAGCAGAGGGGGCTATAACCTACTCTATTTTAAGCCGAGCTTGGATGATATTGAGCCAGCCACTATCAAACTGGCAGAGATAGCAGTGCAGGCAGAGGGCATGCATGTGACGACTCAAGAGATCGAATGGGCAGTGAAAGCCTCTGCTTATCGCGAAGAGGATTGTTGGTATCTCATCTTATTTGATGTGCAATGGGAAAAGGCGGGACAGGCCGCAAAGACGGCAGAGGAATTCAAAGATGCTGAACCGCTCTGGCGTTTCTTTGTTGTTGGCGGAAAAGCGCCGCTGACAAAGGGAGTATGGAAGCATCGTTTGAATATGGGAGTCTTCGCCCCCTCAGACCCCTATTGGGACTTCAGACGCGATGTCAGTGCTGGGGCTACCACGATTGCCGGGCCACGCTGGTCACAGGAGCAGAAACGAACTCTAGTCGTGGGAGCAGCGATCTTTAAGAATATCTGGAAGCTTCTTTCCGATAGCAGAAAAGAGGTGCCAGATGCAGCCATCCTGGTTTGCTTGAGTGAAGATGGAGACGTGGTGGCCCAATGTCAGGATCTGGTGGGCGAGCGGTTGAGCCTGGGCCGATGCGGGGAAACGATCATAGGAATTGATCGTCTTGAGCAACACTGGCGACGCTGGAAGTGGAACCCACTGAAGGAAGCTCAACATCTGGAAGAGCCAGAATGGCTGAGTGATGGGGTGCGCTATGCCTACGTTGTCTCAAGTCAGCAGACACAGGGACAGTCAGGAGAGCAAGAGTTTTGTTGGATTATAGAGGAGTATGCGGACAGACTAGTGGTTACAAGATATACTGGCAGTACACTCTCAGAAAGAGGAGAGGTGATGACTGTGACCGGTCTTCATCTTCTCCATCAAAATGAAAAATACCTGTATCCCTACTCATGGGACTGGCCCCTAACCCCAGAGATTATCCCTTACAAAAGTGCGCTGACGTTTCTGGCAGCCGATGAGAACGATCAACTGGTTCTCTATCAGATCAGGTGATAGAGGTATCATCCATAAATCTTCTGTGGTATCATCAGATATACGCCTGTGCTAAATCAATGGTCTGAGGAGAGAATCGAGTGGAAACAGCAGATCAGAAATTGCCCGACTATGTGTATCGCGCCTTCGGGTTAGTCCATTACGGAGGGGGATTTCAGCCAGCGATAGAGAGCTTTGCACAGCGTTGGGGAGGACTTGATGCCAGCGCCTTTGAACGAGCATTCAGACAAGCCGAAGGGGATGAGAAAATTATAGCCATCTTCGCCCTCGGCTCTCTCAAGCCACCGGATGTGCAAGAAATATTGGCACCTCTGCTGCAAAGCCCGGTGCGCATGGAACGGTGGGCCAGCGCCATTGCGTTAGGATGGTTGCACGATGAGCGGGCTTTACCCGTGCTGCATACCATTTTGCAGTACGAAGCCCTGCTTCCGGTCATGGAACCACTCACCGATGAAAGCATGTGTTATCTCAGCTATCGCGAGAGTATTGTCTCTCTGCTGGCGAATTGGGGCAACCTGTCTTCTATTCCCATTTTACATGCTGCTCTCAAGGCCGCCTGGGGCTGGGAACTGCAACTGTTGGCTAACCCGCCCTCTTATGCGGAATTCAATTTGGTCCCGTTCTGGCAAACCTATCAATACACCTTGGCCTATGCTTTAGGGCAACTCGGGGTCTTTGGCGCTTTGACAGACATTTCCTTCTCGGATTCACGTCGCCGCATTTTGATGATCTACATAGCTCTCGGCTATCTCCGGCCAGAGCGGCTCCGGTGGCAGTGAGACGCAGAACTTCTGTTACGACGAACTCAACCGGCTGACCTGGGCCAGTAACAGCAGCGCCACCCCGGCGGCAGGCAGCGGCACCTGTGGCAGCGTGACCTTGCAAGGCACGCTGGGCGGCAGCTACACGAACACTTTCAAATACACCAACCTGGGCCAGATCTGGAAAGGCACGCTCAACGGCAGCGGCACCTACCAGTATCTCTACTGCAACAACAACACCCACCAGCTCACTGCCGTGACTACCACCACGCCCCCAAGCTGTAGCAATCAGGGCAGTCCCGCTTACACGGCCAGCTACGATAGCTGGGGCAATGTCACCAGTCGCACCTACAACGGCGTCACCAGCACTCTCTCCTATGACGGGCAGGATCACCTGGTGCGCTGGAATGGCTCCAGTAACCAGGAAGAATGGTACTGGTATGACGCCACAGGCAACCGCGTCATGACCCGCTCCACCACAGATGGCACCAACATGACCCTGACCGTCTATGCCTTTGGTCTGGAAGAACACCAGTACACCTACTCCGGCAGCGGCAGCGCCACCAACACCGCCAACACCTCCTACTACACCCTCAGTGGCCGCTTACTGGGCGTTCTCAGCGGCCTGAGCAGCCAGAGTACCAGCTTCCTGCTCACCGACCTGCTCGGCAGCGTCGTCACCAGTTTCAGCACCACCGCAGGCAGCGCCGCCGTACAGGGCAATCAAGCCTACGGCCCTTTCGGCAACCAACGCTACAGCGTCGGCAACCTCAACAGCGCCAGGAATAGCTCACTCACCAACAAAGGCTACACCGGCCAGTACGACGACCCCGTAACCGGTCTGGACTACTACAACGCCCGCTACTATGACCCGGTAGTTGGGCTATTCCTGCCTGCTGATAAGAAACAGGGCAACGCGCGGGGCATGAACCCTTATGCGTATGTGGGTGATAATCCTGAAACCGAGACAGACCCGACGGGACAATATTTTGCTCCACCCCCACAAGGCAATGGCGGACCACCGCCAAGCTGCGACCAGCTCTCAGACTGTTGGTCTGCTCGTGGCGGGAACGGAAACCCGAATAGTGGGACTAACCCACCGTCGAATCCAAAAATCAGACGTGATCCTCTAGTAGATACAAGTGGTGGAACGCATCAGACAGATCAGCGAGCAAGACAGATAGCCTTTGAGTTAGCTCAGGACATTGCTGCATGGCGAGCATGAATCGGGGATGGGAACTATTGGGATTATGCTATGGGTATGTGGTACCTCACGGATCAGAACAATAAGCGGATTTTCCGGCTCGCCTCTGTCGTGAGGTTGCCTCCTATACGCAGGGGCGCGTGAGGCCCGTGCTGACGAAGCCGGATGATGGCGGCGCGTTTGAGATGTCCACGGATGGTGAGAAACAGGTGCTGCCGGTGCAATTCGGGCGCACATCCTATGGCATGCTGATCTTTTCTCTCTGCCAGCAGGAGCCTGCACTGCGAGAACAGGAACTTGAGGGGACGCGCTCGCTGGCCAGAACCTGTGCCGGGTTGCTGCGCCACTTTGAACTCGCTTCTCTGGTCTTCAATGGCTCTCCTTCGAGTGCTGTCTCCCTGACGCGCAGACAGCGGGATGTGCTGCGATTGATCTGCCAGGGCTGCACCTTGCCAGCCATCGTCAGGCAACTGCAGATCGCACGAGAGACAGCAGAGAAGCACAGACGACAGGTGTATGATGTACTGCGGGCAAAGAATGATCTGGAGATCCGGCTCAACGCCTATCGCGCCGGGCTGTTTTCTCCTTATACGTTAAACTATAAGTTAGGTCTCTCTCCAGTACGCCGGATATTCCCGATCAGGATGTGCCGTAGTTCGTACCTGTTCTCAATGATTTGCAAATATTACTCGATGGCGCAGATCAGGCCCAGGTTTTCGGAGCAGGCGGCGCGCACAGCCTGCAGGAATCCGTCGGCCCACGCGGGCAGCACTTCGTCGACGAGGCGGAAATATTCGGAGGTGACGGGGATGTTTTGCTGCTGGCGGAAGCGCAGTTGATCTCTGGCTGCCGCGCCGCGGGCAGGAGGCGAGACGTTGCGCAGGCAGGAGGCGAGTTGCTGCACCTCGCCGGGCGTGAGGTAGCCTGCGTAGTTATAGGGTTCGCCGGCGACGTAGCCAAAGGGCATGCAGCGCCGCTCGCAGGCCAGATACTCGAAGAGGACCATCGCGCGCAGCGAGACGCGAGCCAGCCAGCCGCGCAGGTGCAGCAGGTCAACCATGCCGCCGATTTCGATGCTGCCCAGTTGCGTTGTGAATGCCAGATCATCCTCATCCCCGGCGCCTTCTGGGGAAATGAGTTGCATCCCGCTGGCTTCACCGGATATATAAAGCTGTGTGTCGTCGGGTTTGTTGGGCGGTATGGTTTCGCTCATTTCCACGTCGGCGGGGTCGAATATGTCCCGTTCCCCGCTCTGGTCGAAACTGAGAGACTCTGTTTTGCTGGAAGCTGTTGTTTCGCCGGTCAGGCCGAGTTCGCGCAGCGCGCCGGTCAGGTTCGCGGGCAGCGCGCCCGTGCTGCGGCTTTCGCTGCCGACATCGAACATATCCGGCAGGTCGTTGGAGTCCATTGATTCCTGCCCCAGATGGCTGATAGAAGAGATCTGATCGGCGAGATCGGCAAGGCCAGCCGAGTGCAGGAGGGAGATGAGTTCTTCGCGAATCTCCGGCGTCCCTTCGCCCGGCTCCTCTGGCCGCACTCCATTCAGCATTGACGTGAAGAGAGGAAGTTCGCCGTCGAGGGCTTTGTCGCGCCAGGGCAGGCAGTACGTTTCGAGAATAGCTCCCCAGACGGTGCGCAGCGCGTCGTTTTGCTGGTAGAGCCGGGGCGTGTGCAGGTGCAGGTAGCGGTCGCTCAACGGCGTGAACGCTTCGGGGGAGCAGAGCTGCTCATATTCCTCAAGGCTGTGCAGGCCGCGCGGCAGCTTTTGCACGAATGCTCGCGCCCGCACCCATGAGCGCAGTCGCTGCATCGGCGCGGGCAGGGCTTCCTCTTCCTGCGCGCAGCGTGTCTGCTCAAACAGTGTGGCAACGGCACTCTCATCTCGTTCAAGCAGCCAGCGCGCAAAAGCTGGCATCACCACGTCCGTGTAGGTTGCCCAATCGAACCCATGCAGAAAAACAATCATCGCACTCCCTGCTTGCCTGTGCCATACCATGACGTATCCGGCTACACTTTCAATGGCATGGTATGCCATGCAAATATTTCTATAGTCAAATTATACCCCATGCTGCCAAATGATAGCTGCGAGGTTTTTCCGTCAGACGGAACAATTTGCCATTGGATTTGACGAATGGCTATCTCAGGTGTTACTCTACAGGAAAATATTCCAGCGTGTATCATCGTACCTGCACAAAGTACACCATTGTAGCCGTTATCATGTTGATAGAGCATAGCCCGGCTTATCCCTATGTGGCCGGGCATTTTTTTAAGGAGGATGCTGCCATCATGTCTCTGGCACGTACCCCCGGCACCTTTGAGAACAAATTTGCCGGGGAAGGGCTTACCTTCGATGATGTCTTGATTATCCCTGCCGCTTCGTCGGTTCTTCCTCGTGATGTCTCTACTCGTACCCGTTTCACCCGTACCATTACACTCAACATTCCGCTGGTCAGCGCCGCTATGGATACGGTGACCGAGGCCCGGCTCGCCATCGCCCTGGCGCGTGAAGGCGGCATTGGCATCATTCACCGCAACCTTTCCATTGAGGATCAGGCGCAGGAAGTCGATAAGGTTAAACGTTCGGAGTCGGGCATGATTACCGACCCGATTACGCTGGAACCGGGCGCGCTGCTGGGCGAGGCGCTGGCGGCGATGGAACGGTTCCACATCTCCGGCATTCCCATCACCGAACATGGCAAACTGGTCGGCATTCTGACCAACCGCGACATCCGTTTCGAGACCGACTTGCAGCGGCCCGTCTCCGAACTGATGACGCGCGACCATCTCATTACCGTGCCAGTTGGCACCACACTGGAGCAGGCCCACGATCTGCTGCGCCGTTATAAAATCGAAAAGCTGCCGGTGGTCGACGAACATGGCATGCTCAAGGGGCTGATTACCATCAAGGATATTCAGAAGAAAATCCTCTACCCCCACGCGGCCAAAGATGAATACGGGCGGCTGCGCGTGGGCGCGGCGGTGGGTGTCGGCCCGGATACCGATAATCGCTGTGCCGCGCTGATCGAAGAGGGTGTAGACGCGCTGGTCGTCGATACCTCGCACGCCCACTCGCGCATGGTCATCGAGACGGTAGCGCGCATCAAAGACCGCTTCGGCAAGCGCGTGCAGTTAGTCGCGGGCAACGTCGTCACGGCAGAAGCGACCGGGGCGCTGATCGAGGCAGGCGTGGATGCCGTCAAGGTCGGAGTTGGTCCTGGGTCGATCTGTACCACGCGCGTCGTCGCTGGCGTCGGCATGCCGCAGATCACTGCCGTCTACGAGTGCGCCCAGGCTGCCCGCTCTCATGGCATCCCCATCATCGCTGATGGCGGCATTCAGTATTCCGGCGATATCGCCAAAGCCATTGCCGCCGGGGCCGATACCGTCATGCTCGGCAGCCTCTTCGCGGGGGTGGATGAAAGCCCTGGCGAACTGATTATCTCTTCCGGCGAGCGGTTCAAAGACTATCGCGGCATGGGTTCCGTTGCCGCCATGAAGCAGCGCAGCTACAGCAAGGACCGCTACTTTCAGGAGAACACGAAGGACGAGGCGCAGTTGATTGCCGAGGGCGTCGAGGCGCGCGTTCCCTATAAGGGCCTGCTCGGCCCGCTTGTCTATCAGCTTGTCGGCGGCTTGCGCCAGTCCATGGGCTATGCCGGAGCGGCCACCATCGCCGAGATGCAGGAGAACACGCGCTTCGTGCGCATTACCGGCGCCGGCCTGCGCGAAAGCCACCCGCACGACGTCGTCGTCACAAAGGAATCGCCGAATTACGGCATCAAGTACCGCTAAGGCCTCTGGAAGGTTAGGAGTGTGAGCGATGCCATTGAGCGAACGAGAGCAAAGCGTCCTTGCCGCGCTGGATGAGCGGGGATTGATCGAAGCCTTTCGCGCCCTGTTGCGCATCCCCAGCCTGACCGGGCAGGAGGCAGAGGCGCAACGCTGGCTGGCGCAGCATATGCAGCAGATGGGGCTGGAGGTCGATCTCTGGCCCATCGATGTGGCGGTAATGCGTCAGCACCCGCAATTTCCCGGCATGGAGGTTGATCGCTCCGGCCACGAAGCACTCGGCCTCGTTGGCACCTGGCGTGGCTCGCCCGGCAACAGGGCAGGCGGGGGCAAACATTTGATTTTCAACGGCCATATCGACGTGGTGCCGGTCGGCGACCCGGCCAACTGGCGCCACGCTCCCTGGAGCGCGGATTGGCAGGATGGCCTCATCTACGGACGCGGGGCCTGCGACATGAAGGGCGGACTGATGGCCGCGCTCTACGCGCTCAGAGCCATTAAAGATGCAGGTATCTCTTTGCCCGGCTCGATCAGCGTCCAGAGCGTCATCGGGGAGGAAGATGGTGGGCTGGGGACGTTTGCCACTTTGCTGCGCGGCCACAGTGGCGATGCCGCCATCATCTGCGAGCCAACGCGCCTCAACCTGATTCCGGCGCAGGCGGGCGCGCTCACCTTCACCGTGCGCGTGCGCGGCAAATCGGCCCATGCCAGCGTGCGCCTGCAAGGGGTAAGCGCCATCGAAAAGTACCTGGACATTCACCGCGCGCTCATTCAGCTTGAGAGGGAGCGCAACAGCGAGGTGGAGCATCCCCTGCTTGCGCAACTGGTGCTGCCCTACCCGCTCAGCATCGGGCGCGTGCAGGCCGGTAACTGGTCCTCCTCCGTTCCCGAAGAACTGACCTTCGAGGGCCGTATCGGCGTCGCCATCGGCGAGTCCAGCGCCTCCGTGCGCCAGCAATTCGAGCAAACCCTCGTCGGCCTCGCCGAAAGCGACCCCTGGCTGCGCGACCACCCGCTCGAAATTGTGTGGAGCGGCGGCCAGTTCGACTCCGGCGAAATCCCCGCCGACCACCC
>Ga0070739_10003489_pt1 | contig 19569 bp, 16 predicted proteins | sample Coa_R1_7_FD_66445 | JGI IMG/M metagenome (GOLD analysis project Ga0070739, IMG submission 66445) | Surface soil microbial communities from Centralia Pennsylvania, which are recovering from an underground coalmine fire - Coalmine... | ecosystem: Environmental > Terrestrial > Soil > Unclassified ... | reverse complement strand
CCGTCATCGGCATCGTGGAGCCCTTGATCCGCTCGAAGTAGAGGGCCGGCCGCTTGTCCTCGGGGATGCGCTCGAAGACGCGGCGGGTGATCGCCGACGTCTCCCAGGTGCGGTCGACCTCGTTCTTGACGCGGAACAGCTTGCCCCTGGCCTCGAGGACGCCCAGGTACTCGCGCAGGTCCTTGTACGCCACCGCCTTCGCTCCCCGTGGGCGCCCGGTCCGCGGGCGCGCCCGTTCGTCGTGCCGCGTGCGCAGGCAAAGCGCCTGCAAATAGAATGCTTGAAGGGTAGCGTTGGCGGGGCGGGGTGTCAACTCGCGGGCGCGGCCGAGCGCTGGTCCTGGCACGCCGCCTGCGCTGGCCGTCGCACGGCGGCGGTGATGCCGTCGGCGACCGCGCGCCGCGCCGAGCAAGCCGTTGCGCATCCGTCCGGAGGCCGCGATGCCGTCCGTCCCGCTGGACGCCCCAACGCCCCCGCCCGTTCCCGAGACGGGCCAGGACGCCCTCGGCGCCGTCCTCGGCACGACGGCGACGCGGCCAGCCGGGCCCCACGGCGAGCAGGTCAGCGCCTTCCGGCTGTCCACCTGGTCGGTCGTGCGCTACACGCTGGCGATCGTCCTGCTGCTCGGCGGGCTGTACCTGCTCTGGCGGATCCAGGAAGTGCTGCTCCTGATGCTGCTGGCGATCCTGTTTGCCACGGCGATCGAGCCGCTGGTCGACCGCCTGCGCTGCGGGCCGTTCAGCCGCGGCCAGGGCGTGCTCATCGTCTACGCGGCGATCTTCCTGGCGCTCGCCGCGCTCGGCATTTTCTTCATCCCCAGCCTCGTCGACCAGACCACCCGCTTCGTCGAGGCGCTGCCTCACCAGATCGCCGCGCTGCGGCCGCAGGTGGAGCAGATCGGCTTCGCTCCCCTGCGCGCGCTACTCCTGCAGGGCCTGGCCGAGGCCGGGCCGGCCGTCCAGCACGGGCTCGACGAGCCGGCCGCCGTCGCTCCGCCGGAGCAGCTCGTGGGCGTCGGCGGCGCCTTTGCCCACTCCCTGTTCAGCGTCATCACGGTGTTCCTGCTCACCTACTACTGGATGACCGAGCGCGTCGCCATCAAGCGGGCCATCCTGCGGCTCGTGCCCGCCGACCACGCACGGGAGGTCAACGCGACCTGGCTCGAGGTCGAGGCGAAGCTGGGCGCCTGGGTCCGCGGCCAACTGCTGGTGATGCTGGCGATCGGCCTGATGACCGGCGTGGCCTTCGCGCTGCTCGGCCTGCCGAACCCGCTCCTGCTGGCGATGCTCGCCGCCCTGTTCGAGATCGTCCCGCTGCTCGGCCCGTTCCTGGCCTTCGCGCCGGCCCTGCTGGTCGCGCTGGCGGTCGACCCGCTCAAGGCGCTGTTGCTGGTGCCGATCGCGGTGATCGTCCAGCAGATCGAGGGCAACTTCCTGATCCCGCGGGTGATGAGCCAGGTGGTGGGAGTGAGCCCGCTGACGGTGGTGCTGGGCATCCTCATCGGCTCGATCCTGTACGGCCCGGCCGGCGCCTTCCTCGCCGTGCCGGTGGCGGCTGCCATCCAGGTGATCCTGAACAACACCCTCCGCCCCGCCCTCGAGGAGGCCGCGGCCGAAGTGCCGGTCCCGCCGGCCGAGCTGCGGGGCGACGCCGCCAGCACCGCCGCGCTCTCCCTGCACGAGCCCTGAGAACCGCGGCGGCTTCTGCCATCGCACGGGCAGTGGGACCCAGAGTCGAACCGCCGGACAATCACCTATAATCTCGTATACAATTGCGCCCAGGATTATGGGGAGGGCCATATGGCGCTGGTCGACACGGAGGCCTTGGTCTCCATCACCGATGCTACGAAGCGAGGCGTATCGGCGCTCGTGCGGAAGGCGGAGGCGGGCCAGCAGCAGATCGTGGTCCGGAACAACAAGCCGGTCGCGGCGATCATTAGCATGCAGCGGCTCGAACAGCTCCAGCAGCTCGAGGAGGATGCGCTAGACGTCTCCCTGGCCGCCGCGCGCCTGTTAACCACCGGCGAGCGCCGGCACTCGCTCGACGCGGTGCTTGCCCAGTTTGGCTACACGCGCGACCAACTCCGCGACCTGGGAGAGTGAGTGCCGATCCGGGTCGAGCTGATCGACGAGGCCGTCGAGGACCTCGCGCGGTACGCCGAATCCGGCAATCTGGCGCTGTTCCTCGGCAAGCTCTTACGGCTGGAAGCGATCGGCAAGGAGGCGGGCCAGCCGCCTGGCGGCTCGCTGGCCGGCTGGCGCAAGATCGTCGTCGGCGACCGCAACTGGCGCATCATCTTCACCGTCGACCCCCAGGAGACGGTGGCCACCGTAGCCGTGATCGGCGACCGCGCGGACGCCGAGTGCTACGCGATCGCGCAGCGCCGCGTTCAAGCGCTGGCGAAGTCTCAGCCGGAAGCGGCCAGCCTCGCGGCGGCGATGTTCCGCCTGAGCCAGACGCAGCGGGCCGCGCGGCGAGCCAGGCGGCGCCGGCGCTGACGGCGGCGTCCGCCGGCTCGCGGTCCAGGCGCTAGGTTGCGGATTGCTCCGAGAGCGAGACTAGGCGCGGGCGTCCACGCGGGCGCGGAGCCAGCGGACGATCGTCGGCAGGGTCTCGGGGGTATTGCCCATGTGGCCGCCGGGGAAGATGCGCGCCGTCTTCGGCGCGCCGTGCTCCATCAGGAAGTAGAAGTCCTCGTTCAGACCGCGCAGTCCTGGCAGTAGGTGGCCGCCTCCGCCGCGGCGGCCGGCGCGATGAAGTTGCCGGCCGCATCGTAGTTCGTGCGCCGCCGCTGGGCGACGAGCACGTGGGCCTCTTCCTGGTAGGCGCGCTCGACGTCCCGCTCCCAGCCGGGCGCCGGCCACTGGAACGGCAGGTCGACGATCTGGCCCGGCCGCGTGAACCGCGGCGCGCTCTCGAGCACGGCCCGCACGATCGCGCGCTGGTTCGCCGCGTCGCGGGGGATGCCGGCGTTGTTCCCGAGCGGGTAGTCGAGGAAGCAGGCGCGCGGCGGCTTGACCCGCTCCGTGATGTCGCGGCAGCTCGTCAGGGAGACGGTCGGCAGGCCGTCGTGCTCCAGGGCGCGGGCGATCAGTCCGACGGACTGGTGGCAGGCCGGTCAGAGCGGGACCAGGAGCACCAGGTCCGCGCCTTCCGCGCGGGCCTGCGCGGCGATGGCCGGCGCCAGCTCGTAGTGCAGCTCGCGGAACTTGCGGATCGGGCCGAGGATGCTGACGTGGTGTGGCGTGAGTGCCCGGAACAGCCTCGCGTCGCGCAGCTCGCGCAGGCGCTCGACCGGGAACACGACGTTGATGTCCGCCTCGCCGGGGCGCCGGATGGGGGCGGGATGCGAGGGGGCGAGGTCGGCCGGATCGGCGGAGGACTCGATCAGGCGGAAGGTGAGGTCGTTGGCGGGCTGGAAGGGCGGCTCGGTCTTGCGCCGCACGCCGGCGCTGGCCAGCATCATGACGGTGCACTCGGCCAGCGGCTTCGCCAGCGGCGCCCAGGGCACGCCCACGCTATCCACCCACGGCGTGGGCGGCAGCTCGCGGCTGTAGTAGTCCATCAGCTCGATGTAGCGCAGCGGCAACCCCGCCCTCCCCCGGCGCCCGCTCACCCGCGGCGCGCGGCTCGGCGCAGTATAGCAGGCCGCCTTCAGAGGATGGAGCGCATGCTAGCAGCCGCCGCGCCCTCGGCGTTAAGGTAGGTACAGCAGCCGCGCGTGGATGGGTCGGGACCGATGCGCTACACGGTGATCCTGGTTCCCGAGGACAATGGTTTCTCCGTCTCGGTGCCAGCGCTGCCCGGTTGCATGAGCATGGGCCGCTCGCGCGACGAGGCCCTCGCCAACGCCCAACAGGCGATCGCGGGTTGGCTGGAGTCGGAGGCAGCCGAGGGACGCGCGCCCCTGCCCGAGACACCAGCGCTGATCGAAGCCGGTGTCCGCGAGGCGCTGGAGATCATCGACGACATGCGGGCGGCCGGCGAGGTCCCCGCCGATCGAGGCTACGACCTGGAGCTTGCTACCATCCAGACCCGGCCCTCCGTCCCCGCCTGATGCCCCGACTGCCGCGCCTATCGGGTCGCGAGGCGCGCCGCGCGTTCGAGAGAGCAGGCTGGGCTTCGTCCTTCGCGGCCTGCTCCGCACGGCGGGCATGAGCGTCGAGGAATTCCTCGATCTATTGTGACGCCACGCGGCAGGACGATAGGGCTGGTATCGGATTGTACCGTGTCCGGATCCTTCATCCGCATCTGGCGGCGGGCGGCTACCTGGTGTATCCTCACCAGCGGACGGCGCCTCTTCGCCCTGGTCACCTGGCAGCGCAGAGCTACCACGGGAACGATATGCCGCAGGTCGTGATCGAGAACCCCGTGCTCAACTCGCCGTTCGAGGAGCCGCGGCGCCACTTCCGTTTTACCGAGGACGGCATCACCGACGAGGTGGTTGACGAGCGCCGCATCAGCACCTACTTCATCCCCATCCCGCCCCCACGGAAGAAGGGCGGGCAGCTCGCCTTCGGCGGCGAGTGGAATGCCGAGCGCGTGCAGGTCAACGAGTTCATCAACCGCATCCGCACGCGCGTCGACCTCTGGCGTCAGGGCGGCTACGCCGGCGTGACGCGTGTTACCCGCGAGCTACTGGACTACTGGACCGATCCGGAGCGCGAGCGGCCGCTGTTCTTTTGCCAGATCGAGGCGTTGGAGACGGCGATCTATCTGGCGGAGGTTGCCGGCAAGTACGGCGACGGCTGGATCGACACCGAGCTGCGGACGCGCAACGCGGAGGCGAATCCGGGGCTGTACCGGGTGGCGCTGAAGATGGCCACCGGATCGGGCAAGACCGTCGTCATGGCGATGCTCATCGCCTGGCAGGCGCTCAACAAGCTGGCCAATCGGCAGGACGCTCGCTTCAGCGACACGTTCCTGGTGGTCACCCCCGGCATCACCATCCGCGACCGGCTGCGTGTGCTGCTGCCCAACGATCCGGGCAACTACTACACCGAGCGCGACCTGGTGACCGGCGACCAGCTCGAGCAGCTCCAGCAGGCGCGCATCGAGATCACCAACTTCCACGCGTTCGGCCGTCGCGAGACGATCGAGGCGGCGTCGCTGACGAAGAAGCTGCTGGCCCAGGACGGCGACCCCGACCGCTTCAAGGAAACGCCCGACGAGATGGTACGGCGAGTCTGCCGGGCCCTGGGCAACAAGCGCAACATCGTCGTCCTCAACGACGAGGCCCACCACTGCTATCGCGAGAAGCCCGAGAGCGAGGAGGAGAAGCTCGGCGTCGACGAGCGCCAGGAGGCCAGGGAGAACGCGGCCGCCGCGCGGATCTGGATCAGCGGCCTGGAAGCGGTCAAGGCCAAGCTGGGCATCAAGGTCGTCTACGATCTGTCGGCCACGCCGTTCTTCCTGCGCGGCTCGGGCTACAAAGAGGGCACGCTGTTCCCCTGGGTGGTGTCCGACTTCTCGCTCATCGACGCGATCGAGTCGGGCATCGTGAAGGTGCCGCGCGTGCCGGTGAGCGACGACCGCATGGTCGGGCCGCTGCCCACCTACCGCCACCTCTGGCCGCACGTGCGGGACGCGCTGCCCAAGAAGGGGTTCAAAACCGAGGCCGTGAGCGGCGAGCCAAAGCTGCCGGCGGAGCTGGAGGGCGCGCTGCGCAGCCTGTACGGCAACTACGAGCAGGCGTACCGCCGCTGGGAAGAGCGCGGCTTCGGCACGCCGCCGGTGTTCATCGTCGTCTGCCAGAACACGAACATCTCGAAGCTCGTGTTCGACTGGATCGCCGGCTGGGAGAAGCCGCTGGACGCCGAGACCAGCGTGGTCGTGCCCGGCAACCTGCCGATCTTCAGCAACGAGCAGGACGGCCGCTGGCGGGACCGCCCGAACACGCTGCTCATCGACTCGGCCCAATTGGAGTCCGGCACGGCGATGGACGACGCGTTCAAGCGCATCGCCGCCGCGGAGATCGCCGAGTTCAAGGCCGAGTACCGCCGCCGCTACCCGGGGCGCGACCCCGAGGCGCTCACCGACGAGGACCTGCTGCGCGAGGTGATGAACACCGTCGGCAAGCCCGGGCGACTGGGCGAGCAGGTGCGGTGCGTCGTCTCGGTGTCGATGCTCACCGAGGGCTGGGACGCCAACACGGTGACCCACATCCTGGGCGTGCGCGCCTTCGGGACGCAGCTCCTCTGCGAGCAGGTCGTGGGCCGCGGGCTGCGCCGCATCAGCTACGTGCCTGGCCCGGACGGGCGTTTCGAGCCGGAGTACGCGGAGGTTTACGGCGTGCCGTTCAGCTTCCTCCCGGCGGCCGGCACCAGCCGCGAGCCCAAGCCGCCGCGCACGGTGTACCGCGTGCGGGCCATGCCCGAGCGGGCCGCCCTGGAAGTTACCTTCCCGCGGGTCGTAGGCTACCGCTACGACCTGCCAACGGAGCGGCTGACGGCCGAGTTCGGCCCGGCCGCGGCTTACGTCCTCTCGACCGCCGAATTGCCCGTCGAGACGTGGCTCGACCCGATCGTGGGCGAGTCGATGAAGACCGACCTGGCCGACCTCCAGCGGCGGCGCGAGCAAGAGGTGGCTTTCGTGCTGGCCAAGCGCACGCTGGACAACCACTTCTGCGACGACGACGGCAATCCGCGGCCGTGGCTGTTCCCGCAACTGCTCGCCATCACCCGCCGCTGGCTGGCCGAGTGCGTCAAGTGCAAGGACAACGCCTTCCCGCAGATGCTCCTCCTGGCCGAGTGGTCGCACGCGGCGGCGGAGAAGATCTACCTGTCCATCGTGCACGGCACCGCGGGCGAGAAGCGCCTCAAGCCGGTCCTGCGCGCCTACGACGAGCTGGGCTCGACGCGCTACGTGGCCTTCGACACGACGAAGGAGGTCTACGCCACGAACCCGGACCGCTGCCATCTGAACTACGTGGTGCTCGACAGCGGCTGGGAGGCGAAGCTGGCGCAGACGCTGGAGGAGATGGACGAGGTCCTCTGCTACGCCAAGAACCAGGGCCTCAACTTCACCATCCCGTACACCGTGGAAGGCGACGCGCGGAACTACGTCCCCGACTTCATCGTCCACGTGCACGACGGGCGGCCGGACCCGCTGCAGGTGATCCTCGAAGTGAGCGGCGAGGCCCGCAAGGACAAGGCGGCGAAGGTGGCGACGGCCCGCGAGCTGTGGGTGCCGGCGGTGAACCACCACGGCGGCTTCGGGCGCTGGGCTTTCCTGGAAGTGACCGACCCGTGGGACGCGGCGGCCCTACTGCGCGCCGCGCTCGCCAGCAACTCTACGGTGGTGGGGGGGCGCTGATGGCCCGCACACATAAGCCCGCGAGCTACGACACGCCTGTGAGCGCGGTGCGCCACGTGCGCGAGCAGCGGCCGAACATCCCAACCGCGGAACTAGAGTCGTTCGCGGCGGACAACGAGCGGCAGCCCGCCGTGGTTCGCTACCCGCGGGACCCCTCGCTCGACCCGCAGCTCGTCTGGAAGGGCAAGGACGAGCAGGACGCGCACGACCTGGAAGTGCCCGCGGTGCCGATCTACATCCAGGAGCAGATCGCGCCCCAGGCGCTGATCGAGGACCTGCGCGCGGCGAGCCAAGCTGGTGCGCGGGAGCGGCAGCTCGACCTGTTCAACGACTTCGACGGGCTGGAGTTCGAGCAGCGGGTCGAGTTCTACGAGCACAGCCAGCGCTGGACGAACCGCCTGATCCTCGGCGACTCGCTGCTGGTGATGACCTCGCTGGCCGAGAAGGAGGGGCTGAAGGGCAAGGTCCAGATGATCTACATGGACCCGCCCTATGGCATCAAGTTCGGCTCCAATTGGCAAGTGAGCACCCGTAGGCGGGATGTCAACGATGGCAAGGCCGACGATGCGACGCGCCAGCCGGAGCAGATCAAGGCTTTCCGTGACACTTGGGAACTCGGCATCCACTCCTATCTAAGCTATCTACGCGATCGTTTTGCGGTGGCGCGCGACCTCCTCACTGAAAGTGGCTCTATATTCGTGCAGATCGGAGATGAGAATGTCCATCTCGTCCGATCAGTCCTTGACGAGATATTTGGCAGCGCTCATCATGTCGTGACTCTCATAATTAAGAAGACAGGCAGCCAAAAGAGCAACCTTATTGATCCGGTCAATGATTACGTCCTGTGGTACTCAAAGGCTTCGAGGGATGGTAGCGAGCATGATCGCATCAAGTTCCACCAAATATTTGTGACACGCGATTTGGATGCCAGCGCCCTCGCTGAATTCGACCAGGTGGAACTGCCGGACGGCCGTCACTATCAGATCGGCGAGGTCCCAACCCCTGATGGTGGTGTCAGCGACTATAGGCTGCGCCCACAACAGCTCTTCCAAGATTATCCTGCAGCCAGACTATTCGCCTGCTGGCCCATCACTAATGGTGGGTATCGCCGCAACCAAAGCGTCCCCTTCATCTTCGATGGAGTAACATATAATCCGCCGTCTGGCCAGTGCTGGAGGCACACTGCTCAGACCGACGATGGTTCTATGCCAGGAATGAACCGCCTAGCAGCGGCTGGCCGCATAGTGCAGCGTGGCAGGGGACTAACCTATAAGCGCTACTTCGATGACTTTCCTTACAAGACGGTCACTAATGTTTGGGATGGCATCGGCGGTGCCGGTTCCCCCATTTACGTAGTACAGACGAATACTGAGATTGTTCAGCGCTGCATACTCATGACGACCGACCCTGGAGACCTGGTACTCGATCCGACGTGCGGTAGCGGCACGACGGCCTACGTCGCCGAGCAGTGGGGGCGTCGCTGGATCACCATCGACACCAGCCGGGTGGCCCTCGCGCTGGCCCGTACACGCCTCATGGCTGGCCGCTATCCGTACTACTTGCTCGCGGACTCTCCTGAAGGCGCGGCAAGACAGGCTCATCAAGGAAGCGGCCCACCACGGACGGGGCCATTCACCGGAGACATTCGGCAAGGCTTTGTGTATCGTACCGTCGCTCACATCAGTTCTAGCACCATCGCGAACAACCCCGACATTCAGGAGGGGATGAGCCGCGCGGAGATCGACGCCGCCATCGCGCGCCACGCGGAGACGGAGGTTCTGTACGACCGTCCGTACACCGATCCGAAGGTGGTGCGCGTGAGCGGCCCGTTCACCGTCGAGAGCCTGTCGCCGCACCGCATGCTGGCGGCCGACGCGGGGGATGGCACGAGGGACGGCGCCACGCCGGAGGTGGCACGCGACGAGGGGCGCTTCGTCTCCGAGATCATCGACAACCTGCGCAAGGCCGGCGTGCAGAACACCATCAAGCAGGAGCGGCTGCAGTTCGACCTGCTCGAGCCGTGGCCGGGCGAGTACGTCCAGGCCCGCGGCGAGTACACCGAGAACGGGCAGCCGCGCACGGCAGCGGTGTGCATCGGCCCCGAGCACGGCACGGTCGGCCAGGAGCTGGTGCAGGCTGCGGCCAAGGAAGCAGTGCGCATGGCCGACCTGCTGGTGGTCTGCGGCTTCGCCTTCGACGCCTACGCGCGGCAGACGACGCACCTGGGGCGGCTGGCGATCCTCACCGCCCAGATGAACCCCGACCTGATGATGCCCGAGCTGCTGAAGAAGACGGGGGCCGGCAACCTGTTCATGGTGTTCGGCGAGCCGGATATCGTGATTCACCACGGAGCCGACGACCTCCTGACGGTCGAGATCCGCGGCCTGGACGTGTACGACCCGACCACAGGCCAGATCCGTAGCCACTCCACGGATGACATCGCCTGCTGGTTCATCGACACGGCGTACGACGAGGAGAGCTTCTTCGTGCGCCACGCCTATTTTCTCGGCGCGGGCGACCCCTACGAGCGGCTGCGGCGCGCGCTCCGCGCCGACGTGGACGAGGCGGCCTGGGCCTCGCTCTACAGCGCCACCAGTCGGCCCTTCCCGCGCCCCGACACCGGCCAGATCGCCGTGAAGGTCATCAACCACTATGGCGACGAGGTGCTGAAGGTCTACAAAGTCTGAGCCGCGCTCGCGCCGTTCCAGACCCGGCCCTCCGTCCCCGCCTGATGCCCCGACTGCCGCTAATATAACTGTATAAAGCGGCTCGCGGGCCGGCCCGCGAGGGCATCACCCCGGCCGTATGAGCGCTGGGCGCCAGAGCCGGCGGGCGAGGGAGGAGGAGGGGACATGCTGGCAGGCCTGAGGCGCGCGGTTCCAGTCGTGGCTCTGGTAGCGGTCGTCGCCTGCGGGCAGGGCAGCGCCAGCAGCGGGACTAGCGGCGCGGCGAAGTCGGCCGCTCCGGCCGCCGCCCCCACCAGCGGCGCGGCCGCGGCGGCGCCCAGCGGGCCGACGAGCGCGCCGGCCAGCGCCGCGCCGGCGCCCGCGACCATCCGCTACGGCCAGGTCACCGTCACGGCGATGTTCTGGCCGCTCTGGGCCGCCGAGGCCAAGGGCCTCATGCAGGCGGAGAACGTGACCGTCGAGCCGACCGTCTTCCGCGTCTCGTCGGACTCCACGCGCGCCCTGTCCAGCGACTCCGTGGACATGGCGGGAGGTACCGCCACCGATAGCGTGGTCCTCGCCGACGAGCAGGGCAACGCCGACATCGCCATCGTCTCGGGCGTCCTGAACAAGCCGACCTACAGCTTGATCACCGCTCCCGACGTCAAGACCTTCGCCGACTTGAAGGGCAAGACCCTCGCCGTCAGCGATCTGAAGGACGGGAGCACGGTCCTGTTGCAGCAGATGCTGCAGATGAAGGGCGTGCAGCGCAGCGAGTACGACATCATCCAGGCCGGCGGCACGCCCGACCGCTACGCCGCCGTGAAGAGCGGCGGCGCGGCCGGCGCGCTCCTGACCCAGCCGGCCGACTTCAAGGCCGAGTCCGAGGGCTTCAACAACCTTGGGCTGGTGTCGGACCTGATCCCCGACTACCAGTTCACGGTGAACGCCGTGCGCCGCGGCTGGGCGCGGCAGAACGCGGACGCGCTGGTGCGTTTCCTCCGCGCCTACGCCAAGGGCTGCCAGTGGCTCTACGATCCGGCGAACAAGGACGAGGCGGTCCAGATCCTGAGCGACAAGCTCAACAGCGACCAGGACTCCTCGCAGAAGACGTACGACCTGCTGATCACCCACGCCCAGGCGATCCCGAAGGCCGGCGAGCTGAACATGGCGGGCGTGCAGAAGGTGCTCGACGTGATGGTGGAGCTGGACAGCCTACCGAATCCCCCGCCACCGCCGAGCAAGTACGTCGACACGAGCTATCTCGACCGAGCCCGCCAGTAAAACAGCGGCCGGGAGCGCGACGGCGAGCAGCGGTCTCCCGCGAGAGCGGGCTAGTACCTCGTCACAGGTAAGCTGATGTGTGTTGTGCATGCACAACACACATCAATTCACTGGTGACAGCTCACTAGCCTCAGGCGCGGCTGAGCGGGCCCACCACCTGCTCGGCCAGGTACGCGATCTGCTCGTCGCCCGGGTCGAACAGCGAGAAGTAGGTCAGCCCGACGCGGTCGCGGTACTCGAGCAGGCGGGCGCGCACCTCGGGCCCCGTGCCGGTGAGGAACAGCGTCGAGTCGCCCAGGTCGGCCACGGCGACGCCGTTGTCGCGCGCCAGCGCCTCCCGCCGCGCCGTCGGGTCGTCGCCCACGGCCAGGCCGTACACCATCGTGTTCAGCTCGACCGCGGCCGGATCGCGGCCCGCCGCCGCGGCGCCCGCGCGCACCCAGGCCGCCTTCTCCACCATCCGTTCCAGCGTCGAGTCCGCCAGCGACGCGCGGACCGACCACTCCCCAGTGTCCAGGCGGGGGAGCATCGACACCACGTCGGCGACGCGGCCGGCCAGGCGCATCGCCTTCGGCCCGCCGCCGCCGACCAGCAGGCGCGGCGCCACCGGCTCGGGGGCGACGCGCGGCGCGTCGGTCACCTGGTAGTAGCGGCCGTGGAACGTCGTCTTCTCGTCCTGCCACAGCCGCCGCATCAGGGCGATGCTCTCCTCGAGCTGGTCGAGGCGCTCGCCCGGCCGGGCGAAGGCGACCCCCGCCGCCGCGAAGTTCGCCGCCAGGTAGCCGGCGCCGAGCCCCAGCTCGAGGCGGCCGCCCGAGAGCCGGTCGATCGTCGCCGCCGCCTTGGCCGTGAGCACCGGGTTGCGCAGGCTGTTGTCGAGGACGAGGCTGCCGACGTGGAGGCGCTCGGTGACCGCCGCCACCGCCGCTAGCGCGGCGATTGGCTCCCACTGCGGCACGACGACGTGGTCGGTGAAGGTGATGGTCGAGTAGCCGAGCGCCTCGTAGCGCCGGACGCGCGCCCGCCAGTCGCCCAGCGGCAACTGCCAGAAGTGCAGCCCGAAGCGAAACGGGAACGCCATGTCCGATCCTTTCGCTCCCTGGCCCGCCGGGCCGCTCAGCTCGGGCGGCGCGGGTTCTCGACACGCTGGTAGGAGCCGAGCACGCTGTTGGCGTAGTCCAGGAAGCTGTGATCGACGACCTGAGCCGGATCGACGCGCTGGGGCACGAGCCCCTTGGCCACGAACCAGTCCTCGTAGATGCCGATCCTCTCGAGGTTCAGGTAGCCGTCGGGGTTCTGGCCGGTGGGCGGGATCTTGCGGATCAGCGCCTCGTCCTTGAACATCGTCTCCTTCGGCGGGCCCGGAGCGATCGGCTTGGGCCCGGCGCGGTGCGCGGCGCGACACTCGCGCGCGGCGCCCCCATTATGCCACTCAACCAGTGCGTCCCAGCGCGTGTTCAGGTGAGCAGGGACAGGCTATAGTCCGGATCAGGACGATGTGGGAGAGAGGATGATCGGGCAGCTCGCGATTCGGGACCGCGTGGACGCGCTGGCCTGGGACCAGCTCGGCGCCGCGCTGGACGACCGCGGGGCGGCGGTCACGCCGCCGCTGCTCCGCCCCGACGAGTGCGCGGCGCTGGTCGCGCTGTACAGCGACCCGTCGCGCTTCCGCAAGCGGATCGAGATGGCCGCGCACGGCTACGGCGAGGGCAGCTACCAGTACTTCGCCCGGCCGCTGCCGCCGCTGGTGGAGGAGTTGCGCGCGGTGCTCTACGCGCGCCTGGCCGTTACCGCCAATCGCTGGGCCGCCGCGCTCGGCCAGCCCGAGCGCTTCCCGGACGACCTGGCCGCGTTCCTCGACCGCTGCCACGCGCGGGGCCAGACGAAGCCCACGCCGCTGCTCCTCCAGTACGCGGCCGGCGGCTACAACTGCCTGCACCAGGACCTGTACGGCGCGGTGGCCTTTCCGCTGCAGGCGGTGTTCATGCTCAGCCGGCGCGACGCGGACTACACTGGCGGCGAGCTGCTACTCGTCGAGCAGCGGCCGCGCGCCCAGTCGCGCGGCGCAGTGTACGCGCTCGACCAGGGGGCGGCGCTGATCTTCGCCACCCACCACCGCCCCGCCCGCGGCCGGCGCGGCTACTACCGCGCCAACCTGCGCCACGGCGTCAGCCGCGTCCACTCCGGCGAGCGCTACACCCTCGGCATCATCTTCCACGACGCGGCCTGAGTGAGTTTAGCTCACCTTCCGCACGCGGCAGAGGGTGGAGCGGTGGGGGGTGCCGCCGCTGATCGGGTCGCGGCGGTCGTTGTGGACGAGCAGGTTCACGTTCGCGCCATCGTCGGAGAAGGGGTCGAGCGGCGGCAGGCCCAGCGCCTCGCAGCCCTGCCACCAGCCGTGGCTGGCGCAGACTACCCCCTCCAGGATCGCGTCGGTCACCTGCGCCTTCACGCGCACGCTGCCGCTCGGCGTCTCCAGCGCCACCCACTCGCCGTTGGCGACGCCGCAGGCGGCGGCCGTGGCCGGGTGGATCTCGACGGTCGGGTGCGGCGCGGCCTTGCGCAGGCGCGGCACGCCGCGGAACTGGCTGTGCAGGTACTGCGGCCGCTTGGCGTTGGTCAGCACCAGCGGGAACTGCTCGGCCAGGGCGGGCTGGCTGACCGGGCTGAGGGCCGGCTCGACGTAAGTGGGGATGGGCGGCTGGCCGTGCGCGGCGAAGGGCACAGCGTACAGCTCCACCTTGCCGGTCGGCGTGGCGAAGCCGCGCGGCCCGCCGGTCTGCTCGTCCGGCTCGGCGTACTTGCGGTAGCGCTGGGCGCTCTTGGGCAGCGTCACGCCGTGCGGGTGCGCCGCCAGCGCCTCCCAGCTCAGCCCGCTCGGCGCCAGCACGTGGTCGTAGGCCGCGGCCAGGTCGCCGTCCCAGAACTGCTCGCCCAGGCCGAGGCGGCAGGCCAGGTCGAAGATGATCCGCACGTCCGAGCGGCGCTCGTGGCGCGGCGCCACCGCCGCCGGCCGCCGCCAGACGTGGGCCAGGCCCTCGACCGGGTAGCGCAGGCCGAGCCCAAGCGACTCGAACTCCAGGAAGCTCGCCGCGGGCAGCAGCACGTCGGCGAAGCGACTGGTCGGGGTATGTGTCAGCTCGATCTGGGCGAAGAACTCGAGCTTTCGCAGCGCCTCGCGCCCGCGCAGCGAGTCGCCGTTCGCCAGCAGCATGTTGCCGCCGAAGCTGACCACGCCGCGCACCAGGTAGGGGTCCTCGTCGAGGATCGCGCGGTAGACGTCGTAGGCGGCGACGTTGCCGGGCTTGGCTGGCGGCCCCAGCGGGCGTTCGGCGCGGCCCAGGCGGCGGGCGGCCACCTCGGCGCCCAGGACGCCCTTGCCGGCGATCGCGTTCACGTTCGGCCCCGGCCCCGGCACGTTGCCGCCGGGCGCGTCCCAGTCGCCGAGCAGGGCGTAGAGGACGGCGATCGCGCGGCAGGCCTGGGTGGCGTTCGTGTGCTGGACGAGGCCGTTGTGGTAGTAGTGGCCCACTGGCCGGTTGTCGGCCAGCAGCCGCGCCGCCGCGACGATCCGCTCGGCCGGCACGCTGGTGATGCCCGCGGCCACGTCGGGCGGGTACTGCGCCGCCTCGGCGGCGAGGCGCTCGAAGACCGGCTGGCAGTCCACTTCGCGGCCGTCGGCCAGCCGCACCGCCCGCGTGCCGCGCAGCGCCAGCCCGGCCGCGCCGCCGGCGTACAGGCCGCGCCCGGCGTCGTAGCCGACCAGCCCGCCATCGCTGCGCACCGCCACGTAGCGGGTGCCTAGCGGCGGCGGGCCGGCGGCGGCGAGCTCGCCGGGCGCCAGGTCGTCGGCCAGGAGCAGATGGCCGTCGTCGCCGCGGACGAGCAGCGGCGCGTTGGTCCACTCGCGGACGAACGGCTCGTCGTAGCGCCCCTCAGCGATCAGGAGGTGGATCAGGCTCAGCGCCAGGGCACCGTCGGTGCCGGGCCGCACCTGCAGGAAGACGTCGGCGCGCGTGGCTGGGCCGACCCGCCGCGGGTCGACCACCACCAGCTTCGCGCCGCGCTCGCGCGCCGCCACCACGTCCTGGGCCATGCTCAGGAAGTTGCCGTTGGGGTTGCTCCCCCAGAGCACAAGGCAGCGGCTGCTGGCGAACTCGGGCACCGGCAGGCGGTCGACGCCGAAGGTGTAGGTGGCGGCGCCGGTATCGCGCGGCCACTGGCAGAGGTGGGTGGTGCTGACCAGGTTCGGCGTCCCGAAGTAGGCGACCAGGCGGCCGAGCCAGGGCTCGGCGTCGCCGAGGCCCGTGCCGCCGCTGGTGCCCTTGCTGAACACGACGGCCTGCGGCCCGGACTGCTCACGGATCTCGAGCAGCTTGCGGGCGACGATGGCCAGCGCCTCGTCCCAGGTGATGCGCTCCCAGCCGGGGTCGGGGTCGGTCTTGGGGCGGGTACGGCGGACGGGGTAGTTCACCCGCTCGACCTGGTCCAGGAACTCCGGCGCGGCCCGCCCCTTGGCACAGAGGTAGCCGCCGTAGGGGTGGGTGGGGTCCGGCTCGACCGCCAGCACCCGCTCGCCCTCGACGGTCGTCACCGTCGGGCAGTGCACCGCGCACAGGCCGCAGTAGCCCTGCACCGTTCGCGTCGCCGCGCCGCTACTCACCGCCATCGTTCCCTCCCCCCGCGACGCCGGAGCCGTCTCCCCGCCGGCAGGATAGCGCGCCCGCCGCGCGATCACAAGCTCCTTCAGATTGTATGAGCTGATGGCCCCCGCCGCGCTCTACGGCGCGGCGCGCGCCAGGTACTGGTTCAGCAGCCGCTCCCAGCGCTCGTACTGCTCGGCGTAGTCGGGCCGCGCGGCGAGGTCGACGAGCGTGTAGCTGGCGGCCTCGCCCTGGCCCGGCGCGCCGTAGCCCTGCCCGGCGTATAGCGCGCGGCCCTCGCCCTCGGCCGGCGAGAGCAGGAAGTCCAGCAGCAGGAGCGCGGCGTGGGGATGCGGCGCGGTCTTCACCAGGCCGGCGCCGGCGCGCTGGACGCCGATCGGCTGGGCCGGATTCCAGGCGATCGGCGCCCCCTTGTTCTGGAGGAAGCGCGTGTCCTTGCTGGTGATGACCGGCGAGAGCGGCACCTCGCCGCTGGCGACGAGGTTGGCCAGCGCGGTCTGCGACACCTCGCGCACGCGGACGTCCTGGCGGGCGAGCCGGGCGAGGTAGTCCTCGCCCTTCGTCTCCACCATCAGCCCCACGAAGCTGACCGCCACGCTGCTGCTCGGCAGCCCGATGCGCCCCTTCCAGCGCGGGTCGAGCAGGTCGTCGTAGGTCTGCGGCGCCTCGTCGCGGGCGATGGCGTTGGTGTTGTACCCGATCGCCGGATAGAGCTCCCAGGTCGCGAACCAGTAGGAGTCGGGGTGCCGCGCGTCCGCAGGCGGCGCCGGCCCCGCCAGGGCGGTGACCGGCAGCAGGAGTCCGTCGGCGACGGCGAGCTGCAGCGCGCCGGTCGTCGTCTCGAACAGGTCGGCCTCCCGCCGGCCGGCGCGCGCCTCCTCGCGCAGGCGCTGCACGAGCGCCGTGCTGTCGGCGCGGTAGTAGTCGACCTGCAGGAAGGGGTACTTGCGGGTGAAGGCGTCGATCACCGGCTGCCCAAGCGTCTCCTTCTGGGTCGTGGTGTACCAGGTGACCTTGCCCTCTTGCCGCGCGCCGTCCTCCAGCACCCGCTGACGGTCGGTGCCGTCGTAGGCGGCCAGCGCCTGGGCGCCGGCCGGCGCCGCGGCCGCCGGCGTGCCCGCCCGCCCGGCGGCCGGACCGCTCGCCGGAGGGCTCGCCGGCCCGGCCACCGGCCCGCAGGCGAGCAGCAGCGCCAGCCACCCGACGCGGACGAAACCCAGGCCCGCCGGCAGTCGATTCATCGCTGGCCCCCCTATACGCGCGGGTCGTCGCGCTGGAGCAGGCGGTGCGTCACCGAGGCCACGGCGAGCAGGCCCAGGCTGAGCAGCACCGTGAACGCCGCCAGCTCGGGGAACTGGGCGTCGCGCCAGAGGTCGAAGATGGTCGAGGCCACGACCTCCGTGCCCGGGCTGTAGAGCAGGACCGGGATGCTCAGGTGGCGGAACGAGCCGAGGAAGACGTACAGCCAGCCCGCCAGCAGCGACGGCAGGATCAGCGGCACGACGACGCGGGTCAGCGTCTGGCGCCAGGACGCCCCGCTGACGTAGGCGCTCTCCTCCAGCTCCTGGTGCAGGCTGAGCAGGCCGCTCGAGCTGTAGCGCAGGCCGTAGGGCAGGTAGTGGGCGACGAAGGCGAGGATCAGGATCCACAGCGTGCCGTAGATCGGCAGCGGCACCACGAGGTAGGTCCGCAGCAGGGCGAGCCCCAGCACGATGCCCGGAATCACCAGCGGCAGCATCGCGAGCTGGTCCAGCCGCGCCGCGATCGCCAGCTTGCCGCGCACGACCAGCCAGGCCAGGAGCAGGGTGATGAGCATCGCCGCCGAGGCGCTGACGGTGCTCACGACCAGCGAGTTCTGCGCCGAGCGGACGATCGTTGGGTTGGCGAGGGCCACCTGGTAGTTGGCCAGGCTGACCGTGCGCAGCGCCTGGGCCGATGGCACAGCGTAGAACGGCACCAGCGAGGCCCAGAAGATCGGCAGCAGCGGCAGTAGCACGAGCAGCGGCAGCAGGAGCAGCGCCAGGCCGGCCAGCGGGCGCGCGGCGCCGAGGTCGACCGTGCCGCGGCGAAAGCCCTTGCCGCCGATCGTGGCGTAGCGCGAGGCGTGGCCCATCAGGCGATAGTACGGGTAGAAGGCCAGCACGACCAGGGCCATCAGGGCCACGGCCAGGGCGCTGGCGTCGCCGTAGCCGGGGTCGATGCCCGTCTTCAGCTCGAGGTAGATCTGCGAGGTGAGCACGAACACGCGGCCGGGGATGCCGACGATCGCCGGCACGTCGAAGCTCTGCAGGCTGGTGATGAAGTTCAGGAGGAACACGGCGGCGATGGCCGGCCAGGCGACGGGCAGCGTGACGCGCAGGGTGGCCTGGAGGGGGCTGGCGCCGCAGGTGCCGGCCGATTCCTCGAGGGCTGGATCGATCGCGCGGAGCAGCGGCGCCACCAGCAGGAAGCTCAGCGGCACGGCCACCAGCCCCTCGACGAGGATCATGCCGGCCAGCGAGTAGATGTTCAGCAGCTTGGCGCCGAAGAGCTGGCTGGCCCAGACGTTCAGCAGGCCGGCCTCGGGGCCCAGCAGCAGGACGAACCCGAGCACCTTGACAATCAGCGGGATGGACAGGGAGAGGAAGGCGGCGACGTAGGTCAGGTAGCGCAGCGGCGCGTTGGTCCGCTCGACCAGCCAGGCCAGCACCGTGCCGATGGTCGTGGCAAAGACCGCGCTGCCGAGGGCGAAGACGGCGGTGTTGGCCAGCATCTCCAGCCCGCGGAGCTGCGAGCCCAGCCGCGCGTAGTTCTGGAGGGTGAGCCCGGCGGTCGGGGCGCCCTTGACCTCGGTCAGGCTGGTCCAGACCAGCACGACGAGGGGCGGCAGCACGAGCCAGCCCAGGACGAGCGCCAGGACCGCTGCCAGCGCCCAGCGAACGTCGAGCGCGGGGCGCCGCAGGTAGGCGCCGACGCGGCCGGCGGTCAGGACGCGCGCTAGCGTCGCCATCGGCGGGGCGCGCTTACTGTCCGGCCCGCACGAAGTACTTGTTCAACAACTGCTCCCACTGCTCCCAGCGCTCGGCGATGTCGGGCCGCACGGTGACGTCGGTCAGCTCGTACTGCAGCGCCTCGCCGCGGCCCGGCGAGCCGTAGGTCTGCTTCTCGAACACCGCCTGCCCCTCGTCCGGGGCGCGCGAGAGCATGAAGTCGATCATCAGCAGCGCGGCGTGGGGGTGCGGCGCGGACTTGACCAGCGCCACCGCGGCCCGCTGCGGGTTGATCGGCTTGGCGGGGTTCCAGCCGATCGGCGCGCCCTTGGCCTGTAGCGCCCGCGCGTCCTTGCTCGTCATGTCCGGCGTGAGGGCCACCTCGCCGCTGGCGATCAGGTTGGCCAGCGCGGTCTGCGACACCTCGCGCATGCGGACGTCCTGGCGGCTGAGCTGCGCCAGGTAGTCCTCGCCGCGCGTCTCGAGCATCAGGCCGACGAAGGCGATGGGGATGTCGCCCTGCGGCAGGGCGATCTTGCCGTGCCACTTCGGGTCCAGCAGGTCCTCGTAGCTGCGCGGCGCCTCGGCAGCGGGAATCACGTTGGTGTTGAAGCCGATCGCCGGGTACAGCTCGCGGGTGACGACCCAGTAGCCGCGCGGCTCGACGGTGTC
>Ga0070739_10003488_pt1 | contig 19570 bp, 13 predicted proteins | sample Coa_R1_7_FD_66445 | JGI IMG/M metagenome (GOLD analysis project Ga0070739, IMG submission 66445) | Surface soil microbial communities from Centralia Pennsylvania, which are recovering from an underground coalmine fire - Coalmine... | ecosystem: Environmental > Terrestrial > Soil > Unclassified ... | reverse complement strand
TCGAATTTACCGGTAACATCAGACGTCGTGGAACGCGCGTAATCGGATGCCGCGGCGTGCAATGTAACGGTAGCGCCCGAGACGGGCCGATGCGACGGGTCGTGCACTACGCCCCGCACCGTGCCGAAAACAGTCGCGTCCGCCGGCGTTGCGAGCAACACGCAGGCGGCCGCGGACACAAGAACGCGCTGAAACATACTTCTCCCCTCTTGTTCTGATCGTGCGGAACAAGTCAGGCGGAAGGAGGCGGGCGCTGGAACTGAGGACGGGTTCGGACCGAACGAATGAATGCCGTGCTCCACGCGATCGGATCGTGAGCGCCGGCGACGGCAGCGATCGATCGGGTCGCGGGCGGAGCCGCGGGATATCGGAGGGACGGGGCCGTGCTGCGAGCGCTGACGCATACCCGGCAGCTGGCGGCGAACGCCGGTCCGCGGCCGGCGGCGTTACTTCGACAGCAGCAACTGCCGCGGGTCCGGCAGCAGGCCATGGGCGGCGTGGAGGCGGCCAGCGCAGGGGTGACCAGCGGCCACACCAGCGAGAGCACCAGCGCGATGATGTTGATGCCGCGCGGCATACCGACGAGCATCAGGATACCAGCCGCGGGGCCGATAAAATGAAGTTTTCAATGCGCATCGCGCTGGCACAGACAAACTCCACCGTTGGCGCGCTCGAGGCCAACACGGATCGGATGCTGCGTTTTGCGGCCGATGCCGCCGCGCGTGGCGCCGATCTGATCCTATTCCCGGAGCTCTCGCTCACCGGCTATCCGCCTCGCGATCTGCTGGAGAAGCAGAGCTTTCTCCAGCGCACGGAAGCTCAGCTGCAACGACTCGCCGAGCACACCCGTGACATGCCGGCAACGCTGATCTGCGGCACGGTCACCAGCGCGGCGACAGAAACGGGGAACCACCTCTACAACAGCGCGGCCGTCATTCGCGGCGGCGCGGTCGTATTCCGGCAGGATAAGATGCTCCTGCCCACTTACGACGTGTTCGACGAGGCCCGCTACTTCCGTCCGGCCGATCGCCAGTCGCCGCTGGAACTGTGTGGGTCGCCGGTTGCGCTGACCATTTGTGAGGACGCCTGGAACGACAAGCAGTACTGGGAGCGGCGGCGCTACAGCCGCGACCCGGTTGAGGAGTTGTTCAAGGCCGGCGCGCGGCTGCTGGTCAGCATCAACGCCTCGCCCTGGAACATCCGGAAACGCAGGTTGCGGCGCGAGATCTTTGCCGCTACCGCGCGGCACTTCAACGCGCCAGTGGTTTACGTCAACCAGGTTGGCGGAAACGATCAGCTGGTCTTCGACGGCAGCAGCTTCGTGATGCTTCCCGACGGAACCGTGCCGGCTTCGGCCGCATCATTTTCCGAGGATCTGGTGCTGTTCGATACCGCGACCGGCGCGGGCGAGCGCCACGAGAACCTTCCCGAGGAATGCGAGGCGGTGTATGAAGCCCTGGTCCTCGGGACGCGCGACTACATTCGCAAGTGCGGCTTCAGCCGCGTGCTGATCGGGCTCAGCGGCGGCATCGATTCCTCGCTCACGGCCGCAATCGCGGTGGATGCGGTCGGCCGCGAAAACGTGACCGGCGTGGCCATGCCTGGGCCCTATTCGTCCGCCCACAGCATCTCCGACGCGCGTGCGCTCGCCGAGAACCTGGGGCTTCGCTTTGAAATCGTGTCCATCGACGAGGGGTATCGGTCGATGCTGGCGACCCTCGATCCGCTGTTCGCCGGCCGGCAGCGCGACGCGACGGAAGAGAACATTCAATCGCGCCTGCGCGGGCTCACGCTGATGGCGCTGTCCAATAAGTGGGGCGCGCTGGTGCTTACTACCGGCAACAAGAGCGAGTTGGCGGTGGGCTACTGCACGTTGTACGGCGATATGTGCGGCGGCCTCGCGGTCATCAGCGATGTTCCGAAGACGCTGGTTTACGAGCTGTCGCGCGTCGCGAATCGGCGCCACGCCGGAGCGATTCCGGAGAGCGTATTCGAGAAGCCGCCGTCGGCCGAGTTGCGGCCCGATCAAAAAGACACCGATTCCCTCCCTCCCTATGAAGTGCTGGATCCGATTCTGAAGGCGTACGTCGAGGAGTATCAGTCGCCGGCGCAGATCTCGGCGACGCTCGGGGTGGATCTGGCGCTGGTTCGCGACATCATTAATAAGGTGGATCGCAACGAGTATAAGCGGCAGCAGGCCGCGCCAGGGCTCAAGGTTACGACCAAGGCTTTTGGTATTGGCCGCAGATTTCCGATTGCGCAGCGTTTCGCCGAGTGACAGGCGTTCCGCCGTGCGCGGCCCTGGATATTATCCGCGGGCCATTTGCCGGTCTGCCCACTGGATGAAGTACTTCATATTTGGCGCGTCCGTGTGACCGCCGTCGTGCTGGCGCCAGGCGAGTTGGCCGTCGAGTAAGCCGTGGTTCACCGGCGGCATCTCGGCGGTGCGGTAATCGTTGCCCACGCCGAGATCCTTCGCGCCCAGCAGCTTCCAGACCACGCCGGCGGCTACCGTGGCCATGTAGCTTCCTTTCTGGTCGAGCCATTTCGCGTCACCCTGTTCCGGTATCCCGTAGCTGACAAAGGTCAGCCGCGGCGCGCAAAGCGCGATCAGGTCGTGTGCGTCGACGGGCAGGTCGCCGGCGTTCTTCGGGCCGCCGTATTTCATAAAATTGCCGGCCATCCAGTAATACTCGCCACCGGTGAGGCTCTCCACTGCTTCCCCGAAATTGCGGCGGCTCAGCTTCGCTCCACCCTCGCCGGAAGAACCGATCAGGCCCATATAAAACCGCTGGTCGAAGGCTTCGGCCACCAGCGCCGCTTTGCCGTAGCGCGAGACGCCCTCGATGCCCACGTGCTTCGCGTCCACTGCCGGGTCGGTTTCCAGGTAATCCAGGCCACGGCTCGCTCCCCAGGCCCACGCCCGCAGCGCTCCCCAGTGATCGGGCTTCCGCGGCTGCCCTTTGTTCACCAGTCCGATGACGCCACGGGTTATGCCGGCGCCGTTGTCGGCCTGGATGCTGGTCGGGTCGATGACGGCGTAACCCCACCCGTCGGCAATGAGCTGAATGTTCGAAGGCGGGTCGCCGGCCGGCGGGCGCATCGGAAACGATGGAAACGGCTCCGACGCATTGACCGCATACGCCGGATATTTATCGAAAATGGCCTTCAGCGTGGGATCCTGCTTCTCCAGCAGCGCCTTCAGTGCCGCGTTGATGCGGTCCAGGTCCTGCTGCGGCGGTTGCGCCGGGGCAGGGAGTACGCTGCGCCCGAACATCATCAGCACGGGAACCGGGCCTTTCGCGTTCGCCGGCGTGACCAGCACCATCGAGATGTTCACGTCAATGAGCGGGTACGCGGAATTATCGACGTGCCCGATCAGCTTCTTCGCGATCACCGGTGTCCAGCCAATGAACTCATGGTCTGTGACCGCGACCGTCCACGTCACTTTGGGCGCGTCCCGCGGCACGCGCCCATACATCTCCCGCTCGAGGTCCTCGACGATCTCCGGCCGCCGGAGCTTCCACCACATCTCAGGTGTTGTGACCTTCTCGCCATTCTTCAGCGTGAGAATGTCCGGCAGGTTGGGCCAGGGGTTGGCCAGCGCTTCATCGTAATTGGCATGATTGGGGGCCTTTTCGTCGCCGCTCGGGCCGGGGCGGAGCGCGCGGATACCGAGTTGATCCATCATGTTCTGGTGGTCCTGCTCGGCGGTGAACGTCACCGGGGGCTTCAGGTCCTGAGCAGCAAGGGTGGCCGCCGCGAGCAGAATCAGCTGTACGCGCACCTCCCCATGGTACGGTGATTATCGATCTGTGAGACCGTTCTTCGTCGCCTCGTTCTTTTGTTTCCTCTTGCATGCGCAGGCGATCTGGGTAGGATCGTGGGCCGCGGCACAGCAGACCCCGGAACCACAGAACGCGCTGCCCGCGGATGCGCTTCGCGATGCCACGCTGCGGCAGATCGTACATTTGTCGGTGGGCGGCGATCGGATTCGGATTCACCTGTCGAACGCGTTCGGGACCGCGCCCCTGCATCTGGCGTCCGTTCACGTTGCGCGGCCGGTCTCGCCACGGTCGCCCCAACTCGACCCCGCAACGGACCGGGCGCTCACGTTTGCAGGTCATGCCGACGTAACCATTCCCGCGGGCGCCGAGTACATATCCGATCCCCTGCCGTTCCCGGTTGCGCCGCTCAGCGACCTCGCGATCAGCATTCGCTATGACCAACCGCCCGCCGGCCAGACCGGGCATCCGGGCTCGCGCGCCACATCATATTTGATGCACGGCGATGAAGTGGTCTCGAAATTCGACCACTGGTACCAAATCACCGGCGTCGACGTGACCGCCGCGCCGACTTCATTTGCGATTGTCGTGCTGGGCGATTCCATCACCGACGGTCATGGCGCGACGACGAACGGGAACGACCGCTGGCCCGACGTGCTCGCCGCGCGAGTGCCCTCCGTCGGCGTGCTGAACGAAGGCATTGGCGGCAATCATCTCCTCACCGACGGGCTGGGGCCGAACGCCCTGGCGCGATTCGATCGCGATGTGCTGGCGCAAACCGGCGTTCGCTACCTGGTGGTGCTGGAGGGGGTGAACGATCTGGGCGGATTGGAGAGGACGCGCGAAGCCACCCCCGCGGAACACGCCGCCCTGGTCGAACGGATCGAAGGCGCCTATGAACAGATCATCGTCCGAGCGCGCGCCCACGGCATACGCGTGATTGGCGCGACCGTCCTGCCGTACACCGGGTCGAATTATTATCATCCCGGTCCGGCGAGCGAGGCCGATCGGGTCGCCGTGAACAGATGGATTCGCGATCCGGAGCACTTCGACGCGGTCATCGATTTCGACGCGATCACGCGCGACCCGGAACACCCCGAACGCCTGCTCCCCGCCTACGACAGCGGCGACCACCTGCATCCCTCGCCCGCCGGGTACGCGGCCATGGCCAACGCCGTTCCGCTCCGGTTCTTCGGCATTCAAAGCACGCCGTGACTGCGGCCGAATGTCGCATTCCTGGCGGTTCCGGTGTCTAACGCTTTAATGCGGCGGTTAGCCAGCCGACCAGCCGCTAAACGCGCAACTGGTTGATTTGTCTGTGAGATAATCGTGCTTCTCCAGAGACTAACCAAATACCATCACTGGGAGGGTTCACCGAATGCAGTTGCATTCCGCTCCACGTACGAGACTGCCTCGCCGTTCCACCTTCAGCGTCCGGCGGGTGACCTCGTCTTTCCTGACATTCCTGATCGCCGCATTCTTTCTGACTTCCACGCCGGTGTTCGGCCAGGCCTCGAATGAGGCCGGAGGCGAGGCCAGCCTCGTCCTTCCCGACCTCAGCCAGGCGACATTCGGGGGCATCAACGGCCGCGTCCTGCTCCTGATCGGCATGGGCATCGCCGTGCTCGGCCTGCTTTTTGGATTCATTACCTACGCGCGCCTGAAGAACCTGCCCGTACACCGCTCCATGCGCGAAATCTCCGAGCTGATCTATGAGACCTGCAAGACATATCTGATTACGCAGGGCAAGTTCCTGCTTTTCCTGTGGGTGTTCATCGCGGTAGTGATCGTGCTGTACTTCGGCGTACTGGCGCCGGCGCCCGGCAAACCCGTCGCCGTTACGCTGCCCATCATCCTGCTGTTCAGCCTGGTGGGAATCGCGGGAAGCTATGGGGTGGCGTGGTTCGGCATCCGCGTGAACACGTTCGCCAATTCGCGGACCTCGCACGCCAGCCTCGCCGGCCGGCCGTACCCCTGCTTCGACATTCCCCTGCAGTCGGGTATGAGTGTGGGCATGGTGCTGATCAGCGTGGAGCTGTTCATCATGCTCTTCATTCTGCTGTTCGTACCGGGAGATTACGCGGGGCCCTGCTTCATCGGATTCGCAATTGGTGAGTCACTCGGCGCGGCGGCGCTGCGCGTGGCCGGCGGCATCTTCACGAAAATTGCCGACATCGGCTCGGACCTGATGAAGATTGTCTTCAAGATCAAGGAAGACGATGCGCGTAACCCGGGCGTGATCGCCGACTGCACCGGCGACAACGCGGGCGATTCGGTCGGACCAAGCGCCGACGGATTCGAAACCTACGGCGTCACCGGCGTCGCGCTGATCACCTTTATCCTGCTCGCCGTCCACGATCCGCTGATCAAGGTTCAGCTTCTGATCTGGATCTTCGTCATGCGCGTAGTCATGATCATCGCCGCGGGCATATCGTATTACGTCAACGGCGCGATCGCAAAGGCCCGTTACTTCAACGCAACGCGGTTCAATTCCGAGGCCCCGCTGACCTCTCTGGTGTGGATCACCTCAATCGTTTCCGTGATTCTCACTTACATCGTTACCCGCTTCATGATTCCAGATCTCGGCGGCGACACGTCGCTGTGGTGGAAACTTTCCACGGTGATCACCTGCGGCACGCTGGCCGGCGCCATCATTCCGGAGCTGGTGAAGGTGTTTACCTCCACCGAATCCCGTCACGTCCGCGAAGTGGTGACGGCATCGCAGCAGGGCGGGGCGTCACTGAACATTCTCGCTGGATTCGTGGCCGGAAACTTCAGCGCCCTGTGGATGGGCCTCGTCATTCTTGCGCTGATGGCGATCGCCTTCGGCATCAGCACGGCCGGCCTCGGCGCGCTGATGGTCGCCCCGGCGGTGTTCGCGTTTGGGCTGGTGGCGTTCGGGTTCCTCGGCATGGGGCCGGTCACGATCGCGGTCGACTCCTACGGGCCGGTTACGGATAACGCCCAGTCCGTGTTCGAGCTTTCCACCATCGAGCAACTGCCCGGCATTCACGCGGAGCTGAAGCGCGACTACGGCGTGGACGTTAACTTCGAGCGCGCGAAGGACATCCTCGAGGAGAACGACGGCGCGGGCAACACCTTCAAGGCGACCGCGAAACCAGTGCTGATCGGCACCGCCGTGGTCGGCGCCACCACAATGATCTTCTCCATCATTGTCGATCTGACCAACGGACTCCAGCCAGGTCTGGTTTCGAAGCTGTCGATTCTGTATCCGCCGTTCCTGCTTGGCCTGATCGCAGGCGGCGCCATTATCTACTGGTTTACCGGCGCTTCCACGCAGGCCGTGAGCACCGGCGCGTATCGCGCGGTCGAGTTCATCAAGGCCAACATCAAGCTGGAGGGCGTGACCAAAGCGTCGGTCAGCGACAGCAAGAAGGTGGTGGAGATCTGCACCCGTTATGCGCAGAAGGGAATGTTGAACATCTTCATCACGGTCTTCTTCGCCACGCTGGCCTTCTCCTTCGCCGAGCCCTATTTCTTCATTGGGTACCTGATCTCCATCGCGCTGTTCGGTCTGTATCAGGCCATCTTCATGGCGGACGCGGGCGGCGCGTGGGATAACGCCAAGAAGATCGTCGAGACGGAGCTCAAGCAGAAGGGGACAGATCTGCACGCCGCGACGGTGGTCGGAGATACCGTGGGCGATCCGTTCAAGGACACGTCTTCGGTCGCCCTGAACCCAATCATCAAATTCACCACACTATTCGGCCTGCTGGCGGTCTCCCTCGCGGTTTCGCTGACGAAATCGCAGGGGAGCATGACGCTGGACTGGATTCTGGCGGTAATTTTCCTGTTTATTGCCCTGCTGTTTGTGTACAAATCGTTCTACGGCATGCGCATCGGGTCGGGCGATTAAGAGCCCCGATCCAAAGCTCGTTTCAGCGGCCCGGCGCCCTTCGGCGATCCGGGCCGTTTCGTTTACAGGCGCTCACCACCGAGCTGGGTTTCGATAGACTGTTAGCCGGTAAGGAGTCATATGGCCAACACCGGCAAGGAAGTTAACCGACGTGATTTCGCGCGGTCCGCCGCGCTCGCGGCAACCGCGCTCGGCGCGCCCGCGCTGTTCGGGGCGGAGCGCAACGGCGTGACGCCGAAGGTCGGGCTCTACAGCATCACCTACCAGGGCCTGTGGTATCGCGGCGATGCGCTGACCCTCGAACAGGTGGTCGATCGCGCCAAAGAATACGGCTACGACGGCGTCGAGATCGATGGTAAGCGCCCGCACGGCAATCCGCTCGACATGCCGCGCCAGCGCTGCCGTGACATCAGCCGCTATGCCCATGACCACGGGATCGAGATCTATGCCGTGGCCGCTAATAACGACTTCAGCAGCCCCATCCCCGAGCACCGCGAGTCTCAGCTGGTCTATATGCGCGAGCTGATCCGGATGACCTCGGACCTGAACGTGAAGCTCCTGCGCGTATTCGCGGCATGGCCCGGAGTCACGGCTCTGCCGGGCGGCGGCGGCAGCTACGACTTCGCCAAACCGCTCTGGAAGGCGGCGCATGAAGACATCCCGCCGGAGCGCACCTGGGACTGGGTTCGGGACGGCCTCAAAGAGGCCACCCGCTACGCCCACGACGCCGGCGTGACCCTCGCGCTCCAGAACCACCCGCCGGTCATCGGCAGCTACCACGACGTCCTGCGCTTCGTTCGCGAGGTGGACTCGCCGAACCTGAAGGTCTGCTTCGACGCGCGCATCGAGAAGGGCGCCACGCCCGAGATCGTGCACCAGGCCACGCGCGAAGTCGGCGCCCTGCAGGTGCTCTCGCACTACGGCAATGAATACGACGAAGTGGACGGCCACATCAAGCCGCGCTGGAACGAACTGGCCGAGCCGCAGGTGAGCGCCCTGATTGATATCGGCTACAAAGGCTATCTCGGTTTCGAGTACTGCCATCCCGTGCCTGTGGTCGATGGCCGCATGGCCGGCCTGGACTTCGTGGACAAGAACGCGCGCCTCGCGGCCCGCTACATGCGCGATCTGATCGCGGAGTCGAAGAGCAAAGCAGCATGAGATGACCTCGCGCCGGCGATTCCTTCAGCACAGCGGCGCTGGGCTCGGCGCCGCTCTCTGCGCCGGCCGGATCGCTGCCGACCCGCTGGGCCTCCCCATCGGCCTGCAGCTTTATACCGTCGGAGCGGCGATGGGCAAAGAATCGGCCGGTCCCAACCGAGCTGGGGCGCGGCAGCATCGACTACGCGCGCATCTTCGCCGCCGCGAAGGGGCACGTTGAGGGCATCTTCGTGGAGCAGGAACCGCCGTTCAAAGACATGCCTCCGCTGGAGGCGATCAAGGTCGATTACGACTATCTGCACGCGCTCAGAGCGTGAAGACGCTCGGGCGCTTCGGCCGCACCGAGCATCCAGTCTTCGCTCAGGAGGCGGCGCTCGGTGAAGCATTCGGCCAGGCGGCGGACGTTCGTGGCCAGATCATAGCGCTCCAGCACAGTTCGGCGCCCCGCCGCGCCCAGGCGGCGGCGCATGACCCGATCGCTGGCAAGCCGGAGAATGGCTGACACCAGCGCGGCGCGATCCCCGGGCGGGCACAGCACGCCGTTATGGTTGTGCTCGATCAGCTCCGGGACGCCCGCTACCCACGTCGCGACCACCGGCAGTTCCGCGGCCATCGCTTCCATCAGCACCACCGGAATTCCTTCGGCGAAGCTCGGCAGCACGAACAGGTCCGCGCGTTCGTACATCGCGGCCAGGCGGTCCTGGTTGATCCAGCCCGTGAACTGCACGGTGGCGTCGAGTCCGAGGCGTGCGGCATGCCGCTGCAGCGACTCTCGATCCGGCCCGTCGCCAACCAGGGTCAGGCGCGCCGGAATACCTGCATCGATCAGTTCGCGCATCGCTTCGAGCAGCATGTGCTGGCCTTTAATGCGGTTCAGGCGCGCGACGCAGAGAAACTCCACCGATTGGCCGGCCTGCTGACGATGCCGCGCGCGGAACGTGCCTGCGTCCACCCCCAGCCGGACGATCTCGATGTGAGGCCAGTCGCACAGGCGGCCGGCGAGCATCGCCTGACTCGATCCGAAGCTGCTGATCACGCGCACGAAAGCCGCCGCTTCGATCTTTTCGCGCAAATGGAAGCTGCGCGCGTCCAGAAATTCCGCTGGCCCGTGGAGGGTCATGGACATGCGGAGTCGAAACATCTTCGTGATCAGCAGCCCGACTGTAGAGCTGAAGTGAACGTGGAAATGATCGACGCCGGCCGCAAGAAACAACTCCCCCGCCACCACCGCTTCGGCGAACCAGGCGCAGGCTTTCATCGATCCTCCGCCGGCCACCAGCGCGGCCACCAGTCCGCGCAGCCACGCGAGAGGATGCCGAGCGAGCAGCCGCGCGTGCATCCGCAGAATGGATCGCAGGGGCAGGCCGAGAATCGCGGTACAGCGCTCCGCCTCGTCCTGTTCCTCGGGGGTGAGTTGCGCCACCGGCCGGTCAGGACGGCGTACCGATATTGCGACTACATCGATGCCGAGGCGGCGCAATTCGCGAATTTCGCGAAGTACGAACACGTGGTTGATCGCCGGGTACTGGCTGATGAGATATCCCACGCGCGCAGCGGGGGTATCTGCGCCGATCCTATCGAGGAACATACGCCACCCCCGATCAATGGTGCGCGCGGGCCCGGCATCGTCTCGGTTCCATTCCGCGATGCAATCGGGCTTACGATATCTAAAGGAGGAGTACCTTGCCGTACGAATTCACCAGACGTCACTTCTTTTACGGCTCGCTCCTGGCCGGGGCCGTTCCCGCCGCCGGGTTCGGAAGCGTTCCTTCGCTCCAGGCGCTCGGCTACAAGTCACCGAACGAAAAGCTGAACATCGCCTCCATCGGCGCCGGGGGAAAGGCGTTCAGCGACATCATGGGCTGCGCCACGGAGAACATCGTCGCCCTGTGCGACGTGGACGACAAGCAGGCGGCGCGGATGTACAAGATCTACGAAAACGCGCCGAAGTACAAGGATTTCCGGAAAATGCTCGACGAGCGCGGCAAAGAGATCGACGCCGTGATCATCGCTATTCCGGATCACATGCACGCCACCGCGGCCATGTGGGCCATGGAGCGCGGCAAGCACGTCTACACCCAGAAGCCGCTCACCCGCACCGTTTGGGAAGCGCGGCAGCTCATGGATGCGGCCAATAAATATAAGGTCGCCACGCAAATGGGCAACCAGGGCTACTCCAACGAGGGCACCCGCCAGGCGGCGGAAATGATCTGGGCCGGCGAGATCGGCAACGTGACCGAAGTGCACGCCTGGACGAATCGGCCCATCTGGCCGCAGGGCCTCACCGAGATTCCGCCACCCGATCCCGTTCCCGCCACGCTCGATTGGGACCTGTGGCTGGGCATCGCCGAGAAGCGGCCGTATACGTCCGGCGGAAAAGGCTATCCCAACGAGTGGGGCGGCAACTTCTATCAGCCGTTCAACTGGCGCGGTTTTTACGATTTTGGCTGCGGCGCGCTCGGCGACATGGCCTGCCACATTCTCGGCGCGCCGAACCTCGCGCTGGGCCTGCACTCGCCGACCAGTGTGGAATGCGTGCACAAGGAAGGTGTCAGCAGCTTCAGCTTCCCGACGAAGACCGTCATCCGCTACGATTTCCCGGCGCGCGGCGACATGCCCCCGGTGAAGGTGTTCTGGTACGACGGCCTGAAGGAAACGCCGAAAATTCCGGGAGTGCCCGACGGCGAGCTCCTGGGCGATCTGCCCTCGAAACCGAGGTTCCCGCGCCGGCAGCCGGGTCAGCCACAGCAGTGGCCCCCTCCTCCGGAGCCGTTCACCGGCTTTATCGGCAAGGTCTTCAACTGGGAGGAGTGGCAGAAGGAGAAAGCGGAGCCGAATCTCCGCGTGCCGCCGCCCGACGGAAGCCTGTTCGTCGGCGATAAGGGCATGATCACCACCGGCACCTACGGGGAGGACACCCGCCTCGTGCCCATGGAGAAGATGAAGGACTACCAGTTCCCTCAGCCGCTGCTCACGCGCTCTCCCGGGCATTATCGCGACTGGATCCGGGCGTGCAAGGGCGGCGATCCGGCGTGCTCGAACTTCAATGTGGCCTCCCCGTTTGTGGAGTGGATGCTGATCGGGGTCATCGCCACACGCTTCGACGGAAAACTGGAGTGGGATGCGGCGAAGATGCGCTTCACCAACAACGACGAGGCGAACCGCTATCTCCAGCCAACCTTCCGCACCGGCTGGAGCTTCACCTAGATTACCTTGTGGTGCAAGCCTTAGGCTTGCACTGGCGGGCTCTCAGCTCACGTTCGCTCGATGGGGGGCAGGGCCTCGCCCTGCGGCGGGCTCTCAGCCCGCCTGCTCTGGATTGCACCTTCGCAGAGGTGAGGAGCTTAGGCCGGCCCTCGATCCTTAGCCCGACTGCGTCGTTAAGAGCCGCTCGCTGACGGCGCCAGTTCCACGTCGATCGTAGTCGCAATAGCGCCGGCTGCTACTTCGGCGAGCCCAGGTTCTCGTACCACTTCAGCGTCGTGCCGCCGATGCACACGATGTCCAGTCTTCCGTCGCCGTTCAGATCGGCCACGGCGCAGCTGGCGGCCGGAATGGTATCGTCGAGCACGAAACCCTGCCACTCGACTCCGTCGTTGCGGAACAACAGAACGTTATGCGTGCCGCGCGAACCGACCACGATCTCATCCGCGCCGTCCCCATTCAGATCCGCGGTCTGAATCGTGTGCCCGTCCTGAATGTCGCTGGTGAGCACCGAGCGCTGCCATCCCTGTTTGGTCTCGTTATAGACCGCGACAACGTTGCCGTGCCAGGGCTCGATCGAAGCCAGAAAGCGACCCTGTTTCGTACGTCCGAGCGCGATATCGCTGGCCCCGCATTTCGGCCAGTCGCCGGGCAGTCCTTTGGAGATCATGGAAGCCTGCCACCGGCCGTCAGCGGAAAGCGAGCGCACGCGGATACCCGCGAAGCTCGCCGTGTAGATCTCGTCCCGCTCATGCCGGCCCCGCTCCACGATGGTGATACCGTGCAAAACGCCCTGCTCCAGATTGTCGATCATGTGCCGCTTCCACTCGTCCGGCCACCAGTAAAGGATGGGGACGTGATCGGTATAGTCGGGCTCGCGCGAGTTGACGCCCACCAGAGGGGCGTCGATCAGGATCTTCTTCCCGCTGCCATCGATGTCGGCCCAGCGAAGGCGATGTGAGGTTGGGATCGAATCCACGGTGCGGATGCTCCAGGGCTGGCGCGGGTCCGCATTGGCCTTGAGCAGGGACACAGTGCCGAGGCTCAGCATGGGGCTCATGTCGAAGTCGTGAGCCAGCGCGACTTCGGGAATTCCGTCTCCATCGATGTCCCAGGCCGCGGCGTTAATCAGGTCCTTCAAACCGCTGGCCATGACGTGCTTCGTCCAGCCCGGGCCTTCGAACCAGAACAGCTCGGACATCTTCTGCGCCACCACGACGAGGTCGAGCTGGCGATCCTTGTTCAGGTCGACGGCGAGCACCTGGTACCCGCCGTTCAGTTCGCGGGTGATCAGGTGTGGACGGAAATGCGGAAGTTCGGCGGCCATAACGCACGAAGCCAATGCGGCAATGGCGCCCACGCGGCGCATGGGTCCGTTCTATCACAACCGGTCGGCAGCGCTGGACCAAACCGGGCGCCGGTGGCTTCGCGCGGTGGGAGGGGATGGTCCGTCCGCCAGTCGCCGACCGCCCGGTCTGGTTGTCTTGCCCTGACAGAATAGGGCAAATCACCGCCTGGGATCACCACATGTTCTGATAGCAGGCTGGCCGGTTCTATTTCAGAAACATTCCCAGCCGCGCCATGGCCTGTTCCAGAATCGGCCGCTCCGCCGCATAGCAAATTCGCACCGACCCCTCCCCGCCGTTGCCGAACGCCACCCCCGGCGCCAGCCCGACCTGCGTCTCCATCAGCAGGCGCTTGCAGAACGCGAACGAATCCGCCGCCGCGGCGACCTTCGGAAAGAGGTAGAAAGCGCCGTCCGGCTTCGGCACGGTCACGCCCGGCATCTTCTTCAGCGCGGCAAGGCAGAAATCGCGGTTTTCGCGCAGCTTGACCAGCATCTCGCAGAGCGTGTTCTCGCCCCACAGCAGCACCGTCTCGGCGGCCTTCTGGACGAAGCTGGGCGCGTGCGACACCACGAACTCGTTCAGCCGCGTCGCGCGATCCACGAGATCCCTCCGGCCAACGAGCCAGCCCAGACGCCACCCGGTCATGCACCACGCCTTCGAGAACGACTGCACCACGATCACAGCGTCGTCCCGCGTGGCCAGCCTGAGGATCGACGGCGCAGGACTCAGGACTTTCGGCCCGGTGAAGTTCAGCCGCTCATAGACTTCATCCGCGATCAGCCACAGCTCATGGCGGCGCGCGAAATCGAGCAATTTCTGCTGCTCTTCAACCGACGCCACCCATCCGAGCGGGTTCGACGGCGAAGTATACAGCAACATGCGCGTGCGCGGCGTGACCGCTGCTTCGAGCGCATCGAAGTCGATGCCGTAGCGATCTCCCACCAGCGGATGCGCCACTTCGATCGGCCGGGCATTCGCCATTTGCACATTAGCCGCTCCGTTCGGCCACGCCGGCGTCAGGACCAGCGCCTCATCACCGGGATTGAGCACGCATCGAATGGCCAGGTTCAGCGCCTGCACGCCGGAAGCCGTTATAACCATCTCGGCAGCCGGGTCCAGTTCCACGCCGTGCTGCTCCTGGTAATAGCGCGCGAGGCCACGCCGCAGCGTCGGCATGCCTGCATTCTCGGTGTAAAACGTGAACCCGTCGGCCATGGCCTTCTGCGCCGCGCGTTTGATGTAGTCCGGCGTGGGCACGCTCGATTCGCCGAAGTAGAGTTTCAGGACGCCATCCATTCCCATGGCGATCTCCGCCAGTTCGCGAATGCGCGAATGAGGCACGGAAAGGGCGGAATCGGCAACTCGGGCTGGCATATATGATCAGGATATCCGCCCTGGTACTTCGGTCCTGATGCGGTCCGGTCCCGCCGTTTATATCGCCCGCGGCGCCCCTGAGCCTACACTCGTTGGGACAGGAGTGTCCTTTTCATGACAGCGGCTGTTGCAGAACGCGCCCCCGTGCGCCAGCGTCATATCGATTTCCAAACACACGAGGTTCGCGCCAGCCTGAACCGGCGCTCCTTCGCCGTAAGCCATCAGCTTGCGACCCATCCGCTGTTCGCGCTGCCCCGCCTGATCCGGCTGGCGCAGTCCACCGCGGAGCATCGGCCCGACTGCCTGCATTTCGAAGCCGGCCGCAAGGACGTGGCCCAGGGTTTCGATCAGACGCCCACGATTCACTGGCCCGTGGACGACACGATTCGCCGCATGGAGAACGCCGGCGCATGGATCGTGGTGCGCCACGCCGATCGCGAGCCTGATTACGCGCAGCTTCTGGAAGAGTGCATCGGGGAACTGCTGGAGCATGCCGAACCCGGACTGCGGTGCAACATCGCCGGCCGCGAGGTAACCGTTTTTATCACCTCCCCAGGGTTCCTTACGCCCTACCACATCGATCGCGAGTGCAATTTTCTGCTGCAGATCCGCGGCGAGAAGACGATTCACGTATTCAACGGCAACGACCGCGAAGTGGTGACGCAGCCCGAGTTGGAGCGCCTGTGGACCGGCGATTACAGCGCTGGGGTGTACAAGCCGCAGTTCCAGGACCGCTCCTATGCATTCCTGCTCCAGCCCGGCAACGGAATCCACATTCCCGTGCACCATCCGCACTGGCTCCAGAACAGCGACAACGTATCCGTGAGCCTGAGCGTCAACTTCCTGTTCAAAGATTCGATTGCGGGAAATCTCTATCGCACCAACCATTTCCTGCGGAAAGTCGGGATCAGTCCCCTGCCGCCGGGCCAGTCGAAATGGCGCGATGAGTTGAAGCGCAGTGTGTTCACCGCGGCGATGGGGGTGGTGAACGCGGCTCCCGAGCGGTTCAGGAAGGGCGTGAAACGTAATCTGCGGTAACCTTTTTGAGATCCCCGCAGAGCCGGTCCGATCCCTGCATGCATGCGTCTGGCAGGCGGCTCAGTACCCTGGGTTGCCCGATTGGCTGATTACCGATAACTCAGCGCGCGGCCCGCGATTATGAGCTTTTCCCACCACGGCAGCCGGATCCGGCGCTTCAGCACGTCGTAGTCGGAGCGTTCGATACGCTCCAGAAGGCGCGAGTAGATCTGCATCAGCGCCCACAAACTCGGGCGGCTGCGTTTCGCCACCAGGTCCAGCAGCGGACGGGCTTCCTCATAATATTGGCGCGCGCGCTGCGCCTCGAACTGCATCAGGCGCACGAAGCGCTCGTCGTGACGCAACACCGTGGGATCGACACCGAAGCGCGCCAGGTCTTCGCGGGGCAGATACACACGCCCCTTGTCGGCGTCCTCACGGACGTCGCGAAGGATGTTCGTGAGCTGAAAGGCGATGCCGCATTTCTCCGCCAGCACCGGCGCGCGCGGCGATTCGAAGCCGAAGATGTGAATCACCGCCAGCCCGACCGCGCTCGCCACCTGGTAGCAGTAACGATACAGGTCTTCGAAGGTCGCAAACTCGCAATGATCCAGATCGCTGCTCACGCCATCGATGATTTCGTGGAAATATTCGGAGGGTATGATGTAGCGCCGCACCGAGTCGTGAAACGCCGGCCACACCGGATGACCTGAGAAGCGGCCCTGCAGCGCATCATCCAGTTCCGCGCGCCAGCGGGCCAGCGCTCCGCGCGTAGCGCCCGCCTCATCGCTGAGATCGTCGCAGAAGCGCATGAACGCGTACATCGCGCACATGGCATCCTTCTGTTCGGCGGACAGCAGGATGAAGGAGTAGTAGAAATTCCGCGCGCGGGTGCGCGCCACGCGCCGGCAGTACGCGTACGACTGCTCGAGGCTGACCGTCATGCAGCGCGCGAGAACGCGATTCGTCCGATGCTGCGCAACAGGAGCCCGACGCGCTCCGCCTTGCCGATGTACGGCCGGCGCGCGAGCACGTTGTAATCCAGAGCCTCGATCTTGTCCAGCACCCGCATGCCGCCGCGGCTGAAGAGGTCGAGATCGAAGGCCAGCCGCCGATCCACCGCGCCTACCAATGGCAGTCCTTCGATGAACAGCGCGCGCGCAACGCCCACTGCTTCCTTCATCGCCGCCTGAAACGACGGCGTAAACCTGCGCTCGAGCAGTTCGGCTTCCGAGTAGCCGTGGCGCTCGAGGACGTCCAGCGGCAGGTAGATGCGTTCCTTGAGAAGATCGACCGTCACGTCCTGCCAGAAGTTGGCCAGCTGCAGCGCCGTGCAGGTGCAATCGGACAAGCGGTCGCGCTCGGCGTCCGCGTAACCGCACAGCCGCAGGATCAGCCGGCCCACCGGATTCGCCGAATAGACGCAGTAGTTCAGAACGTCGTCCCAGCGGTCATAACGCGTGACGGTCTGGTCCTGCACAAAGGCCTGGATCAGATCGGCAAAAAGCTGACGCGGCAGGTTGAAACGATGCGCGGTGCGCTCGAGCGCGACGTAAACCGGATGTGTGGCGCGGCCGCTCTGATACATGCTGTCCAGCTCACGCCGCCACCATGCCAGAAGCTCCAGGCTGCGCTGCGTATCGCCCATCTCGTCGCCGAGGTCGTCGGCCCAGCGGCAGAACGCGTACACGTTATAGAAGTGCTGGTGCAAGTGTTTCGGCAGCAGCAGCGAAACGACATGGAAATTCTCGTAATGGTGGGTCGCCAGCCACCGGGTATAGGCCAGCGCTTCCGTTTCGGACCAGGAGCGCTCCATCGCCGCGGGCGACTCCACGAACTCCTTCGGGCCCAGATGCACGGGCGGCGTAACGGCCTGCGCGGTGAGCGTCGCCATCCCGTCCTACGGAATGATGGCCGTCTTCATGTGGCCGTTGTGCGCCATCAGGTGGCGCATCACTTCCAGCAGGTTCGCCAGCGGCTCCACGCGATTGACGAACTGCCTGGCGGTGACGTCGCCGGAGATGATGCGGTCCAGCGCCGCGCGAACAGTGGAAGGCGTGTGATGGAAGCTGGCCGTGCAGGTCAGCTCCGAGTAATGCAGAAGCTGCGTGTCGAGTGAAATGCGCGTGTCCGTGGGGCAGCCGCCGAAGAAGTTCACGCGGCCGCCGCGGCGCAGCAGCCGCACCGCGAGCTCCCACGATTCCGGCTTGCCGACGGCTTCAATGGCCACGTCGGTTCCGTGCCCGGAGGTGAGCTCGCGCACCCGCTCTACGATCGCGTCCTGGTCATCGCGCGCGGTCACCACCTCGTCGGCGCCCATGCGAATGGCATTGTCCAGCTGGCTGGGGCGCCGGCCGATGGCGATCACGCGGCATCCGTGCACCTTCGCCATGCGCACGAACATGAGGCCAATCGGCCCGAGTCCCATAACCGTGACCGTCTCGCCGGGCCGCGCTCTGGTCTCATCCAGTCCGCGCAGCACGCAGGCCAGCGGCTCCATGAGCGCCGCGTCCTGATACGTGACGTGCTCCGGCAGCACATAGGTGTTGCGCTCCACGATCCTCGCCGGGATGCGGATGTACTCGGCGTACGCGCCGTTATTGAACAGCAGGTCCTCGCACAGGTTCTGCGCGCCCCGGCGGCAATAGAAACACTCCTCGCACGGCGCCGAATTGGCCGCCACCACGCGCTGGCCGAGCGCGAACTTCGTCACTCCGTCCCCGGTCGCCACCACATCCCCGGCCAGCTCGTGACCGAACAAAGCCGGCGGAACGATCATCCGCGCGTGGTACCCGCGTCGAAATACCTTCACGTCCGTGCCGCAGGTCAGCGCCGCGCGGACGCGGACCAGAATGTCGCCGGGGTCGAGCTCGGGCACGGGCACGTTCTCGATGCGCAGGTTCTCTCTTCCGTACAGCACGGCGGCAGTCATTTCATTCTTCACGTCAGCCCCACCTCTGCGGCTGAATCACCACTTTCAGCGACTCCGGCTCCGGGTGCATGGCCAGATGAATGCCTTCCTGAATTCTATTCAGCGGGAATCGGTGCGTCACCAGTTCTTCCACGGGCAGATCGTAAAACACCAGCTCGGCGGACTCACGCTGCACGTCCACGGAGGCACTATAGCAGCCGAAAATCGTACGCTCGCCAACGCACACGTCCGCGCCGGATATCTCGATCCTCTCCTGATGAGATGTCTGCGCGAACAGAAGGATGCGGCTGCCCGGCCGCGAGCAGCGCACCGCCTGATCCACTATGCCCGGCGCGCTGGCCGCCACGATTACCGCGTCCACTCCACGGCCCCCCGTGAGCTCGAGGGCCTGCTCCCGGAAAGCGGAATCGCGCGGATCGAAAGCGCTCTCGGCCCCGAGGTGGACCGCCATGCGCCGCCGGAAAGGCATCGTGTCGGTGGCGATGATCGTGGCTGCGGTGCGCTTCGCCAGCATGGTGAACATCAGGCCGATCGGACCCTGCCCGAGAATCGCGACAACATCGCCGGGCCGCAGATCGAGCTGCTTCACCGCCTTGAGACACGTATTGATGGGCTCCACGAACGATGCCCGCTCGAAGCTGACGCCCTCGGGGATCTTCTCCACCCCGCGTTCCACGATCCAGTCCATCACGCGTACGAACTGGGCGAAACCGCCGCCCGCGGGCTCGAATCCCGCCGTGATTCCGACCTTCTTGTACACCGGGCACTGCGCGTACAGCTTGTGCCGGCAGTAGAAGCAGCGCAGGCACGGGATGTGATGGAACGCGATCACTCGATCGCCCGGCCTGAAGCGCGTAACGCCCTCGCCCAC
>Ga0070739_10003487_pt1 | contig 19572 bp, 16 predicted proteins | sample Coa_R1_7_FD_66445 | JGI IMG/M metagenome (GOLD analysis project Ga0070739, IMG submission 66445) | Surface soil microbial communities from Centralia Pennsylvania, which are recovering from an underground coalmine fire - Coalmine... | ecosystem: Environmental > Terrestrial > Soil > Unclassified ... | reverse complement strand
CAGCTCGCGCTGAAGCTGATCTTTTAGCGTCGGCATTTCACCCGCTTCCAGCCAGCCCTCCGGGGCTGGCCTTTTTTTGCCGCTCACGGCACGTTGATTTGATAGACGCTCAGACCGAGTCCGTGAGCCACATACAGGTTGTTGCCGGAAATCGTCATGCCGTCATTCGGCCCCGCGAGGGCCGCCACGGTATACAGCGCGGGCGCCTGCGGATTCCGCGCGTCCAGCACGGCCAGGGTACTTGGTCCGTGGATGTCGTTCTGCGCCGGCCCGTACAATATGGCGTAGAATCCACCACCGAGCGCCGCCACCGACCCCAGGGTGTATGACGGAATGGTGGTCACCACCGTGTTCTGCACAAATGGCGTGAGCGGGTTTGTGAAATCCACCAGGGTGAACGTCAGATTGCCCGTAAACGGAAACACATCGATACCCGTGGCGGCGTCGGTGAACCCCGGATTCTTCCACCCGTTCGTGTTGCCGACGAGCAATCCGGAAGTTCCCTGCGCCGCGATGCCCGTCAGCACCACGGCTGGCGGAACCGTGATCTGGTTTATGTAGTTCAGATTCAAAGGGTTGCTCACGTCCAGCATTGTGAATTGCGCCGTGCCGCTGTTCGGATTGCTTCCATTGGCGGTCGTGCCCAGGATGGCGGCGAACTGGTTATTGAACACGAACGAGCCGAATCGCGGCGAGTTGTTGTCGTTGCCCGGAAAACTGGTGGTGGGGGTGAGAGTGCTGAGCAGCGTGGGCGTGGCCGCGTTGCTGAAGTTGTACACTTCCGCTTCGCCGCCCTGGGAAATGAATTGCTTCGAGGAAAGAGAATACGAGAAATGGTTGGTAGTCAACAGCACGTTCTGGCCGAACACGCTCGGGTACGGATAGACCGACGGATATTGCAGGTTCGTGCTGCCCACGCGCACCGGATGAGCCGGGTTGGACAGGCTGTAAACAACCAACGACTTGTATTGAACGATTTCCACCAGCGCGCCCTGGTCGAGGAAACAGCTCACTCCAGCTCCGTTCAAATCGCCTTGCCCAAAGCTGGCGATCGCCGATCCGGCGGCCAGATCCACGATCGTGATCAGGTTCGGATTGCAGACGTAGGCGTACTGGCCGTTCACCGCCACCGTGTTGAATCCGGGAAGCGTGAGCGCCTGCAACCCGGCGATCGGCGTGGAGACAGATCCCAGCAAGCCCAGGGGTGGGTTCTCGGTACCCGGCCCTTTTATGGAAACGGTGGCGGAGAGGCTTGCCGCGCCGTCAATAGTGATGATGACCGGATAGTCGCCGGCCGCGAGATTCGGCACCTGCAAATTGGCCTGCGCGAGTCCCGTGGTCTGGCCGGGCGCCAACCCTAAAAACTGGATCGGCGCATTCAGCCCTCCAATGGTGGCGGAAGCAGTGCGGGTTGCATAAATGAGCGGCGATGGCGTCTGCTCTCCCGTGAGTCCGCCGGACACGCTCACCGGGCCTTGCCCGGTCAGGAAGACTGTAATTACCGATCCCGCCGCCGCCGGATTCGAATCGGAGTTGACGCTACTGTCCTGGTTTTCCGCCGCCGCCGAACCGGCCGCCGCGCCCGGAAAAATTCCCGGCGCTGCCGCGAAAATCGCGATCGTCACACTGGAACTGGATGCCGAATTCGTGGTGACCTTCAGCGTGGCCGCGCCCGGCTGGGTCTCGAACGGAACTTGGAAATTGATCTGGGTCGAGTTGACGAATAGCAGGGGGCAGGCCGTGCCGTTCAGCGTTACGGTGACGCCTCCCAGGGTTGTGGGAAGGGGAAAGCTCTCCGCCTGCTCTGTGCTGGCAGCGAATCCCGATCCGTAGATGCTGGCCAGCGATCCGGGGGCGATTTCTCCGCTCGCGCTGGCGGCGTTTAATACGGCTGAAACCGACGGCTGTGCATAACCCAACCCTGTGATCGCCGCCAGGGCGCACCCCCAACGCAGCAATCGCATGTAAGTTTGGACGCTGGCTGCGGCCCAGGCGTGCACGGCTTATCGCAGCTTCGCCAGCTTTGGAGGGCGAGCCCCGTAACGGGCCGCCTTGCCCAGCGGTACGTATGTGAGCGGTTGCCCCTCGCGCACGCTGCACAGCATCAGGCCGCCGCGGCTCAGATCGCCCCGGCCGGCGAATTCTTGCGGAAACAGCAGCCGCTCGCCGAACACCCCGAATAGCGGATCCACATATTTGGAAGTGGCTACGCTACCGAGGAAAACGAAATCGCATTGCGCGCCGGCCGCCTGGCGCAATCGCCGGCAGGCGTTTTCGAGCGGAACACGGTACTGCGGGTCGGCCGCGTCGATCGGGGTGGAAGCGAAGCTCCGCAGATCGCTGGTCGTGATCATCACATTGGGAGGGACCAATCCGCGGCTTGAAACGATGATGAATGCGCCCGGAAGCCCCTTGGGCGGGGCGGCGAAGGCCTGCGTGTAGGACATTTTGCCCCGGAAATAGAGCCCGCTGATATAAGTGAACGCTTCTCCCAAGGTTACGTTGCCATCGCGGAGCCTCTGGGCGAATTCGGATCTTGAATCTTCGCGCAGCAAGGATTGCCCTCGCCGCCCGCTGAGATTCGCCGGCGAGAGCAGATAGATGCGATCGCGCGTCATGAGGCGATAACCTCAGGCAATGACGATGAACTGGTCTTGCTGGCCGCGATCACCACGTTCAATTCGTCGAAGCCCTCGGTGATGGAGGGCCGTTGCAGCCGTTTTGGCGTGGCGATCACTCCAGCCATTGGAATCACCGCGCGCCCGGAGCGCAGTTTGTTGCGCCGCAGTGCGTCCTTCAATTCGGCGTCAAAGAAATAGCATCGTACGTGGAAGCCCGCCGCCTTGGCCGCTGCAATGTAAACCGCCCGCCCGGCGGCGAGCACATTAGTGTTATCCACAACGAACAGCTGCCTGGTGCGCAGGCAGGTTTCCAGAAACGCCCGTTCCCGTGCGCGGGTTTTGAGCAGATTCAGGCTGATCCGCAAGTGCGTATCGAAGAACGTTTCGCGAAAGAAAGTAAATTTTCCGGAGCTCTGGATGCGCACCAAAATCCCCGCATCCATCTTGGAGCTACTGGATGGTCATCAGCGGGCGGAGCCGCCGGGCGTTCTCGGAACTGCGCAGTCGTTGCAGTCCCCGGAACTCGATCTGGCGGATGCGCTCGCGCGTCAGGCCGAACGCCTGCGCGATCTCTTCCAGCGTGTGCTCGCGATCGTAGCCGATCCCGAAGCGCATACGGATGACCTTCTCCTCGCTCGGAGTCAGCATCCGGAGCGCGCCGGCTGCGCCGTCGCGGACATCGTGGTCCACCAGCGGGCCGATCAGCGAATTGGCGGATTGCCCCTCGATGAGGTCGCCCAGCACGGATTCGCCGTCGCGTCCAACCGGCAGATCCAGAGACACGGGATCGCGCGAAATGGCGCGCAACTCCTGCACCTTCTGCGCGGTGGTCTCCATCCGCACCGCGATTTCTTCATTGGTCGGCGTCCGGCCGAGTTCCTTCTCCAATTCTCGCGAGATTCGCAGGAACTTGGTCAGGCTCTCGTTCATGTGGACCGGAATGCGAATCGTCCGCGACTGGTCGGCAATCGCTCGCGTCACCGCCTGGCGGATCCACCACGTCGCGTAGGTCGAGAACTTGTATCCGAGGCGGTAATCGAACTTCTCCGCCGCGCGCATCAGGCCGATGTTGCCCTCCTGAATCAGGTCGAGCAGGTGCAGCCCGCGATTCACATATTTCTTGGCAATCGAAACCACCAGGCGCAGGTTGGCCTCCACCAGCGCGTTCTTGGCGGCCGCCGTTTCAGCGTCGCCTTGGCGGGCGTTCTTGAGCCACCGGCGCATCTGTTCCAGCGAGGCGCCGCCCGTTGCTTCATGCTCCCGGATTTTGGCCTTCAGTTTCCGAACCAATCCCGGTTCGCTGCCTCGGAGGCGCTCGACCTCACATTCGAGCTGGCTGATCTCCGCCGCAGCTTGTTCCAGCCGGGCGCGAAATTCGTTCCAACGGTCCGGCTTGAAGCAAATCGACCGGGCTGCTCGCGAGCACTGCACTTTCGTGCGCACGATCCGGCTCGCCAGGTTGGCTCGAACCTTCACATACGTCTTCGGCGCCCGGGCCGCTTTCGCTTCGAGCCTCACTAGTTCCGCGTAGCACTTTGCTAGAGTCTCGAACCGCTTGATAGCTTCGTCGGCTTGGCCGTCGATCAGGTCTTCTGTGCGGACTTTCCCCTCGCGGAGCTCCTGGTACAACGAGAGTGCATCTCGCCACATTGCGGGCCATCGCGAAACTGCTTTTTCGGCGCGCAATTTTCCCCGCTCCATCCTCCGAGCCAAGTCCAGCTCTCCCTGCCGGTTCAGCAGGCGAACGGACCCCATTTCCCTTAGATACACGCGTACCGGATCGTCCGTCGAGGCCGCCTCTGCCGCCTCCTCCGCTTCGTGGGCGAACTCGGTAATTTCATTCAGGTCGGCTTCCAACGGTTCACCCGTTTCACTAATCCCCTGGACAGCCTGTGGATCCAAAGCGTATTCTTGAAAACGTTCCATTTATAATTTGTTGAACAATCCCACTTGTTTGATGCGAAAGCGCCGTTGCGGGTTGCCCGGCCCCCGGGATCTTTCCGGTTCGATCAGGCTGCTCCCCGTTATTTAGACTGACGAACTAAATACAGGTAAGGCCGGAGTCAAGAGGGCATCCGGCCTCGGAACAAAAGCGCAATATTTAAGCTACCTGCTGGGTGCGGTAACGGGCCATGATCTCGTTCATCTGGTCCTTTAACCGCAGCTTCTGCTTCTTGAGCCGCTGCTCCTCGGCTTCGTCCTCCAAGGTGAGGTGAGCCTTGGCTTCGAGCTGCTCTAGCTGCTTGTGATAGTAAGCATGCTTTTCCGCCAACGAACGAAACTCTTCGTTCGTGGCCATCAGATGCGCTTTGAGTTCTTCCTGTGTGGTTAGTTCCATCACAGCCACCTTTCTCAATTGAGATCGCTGCACTTTTTCCGGCAAGCCGGGCGCTGGCCCATGTGCGGCACGTATGGTACCACACCAGAGTGTCTGTGCAGTACGTAAAATCAAGCGATTACGGCTGCCACGCATTTCCGGTGCATCATGACAATATCATGAAAGAAATCTCATGACAATAGCAGTCTCTACGGGACCGGTATAGTAATTTTTCCGGGCCGCCACCACTTCGAAACCGGCACTGGCATACAGCTCGACCGCTTCCCGGTTGGACTCCCGAACCTCAAGAAACCAAGTGACTTGCTTGCGATCCAGCGCGGATTCGAGGAGCCTCAGCCCGACTCCTTGCCGACGATGCGCCGGGGCGACCGCGAGGTTCAAAATCTCCCACTCCTCGGGGCCGGCCTCGCGGCAGGCAATGAAACCGCAGACCTCGCCCCGGACCAGCGCCACCCGGCAATCGAAACCCAGGTAGCTGGCGGGCTCCCATTGCGCCGCTTGGGGCGATTCCGCCTGGATATTTTGGATCGCCTCCAAGTCTCGGACCCCCAGCGGCCGGATCTGGACGGAGTCTCCGGCCAGTTCGCGCAGCAGGGCACGCTGGCTGCGCCCAATCGCGCGCCAATCGAAGCGCCTTCGCGCATGCGCGTAACCCGCGGCCGCGATTTGCACGCGCAGCCGAGCGTCGGCGAGCAGCTTTTGGATGCCTTGGGCGAGCCCTTCCGCAGAATCCGCAATCCACGCGGTCGAGCCATGTTCCAGCCCCAGGCCCGCGCATCCCGATCGGGTGGAAACCACAGCCCGCTTCATCGCCAGGGCCTCCACCACCTTCACGTTGGTTCCGGCGGATTCCAGAGTCGGAACCACGGCCAGGTTGCATTCGACGTACAGGGGCCGGACATCGGCGACGAATTCGAAGAATCGGACGCGGGGATTCTCAGGAGGCGGAAGCAGGCCGGTGAAGTTGCGCCAGTGCAGCCATGGATCAGGTCCGGCAACCACCGTCAGTTCGACGTCGTCCACCAGCGGAAGTACCTGCTCGGTGAGGAACCGGTAGGCGACGATATTCGGGAAGTGCCGGAAGGAGCCGATGAACAGCAGGCGTCGGCCCGGCCGTTCAGGCTCGGCCCGGAAGCGCAACAGATCCACGCCGTTGGGAATGGCGTGCACGGAGTCTGCCTTCAGCAGCGCCTTGTCTTTTTCCGACATGACCACGACGCGCGCAAAGCGCCGCACGGCGCGCTGCTCGAACCGCCGCCAGCGCCACCAGTCCCACCATGCGCTGAGGGTCTGCTTGCGGGCGCGCACCTGCGCATAGAGATCGTAGGTGACATCGTGTTCCACCAGGACATCGCCGCCATAGCGCGCCAGATACGTGTACTCGACTTGCGAGACCGCGCCTTGCCGCGCGCGCCAGAGGCGGTGCATTTCGGGCGAGTCGTATTCGCAGACCTCCGGGGGCGCGAGCGTGGACCAGCGCGGCTCGCGATAGCGCGGCTTTTTGACCAGACACACTCGCGAGACGAATTGCAACACCGGTTCGAGATCGGCGGAGGCAATGTCTCCTTCGGCGAACGCATAGAGATGAATATCGAACTCGCGGGCGGCCTCGCGCAGCAGGTGGAAGATCCGGACCGCGCCGCCGTGCGCGAGCGGATATGGCAGATACGGCGATAACACGGCCACCACCGGCCGGCCGCGAGCCGGACGTCCCTCGATGCTTCGATGTCCGGAGGGCCGCTCCGTGCGATCCTTGCGCCAGGGCGCCAGCCATTTCGGGCGGAGCCAGATGCGATCCAGCGGCACTCCGCGCAGAAACAGCCACGACGCGATCCAGTTCGACAGCCGCAGATGATGCCGCTCCAGCCGTGAGTTGTACGCCAGAATCTTTCGCGGCGCGAGCCTGAACGCCGCCCGGCGCAAGGGCGCGTACTGGGCATCGCCCGTGAACAACACCGCCGCGAGCCCGACGCGATACCCTCGGAACTTGCGCCGCACACCGGCGGCCTCTTCGAGCCGCACCTCGAAAATCCGCCGGGAAGGCTCCAGCCGCCGGATTTCTTCGCACATCGCGCCAGCCAGCGCATCCTCGCCTGATCGGAAGCATACCACCACCGCCTCGGGATCTTTCCCCAGGAGACGGAACAGCCATTTTTTCAGGGTGGGCTTCAACGGGCTACGAAATAGTGCAGCACGGCGACGCCCGCCAGCGGCAGCACCGATGCGACGGCACAAACCGGAGTGAAGCCCGCATGGTCCACCACGGCTCCGATGGCGGGCGAGACGAAGGTGGTCATCAGGCCGTATGAACAGGTCAGGGCCGCGACTCCAAACGCCGCCCGCCCGGCGCCGAACAGGTCGATGGGCAGGGCGTAGACGTTTGTCGAGATCGTCAGTGTCCAGAAGAAGCTCAGGCTGATGACTGCGGCGGCCAGCCCGGCCGTCGGCATCAGGGGCACAGCGGCGGTCAGCAGAAGAAACAGGGCGCCGATCCAACAGGCTCGTAGGCGCGCGGCCTCGGGCGCCGAGCCGCGGCGAATCCAGCGATACGCGAGCCCGCCTCCGGCGAAGCCGCCCGCGATGGCAAATACCGATGGAATCCAGGCGAACTGCTGGTTGGCCTGGTCCTGCGTCATGTGGCGTTCCTGTACGAAATACAGTGTGGTCCACGTGGTCCACAGGGCGTAGGTGGTCATGACGAGCGCGTTGGCCACGGCTAGGCCCCAGAAGCGGCGGTCGCGGAGCAGCGCCCCGATCGGCCCGTTTTCTTCCTTTTTCAATTCCCGCCCGGGCACGCGTTTCGACGTGAGCCACCACAGCGGCGCCCACACGAGCCCCAACGCTCCGCAGATCACGAAGGTGGCCCGCCAGCCGTAGCGCGGCGCGATGGCGGCCACGATCAACGGCGCGGCGACCAAGCCGATGCTGATCCCGACCTGATTCAGCGCCGTGCCCAGCGCCAGCTCATGCGATGCCAGATAGGTCGCGTTGGCCTTGCCGGCGGAGGGGATGCTGGCGGCCTCGGCTGCGCCGAGCACCGTGCGGCACCCGAGCAGCCCTGCGAAGCTATGGAACAGCGCTGTCGCGCCTCCGGCCAGGGACCACACAACCGCCGCAATGATCGTTCCCCGCATCAACCCCATCGCATCGACGAACCAGCCCGCCAGGGGCGCGGCCAACGCATAGGCGATCGAGAACGCGGACTGAATCTGCCCGTATTGCTGGTTGTTCAATTGAAACTCGGACTTGAGCGTGGGCGCCAGCGCCGCCACCAACTGGCGGTCCAGGTAATTGAGCGACGTGGAAAGAATGAAGATTCCGATCGCCAGCCACCGCAGCCGCGACGCGATCATTTAGGGAAATTCTACCGTCAGAACATCTCCGGAGGTTCCGAGTCTCTCATCCGGTTTGCCGTTGTGAACCAGGTTGATGTTGCGCGGCGTGCGCTGCACCCCGCAGGCGAACTCTGCCTGGGTCTGGCCTTTGACGGTGAGCTGGTTGGGATCGCGGATCAGGAGCTTCACCGCCAGGCCGGCCGCCGGTTGCACGGTCAGCCGCAGGGTTCCGGGCAGGCAATCGACGCGTGTTAGCTTTCCGCTCACCTTCGGGCCGGCGGGATCCGTCCACCACGGAACCGGCTTCTCTCCGGGCTTGAGCCCGCCCAGGCGGGCGTTCGCGGCGGCTTCCGCCGCATGAACCTCGGCGGCGGCCTGGTCCTTGATGCGCTGCAATTGAGCCGCGCGTTCGGCCGCGAGCCGCTGTTTTTCGGCGATCTCAAACGCCGCCCGCTGCTCGGCCAAGTCGGCCCGGATCTTCCGGATGCGAGCGCGCTCGGCGTCGTTCCGCGCGTTTCGCTCGGCCGAATACCAGGATTTTTCGGCGTCGGCGTACTGCTCGGCCGTCGTTTGCTGCCGGGCGAGTTCCTGCCACAGCTCGGAGTTGCGAGGCTCCAGCAGCGCGGCGATCTTGAGCTCCTTGATTTTCTCCGCGGGATCGGTCGCCAGGGCCGCGAGCCTCACATGCGGCTCGGCCCAGCGGGGGTTGGCCTTCGCGGCGAGTTCCAGCGCCGGGCGCGTGTTCTTGGCCACCAGGCCGCGCGGGCTTTCGGGCGGGAACTGCTGGCCGCGGTTGTGCAACTCCGCCAGCACATCGTTTATCGCGGCCTGCGGCACGGCCCTTTCGATGAAATCGTGCGCCGGCGCGATGGCCTCGCCGTTAACCGGAGCCGCGGCGAATTTTCCGGCGGCAAGGTAGGCATCCACGCGCGCGTTCAACCCGGCGGGAGTAATGTTGAAGGCGTTCTGCAATGCGATCGCGTCGCCGGCGCCCTGCTGGAGATTGTTGAGATACACATGCAGCAGGCCGGCGTAGTCCGGCTGCGTGGCGAGCATCTGGATCATCGCCCAGGCAGCCATGCGATCCGCTGGAAGCTCGCCCGGCGCGGGTGGCGCGCCTAGCGACACCTTGGTCGCGTTCACCTGAAGCGTGGAAAACAGATCGCTGAGCGCGGTCTCGATGGCCTCCGGCATGCGCCCGGCGTTGTCCTCCAGCAGGATGCGGGCCAGCGCCCGGCGGAAATCGTTGGGTAGCGGTTTATCGGCGGGCCAGGCGCTTAGCGTCGCGGAACCGCCGTCGAGGAACGGCTGGGGGAGCGCGTGCGGGGCATACTCGCGCTGGTTGGAAAACAGCACCAGCTCGATGGGCCAGACCGTTTGCAGATCCTTCTTTCCGATCTCTGAGCCGAGCACGTAGCGGAGTTGCTCCATCTCCGTGAGGCGCTGGCGAGCCTCGCGATCTCCGGCGTCGCTGAGAACGTGGAAAGGGCCGATATTGTACTCGGTCCACGCCGCGGCGGCGGGAAGGGCGAGGAGGCAAGCGAGTACTACGCGCGGCACCATCTTCAATTTTCGCAGACGCCGCATGCGGTGGCCATGCGGCAGCCCGGAGCGCCGAACCGCGCGCAAGCGAGCGGCCAAACCGGGCAGGGACCTCAATTGGTCCGGTAGTTGGTGAACTGCATGTCGATACCGAAGTCGGTCTGCCGCAGCAGCGCGATCACTTCTTGCAATGTGTCGCGGTCTTTGCCGGCGATTCGCACGAAATCCCCCTGGATCGACGCCTGGACCTTCTTTTTACTGTCCTTGACCACCTTGACGATCTCCCGCGCTTTTTCGACCGGGATGCCCTGCTGAAGGGTAATCTCCTGGCGCACGGTGGAGCCTGCCGCCGGGGTCACGGGCCCGTAGGAAAGCCCTTTGAGCGGGACCTTGCGCTTGACCAGCTTCTGTTCCAGAATCTCGATCACCGCTTTGAGCTTGAACTCGTCCTGGCTTTGCAGCAGGATCTTATTTTCTTTTTCCCGCAGCTCGATGGAGGAATGGGAATTCTTCAAGTCGTACCGCTGCTGGATCTCTTTGATGGCTTGCTGCACCGCATTGGAGACCTCCGGCAGCTCGATTTTCGAAACCACATCGAAACTGTTGTCAGGCATGAGGGCTAATGTCCCAAGGCTACCAGAACCTTTTCCGTGATCTCTTTAACCAGGGCCGGCAAGGCTGCGTCCAGCGCCAGAGTAATCGCGGCCTCCACTTTTTGCGGGTCGGGCGGCTGGGGACGCGGCGGCGCGGAGGGCGCATCCGAGACCGGGGCGGGCGCCGGAACCGAGGACGGGAACGCTTCGGCAAACAGGCCGCGGGCGAGCCGGGCCTCCTGCGCCAGCGGGCGGATCGTCTCGATGACCACCGACGCCTCGAACGGTTTACGGAGGATCGCATCGCAGCCCGCCTGTTTCGCGTCGGACTCCTCGAATTTCTCCAGCAGTCCGGCGGTCAGAATCACGCGGGCGTGGCGATGGTGGGTCTTCACGTGGCGGCACAACTCGAAGCCGTTCTTGCCGGGAAGGAAAACGTCGGCGATCACCAGGTCGGGATCTACGTCGCTCAGGCGCAGGAGCGCGGTTTCGCCGTCGGTCAGGCTCACGACTTCAAAGCCTTCCTCACGGAGGATGCGCTCCCCCATGCGCTGTGCGTGCGGACTATCGTCCGCCAGCAGGATGATGCTCACTGTTGCGTCTGGTTTTGCGCTTGCCCTTGAGGCTGCGGCTGTTGCTGCTGCGCCGGTTGCTGCTGCTGCTTCTTCTTCTTGTTCTTGGGGGCCTTGCCCTTGGTGAAGGCCGTCGCCGTGTCGTCTTGCGAAGATGCCTTTGCCGTGGACACCGCAGCCGGGGACGCCGGATTCGAGGCGGGCTGCGCCGTGCGCGCGTCGGGCTGTGTATCCAGCGCCGAAGTCCCGGCCACTGGAGCCACTGTTACGTCGCCGTTGAATCCGCCGGCGGCATCGGCGGGAATCGGAACATTAGCCGGAATATTCTGCTTGGGATTGTTCATCTGCGGCGTTCCGGTCTTTGCAGCCAGGTGAGTATCGGGGCTGGACCGCGCCCATCCCGTGGCGCGCGAAAGCAAGCTCCGCTTGCTTCGATTCTCCTCTTCGTACTTCATCCGGGCGACCGCCGCCGGGTCCGCCTCCGGCACCTCTATTTCCATTTCCTTCAGTTTCTTTTTAGCGTCGTCCGCCAAAGAACTCAGTGGATAATCGCGAACGATTTTGGCATAGGCATCGCCGGCCTTCTGCCGGAATCGGGGACCCATGTGGCTGTACGAATCGGCCTCGTCCCACAGGGCTTCGTCGGCCCCGCTATACAGCGGATACGTTTCCACCAAGCCGCCCAGGCGATTCGCCGCAGCCGCCCAGCTTCCCTTGTGATGGTAAAACTCGCCCACGCGCGATTCGGCTTCGGCCAGGACTTCCTGAATATTCCGCAACTCCTGTTCCGCCAGGGGCGCGTACTTCGAATTCGGAAACTGCGTCAGGACCTGCTTGCATTCCTGCTCGGCCCGCAAGGCCTGGTTCAGGTCCCGGTCGGGCTTGTCCATTTGCCGGTAATGGATATCGCATAGCTTCTTCTGCGACTCAGCGGCTTCTTCCATGGTGGGGTAGAACAGGATGAAGTCCTTGTATTCGGCCTCCGCCTGAGTGAGCCCCTGGATCCCGCCCTCGCGGTACCAGCTATCGGCGATGGCCAGCTTGGCTTTCGCCAGGTACTCGCTGCTGTCGTACGTGTTGATGAGCGTGTTCAGAGTCAGCCGCGCGACTTCATAACGGCCCTTTTCGATATCGTGCACCGCTTTATCGAACAGAACCTTGTCGGGTTGCTGGGTGTCCTTGGTGATGGGGTTCTCGTACTTCGCGTGATGAAAGCCGCACGAACTCGCCACCAGCGCCGCCGCAACCATCAGGGACCAATGTTTTGTACTCATTACTTCGATCCTTAGATTCCGAATCGCTCAAACGCGAATCATCAAACTCTTACCAGAGTAGCCTCATGGGCCAGCCTCTTCATCTGCTCGAAAGCAGCCGCCGGATTCACAGTGTGAAAAATTGCCGACCCCGCAACCACCCATTCCACTCCGGCGCGAATCGCATCCCCTACATTATCCGGGGTGATCCCGCCGTCAATCTCGATGGCGAAGTGCAATCCGCGTTCCCTTCGCTTCGCCGCCAATTGCCGGACCTTAACTAACGAATGCGGGAGGAAATCCTGTCCCCCAAAACCGGGATTCACGCTCATGATCAGAACATGATCGACCAGCTCCAGGACATCGTCGAGCAGAGCCACCGGAGTTGCGGGATTGATCACCACGCCGGGCCGCGCACCCTCGCTCCGGATCATGCGAAGTGTCCGGTCCAGGTGCATGCATGCCTCCTGATGCACCGAAATGTAGTCCGCGCCGGCCTGGATGAACAAAGGCGCGTACTTATCCGCGTCGGCGATCATCAGGTGAACATCGAAGATCATCCGGGTATGCTTGCGCAGCGATTCAACCACGGGCGGGCCGATCGAGATGTTCGGAACGAAGTGGCCATCCATAACATCGACGTGCAGCATCGTGCAACCGGCCGCTTCGAGCTGGTTCACCTGCTCTCCCAGGCGTGCGAAATCGGCTGACAGGATGGACGGAAGAATCTCAATCATCGTTCTGGTGCCGTGTTCTGGTGCCGTCACGGACTCCGCGGGCGAGGCTCCCACCGATGTTATCACAGCGGCGAAGAATCCATCCCCCGGGCGGCCGCAGGCAGGTAGCCACGAGCGAATTTCGCGCACGGGCAGCCCGGCCACGACACGTTCGTTCTCCTCCTGTTCGAGGGAACAGGTGGAGTAAACGAGCCGTCCGCCGGGCTTCAGGCGCTCCAGCGCCCGCTCCAGGATTTGCCTCTGAAGCGGCGGGAAGCGGTAAAGATCTGCCGGCAGGAGCCGCCATTTGATCTCCGGGTTTCGGGCCAGGGTTCCGGTTCCCGAGCACGGCGCGTCCACCAGGATGCGGTCGAACTTCGCGGCAAATGGAAGCACGGCCGAGGAGTCGAGTACCACGCGCCGCGCCTCTGCCGGCGCTTCGGCCAGGCGCGTAAGCGATCGATCGCAGGCGAAGACGGTCGCCCCGGCGGCGATCGCCTGCGCCGTCTTGTTGCCGGGGGCGGCGCAGAGATCGAGGACGGTCATCCCCGGCTCGATTTCCAGCAGCGGCACGATCTGCTGCGAGGCGAGGTCCTGCTGGCGCCCGGTAGCAGGGTTCATGGATGGCTCCGGCTCTTGGAGCGCCGCGCGCGCGATCTCCTCGGCACGCTCGGCCCCGTATTGCTTCGTCCAGCGCTCCAGAAGCCAGACGGGAATGCTCAGCTCGGTGGCCTTGTCGGGCCAGACCACCGGTTTGCGGTTCACCTTGCGGAGCACGGCGTTGACGAATCCCGCGGCGGACCGCTTATGCGCATGCTTGACCAGTTCGACCGCCTCGGTCACGGCTGCATGCGCGGGGATCCGTTCCAGGTACCGGAGCTGGTAAATCGCCATGCGCAGCGCAATACGGACTTCTTCATCGAGCTTCATTTGCGGGTGGCCGGAATAGAGACCAATGAGGTAATCGAGCTGCGCCTGGAAGCGCAGACACCCGAACACGACCGATTCCGCCAGCGCGGCGTCGCGGGCATCGAGCCCCGCGGCTTCGCGTCGCAGCAGGTCGGACGCGTAGCCGCCGCCGTGGACCCGTTTCAGGACGCGAAATGCAATCGCCCGGGCGGGGGAGATCGATAATGCCATCTCCTTCACGGTACTAAAGGGGAAATCAAGGGAAGAGCAGGCGATTCCTGGCTGCGAAGAGGCGGTTTTCGGGAGTGTTACAAACGCTTGCGCGGTCGAAGATAACTTTCAGGAGGGAATGTGCAAACGCGCTTGATCGCCTGCGTTGTGGGTGCCTTGGGGGGCGTTTCGTTGACACCCGTAGTCGGCGGCTTTGGGCTCAGTTCGCCGCTGAATTTCATGGCGTGTTCGTTTACAGGATTGGTCTTGGGCTGTTTTGTGAGCCTCTTGTTCGACGTTTTCCGCGACAAGCACGGGGCTTGAAGAGCCGTTAGCGCGGAGGGAACCAGGCATCCGCTCCAGGCCGGCGGCGATTCATAACGGATCGGGAATACAGCGGGCGTCCTCTAGCGGAAATCGTGCGACGGCGCAGCGGCCGCGGCGGGACTCAGCGGCTCAGCGTGGCGGAGCTTCACCGAAATCGCCCCCTGCTGGTTTTGCAGAGTGCCCTCGATCAGCAGGTACGGCGCGGTGACCAGGACCTCGCGATGCGCATCGAACATCTGCGGCTCAACGATAGCGTTGGCGATGCCGGTTTCGTCTTCCAGGCTCAGAAAGAGAAAGCCGTTCGCGGTGCCGGGCCGCTGGCGGCAGATCACGCAGCCGGCGACACGCACGGTGCGGCCGCGGCGGATATGCTTCAGCGCCGAAGCCGGCGCGACGCCGCGGCGGCGGAGCTCCTCGCGGTACAGGCGCATGGGATGCGCGCCGATGGTCAGGCCGGTGCCGTAGTAATCGGCGCGAATGCGCTCGCCCGGCGTCATCGGCTTGAGCGGCGACGCCGCCTCTCCCTGAATCAGCGGCTCCAATAAAGGACCGGCTGGGCGGAGTGCGCGCTCGGCTTCCCACAGCGCGTCGCGGCGATGGCCGCCGGTCAATGAATTCAGCGCCCCGACTTCCGCCAGCATCCGCAGCTCGTCTTTGCGCAGCTCCGGCACGCGCTGCACCAAATCGATTATGCTCGCAAACGGTCGCGCCGCGACGATGGCCTCCGCGGTTTCCTTCCGCACGCCGCGGACGTAGTTGAACCCCAGCCGGACGCGCAGTTGGGGGTCGATGCTGCACGCCCACTGCGACTCCTGAATATCCACGGGCAGAAAATGCAGCCCATGCCGCTGCGCATCTTTGACCAGCGTCGCGGGATGATAAAAGCCCATCGGCTGCTGGTTCAGAATTGACGCGGTGAACGCGGCCAAGTAGTGGCACTTCAGGTACGCGCTGGCGTAGGCGATCAGGGCGAAGCTGGCCGCGTGCGATTCGGGGAATCCATACAGCGCGAAGGAAGTGATGGATTGCACGATGCGGTCCTGCGTTTCCCCCACGATGCCGTTGGCCGTCATGCCCGCGCGCAGCTTGCCCTCGATTTCCCGCATGCGTTTTTCGGAGCGCTTGAAGCCCATGGCGCGGCGCAGCTCCTCGGCCTCGCCGCCGGTGAAATTCGCCGCAATCATCGCGATTCTCAAGAGCTGCTCCTGAAACAGAGGCACACCCAGCGTGCGCTTCAGCACGCCTTCGAGCGACGGATGCAGACACGCCGCCTCCTCGAACCCCTGCCGCCGGTTCAAATACGGATGCATCATCTTGCCGACGATCGGCCCCGGCCGGATGATCGCCACCTGCACCACGATGTCGTAAAATTTTTGGGGCTTCAGCCGGGGCAGGCAGGACATCTGCGCCCGGCTCTCCACCTGAAACATACCGATGGTGTCGGCTTTCTGCAAGGCTTCGTAAACGGCCGGATCGTCCGGCGGCAGATGCGCCAGATCGACTTCTTCGTGATAATGCTTGCGAATCAACTGGAGCGATTCTTCAAGCACCGCCATCATCCCGAGCCCCAGCAGATCGACTTTGATCAGGCCCAGGTCCGCGCAATCGTCCTTGTCCCACTGAATGACCACGCGTCCGGGCATGGTGGCGGGCTCCAGCGGCACCACCTGATCGAGATGTCCCTGGCAGATCACCATCCCGCCGGAATGCTGCCCGAGATGCCTCGGCAGATTCTGCGCGGCGACATATAGCGAAAGAAATTTCTGAATGCGAGGGTCGCGCAAATCGAAACCCGCCTGCTGAAACTGCTTCTGCGCGGTATCGTTGGGATCCTGCCAGCCCCAGCGCGAAACCAGCGAGGACAACTTCGCGAGCGCTTGGGGCTCGAAGCCCAACGCCTTGCCGATATCGCGCGCAGCGGAGCGGCCGCGGTAGGTGATGACGTTGGCGGTCATGCCCGCGCCCCGCTCGCCGTAGCGCTGGTACAGGTACTGGATCACGCGCTCGCGCTGATCGCCTGAAGGGAGGTCGAGATCGATGTCCGGCCACTCGCCGCGCTCTTCGGAGAGGAAGCGTTCGAACAGCAGTTCCAGCGCGACCGGGTCGACGGCGGTGATGCCCAGCGAATAACACACGGCGCTGTTGGCCGCCGAGCCCCGGCCCTGCACCAGGATGCCGTTTTTGCGGCAAAACTCGACGATGTCCCAGACGATCAGAAAATAACCGGCGAGATTCAATTTTTCGATCAGCGCCAGCTCTTTTTCGATCTGCTGCCGGGCCTTGTCGTAATACGGGCGATAGCGGCGGCGCGCGCCCTCCTCGGTCCGTTTGCGCAGCACCGAGTTCATGGTCTCTCCGGGCGCGACCGGATAGCGCGGAAATTCGTACCCCAGATCGGCGAGCGTGAAGTTCAGACGCCTGGAAAGCTCCGCAGTCCCGGCGATCGCTTGGGGAAGGTCGGAAAACAGCGCGGCCATTTCGGCGGGGGACTTGAGGTAGCGCTCAGCGTTGCGAGCCAGCCTGCGCCCGGCTTCCATCACCGTGGTTTTGTGGCGCACGGCGGTGAGGGCGTCGAACAGCTCGCGCTCTTCGCGGGTCGCGTGGCAGACGCCGTTGGTCGCCAGCAGCGGCAGTTTCATCGATCGGGCCAGATCGATTACGGCCTGGTTGCGGGCTTCCTCGTCGCGAAGGAAGTGGCGTTGCACTTCGGCGTAAACGCCGTTGCGGCCGTAGAGCCGGATCAGTTTTTCGAAGCGCGCGCGCGTAGGCGGACCTTCGCCGGTGAGGCAGACCAGGCCTTCGGCGTACTGCTCCAGCTCTTCCTGCGAAGCCGCGGCCTCACCCTTCGGCGCGCGGAGCTTCATGGAAGTGATCAGGCGGCACAGGTTCTGATAGCCGGTGCGATTTTCAGCGAGCAGGGGGTAGCGCCCGCCGTCTTCGCCGGTGATCTCCGCGCCCAGGTGGGCCTTCGCGCCGATCTTTTTCGCGGCCATGTAGAAGCGCGGCGCGCCGCACAGGTTGTCGCGATCCATCAGGGCCATGGCGCCGTGGTTCAGATCAGCGGCGCGCTGCACCAGGTCCTCGGGCAGGGAAGCGCCTTCCAGAAAGCTGAAGGCGGAGCGGACGTGGAAGTCGACAAACGTCAATCGTATGTCCCCTCCAGGAACCAGCGGCGGTCTCCTGCTGTGCGCACTACGCGGTACAACGCCCCGTCATTCAAGTAGACGTCGAACTCATCCCGATCCCATGCGTCCGGCCTCCACCAATCGCCGCTGGAACGCCACGGCCCGGCGATCTTCCGAATCCGCCGCCGCAAGGAATTGAGCTGGACCTCCCGCGGGGGGCGAAAATAGCGAAAGGCGAGGCAGGGAGCTTCTACTGGTCCCATACCCGGCCGGTGAGTATCCAACACTTTCGGATAGACCACGTTTTCAGTTCCGACCAGCGCGCGAATCTTGTCCAGCGTCAGCTCCAGCTTTTCGGGCTCGGGCGCGGCCAGGGTGAACAGGCCGTGCTGCACGCGCCGGGGGCTGGTGGGCTCCATTCGCAAGTGAATTTTTTCCACCGGTTCTTCCGGCGGAAGTTTTTCGAGCGAATGCTCCACCAGTTTGAGGAGAAATTTCACGTCGCGGGTGGGAAAGGGCAGCCGCAGCACACGCTCCTGGCGATTGAGCCGGAGGTACAGGGCTTGCGCCGCCAGCGATTGCGACTTCAACCGCGCCGACAAGCCGAACAGGAATCGGCCGATGAGAAACAGCAAAGGCTCGCGGAGCTTGAGGGGGAAGTCGAGTTCTGCCGATTCTTCGTAGACAGTTGCCGGAATTTCGGCACGCAGAGGGCGGGCCAGGACGCCGCGAGCGAGCTGTTGGAGCCGTGCGCCGCGCGGGCCCAGCCGGGCGATGAGGCCGTCCTCGGGCAGGCGAGAGAGAGCGGCGAGCGTCCGGATGCCCCAGAGATCTAAAGTCTGAAAAACCTCCGGATCGGACGGCAGGCAGTCGACTGGCAGGCAACCCAGAATCCGGCATTCGTCCCCTGGCGGGAGGAAGGTAAATCCCGGAAAATTCCGCGCGGCGAGAACGGCGGCCTCGATTGTGGCCGCGATGGCGCAGGCCTCATTCTGAACCGCGCCCTGAACCGCGGCTGTGAAAGAGCGGACCTGCCGGTCCGTCAGTTCAATGACCGCTGTGACCGTATCGACCTTCTCCACCCAGGGCGAAAAGGAGGCTGCCAGAGCCGCCGCCCGCGGCCCGTGAAAACAAGCGAACATACTTCAGACTGCCTTGCGAAGTAAGGAAAATTTTCCGGTGAACACCGGTTTTCGCGGCGCGAGCATGACTCGCTGCGCGGCGCAAGTTTTCGTCAGCGGTTTATCCGCGAGCACCAAAAAGACCGCCGGCGTAGGCTCCACCGCGCGCCGGAACCGGAACCAGGCGGTGGGCGGGATGCGGGCCAGTTCGCGTGTGGGAACCTCGATCAAGTCCAGGGCGATGACGCCGAATCCGCCTGCGTATAGCAGCAGGTCGGCCGCTTTTAAAGCGTGCTCCGCGTTGCCTTTACAGCGGATCCACAGGAGTTTTTCAAGCTTTGCCCCGGCGGCTTCCGCCGAACCGGGATCAAAGGAATCCAGGCAATCAATCAATGCGCAGGATTCGCCCCGGCCGGTGGAGGCGGCCAGCACCGCATGGAGTATGGCCGTGCGACCGCTGGATCGCGGGCCGATTATTTCACCGATGCGCCCGCGCGGGAAATCGCGGCCGGGAATCGACAGCAGTTCGGGAGGCGCCTCAAATCGCCACCCGAGAGGGAGTGCAGATGGCATGCTTCATTCCCTTGGTTATTCGCTTTTTATTCGCCATAAAAAGTATGCCTCTGCACGTCCTAGGTGTCAAGTGCTGATTCCCGGGCGCAGGAATCGGACACACCGCTGTATCGATCTACTTCACTTGCTGCGCGTCCCGCACCGGTTCTTCGTTCACCTTGGGGGAGGAAGAAACCATTTGCAGGAATAAGGAAAGAATCAACAAACCAGCAATCACTGCCCCGATCAACATTGCAGCCTCCGATACCTCTCTGTAGCTTCGTGGCTTTTTCGAGCACGTCAGATTCCATCATCTCGACGCTGTGTTCTCGCAAAAATTAGGTTGCTCCAAAGTATT
>Ga0070739_10003486_pt1 | contig 19573 bp, 14 predicted proteins | sample Coa_R1_7_FD_66445 | JGI IMG/M metagenome (GOLD analysis project Ga0070739, IMG submission 66445) | Surface soil microbial communities from Centralia Pennsylvania, which are recovering from an underground coalmine fire - Coalmine... | ecosystem: Environmental > Terrestrial > Soil > Unclassified ... | reverse complement strand
CCGCAGAAGATCCTCTATTCGAGCCTGTACGCGGATGTGAAGCCGAGCTTCATTGTGGACATCAGCGCGCAGTTCGAGCGGCGGATGGAGGCGCTGCTGTGCTACGCCTCGCAATACGGCGAGCACGCGGAAGGCGCCGGGCTGTTCCCGACGGAGGTGGAAATCCGCGAGCGCCTGGGGGCCGTGGCGCGGTTCTACGGGCAGCAGATTGGGGTAAAGTACGGCGAGCCGTTTGTGGTCAAGGAAGCGGTCCGCATCGATGATGTGGTGGGGATGCCGGTACGGTCGATTTGAGGGCAGGTGGATTTCGATAATCCACCCGCCCCTCACAAGTTATTGATTTCAAGGCATCGGCGAGGAACAGGTGGCATATTGATCTGCCACCTACCGCTCCGCGATGGCCGCCGCCAGGTAATCGCCGAGCTGCTGCGCGGTGAATTCGTTGCCCTCGAAATCGGCGGCGAGGCGGCCATCACGGCCGATGACCAGCGTGTGCAGCGAGTGCGTGAGGAAGCCTTCGTCCGGCCAGAAATTCAGCCCGAAGCGGCGGGCGGCGGCCTTGATCTCCTCGGACGAGCCCGTCAGGAAATGCCACGAGCGCGGGTCCGCCTTCCACGTCGCGGCATAGCGCGCGAGCACCGGCGGCGTGTCGTGGACGGGGTCGAAGGTGATGCTGAGGAGCACCAGGTCGCGGCCGAGGCGCGCGGCGAACCGCTTCGCAATTTGGCCAAAATTGTTCGAAAGGCGGAAGCAGTAATCGGGCAGCGGGCAGGCCGTGTAGATGAACGTCAGCGCGATGACTCTGCCGCGGAATTGCGAGAGCGAAACGCGCGCGCCGGCCTGGTCCGTGAGGGTGAAGTCGGGGACCGCATCGCCCGGACGCAGCGTGGCGCGCGGCGGCTCGAGAAGCGCCAGGCGTCGCGCGCGCATCTGTTCGGGCTCGGTAGTTTCGAAGCGGTGCGGATGGATGGCTTCGGCATAGCTGCGGTCCTTTTCGACGACGAGCGTGAAATCGATGTAAGCGCCGGGCCGGAGATTCGCGAGTTCTTTGGGGTCGCGCACCGAGTACGGCATGGACATGGCTTCCATGTAGCCGGGGATGGCGTTGCACGATGCCACGAACGCGCCGTGCGCGGGATCGACCTGGAGCACGATGCCGGTGACCGGGTACTGCGCGGCGGCGAGCGGCAGCGCGAACGCCACGAGCAGCGCGCTACTTCGCATGCGCGCCTCCCAGTTTGAATGGCCTTCGCTGGATTCTGCGGTACTCGCGGGCAAACTGCTTGATTTCGATGGCCTGATTCTTCGCCACGCCGGTAAACCGCTGCGGCTCGGGATCGCCGGGCCAGTGGATCTCGAGCCCAACGATCTCGGCCGAGCGGCCCAGGCCGATGTGCTGCTCGAGCGGCGAGCAGCCGAACGAGCCGCCGCTGCCGGCCGTCTGCCAGACGGCGCGCGGCTCGGCACCGGGGTTCTTCACCGTAACCTTGATCTTCGCGCCGATGGCCGACCGGTTGGCCCTGACTCCCACCAGCCGCACGCTCAACCAATCGTTGCCGTGGCCGGGATTCTCGAACAGGCGGAACGCATGGGCATCGCCCGGGACCGCGCCGCCGACCACTTCCAGGATGTCCTCGTCGCCGTCGTTGTCGATATCCGCAAACGCGACACCGTGGCCCTTGTGCAGCTCGCCGGTGCCGGAGGACGCGGTGATATCCGCGAAGCGATTGCCTTGCTGATTGTGCAGCAGCACGTTGGGCACGATCGAGGCGTAGGAGGGATCGCCGGTGCCGAGGTAGATATCCGGGTAGCCATCGTTATCCATATCGCCGAAATTCGAGCCCATCGGCATGAAGAGCTTGTCCAGACCCACTTCGGCCGTGACGTCGCGGAACGCGCCGTTGCCGAGGTTGCGGTAAAGCTTCATAGTCGCGGCGTTGTGGGGCAGACCCAGCCACGTGCGGGCGGTTTCGTCAACGGACATGATGTAGCTGTTGACGAGCAGGTCCGGCCAGCCGTCGTTATCGTAATCGAAAAACCAGGAGGGGAAGGCGTGGCCGGGGCCGGGGACTCCGGCCTGTTTCGCCACTTCGGTGAAGGTGCCGTCGTGGTTGTTGCGGAACAGGGCGCCCGCGCCGCGATAGTTGGCGGCGTAGAGATCCGCCCAGCCGTCGCCATCGAAATCGGCGGCGGCGACGGCTTTGGTGAACGCGGCGATATCGGTCCGGGAGGAATGCGAAATATCTTTGAAAGTGCCGTCGCCGTTGTTCAAAAAGAGCTGATTGGGACCGTTCTCGACGCCGATATAGAGGTCTAGCAGGCCGTCGTTGTTGATATCCGCCCAGACGGCGGTTTGCGTGGAGGTGGGTTCGGCGAGGCCGGCTTCGCGGGTCACGTCCGTGAACGTGCCGTTGCAGTTGTTGCGCAGCAGCGATTTGCGCATCGGAAGCTGCCAGCCGCCGCGGAGGACCAGGATATCGGTGCAGCCATCGTTGTTGTAATCGGCCTGCACCATGTTGAGGCCGCCCAACTGCCCGGCAAGGCCGGCCTGCGCAGTGCGGTCGGCGAAGGTGCCGTCGCCGTTGTTGTGGAAGAAGCGCATGGGAGCGCAGAAATCCTGACTCGATGCGACCACATCGAACAGACCGTCGCCGTCAAAATCGTCGACGATCAGGCCGCCGGCGAGCGAGGAGAAATCGAGGCCGGCGACCGGGGCCACGTCGCGGAAGCGGCCGATGTCTTCGGCGGAGGCGAAGGCCGAGGGCGGCATCCGGTACTCGCGCGGCACGCCGGCGGGCCACGCGCCGAGGGTCATGTAGGCGATGTTGAGCAGCCAGCGGACTTCGAGATCGCCGGGCCGCTGCTTGAGCACGGAGAGGAAGCGGCGGACGGCCTCTTCGGCGTCCGCGGTCCTGGTGTACTTGAATTCGGGGCGGATCGGGAACAGGCAGCGCTCGCCGGGGCGGCGGAAGACATCGTTGGCGGCGTCCGAGCGGTGCAGGTGGCCGATGCCGAGGAGCTCGTCGAGGTACGGAACGGTCTGGGGCGACTGGGCGGCGGCGAGGCGCGCGGCGGCCTCCCATTGCGGGATCGCCTGGTCCATTCTGCCGGTGTAGGCGTAGATCTGGCCGAGGGCGACACGGAGGGAGATGGTGGTCGAGGCGGGGCGGTTGGGGTCGGGATCGGCGACCAGTTTTTCGGCGCGGGAGGTGACGTCCGCCAGAGACTGGCGGCGCACGGCGCACATCTGCGCGGGATCGAGGTTCCAGCCGGGCGGCTTGGGCCAGTTGGCCAGCGCTGCTTCGGCTTCGTTGAGGCCGGAGATGTCGAAATCGAAATGGATGCTGCCCTCGGCGCGCAGAGCGGCCTGGCGCTCGCGGGCGGCGCGGTCCATGCCGGCGACTTCAGAGGCGGTCAACACCTTGGCGATGGCGAACCCGGAGGGCAGGCGGAAGACTGGCGAAAGCTGGCCGGGGGCGAGGCCGCGGATGGCGGCGCGGATCTCCTCGCGGAGCGAGGCGGGGTCGACCGTGCCGAGCAGGCCGCCGTCGGCAGCGGTGGCGTCGGTGGACTTTTCACGGGCGAGCACGGCGAAATCGGCGCCGTTTTCGAGCTGGCGGCGGAGGGCGCCGGCTTCGGCGGCGGAGTTCACGACAATGAGGCGGAGGGGGACGGCGGTGGGAGGAGGCGGGGCGTCCTGGGTGAAGGCCAAAAACGCGAAAAGGAGGGGAAAAAGGAACATCCGGTAGGGGTATCGTATCATTCAGGGATAAAACGATGAAAATTGCGCCTTTTGCCGTCGTTTTGCTTGCAATTCGCGCGATTTCGGCGCAGCTGCAGACCTCGCCCGCGTTCGAGGTGGCTACAGTGAAGCTGGCGCCGCCGCGGGAGGGGGATGCGCGGCTGGTCGCAATGGATACCGATCCGGCCGCGGTGCGGTACACCAACGTCACGCTCAAGAATCTGATCGCCATCGCGTACCAGTTCGACGACCGGCTGATTGCCGGCGGCCCGGGCTGGCTCGATACCCAGCAGTACGATCTCGCGGCCCGGCTGCCGCCCGGAACTCCCAAAAACCGCGTGCCCGCGATGTTGCAGACGCTGCTCGCCGAACAATTTCATCTGGCCGTTCATCGCGAGAGCAAGGAACAGCGCGTGTACTTCCTCGTCGCGGCCAAGGGCGGTCCCAAATTGAAGGAAGCGGTGAAGGCGGAGCCGGGGAATCCGGACGTCGATCAGGTGCGCGGAGACCGGCTCCCGATTTCCGTTTTCCGCGGCCGCATCGTGGGTCATGCGATGCCGCTTGCCTCCCTGGCGGCGGTCCTGGCGCGGCCGGCGGGGTACCAGGTGGTGGATCGCACGGGCTTGGCCGGAGTCTTCGATATCGACCTGAAATGGAGGCCGGAAGAGGACACAAAGGGGGATGGCCCGGACCTATTCACGGCCATTCAGGAACAGCTCGGATTGAAACTGGAGCCGGGGAGGGCGCCCGTCGAGACGCTGGTGATCGATCGCGCGGAACGGATTCCGGCGGGGAATTGAACCAGGCGGCCCGATCTTCCTATGGGCCGACTCCGGTTTTAGGAAGCGGGGCCATTCCCTGCTATACTGATAACTTGAACTCCCATGCCGAAACGCACCTTTCAGCCGAATAACCGCCGCCGCGCGAAAACGCACGGGTTCCGCTCCCGCATGGCTACCAAGAACGGCCGGGCCGTGCTGTCCCGCCGGCGCGCCCGCGGCCGCTACAAATTGACGGTCAGCTCCGAGAGGTAGTCCTCTATCGCTGGTTTTCCGAAACGTGTTCGTCTGCTTCGATCCAAAGACTTCCGAAGGGTTTACGACACGGGCTCGAAATTCACGAGCCCGCTGTTCGCCGCATTCGTGGTCCGGGAGCCGGAGCAGGACGGTCCGCGGATCGGGTTCACCGTACCCCGCGCGCTCGGTAAGGCCGTGGTGCGAAATCGCATCCGGCGAAGGGTGCGGGAGGCCGTTCGATTGCATCTGGAACGGTTAGGTCCGCAGTGGTCCATCGTCATCAATCCCCGCCGCAAAGCGCTGGATGCGCCGATGCCGGACATCTGCCGGGAAGTGGAGCGGCTGTTTCTCCGCTGCAATGGACCATAACCCGCGGTCTCTGCGTATACAAAGTTTGTGTCTCACCCCTGCTGCCCGCCGCCTGCCGGTTTTATCCCACTTGCTCGGAGTACATGCGGCAGGCGGTGGAGCGGTACGGGGCGGCACGGGGAGTCTGGATGGGGTTGCGCCGTCTGGCGCGGTGCCATCCGTTTCAGCCCGGCGGGTTCGATCCCGTCCGGTGATTGGCGCCTCAAACGGATTTTGCCTCAAACGGATTTATTGAATGCCCGAAATCGTAAACGGCGGCAGCAGTAATCAGCCGCCCAAAGAAATGTCGATGGAGTTGCGCCTGCTGGTGGCCTTCCTGCTGATGGGCGCAGTGATGTTCCTGACGCCCTATCTGTTCAAGAGCCAGGCGCCGGTGGCGCCCGCGGGACACAACCCGGGGCAGAAGGCGCAGACGGCGGCCGAGGGTTCGGGGGTCAGGGGTCAGGGATCGGGGACTCCGGCTGCAGGGACGGAAACGGCGAAGACGGCTTCGCCGGCGATCGCCGCGCCGTCCTCTTCGGCGCCCGTCGCACCGGCGACGGCGCAGCAGACGCTTCCGCCTTATGTGATCCAGACGAACCTGTTCCGGGTGGCGATCAGCAACCAGGGCGCGACCGTGCGGAGCTGGCAGCTTCAGAAGTTCAAGGGCAACGACAATAAGCCGCTGGAACTGGTGAATACGGTCTCCGGGCTGCCCTATCCCTTCTCCCTCTCCTTCCCCGAGCAGAAACCGACCACGGACGTGAACTGGGCCTGGTTCCAGCAGACGCCGGACGCGGACGGACTGGGAGTGAAGTACGAGTTTTCCGACGGCCACACGGTGGTGCGGAAGAGCTTCCGGTTCCAGAAGGACAGCTATCTGGCGACCGTCTCGACCGATGTGACGGTGGATGGCAAACCGGTCCGGGCGAAGATCCAGTGGCTGGGCGGCTTCGGCGACCTGACGGTCTCGAACCCGTCGTCGAACCAGCAGGCGCTGTACTTCGACGTGGCGCAGAACAAGCTGGTGCAGCAGACGGCGCGCAGCGTCAAGAACGGTCCGGTGACTGCCTCCGGCGAATTCTCCTTCGCCGGCGTCGCGGACCGGTACTTCGCGGCTGTATTCCTGCCGCAAGGCAACACCGCGATGGAGCTGACCACGACCGCAGATACGGTGCGCACGCCGGTCGAGGAGAAGCCCGCGGCGTTCCCGGGGATTGCGGTCTCGACCGGCACGTCGAACCGGTTCGATGTGTTTGTGGGGCCGAAGGACCTGGACATCCTGGCGAGGGTCAATCCGAAGCTGACGCAGGTGGTGGATTTCGGCTTCTTCTCGATCCTGGCGAAACCGCTGTTCCTGATCGTGAACTGGACGAACGACGCCCTGGTGCACAACTTCGGGTGGTCGATCGTGCTGGTGACGATCGCGATCACGTTCATCCTGTTTCCGCTGCGGCTCTCCAACATGAAGTCGATGCGGAAGATGCAGGCGCTCAAGCCGCAGATCGACGCCATCAACGCCAAATACAAGAACCTGAAGATGACCGACCCGCGGAAGGCGGAGCAGCAGCAGGAGACGATGGAGCTGTACAAGAAGCACGGTGTGAACCCGATGGGCGGGTGCGTGCCGATGCTGATCCAGCTTCCGTTCTTCTACGCGTTCTACAAAGTGTTCACGGTGTCGGTGGAGATGCGCGGCGCGCACTGGCTCTGGGTGACCGACCTTTCGCAGCCGGAGCAGTTCGCGATCAAGGTGCTGCCGCTGCTGATGATCGCAAGCCAGTTCCTGATGCAAAAGATGACGCCGCAGGCGCCGGGCGGGGACCCCAACCAGCAGAAGATGATGATGTTCATGCCGCTGATCTTCGGCTATATGTTCTGGTTCTTCCCGAGCGGCCTGGTGCTATACTACTTGACCAGCAATCTGGTAAGCATGGGGCAGCAGTGGTTCTTCAACCGCACCGAACTGGCGCAGGAGGCCGCGCGGTCGGTGGAGCCGCCCCGAAAAAAGAACGGCAGGAAATGATCCAGTGACCGATCGAAAATACTCCGCGGCCTCGACCGGGCCTCGCATCGACAGCTTCCTGAACACCGTCCTCGAGGCCGGCGGCTTCGAGCTCAATTACGAAATCGCAGAGGCGGAGCCGGCCGAAGGCGACGTGGAGACGCCGGACCTGGTGGTGCGCTTCAGCGGGCCGGACGTGGACCTGCTGCTTTCCAATAAGGCCGAGCTGCTGCTGGCGCTGGAGCACGTCACCATGGAAATGCTGCGCATGCCCTCCGAGGACCATTCGCGGCTTTCCTTCGACGCCAACGATTACCGGGCGCTGCGCATCGAGGAGCTGCGGCTGAGCGCGATGACGGCGGCGGAGAAAGTGAAGCGCACCGGGCAGCCGTTCCGCTTCAACCCGATGAACAGCCGCGAGCGGCGCGTGATCCACATGGCGCTGCGCGGGGAGACGGCCGTGCGGAGCGAGAGCATCGGCGCGGGGCCGGGGCGGCAGGTGATCGTGTATCCGGCCGGCATGGCGAGCCTGCCCGAGCCGCCGCGGGATTTTATGCCGCAGCGGCGCAGCGGCGGGCGCGGCGGCCCGGGGACCAAGGGGCCACGCGACCGGGGGCGGGCGGCGAAGCGGTAGTCCGCCGGGCCGGGCGCGCTTTGAACCGCGGAGAACGACGTTTCTGATTCACCGCCGAGGCGCCGAGACGCCGAGGAAATCTGTTGAGATTGCTGCAGCGGTAGCGTGCGGCTTGGTATTCAACGCGGAGACGCGGAGGACGCGGAGAAAGCGCGGAGAACGGCCTTTTTGATTGACCGCCGGGGAAATCTGTTGAGATTGCAGGACACCATTGCGGCCATTTCTACGCCTCCGGGGCGCGGGGGGCTGGGGGTGATCCGCATTTCCGGCGCGGAGGCGCGGCGGGTGGCGGAAGCGGTCCTGCGCGTGCGCGGCGAATGGCGGCCCTGGCAGGCGCAGCTTGCGGAACTGATCGACCGCGAGGGGTGCGCGATCGACCAGGTGGTGGCGACTTACTTTGCTGCGCCGCGATCTTATACGGCCGAGGATGTCATTGAAATTTCATGCCACGGATCGCCGGTCGTGCTGCGACACGGGCTGGCGCGGGCGGTGGAGTGCGGGGCGCGGCCGGCGGAGCCCGGCGAATTTACACTGCGGGCTTATCTGAACGGGCGCATCGACCTGCCGCAGGCCGAAGCGGTGCGCGACCTGATCGAGGCCACTACGCTGTACCAGGCGCGGGTGGCCGCGCAGCAGGCCGGCGGTTCGGTTTCGCGGAGGATCGCTCCGCTTAAGGAGCAACTGCTGGAGCTGATCGCGCTGCTCGAAGCGGGCATCGATTTCGCCGAGGATGACGTCAGCGTGGCGCCGGCGAGCGAGATCCTGCGGCGCATCGGGCCGGTGCTGGCCGGCGTGCGAGCGTTGGCGGGGAGCTTCGCTTATGGCAGCCTGGTCCGGGAGGGGATCACGCTCGCGATCGTGGGGCGGCCGAATGTGGGCAAGAGCAGCCTGTTCAATGCCCTTCTCGAACAGGATCGCGCCATTGTGACGGATATTCCCGGCACGACGCGCGATCTGGTTTCCGAGACGGCGGCGATCGGCGGCATTCCGGTGAAGCTGTACGACACGGCGGGGATTCGCGAAGGCACGGAGCGGGTCGAGGCGCTGGGGATCGAGCGCAGCTACCAGGCGATGGCGGATGCGGACCTCGCGCTGGTGGTACTGGACGCTACCCGGCCGATTACAGCGGAGGACGAGGCGCTAATGGCGCGGGCGGCGCGGCGGATCGTGGTGGCGAACAAGGCGGACCTGGCAGATGGGCCGGCGGGCATGCTGGCGGTTTCGGCGCTGACGGGCGCGGGCATTCCCGAACTGCGCGACGCGATTCTGGCGGCGATTGCGCCGGAAGGCTTCTGCGAGCAGGAGAGCGGATTCATCACGAGCGTGCGGCACGAGCAGTTGCTGCGCGAGTCGGCCGGGTATCTCGAAAAGGCGGCCGGCGCGGCGGAGAGCGGGATTCCGCACGAGATGGTGCTGCTCGATCTGTATGCGGCGCTGGCGCCAATCGATGCGATTACGGGCGCGACCACGGCGGACGATATTCTCAACCGGATCTTTTCGACGTTTTGTATCGGGAAGTAGGACTACCGCCGAGACGCCGAGGCAGATCAGCTTTTCGTCATCTTCTTTCTCCTCCTTGAGTACGTGCGCGATTTTGGGGCGGTTCATGCAGTCCATGAGGTCCTCGATTTCATCGGGACGCAGGAAAGTGCCGCCGAATGCGGCAGTGGCCAGTATGCCGCAGAACAGGGCTTTGGCCGGGCGGTTTCTGATGTACGCGGACGCCGGTTCCCGGTGCAACCAATGGCAGGCGGGCACGTCTAAAACTTTGTATCCGTCGTTTCGTATCATCCCCCACCATGCTGAAAATGCGTCTGAACCGCCGAATCGTTTTGCTTCCGGCCGCCATTGCGTTGTGCGCGGGAGTGGCCCTCACTCAGTTGCCGCAAGGCATCCAGAAGGTCACTTCGGTCGAGGGCATCACCGAATACGCCCTGCCGAATGGCTTACACGTCCTGCTGTTCCCGGACGATTCCAAGCCCAAGGTAACGGTCAACATGACCTACCTGGTGGGCTCGCGCTTCGAGGGCAACGGCGAGACCGGCATGGCGCACCTGCTCGAGCACATGCTGTTTAAGAAAACCAAAGACGGCCGCGATGTCAAAAAGGAACTCTCCGATCACGGCGCGGACTTCAACGGCACGACGTCATACGATCGCACGAACTACTTCGAGACCGTCGCAGCGAGCGATGAGAACCTGAAGTGGGCGCTGAGCCTCGAAGCCGACCGCATGACCGGCATGCGGATCGAAAAGGAACTGCTCGATACGGAAATGACCGTAGTGCGGAACGAGTTCGAGATGGGGGAGAACGACCCGTCGCGAGTCCTTGAGCAGCGCGTGCTGGCGGAAGCCTACAGCTTCCACTCTTATGGGCGCCCGACGATCGGCAGCCGCTCGGACATCGAGCACGTGCCGATCGAGAAGCTGGCGGCGTTTTACCACAAGTACTACCAGCCGGATAACGCGATCCTCACGGTGGCGGGCAAGTTCGACGAGGCCAAGACGCTGGCGTGGATCGCGCAGATGTTCGAGCCGCTGCCGCGTCCCAAGCGGGTGCTGGAGAAGACCTACACCGAGGAGCCGACGCAGGATGGCGAGCGCACCGTGACGCTGCGGCGCGTTGGAGAGAACCCCGAGATCCTGGCGTGCTATCACGGGCCGGCGGGCGCGCATCCGGACAGCGCCGCGCTGGACGTGCTGGGCGAGATGATGAGCAGCGCGCCTTCGGGGCGGCTGTACAAGGCGCTGATCGAGAGCAAGAAGGCTGTCGGCGCGGCGATGGGCTTCGAATCGATGCACGACCCCGGTTACATCATCGCGGAGGTGCGGCTGAAGGGGGACCAGAATGTCGACGAGGCGCGGGAGATTCTGCTGAAGACGATCGAGAATGTGGCGGCGCAGCCGCCCACGGCCGAGGAAGTGGAGCGGGCGAAGGCGCGCATTCTGAAGGAAATCGAACTGGGGCTGACGGATTCGGAATCGGTCGGGCTGACGCTGAGCGAGGCCGCTGCGGATGGCGACTGGCGGCTGCTGTTCCTCGAGCGCGACGAAGTCAAGAAAGTGACGCCCGCGGACGTGCAACGCGTCGCGGCCACATACCTGAAGTCTTCCAACCGCACGCTCGGCGAGTTCATTCCGACCAAGAATCCGGACCGCACGCACATTCCGCCGACGCCGGATGTGACGGCGCTGCTCAAGAACTACAAGGGCGGCCCGGCGGTTTCGCAGGGTGAGGCATTTGATCCGAGCCCGGCGAATATCGAGAAGCGCGTGCAGCGCTTCCAGCTTTCCGACGGCACCAAGGTGGTGCTGCTGCCCAAGAAGACGCGCGGCGGCACGGTGGTCGCGCAGATGATTTTCCGCTTCGGCGATGAGAAAACGCTCTTCGGCAAGCAGGCCGTGGGGCAGCTCACCGGCGCGATGCTGATGCGGGGCACGACGCAGAAGACGCGGCAGCAGATCCAGGACGAGACGGACAAGCTGAAGGCGCAGCTCCGGGTTTCGGGCGGCGTGAATTCGGCGAGCGCCGGCATGGAGACGACCGATGCCAACCTGGCGGGCGCGCTGCGGCTGGCCGCGGAGATCCTCCAGCACCCCTCGTTCCCGGCGAGCGATCTGGAGCAGATCCGGCAGCAGCGGATCGCGGGCATCGAGTCCGGCAAGACGGAGCCGCAGAGCCTGGCGATGCTGGAGCTGAGCCGCCATCTGGCCGGCAACTATCCGCGCGGCGACCTGCGCTATATTTCGACTCCGGACGAGCAGATCGAGGACCTGAAAAAGGTAACGATCGCGGACATCCGGCAGTTCTACCAGCAGTTCTACGGCGGCTCGAAGGATTCCGAGATCGCCATCTCCGGACAATTCGATGCGGCGCAGATCAAGCCGCTGCTTGAAGAGCTGTTCGGCAAATGGAAGAGCCCGGCGCCGTATGCGTACGTGGCGAGCCCGTACCGCAAGGTCGCGCCGCTCGACCGGAACATTGAGACACCGGACAAGAAGAACGCGGTGCTGGTGGCCGGCGAGCTGACGCAAATGACGGACCGCGACCCGGACTATCCGGCAATGATTCTGGCCGACTACATGCTCGGCGGACCGTCGAGCTCGCGTCTGTTCACGCGCATCCGCGAGAAGGAGGGACTGAGCTATGAAGTACAGACCGCTCTCGAAGTGCCGACCGAGGACGATGGCGCCGAGCTGCTCGGGATGGCCATTGCCAATCCGCAGAACGAGCCGAAAGCCGAAGCCAGCTTCAAGGATGTGCTGGCGGAGACCCTGAAGAACGGCTTCACCGCCGAGGAAGTGGCCGCGGCCAAGAAGGCGTGGCTCGAAGAGCGGCAGGTGGGGCGGTCGCAGGACGGAGCGCTGGCCGGGCTGCTGATGAGTCGCGAGCGCTACGGGCGCACGCTCGAATGGGACGCGGCGCTCGAAGCCAAGGTGGCCGCGCTCACGCCGCAACAGATCAGCGACGCGTTCCGGCGCCACGTCGATCCGGCGGCCATGAGCTACGTGAAGGCCGGGGACTTCGCGCAGACGACCGCACAAAAGTAAACCATCGGCCGCCGATGGACGCGGATGAACGCAGATCAGATTTCTAATCTGCGTGAATCTGTGTTCCTCGGCGGCCGTCGTGTTTTTGGGAGTGGAACTTGGCAAGCCGCTAAAATGGGGTCTTGCTGAAAATCTTTATTCCCGACGATGCGCCGCCGGTGCTGCGATCGAGCGGCGTCTGGCCGGAGCTCGAGGCGCGCGCGGCGCTTGAGTATCACGATACGCTTCCCGGCAGCGAAGACGGACTGATCGCGCGCATCGAGGATGCGGAGCTCGTACTGAATATCCGCTCGTCGTCGAAGTTCACGGCGCGGGTCTTCGAGGCCTGCCCGCGGCTGCGGCTGCTTTCGTTGTGGGGCACGGGGACGGACCACATCGATCTGCCGGCCGCGGCGCGGCATGGCGTCAAGGTCGCGAACACGCCGGGGGTTTCCGCGGTATCGATTGCGGAGCACACGCTGGCGCTGCTGCTGGCGGTGGCGCGGCGCATTCCGCAGGTGGACCGGGCCACGCGCGCGGGCGAGTGGGCGCGTGGGCAATCGGTGGAACTGCGGGGCAAGACGTGCGGGATCATCGGGCTGGGGGCGATCGGGCGTGAGTTCGCGCGGCTGGCGGCGGGGATCGGCATGCGCGTCGCGGCATGGACGATGCACCCACGGCCGGGGGATGCGATCGTACCGATCGAGGAAATCTACCGCACGGCGGACGCGATCAGCCTGCACTTGCGGCTTTCTCCGGAGACGGCGGGCTTCGTGGGCCGGGCGCAGTTCGCTCTGATGAAGCCGGGCGCGATCCTGATCAACACGGCGCGCGGCGGGATCGTGGATGAGGCCGCGCTGATCGAGGCGCTTTCGACCGGGCGCATCGGCGGTGCCGGGCTCGACGTGTTTGCCACCGAACCGCTGCCCGCGGGGCATGCGCTGACGAAGCTCGACAATGTGGTACTGACGCCGCATTGCGCCGGCATTACGCCGGAAGCAATGGAAGCGGGGCTGCGGATGGCGGTGGAAAATATCTGGGCGTTTCTGGACGCGCGATAGCGGCGCGCTACCGCGGCCACGAGCGCTCCCAGCCGCGCCACCAGCCGGTGCTTTCGAGGTTCAGCGCGTTCCAGCAGAGATCGATGGCGTCGGGGTCGCCGCGCAGCACGCGGGCGCGGGAAGCGGCCGCTGGTAAGGGCACAAGCTGCGCCAGGCGGTCGAACACTGCGCCGCGGTCGCGAGGCGAGGCGCGCGTCAACAGGTGCCAGAGCGTGAGGCCGTCGCGCGGGCGTGCGACGGAGAGCACGGCTGCGAGCGCGCCGGTATCGCCCGTTTCGAATCTGGCAAGCGCCTGCTGGAACTCGGGCGGAGAGTCTTCGTATACGGGGATGCCCGGCCCGGCGCCCAGGCGGGTAATGCAGCGGGCGCCCGCGGGGATGAACGATTCGCGGCCATGGTACTCGAACGCCACCCAACCCATCGATACGGTCAGCAGCCCCTCGCCCGCAGGGCTGACTTCGATGGTGTACTCGCACCCGAGGTCGACCGCGCGGGCGGACGGGGTATCGAGCACGAACCGGCGCGGCGGGGCCCAGATGAGCGCGTGCAGACGGCCGCGATCGAGCGCGAGGCGGCGCTGCGCGGCGGCGCGCATCTCGGAATCGGGGCCTAGTTCGATGCGGCCGAGGGCATCATCCTGCAATGCGAGTTGCGCGCCCGGCGCGGTGCGCAGCACCTCGCCGGCACGGAGCGGCATGTCCTGACGAGCGCTACTGCCGCCGATCAGCGCACGGCCTTCGACGCTCGCCACGCGCCATTCGGTAACCGGGGGCGCAGCGGCGAAATGCGACAGGCGGGCGGCGGCGATCGCGACGGCCGCCGCCGCGGCCAGGGCGGCATGCTGCTTGTGCCGCGGCCGCGGGGCGCGATGGCGCAACGGCGCGAGCAGGCTTTCGAGACGCTCGATTTCGGGGTCGACGGGACCCGTACGGTCCCACAAATACTGGTCGCTCACAGCAGCCTCCGCAGCATTTTCATCCCCCGGCACAGGTTGACCCGCACCGATTCGGCGGTGAATCCGATCACGATGCCGGTGGCGGTGGCGGTGACCTTGGCGGTTGCCGGATCATGGCACCCGGCGGCCTGGATCACCAGGACCGCGTTGAGCCTGCGCGCTTCGGGATTGGCTTCGGGGTTGCCCAGTTGGAGAAAGAAGCCGCCGGCGAACAGCGGAGCGGCCAAAGCAGCCAAAAGAAACGTCTTTCGCATCGAGTGTCCCTCCTTGAGGATTCGATTTGCGGGGGAGACGCGCGGGGAGGGGCCAGCGTTAACCAGCATGCTACGATTGCGTTTTCATGGTTTCCGCCCGCCTGAGAGCCCCGCTGATTGCGGCCGCCCTGATCGCAATTTTCACCGCGCAGAGCTTCTTCGCGAGCCTGCAGAAGAGCCCGACGAGCGATGAGCCGGCGCACATCGCGGCCGGGCTTTCCTATCTCGAGACGGGGATTTTTCACATCAACATTCAGCATCCGCCGCTGCTGAAGGAGTTGAGCGCGGCGGCTCTGGTGGCGGCCGGGGTGCATTATCCGCGGACGGCCGAGGCCATGGACGTGGTCAAAGCGCCGCCCAACAACTCGGGGCGAGAGTGGCAGGTGGGGGACGGCATCATCGCGAGCGGCGGCGCGGACCGTGTGATGTTCTGGGCGCGGCTGCCGATGATCCTGGTGGCGGCGCTGCTAGGTGTGGCGTTATTCCTGTTCGGCCGGAAGGTGGCGGGCGAGGCGGCGGCGCTCGGCGCGGTGTTTCTGTATGCGTTCGATCCGAACGCGCTGGGGCATTCGTATCTGGTGACCACCGATATCGGCGTTGCGGCTTTTTCCCTGCTCTTTTTGCTTGCGCTGTGGACGTATCTGGAGCAGCCGACGCGCGCGCGCCTGATCCGGTGCGGCTTGGCGATGGGCCTGATGCTCAGCGCCAAATACTCCGCGGTATTCCTGGTGCCGATGGCCGCCGTTCTGTTGCTCGCGGCGGCGGTGCGTCGCGAGCCGGCGGCGATGGCCGCGGCCGCGCCGGCACGCGCGCGGAAAGGGCGCGCGCAGGCTGCACCGGCGCCGCGGCGCCAATGGACGGTCGATCGGGCGGCGCTGCGCCGCTTCGCCGGGGCGTTCGCCTGCATGGGCGCAATTGCGTGGCTGGTTGCGTGGGCACTGTTTTTCTTTCACGGCGGTCCGTTGATCTATCTGGAGGGCGTCGAGCGCGTGAATGCGGATCACAATCCGAATTTCGTGGCGTACCTCGCCGGCGATTTGCAGCCGCGCTTCACGTGGTACTTCGCGTGGTGTTATTTGCTGAAGGAGCCGCTGGCGGCGATTCTACTGGCAGCGAGCGGGGCATGGCTGCTGGTCCGGAGCCGGGGCATCCCGGCGCTCGGCAAGCTGTTCGTGGTGCTGCCGCCCGCGGCGATCTTCGCTGCCTGCACCTGGCGCGCCGATGACCTCGGCATCCGTTACCTGATGCCGGCCCTGCCATTTGCGTGGCTGCTCGGCGGCCTGGCGCTCGCGGGGCTCGCCCGATCCGCACGGCGGGCCGGACGCGCGGCGGCGGTCGCGCTGTGCGTGTGGCTGGTGGTTGCAGCCGCCGGAATTTACCCCGATCATCTTTCTTATTTCAACGAATCGGCGTGCCTGCTGGACGACCCCGCGCAACTCGGCTGGGATGGAGGCAGCCGCTGCGGCGCGGCCTGGCTGGGCGATTCCAACGTGGATTGGGGACAGGGGCTGAAGCAATTGAAGGCGTGGCTGGACCGGCATGCCGCCCGTCGCCCGATCTACCTGGCCTGCTTCGTCTGCGTGCCGCCGGAAACCTACGGCATTCATGCCACGATACCCGATCTGTCGCAGCCGCCGCAGCCGGGAGTGTACGTCATCAGCAGCCATTTCGAAGGCTCCGTGCCGGCGCTGGGCCGCAAGATGCAGACGCCCTTGGGGTACTGGCTGCCGCGCGTGCGGCCCACGGCGATCGTGGGCCACGCGTATTACATCTACGATTTCGGAGGAGCGCAGTGAAGCGCGGGGCGGCGCCGGTCAGGGCGCAGAAGCGCGAGGCTGCGCCAGTTGCATCGCCATCCGCGCCTGGCGTCCGCTCGCTCGCGGACTGGCGATGGCTGGCGGGGCTCCTGGCGATCGCGCTCGCGGCCTACGCCAACTCGATCCACCTCGGCATCGCTCTCGACGGGCACGCGATGATTGCGGACCAGCGCACGCACGCGGCTACGCTGGAAAATCTCCGGCTGATTTTCACGAAGGGCTATTGGTGGCCGGGTGCGCGCGACCGCCTGTACCGGCCGCTGGTGCAGCTCTCGTTTCTCGTTCAGCATGCCATTTCCGGCAGCGGAACGAATCCGGCGGGCGATCACGCGCTGAACCTCCTGCTGCATACTCTGAATGTCTGGCTGGTATTTGCTCTGGCGCGGCGCCTCTTCGACCGGGCGCAGCCGGCGTTTTTCGCGGCGGCGCTGTGGGCCACGCACCCCATCGGTGTGGATTCGGTCACGAACCTGGCCGGTCGCGCGGACCTGCTCGCCACGCTGGGCGTGCTGAGCGGGCTCGTGGTGTATGCGCGGGTCTGCGAGGGGCCAGCGCGGCCGTGGGCGAGTTACCTCGGGCTGTTCGCGGCCGGCGCGCTGGCGGTGTTTTCGAAAGAGAGCGGCGCGGTGCTGCCGGGGCTGATGCTGCTGTGGGATCTGGCACGCGGATTCGGCGCCCGGGCGGGCATTGCGCGGCGCCTGCCGGCATATGGCGCGGCGGCGGGGGCGCTGCTGGTCTATTGGGTGATGCGCGAGCGCGCGCTTGATTTCGCCGCGGCTCCGTTTCTGGCGCTGCTCGACAATCCTCTGCACGGCGCCGGGTTTTGGGCGGCGCGCTGGACGGCCGTGAAAGTCATCGGGATGGATCTGGCGCTGCTGGCGTGGCCTGTGAACCTGAGCTGCGACCGCTCGTTCGACCAGATCGCGATCTCGGGTCCCGCGGACGCAGGCGCGTGGGCCGCGCTGGTTGCGGTGGCCGCTATCCTCGTTGCCGCGGTGGCGCGCCGGCGCTACGACCCGCTGCCGTTCTGGGCGGCGGGATTCTTCGGCGTGGCGCTGCTGCCGGTTTCGAACCTCGTGGTGCGGATCGGCGCGACGATGGCCGAGCGGTTCCTCTACCTGCCTTCGATCGGATTCGCGGTGGCCGCGGCGGCGCTGGTTTACCGGTGGGCCCGGCCGCAGTACGCCGCCGCCATCCTCGGCACGGTGGTGGCTCTTTACGCCGCGCGCACCATCGCGCGCAATCCGGATTGGGACAACGATCTGACGCTCACCGCTCACGACCTGAAGTCCGCGCCGGAGAGCTTCCGGCTGCGGGAAATGCACGGCGAGTTTCTTTTCACGAGCGACCCCGGCACGGTGGAGGCGGCGATCGCGGATGAGGAGATCGCCTGGAGGCTGCGCCAGCGCATGCCGCTCTTCGCCTCGTATCCGCAGGTTCCCGCGGGCCTCGGCCGGCTGTACGGCGCGATGGCGGACCGCGTGGGGGCGTCGACGCCGGAGGGGATGGCGTGGCAGGCCAAGGCGCTCGACGTGCTGCGGCGCGGGACGGAGATCGCGAGCGCCACGCAGCAGGCATTCGACGCCGCGCAGGCGCAGGCGGGCAGGCCGCCCGGCGCGCTGCTGCCGCAGCAGGTCGCGTGGGACTTTCTTGCCCTGCGCTGCCACGCGATGGGGCGGCACGCGGAGGCGATCGAGGCATGGCGGCAGGCGCGCGCCATCGAACCCGCGAACGTCCGCTATTACGGCGGAATCGAGGACTCCTACGCGCAGATGGGCAACGCGGCGATGGCGGCCACGATGGCGCTCGAGCAGGGGCTGGTGTTCGGCTTCACCCCTCAGGTAACCGAGGAGATCGCGCGGCGCTACGAGGCGGTACCGGACGGCGCGTGCGCGGTGACGCGGCAGGGCGGCGTGGCGGTGCTGAATTCCGGCTGCGCTCGCGTGCCGCGCGATCTCTGCGTGGCGATGGACGATCTGAGCGGCATGTACGAAGCGGCGCGGGATGGCGGGCGAGCCCGCGAGTTTCGCACACGTGCCGCGCAGGCCGGCTGCGGCGCGCGCTAGAGCGGACCCTACATCCGCGCCAGGTGGATGCTGCCGTTCGAGGTGCTGAGATCGAGCAGCGGGCCGCCGTTGCCGAGGATGCCGTCGATGCGGTTGCGGCTGATTTCGCCTTGCATGCGGACATCGAAATCGCTGGTGACGTGAGCATTCGAAGTACGGGCGGAGACGCGCGCATCGATTCCTTCGGGCGCGCGCACGGTGATGCCGCCATTCGAGGTGTGGGCGCGGACGCTATCGCGGATGCGCTGCGGGAGGCGCAGCTCGATGCCGCCGTTCGAGGTCTCGACGCGGATCGGGCCGTCGGCGCGCTCCAGCTCCGCGGTGATGCTTCCGTTGGAGGTTTCGGCGTCGAGCGCTCCGCTCAGACCGGCGGCGCGGATGCCGCCGTTCGAGGTGCGCAGATGGGCCGGCCCGGCGGCGTCGGAGACCCGGATGGCGCCGTTCGAGGTGCGGGCGAGTTCGATCACGGCGGTGCGCGGGATTTTGATCAGCAGGCGCGCGCCGGTGTTGCCGTGGCGCTCGGCGGGGCGGCTGACGCGCACCGAGGCCGCATCCGGCGAATGATCGACGGCGACGTCGATGTGGTCGGCGATGTCCTGCGTCGGGCCGTACTTGGTGCCGCTGATATCGATCAGGTTCTGGTCCCAGCCGGAGACCTCGATGCTGCCATTGAAGGTTTCGACGGACACTTTGCCGTTCGAATTCAGGGGATAGCTGTAGTGAAAATCGCGGTCGTAGCGCGCGGTGGCGGCGAAATCCTCGATATCGCAGGCGGCGAGGGCGAGCAGGCCGGCGGCGGCTGGAACAAGGAGCAGGCTTCGCATATGGGGCGATACGCACGCGGCCACCAATTTGTTCCGGACGCCCGCTCAAATTCTCCGGCCGCCCGCCGATAAGTCGAAGGAACCGACAATTTGCGCCCTTTATGCTTGCCCTGATTGGCATTCTCCTGGTGTTCGCGGCCGTAATCGGAGGGTTCCTGGTGGAGCGCGGGAATCCCTATGTGCTGATGCAGCCGGCCGAGGTGTTGATCATCGGTGGGTCAGCGCTGGGAATTGTTCTGGTCTCGAACCCGCCTTCGGTGATCCGCCGGATGGCCTTGGGAGTGGTGCGGGCGTTCCGTCCGCCGCCGTGCAATACGCAATC
>Ga0070739_10003484_pt1 | contig 19582 bp, 17 predicted proteins | sample Coa_R1_7_FD_66445 | JGI IMG/M metagenome (GOLD analysis project Ga0070739, IMG submission 66445) | Surface soil microbial communities from Centralia Pennsylvania, which are recovering from an underground coalmine fire - Coalmine... | ecosystem: Environmental > Terrestrial > Soil > Unclassified ... | reverse complement strand
CTCGGCGAGCGCGCGGACGTTCTCGTCGGCGGCCGCCTCGTCGCCGGAGACCACGAGCAGGCCGATCGAGTCCACCGGCTCGCCCTCCTCGTCGCAGCACGCGGCCCAGGCGTCGGCGACGCCCCGGCCGTTCGGCGTCTCGGGGAGATAGAACGCGCCGCAGCCCTCGCGCCCCGCGAGACCGAGCTTCTGCGCCAGCTTCGCCACGGTCGCGCCGCCGCGGCCGCCGGGCCCGCTCCAGACGAGGACGACGCGCTCCGCCTCCGCGACCGCCGGGTCGTTCGCGTCCTCGAGGATGCGGGCGCCGTTGCGGCGGGCGGCCTTGATCCAGAGGTCCACGACCGGTGCACGCTCGACGACCGGCACGTCTCCGAGCACGACGACGACGTCGGCGTCGCGAATCGCGGAGAGCGGCAGCCGGTACGCGTCGAGCGCGCCCGAGATCTCCTCCGGCAGCGTCGCCTGGTGCGAGTCGAGGCCGACGCGCAGGAGCTTCCCGAGCGCGTACGCCTGCTCGACGGTCTCGGAGCCGGAGAGCACCGTGATGACGCGCCCGCGCGCAGCACGCAGCAACCGCTCGGCTTCCTCCAGCGCGGCCTCCCACGAGACCTGCTCGAGCCCTCGCCGGCGCACGCGCTGCAGGGGCTGCGCGAGCCGGTCCTCGGCGCGCAGATGCGTGAAGGCGAAACGGCCCTTGTCGCAGATCCAGCCCTCGTCGATCTCCGGGTGGTTGCGGGAAAGGATCCGCTTCACCTTCCCTTCGCGCACCGTCGCGTGGATGTTGCAGCCGACGGGGCAGAGCCCGCAGACCGTCGGGACGTCGACGATCTCCCACGGCCGTCCCTCGAAGCGGTACTGGGTCGGCAGCAGCGCGCCGACCGGGCAGAGCTCCGTCACGTTGCCGGTGAACGCGCCCGTGTAGGGGAGGTCTTCGAAGGTCGTGATCACCGAGAGCGCGCCGCGGTTGGCAGCGATCAGCTGGCCGTCCTCCGAGACGCTCTCGCTGAAGCGGGTGCAGCGGTAGCAGAGGATGCAGCGCTCGCGGTCGAGCGAGATCGTGGGCGAGATCGGGATCGGCTTCTCGAAGGTGAGCTTCTCGAAGCTCATCCGCGTGTTGCCGGGCCCGTAGCGGAACGTGAGGTCCTGCAGCGGGCACTCGCCGCCCTTGTCGCAGACCGGGCAGTCGAGCGGGTGGTTGACGAGGATGAACTCGAGCGTCGCGCGCTCACCTCCCGCGGCCTTGTCGGAGGTGCGCGCGGTCTTGACCACCATCCCGTCCTGCGCGGTGAGCGTGCAGCCGGTCTGGAGCTTCGGCATTCCCTCGACCTCCACGAGGCACATCCGGCATGCGCCGACAGGAGCGCCAAGGCGCGGCTCGTAGCAGAACACCGGGATCTCGACTCCTGCCGCGAGCGCCGTCTCGACGATGCCCGTCCCCTTCGGGACGTGGACGTCGCGCTCGTCGATCGTGACGCGGACGAGCTCGGTGCTCATACGAGTGCTTCCTCGCCGACAGGGGTGTGGGCGTGCTGGTCGGAGGGCGCGAGGATTCCCTCGAGCGACGACGAGCCGCCGAACGGGCAGCCTCCCTGCTCGATGTGGGCGACGAACTCGTCGCGCCACTTGTTCAGGTAGCTCGCGACCGGATAGACGGCGAACTCGCCGAGCGCGCATAGGACCTTGCCGAGGATGTTGTCGCCGACCGAGTCGAGTAGCTCGAGGTCGGCGCGCGTCGCGGTGCCGTTCTCGATCGACTCGAGGATCTGCACCATCCAGCGCGTCCCGACACGGCACGGCGTGCACTTGCCGCACGACTCGTGCATGTAGAACTTCGTCGACCGGATGGCGAGCTGCACCATGCAGCAGCGGTCGTCCACCACGATCAACGAGGCCGCGCCGAAGAACGTGCCGATCGCGCCGAGCGAGTCGTAGTCGAGCGGCACGTCGATCTGGTCGGGCGTGAGCGCCGGCACCGAGGAGCCGCCCGGAATGACGGCCTTGAGCTCGCGGCCGCCGGCGATGCCGCCGGCATGCTCGTAGATCAGCTCGCGCATCGGCGTGCCCAGGTCGAGCTCGTAGTTGCCCGGCCGCACGACGTTGCCCGAGACGGAGAAGATCGCCGTGCCGGGCGAGCTGGGGACGCCCGTCTTCGCGAACTCCTCGGCTCCCATCTCGATGATGACGGGCACGGTCGCGATCGTGCAGACGTTGTTGATCTGCGTCGGCGCCGCGTAGAGGCCCTGGATCGGCGGGAACGGAGGTCGTGGCCGCGGCTGACCGCGCTTGCCCTCGAGCGACTCGAGGAGCGCGGTCTCCTCACCGCAGATGTAGGCGCCAGCGCCGCGGTGCACGGTGATCCGCACGTCGCCGAAGATCCCGGCCGCCTGCGCCTGCTCGACCGCGGCGGCGAGGATCTCGTACTCCGCGAGGTACTCGCCGCGGATGTAGATGAAGACGTCCGTCGACTCGATCGCGTGCGCGGCGATGAGGCAGCCTTCGATCAGGCGGTGCGGCACCCGCGCCATCACCTCGCGGTCCTTGAACGCGCCCGGCTCCGACTCGTCGGCGTTGACGACGAGGTACTTCGGCTTCGGGCTCTTGCGGTCGATGAGCGATGCCTTGCGCCCCATCGGGAAGCCGGCGCCGCCACGTCCGCGCAGCACCGCCTTCTCGAGCTCCGCGATCAGCGCGTCCGGCGTCATCGCGCGCGCCTTCGCGACTCCTCGGTAACCCCCGATCGCCTGGTACTCGGCGAGCTGCGTCAGGTCGCGCTCGTCGGCACCCGCCAGCAGCACCTTGTGCTGGTCAGCCACGCAAGTCCTCCACGATCTCGCGAACGGTCTCGGCGCGGACGTGCTGGCGGTAGCGGTCGTCGACCGCGACCACGGTCGCGTAGCCGCAGCCGCCGAGGCACTCGACCGCGCGGAGCGTGATCTCGCCGTCGGGCGTCGTCTCGCCTGCGCGGATGCCGAGCTCCGACTCGAACGCCTCGACCACCTTCTGCGCGCCGCAGAGCGCGCACGGGAGGTTGGTGCAGACGTCGATCGTGTGCCGCCCGACCGGCTCGAGATGGAGCATGTCGTAGAAGGTCGCGATCGAGTAGCAGAAGGCCGGCGTCACCTCGAGGGCTTCAGCGGTCTCCTCCAGAGCCTGACGGGATAGCCAGCCGTGCTTCTCCTGCGCGAGCCGCAACGCCGGCAGCACCGCCGAGCGCGAACCCTCCGGATACCGCGCCCGCAGCTCTTGCACCTCCTCGTAGAAGGAGCTCACCGGTCGGTGTCCCCCATCACGGCGTCGAGCGAGCCCACCACCGCGATCAGGTCGGCGACGAGGGCGTGGTGGAGACACGTCGCCGTCGCCTCGAGCGCGACGAACGAGGGGGCGCGGAAGTGGACGCGCCACGGCTTCGGGCCGCCGTCGGAGACGAGGTAGCAGCCCGACTCGCCGCGCGGCGACTCGACTGCGACGTAGATCTCGCCCTCGGGCACGCGGAATCCCTCCGTCACGATCTTGAAGTGGTGGATCAGGGACTCCATCGAGGTGTGGAGCTCCTCGCGCGGCGGCAGCACGACCTTGCGGTCGTCCGCGATCCACGGCATCCCATCCATGCGCTCGAGCTTGTCGAGGCACTGGCGGACGATCTTCGTGGACTCGGCCATCTCGTCCATCCGCACCCGGTAGCGCGCGTAGACGTCGCCTTCCGGATAGACCGGCACGCGGAAGTCGACCTGCTCGTAGTGGAGGTACGGCTGGTCGCGGCGGAGGTCCCAGTCGACGCCCGAGGCGCGGAGGTTCGGGCCGCTCTGTCCGAGCGCGATCGCGTCCTCGGCCGAGAGGACGCCGATTCCCTGCGTCCGCTCGAGCCAGATCTCGTTCCGGTCGAGGATGCCCTTGTAGTCGTCGAGGGCGTGTGGCATCCACTCGACGAACTTGCGGCACTCGGGGAAGAAGCCCTGCGGGATGTCCTCGGCCAGCCCGCCGACCTGGAAGTAGCGGGTGTGCATCCGCTGGCCGGTGACGAGCTCGAACAAATCGAGGATCTGCTCGCGCTCGCGGAAGCAGTACCAGAACATCGAGATCGCCCCGAGCTCGAGCGCCGACGTGCCGAGGAAGACGAGGTGCGAGTGGATCCGATTCAGCTCGCAGAGGAGCATCCGCATCCACTTCGCCTTGGTGGGGGTCTCGAGCTCGAGCAGCTGCTCGACCGCCAGGACGAAGACGAGCTCGTTGTTCTGGTAGCCGACGTAGTCGATCCGCTCGGGGAAGGTGACGCACTTCCAGTACGTCTTCGACTCCATCGACTTCTCGAAGCCGGTGTGGAGGTAGCCGACCACCGCCGAGACGCCCACCACCTCCTCGCCGTGCAGGTCGACGATGAGGCGCAGCACGCCGTGGGTGGAGGGATGGTTCGGACCGAAGTTGACCTGCAGCACGTCCTCGCTGTCGCGAAGCTCGGGCGGGACGTCGAGGATGGTCGGGACGCGCGACGGGATCCGCGTCCCTTCGTACGTCCGTGGGCGCTCGACGGTTGTGCTCATTGCTCGTCCGAGAAGCGGACGGGCTCGCCGCCGATCGGGTAGTCCTTGCGCAGCGGATGGCCCTCCCAGTCCTCGGGCATCAGGAGCCGCTCGAGGTTGGGATGGCCGTCGAAGACGATCCCCATCAGGTCGAACTGCTCGCGCTCGTGCCAGTCACAGGTGGGCCAGACCGCGACGACGCTCGGCACGTGCTCGCCGTCCCCGACCCAGCACTGCAGCCGCGCGCGCGGCGCGCCCTGGCGGAGGGCGAGGAGGTGATAGCTGATCGAGAAGCGCTTGGGCTTGAGCGCGGGCAGTGCCTGAAGCCCTTGCGCCGCCGGATGCATGATGTCGCGGCCGCTTGCCGTGCCGATGTAGCCGGCCACACCCGTGCCGCCCCAGCCGAGGTAGTCGGTGGCGACGACGTCGACGCACTGGTCGAAGCCGAGCACGTCGCGCGCGTGCTCGCACGCCTCGCGGATTCGCTCGGTCTCGATCGTCACCGTCGGCATCTCCGGTCCTTCTCGGTGCGACGCGTAGCCCGGGATCCGCTCCCACTCGCTCACGTGGCCACTCCGACCCGCTCGTACGCGGGAGGCACACCGGCCTGATGCGCCTCGTGCAGGCGGATGATCCCCTCCATCAGCGCCTCCGGCCGCGGCGGGCAGAAGGGCACGTAGATGTCGACCGGGACGATCCGGTCGACGCCCTGCAGGATCGTGTAGTTGTTGAACATCCCGCCGGAGCTCGCGCAGACGCCCATCGCGATCACCCACTTCGGCTCGAGCATCTGGTCGTAGATCTGGCGGAGCGGGGCGGCCATCTTGTGCGCGACCCGGCCCGAGACGATCAGCAGGTCGGCCTGGCGCGGCGAGGAGCGGAACGCCTCCATCCCGAAGCGCGCGATGTCGTAGCGCGCCGAGACGATCGACATCATCTCGATCGCGCAGCATGCGAGCCCGAACGTGTCCGGCCACATCGACTTCGTCTGCGCCCAGCGCACCGCCTTCTCGAGTGTCGTCAGCCCGAGGGCGCGCTCCATCTCCTCGAGCCCGAGCTCCTCCTCGAAGCGTGACGGGCCCTTCGTCGGCCAGAGGAGGCGCTCCGACTGGAGCCCGTAGTCGCGCAGGCGCGTCGGCTGCTCGTCAGCCACGAGAGGTCACCAATTCAGCGCGCCCTTGCGCCAGATGTAGACGTAGGCGACGAGGAGGATGACGACGAAGAACGCGAGCTCGAAGAAGCCGAACCAGCCGAGCGCGTGCAGCTGCACTGCGAGCGGATAGAGAAAGACGATCTCGATGTCGAAGACGATGAAGAGCATCGCCGTCAGGTAGAAGCTCACGCTGAAGCGCTGGCGCGGCAGCGGGCCCGTCGACACGCCCGACTCGAACGGCACGGTGCGCGCCCGGGTCCGGCGCGCGGGCCGCTGCGAGAACTTGAACGACATCACCATCATCGAGCCCGGGATGACGAGCGCGAGGACGCCGTAGATCAGGAATGGCAGCCAGCTGTCGAGCATCTACTCCCGCCTCTCTCTACCCAGCGACGGCTGACGTTATCAACGTCGTGACGGCTGCACTTACGGGTACTGAATCGCCGTAGCCGAGCCTGCATCGGCTGTTACAAACTCGGCCGGCCGACGGCATCGCGCGACCCGGTGGCGCCGGATCACGTTGCTACGATGGGACACCGATGGAGATCCAGGAGCGCACCGAGAGCATCGTCTCGCTGACGCCTGCGGCGGCGGCGAAGATCCGCGACCTGATGGCCTCGGAAGAGGACGTCTCGGTACTGCGCGTCGCGATCGAGGGCGGCGGCTGCTCGGGCTTCCAGTACGGGCTCGGTTTCGACCGCGGCGCCCAGGAGGGTGACCACGAGTTCGAGTGCGAGGGCGTCGCCGTCGTGGTCGATCCGTTCAGCGCTCCGTACCTGATGGGCGCGCAGGTCGACTACCTCGAGACGATCCAGGAGTCAGGGTTCAAGATCGAGAACCCGAATGCCGTCGCATCGTGCGGCTGCGGGCATTCGTTCCAGGTGGCCGAGGGCGAGGCGCCCGAAGACGGCCCCGCCTGCGGCTCCGGCTGCTCGCACTAGCTACGCGCTTCTCGCAGCCCTTGCCCGTGCCTTGACCGTCGGAGGCGCTGCTCGCCGTGTGAACCGGAGCCGGCTCGGGATCCCTGGTAGAGGCCAGGATGCATCCGCGCGCAGCCGCGCCGCATGTTCCTGCTGGACGAGCCTGACGAATTGGGGATTCGACAAATACACGGCGCTCCTCCTTGACGTCGAGTATCTTGATAGCAAGAGACTAACTATTGAGGTATCTTGACGTCAAGAGAACCTTTGTAAAACACTCGAGCCCAATGCCACGAGCGGATAAGACCCAGGAGCGCGACCATGTCGACGGCTTCCTCGAAGAGATCAGCGCCGACCTGCCGGGCGACCTCGACCTGACCGTCGAGGGGATCGTCGACCGCATCGGCGGCATCAACTACCGCATCAAGCGCATGCACAACGAGACGCTCGAGCAGCTCGGACTGACGATGAGCGACTGGCATGTGCTCACGGCCCTGCGCTGGACCGGCGCGCCGTACCGGCGCAAGGCGGGATGGCTCGCGCGGCGAGCCGACCTGACGAGCGGCGCCATGACGAGCCGCCTCGACGCTCTGGAGCGGGAAGGACTCGTCCGCAGGCTGCGCGATCCCGAGGATCGGCGGAGCGTCCTCGTCGAGCTGACCGAGAAGGGGCTGGAGAGGCACGAGCAGGCGATGGCCATCCAGGCCCCGAAGGAGGCGCTGCTGGCGGAGGCGCTGACCGACCGCGAGAAGGAGCAGCTGAACACGCTCCTGCGCCGCGTGATGATCACGCTCGAAGACCGGTATCCCGGCAAGCGCGACTGACTAGAGTCGGCGCCATCGTGCGAGTCGCAGTCGTCGGATCGGGCCCGGCGGGCTTCTACGCCGCCGGCGCGCTCCTGTCCGCGGATCCTCCCGCAGAGGTGGACATGATCGAGCGCCTCCCCACGCCGTGGGGGCTCGTGCGGCTCGGCGTCGCGCCGGACCATCCGAAGCTGAAGACCGTGTCGCGCGCCTTCGAGCGGATCGCCGAGCAGCCGGGTTTCCGCTTCCTCGGCAACGTCGAGGTCGGTCGAGACCTGCACCACGAGGATCTCGTGCGTCTCTACGACGCCGTCGTCTACGCGGTCGGCGCCCAGACCGACCGGCGCCTCGGGATCCCGGGCGAGGACCTGCCCGGGTCGTGGGCCGCCACCGAGTTCGTAGCCTGGTACAACGGCCATCCCGACTACCAGCAGCTCGAGTTCGATCTCGGGGTCGAGCGGGCCGTCGTGATCGGGAACGGAAACGTCGCGCTCGACATCGCGCGGATGCTCGCGCTGACCCACGAAGAGCTGGCGCCGACGGACGCGACGGACGCCTCGATCGCGGCCATCGAGAGCTCTCCGATCCGCGAGATCGTCGTGGTGGGTCGGCGCGGCCCGGCCCAGGCCTCCTTCACCACGCCCGAGCTGCAGGAGATGGGCGAGCTCGCCGGCGCCGACGTCATCGTCGATCCGGCGGAGCTCGAAGGGGCGGAGCCGCAGGGAACGAACGCCGAACGGAACCTCGCCGTGCTGCACGAGCTCGCCACGCGCGAGCCCGAGGGGAAGCCCCGGCGCGTCGCCTTCCGCTTCTTCCGCTCGCCCGTGGCGATCCTCGGCGAGGAGCGGGTCGAGGGGATCGAGCTCGTCCGCAACGAGCTCGACGCGAACGAGCGCGCCGTGCCGACGGAGGAGCGCGAGACGCTTCCGTGCGGGCTCGTCTTCCGCAGCGTCGGCTACCACGGCGTCGAGCTGCCGGGCGTGGTGTTCGACGCCAAGAGCGGCACGATCCCGAACGAGGGCGGGCGCGTCGAGCCGGGGGTCTACTGCGCAGGCTGGATCAAGCGAGGCCCGACCGGCGTGATCGGCACGAACAAGAAGGACGCGACCGAGACGGTCACGGCCCTGCTCGAGGACGCCGCCGCCGGTCGCCTCGAGCCGAAGCCGGACGCAAGCGCCGCGGCCGTGGATGCGCTGCTCGCGGAACGCGGCGTCCGGGTCGTCGAATACGCGGGCTGGTCGGCGATCGACGAGGTCGAGCGCGCCGCGGGCGAGAAGGGTGGCCGGCCCCGCGTCAAGCTCTGCTCGTGGGATGACTTGCTCGCGGCCGCCGAGCGCATCGCGAGCGGCAAGCCCTCGTAGTCCCCCCGAAAGGGGGACACCCCCTCACCCACCGCGGCCGATGGACCAAGCGTGGACTCCCTCGTCGTCGAATGCCTCCAGTGCGGGACCACCCGCGTGGCACGGCGCGACCGCTTCAAGCACTTCGAATCGCCGGAGTGCCCGGAGTGCGGTTACCTCGGCTGGGCTCCCGTGCTCGAGGTGAAGGAGACCGAGCGCCGCGTGACACGTGAGCGCTCGCGGGCCGGACGCCGGCTCCCGTCCGTCGCGTAGCGACGCTCGCCTACACTCGGTCTCGTGGCGAGGACCGAGGAGCGGCAGGAGCTGTGGGGCGGAGAGACGACGAAGGCGGTCGCGAACTTCCCCGTATCGGGCGAGCCGATTCCCGCGCCGGTCGTGCGCTGGCTGGGCCGGATCAAGGGCGCGGCGGCGCGCGTCAACGCCGAGCTCGGGCTGCTCGACGGGGACAAGGCCGAACGGATCTCGGCCGCGGCCGAGCGGGTCGCCCAGGGCGAGCTCGACGACCAGTTCCCGATCGACGTCTTCCAGACCGGCTCCGGGACCTCCTCCAACACGAACGCGAACGAGGTGCTCGCGACGCTCGCCGGCGACGACGTCCACCCGAACGACGACGTCAACATGGGCCAGTCCTCGAACGACGTGTTCCCCTCGGCCGTCCATCTCGCCGCCCTCGACGAGATCTCGAACGACCTGCTGCCGGCGATGGAGAAGCTCGCCGCCTCGCTGGAGGCGAAGGCGCGGGAGTTCGACGAGGTCGTCAAGTCGGGACGGACGCACTGGATGGACGCCGTTCCGGTCACGCTCGGCCAGGAGTTCGCGGGCTACGCGGCCCAGGTGCGCCAGGGAATCGCGCGAGTGCGGGACGCGCTGACGCGGCTCGGCCAGATCCCGCTCGGGGGCACCGCGACCGGCACCGGGCTCAACACGCATCCGGAGTTCGCGGCCCGCGTGCGTGACCTGCTCGCGCGCGAGACCGGCCTCGAGATCTCGCCTCCGGCGGATCCGTTCGAGGCGCAGGCTGCGCGCGACGGGATCGTGGAGGCCTCGGGCGCCCTGAAGACCGTCGCCGTCTCGCTCACCAAGGTTGCGAACGACATCCGCTTCCTCGGTTCTGGCCCCCGCGCCGGTCTCGCCGAGATCGCCCTCCCGGAGCTGCAGAAGGGAAGCTCGATCATGCCGGGCAAGGTGAACCCCGTGATCCCGGAGGTCGTGACGCAGGTCGCGGCGCAGGTGATCGGGAACGACTCGGCGATCGCGATCGGCGGCATGCAGGGCCACTTCGAGCTCAACGTCTTCGTGCCGCTTCTGGCGCGCAACATCCTCGACTCCGTGAAGCTGCTCGCGAGCGGATGCCGGCTCTTCGCCGAGAAGTGCGTCGACGGGATCGAGGCGAACCGTGAGAACTGCGAGCGCTACGCCGAGCTCACGCTATCGGCCGCCACCGCACTCAACCCGTACATCGGCTACGACCGCGCGACGGAGATCGTCAAGGAGGCCGCAGCCTCGGGCCGCTCGCTCCGCGAGGTCGCGCGCGAGAAGGGAGTCGAGGAGTCGGTCCTCGACGAGGCGCTCGACTACCGCAAGATGGCCAAGCCGCACGAGTAGCTGAGCAGTCGGAAGACGACGGGAGCAAGAAGGGCCGCCCCGAGGGCGGCCCTTCGCTTGGAGCTGCTTCTTCGCCGCTCGCTACTTGTTGTTGAAGTAGGTGACCGCGTTCAGGGCGTCGACGATGCCCTTGCCGAAGAAGTTGTTGAAGCCCGTGCCGCCCGTGCAGGTGGCCGTCGGGAAAGCGAAGCCCGGGCCCTGCGTGACCGTGTTCGGCGTCGGACAGGGCTGGTTGTTCGCCGAGTCCTCGAGGACCTGCTCGACCGCTGTCGGCGACATGTGCGGCTTGTTCTGGTTGTTCGGCGTGAAGTCGCCGTACTGGCTGATGATCAGCGCCGCGACGCCGGCCGCGTTCGGGGTCGCCATCGACGTTCCCTGCACGTAGCCGTACTCCGGGCAGGGAGGCGTTCCCGTGTAGCCGGTGCAGTCCTCGAACGGGTTCGACACCTCCGCCTGGTTGCCTGTGGAAGACCACGCCCCGATCAGGCGGCAGAGCCCGCCGTGACCGTCGCACGTCGCCCCGCCCGGCACGCCGGAGTAGTCGCGCGTCGAGCCGCCTGGCGCGGAGACGTCGACAGCGCCGTCGCCGTAGTTCGAATAGAACGCCTTGCCGTCGTTGTAGCCGGTCGCGGACACGCCGACCCAGCCCGGCATCGTGCCCGGGGCCTCGACGTAGTCCTTGAAGACGCTCCCGGCAGCCAGATCGAAGCCGTCGTTGCCGAGCGCGCCAACCGGCAGCACGCCGTTCGACCGTGCGAACTGCGTCGCCCGGTTGAGCAGGATGTAGTCCGGATGGTCGCAGCCGTTCGGGTTCGCCTGCGAGCCGCACTTCGGGATGTAGCCGCCCAGGCTCGCCGAGACGACGTCGAAGTGCATGAGGCCCGCGTAGACCATGGCCTCGTCCAGCCAGAGGAACTCGCCCGAGCCGGCGCCGCTCAGCACCTTGCCCTCGACGAGCGTGACGTTCGGCGCGACGCCGGAGATCCCGATGCCGTTGATCGGCGCAGCGACGGCGGACGCCGTCCACGTGCCGTGGCCGTTGAAGTCCTGGATCGTCGGCTCCGACGGCACGAACGAGCGGCTGTCGGCGACGTCGAGGTTCGGCGCAATGTCAGGGTGCGTTTGGTCGACGCCGGTGTCGACGACGAACACCCGCACGTCCTTGCGGCCCTGCTGAACCGCATACGACCCCGTCGTCGTCGCATCCATCTTCTTCTTGTCCCACTGCTCGTACCCGAGCGGGTCCGGCATGGCCTGGGTGTCAGGCCCGGTCGGCGAGTACGTGCCGCCGTTGTTGTCGCTCCCGGAATCGGCCGTCAGGCCGTTGCTCTCCGGGATCGACGTCGCCACGGCGACGCCGGCGGCCTTCACCGAGTTGTCGGCCTGGATCGCGGAAACGAAGTTCGGATTGGACGACTGGACGCCGATCCCGCCGATCTCCGGGATCCGCGTCATGATCGTTCCGCCGGCCTTCGCCACGATCTGGTCGACGTTCGCCGGCAATCCATTCGGGTTGTTGAACGCGACGCTGTACAACGTCGAGTCCTGTCCCGAGGCGGACGCCCCGGCGCTGAAGGCGACGGCAATTGCGCACACGCTCGCCATCGCGAGCGCTGCGCGCATGAGCTTGCTCATATAGACCCCTCCCCCTCTTAGAATTCGCCGCGCCGAAGTGCGCGGCGCGGGCGGCAGTGTAGTAAAGGAATCGTGAACTCGCTGAGGCCTCGCCTCTCTGCGGTCCGGCGCGACCAGAGGGATTCGTCTGCTTCAGCGAGACTAGCCTTGTAAATCTTCCCTTTCTCTATGAAGATTCGGCGAGCGAGGGGCGCGCGACCTTGTGCGCCCCGGGACTCGACACAGAAAAGGGGAGGGCATGAAGCGGAAGTTCACGGTGCCCAAGCGCGTGCTTGGGCTCGGTCTCATCGCAGTCGTCGCTATCGCGGCGCTCGCGGTGACAACCGGCGGGGCGGCAGTGCACATGATGACGCCGTCAGTCGCCGCCGGCCCGGTGGTGCACAACCTCGGTGCGCTCGACTCGGCGCCGGGCCAGATCGGGCGGCTGCGGCAGTGTCAGCTCAACGGGGTCTGCTACGGGCCTGATCAGATCCGGGACGCCTACGGCTTCCAGCCGCTGCTGGACAAGGGCACGAACGGAGCCGGTAGCACGATCGTGATCATCGACGCATACGGCAGCGACACGCTCCAGCAGGACTTCAACACGAACAACGCCTACTGGGGGCTCCCGAGCCAGACGATCGACGTCCGCTACCCGGACGGGCTGCCGGAGGCGACGACCCCTGGAAACCGCGCGGGTTGGAAGGACGAGACGACCCTCGACGTGAACACGGCGCACTACATCGCGCCGAATGCGAAGATCGTCCTCGTCGTCGCGAAGTCGAACAACGACTCCGACATCCTGTCGGCGACGCAGTACGTGGCGGACAACAACCTCGGCGACGTCGTCTCGCAAAGCTACGGCGAGGCTGAGCAGTGCATGGGCAGCGATCTGCTGGCCCAGCAGCAGGCGCTCTTCCAGCAGATGACGAACGAGGGGATGACAATCCTCGCGTCGGCGGGTGACGACGGCGCCGCGCAGCCGACGTGCGACGGTTCCGGCCTCTTCAAGGCCGCGAGCACCCCGGCGAGCGATCCGAATGTGACCGCAATCGGCGGCACGGACCTGGTCGCAACCGCGCCAACCGGCACGCAGAAGACCTCCACCTCGGCGAGCCCGAGCTTCGAGAAGAAGCCGGGCGGCGACTACATCTCGGAGAGCGTCTGGAACGAGGGCGTCGAGATCGCCGGCGGCGGCGGCATCAGCACCGTCTACAGCAAGCCGTCGTACCAGAACGGCGCGGTCTCCGGGTCGATGCGCGGGATCCCAGACGTTACGTACAGCGCGTCGCTCGGTCACTCGATCCTCGTGATCGAGAGCTGCACGTCCGCGGACACATCGGCCTGTGGTTCAGCCGGCACGTTCGTGTTCGGCTACGGCGGCACGAGCGCCGGTTCGCCACAGTGGGCGGGCCTCGTCGCTCTGGCCGACCAACTCAAGGGTGGTCGGATCGGCCTGATGAATCCGACCCTGTACTCGCTGTCCAACAGCTCGTACTTCCACGACGTCACGACCGGCGACAATAGTGTCCCGGCCGATCCCAGCGTCTCCGGAACGCCGATCACCGGCTTCTCGGCGACGAAGGGATGGGACGCGGCATCGGGCTTGGGCTCGCCCAAGGCGAACAGCCTCGTGCCGGCGCTCGCGTCGCACTAACCGTACAACTGAGCGGGCCGCCTTCCCGGCGGCCCGCTCACTCCTGCGCGCCGGCCACCGCACATGGGGCGCCGACCGCTAGCTCGCCGACTTGATCGAGAGCGTCGCGGTAAAGGCGCGCCCGAGGTGCGTCGCGGAGAAGTGGTATCCGCCTTTGCGCGCCGGGTTCGCGAGCTTCGCCGCCCGAGTGAAGGTGAGCTTGAGCGATCCGGGCCCCATCAGCGTGCAGAGGATGCCCCTGTGCGGGGGGACCACCACCGTCACCTGCTGCCCGTCTACCGTCGCGGCGACGGGGTTATCCGCCAGCAGGACAGAGCCGTCGGCAAATTGCTTCGGGAGCTTCACCGCCGTCGGGAAGGTCACGACGAGCGGTCCCGCGCCGGGGTAGTTGCACTGCATCTCGTAGTGCAGCGTCACCCTCAGTCGAACCCCGTGCGCCCCAGCGGTGCTTGGCGAGGCCGTCACCGTCATCGACCCCATTCCGGACGGCCGGCTGGAACCTGCACCGGCGAGCGGCGCAGCGAACAGCAGGGCGAGTGACACGGCAGCTGCGGCAACCCCTCCGCGCATCACCCGAATTGTAATCGGCCTCGAGAAGATCGGAGGCCCCGCTTGGTTGCGGGGCCTCCGTGCTTACGCTCTAGCGTCGCCTCAGTGGCCTGGATGGGCGAAGTCGCTCTGCAGCGCCGTCAGGTCCGGCGTGCCGAGGCCGGTGGCCGCGTTCCACAGCTGGTGCGGCGACCCGGTGTAGAACAGGTTGTTGTTGTCCGTGCTCGCCGAGTCGAGAACCGTGAACGGCGAGTTGTGCGAACGGGCGGACGAGTAGATCTGCGGGTTCCAGAAGCCGACCCGGTGGCCCAGGTTGGCATCGATCACCGCGGTCGTCCCGTTCAGCTGCGGGGCGACGAAGCTCGTCCCGCCCCACCCGGCCTGGAGCGTCGGAGGAGCCGGGCTGCCGGGCTCTTCGCCGAACGAGAAGTAGAGCTCGTAACCCGTGAACGGATCCGCGTCGGCCGAGAGGTCCGGCTCACCGCGGCCGCCGTGCGCGTTTCCGGACTGGACGCTCGGGGACGGATTGAAGTCCCAGGCGACCGGCACCGTCAGCGGCGCGAAGTCGGTGCTGTCGAACTCGGTCGGAGTCAGGAACTCCGTCGCGTTGTAGTGCTGGATGCCGGGGATCTGGCGCTGGTAGGTCGGCATCGGCTCGAGTGCGCTGTAGCCCCCGCCGTCTCCGGCCGCGGCCGCCTCGATCGCGAAGTTCGGCTCGGTGCAGTCGGACGGATCGCTGAACAGGAAGCAGAAGTCGCTGTAGTGCGGCCACAGCCACGTCCAGCTCCAGGCGCGCTCGGCGGCGATCGTCGCCGAGTCGGTGATGTTGCCGTTCGAGTCGGCAGCCAGCGGGATGATCCCGGGCAGCGTCGTGCCGCCCGACGACGTCACCCACGGGCTGTTGCCCGGCGAGTCGACGTCGAGGTTCGTCGTCCCGAGCTCGTCCGAGTCGTCGTACGCACCCGCGTCGCCGGAAGAGACGAAGGTGCTCTGCCCCTGCGCCGCCAGCTCGAGGAACGCCTCGTCGAAGGCTCCCTGGTATCCGGGCGATTCGAGACCGTTCTGGACGGCCCAGTTGATCACGGTCTCGGCCTCGCCCCAGCTCGCCGACACGCTGTCGGCCTGGTTGTCGCTCGCCGCCTGGAAGAAGGCGTCGAGGAAGCCGGGGTCGGTGTTCGGAGCCTGGTAGACGGTGATGTTCGCCTGTGGCGCGATGGCGCCGGACTGCTCGACGTCGAGCGTCGTCTCGCCCGAGCCCGCCTGGTCGCTGACGTCACCCGGACCGCCGTCGACGTTCACGACGTCGAGCCGGTTCGCCTTCGTGGTGATGTTGAGGACGTCGCTCCAGAATTGCTCCGCGCTCTGCTGATCGAGGGCGGCCAGCGTGACGATGCCGATCGTGCTGCCGCTCCCAGAACCGCTCGGGACGTTGTAGTCCGTTGCGAAGTCCTCGGGCGTGCGGTCGCCGAGCTGGAGCGTCGTGTCGTTCTTGCTCTGCGGCACGCGGATCGCGTCGCTCGAGAACGTCGGGTAGTTGCTCAGGCCGAGGATCGCCTCGACGAACGAGGCGAGCTGCTTCGGCAGCAGCGGGTCCTTCGACGCGCCGTGGAACTTCCGCGCCGGCACCGCGGGATGACCGTCGTGCGCCGGGATCGCGGCCGTCTTGTAGTCCCGCTGGTGCACGGAGAGCGCGTTGTCGAACTGACCGGCGGTCCCATTTGCCTGAACGTCGAGGCCGTCCGGCATCACAGTGGTCTGGATGCCGTAGCTCTGCAAGTACGAGGTCAGCGCATCGATGTTGTTCTGGGACTGCCCGTACTGCCGTGCGAACTGACCGGTGCTCAGGTAGTGCCCGCCGTTCATCCCGTTCGAGACGAGACTCTCGAGCTGACTCTGGTTCTGGATGTTCAGGATGAACGAGACGTCCTCCGGCGTGCTCGCCGGCGTGTTGTCGTCGATCGGGAACACCGGTGGTGTGTCGTTGCTTCCGCTGTGCTGAAGCAAGGCCGAGCTCGGCCCCTGCGAGACGGCCACCTTGGCCGTCGCAGACTTTGCGTTCGCCGCGCCGACCAGCGCTGCAATGAGCGCCACGAGCGCGGCGGCGATAAGCCCCCTTCTCACTTCCCGTCACTCCTCCCTCGCCGCATGCGCGGCATCACGAACTTGTCAGGAACGTCACGAAGTTCGTATCACGAACCGTCCGCAGTATTCCCGAAGTTGGACCCACCGGCGGAAAACTTCGGCCCGGGACGCCGCGTGCTCCATCCCCCTTGCAGTTTCTTCATTTCTGGAGCACTATCCGCCGGCACGTAAAAGGAGCGCGGTGGGGGCCCAACGCGCTCAAGGTCATTTGAGGGAGAGGGAGGATATGAAGCAGAAGCTTCGCTTGGCCAGGTCCGCGCGTCTCGTCGCGGTCCTCGCCGTCGCGGCGGCCGTCGCCGTCGCGCTCGTGGGCGCGTCCACATCGCGCGCCGCAGGACCCGTGTCGCATCGGATCACGGTCGACCCACAGATGTCTGGTCCGCAGACGGCGACGCAGTCGACGCCTGCCCTGCACCACTTCAGTTGCCAGGATGCGACGCTCGCGTCGGGTGGGCGTTGCTACCAGCCCTTCCAGATGCAGGCCGCGTACAACTACGCGGGCTTGCTGAGCCAGGGCATCGACGGATCCGGCAAGACGATCGTGATCATCGACGCGTTCGGCAGCCCGACGATTGCGGCTGACCTCCATGACTTCGACGTCGAGTTCGGTCTTCCGGACCCGAATTTCTCGATCATCACCCCGGCAGGTAGCCCGCCGGCGTTTGACGTCAACGACGGCAACATGTTCGGCTGGGCCATCGAGACGTCCCTCGACGTTCAGTGGGCGCATGCCATGGCTCCGGGCGCGAACATCGTGCTCGCCCTTGCGCCGAGCAACAACGATCAGGACATCCTCAACGTCACGAAGTACGTGGTAGATAACAAGGTCGGGGACGTCGTCTCGCAGAGCTTCGGCGAGGCCGAGGGCTGCGTCGATCCTTCTCTCCTCAGCCAGGAGCACGCGATCTTCCAGAAGGGCGTGGACGAAGGCATCACCTTCTTCGCGTCGTCGGGTGACAGTGGCGCGTCGCAGTTCAATTGCGACGGCACCGCGGCCATCCTCGCGGCGAGCTCGCCGGCCTCGGATCCGAACGTGACGGGTGTCGGCGGCACGACGCTGCTCGCCGACAGCAACACCGGCGCCTACGGCAACGAGACGGCCTGGACAGAGCCGCTCTTCGGCTGCAATCCGCCGGCAATCGGCCCGAACGACATCAACTGCTCCGGCGGTGGCTTCAGCACGATCTACGGTCGCCCGTCATGGCAGCAGGCGCTGGTCAAGGGCGGCGACCCACACCCGGGTCGCGGTGTGCCGGACGTTGCATACAACGCCGGTGCGAGCGGCGGCGTGCTGACGCACATCGGGTGGGCGCTGCAGGACCTCTTCGGGCTTCCGCCGGACTTCCCGGCCTTCTTCGCCATCGGCGGCACGAGCGCGGGCTCCCCGCAGTGGGCCGGTCTCGCGGCGGATGCCGGGCAGATCGCCGGCCACGACCTCGGCAACATCAACCAGTCGCTGTACCAGTTCGGTCAGGCCCAACAGAAGTACGCGGCAGACTTCCACGACATCACCACCGGCAACAACGATGTCTCGGAGCTGACCGGTGTGCAGGGCTACGACACCGGCACCGGCTGGGATCCCGTGACGGGTCTCGGATCGCCCAACGCGGGGAATCTCCTGCCCGCACTCGCGAAGAAGAACTAAGTACCTTCGCACCGTCGTTGGAGAGGCCCGGGAGACCGGGCCTTTCCTTTTCAGTACGAGATCGCGCCCCGCCCCGACTCGGCCGCGTGCCGCTGCTCGTCGGCGCGGTAGCTCGAGCGGACGAGCGGGCCCGAGAAGACCGAGCCGAAGCCCAGGGCCTCGCCCTGCTCGCGGAACCAGCGGAACTCGTCGGGATGGACCCAGCGGTCGATCGGGGCGTGCTTCGCGCTCGGCTGGAGGTACTGGCCGATCGTGACGACGTCGACGCCGTTCTGCCGCAGGTCGCGCATCGTCTCCACCACCTCCGCGTTCGTCTCGCCGAGGCCGACGATGATCCCCGACTTCGTCAGCACCGGGTAGTCGGCGATCTCCTTCGCCCGGCGCAGCAGCCTCAGCGCGCCGTCGTAGCTCGCCTTCGCGCCGCGCATCCGCGCGTGCAGGCGGCGCACGGTCTCGATGTTGTGGTTGAAGACCTCGGGCCGGGCTGCGAGCACCGTCTGCAGCGCCTCCTCCTCGACGCCGAGGAAGTCGGGCGTCAGCACCTCGACGGAGGCCTCTGGCAGCTTCGCCTTGAGCGCTCGGATCGTCGCCGCGTAGTGGCCGGCTCCGCGGTCGGCGACGTCGTCGCGGTCGACCGAGGTGACGACCACGTGCTTGAGCTGCATCTGCGCTGCAGCCTGCGCCAGCCGCAGCGGCTCGAGCGGGTCGGGCGGAGACTCCGGCTTGCCGGAGTGGACGTAGCAGTACCGGCAGGCGCGGGTGCAGGTGTCGCCGAGGATCTGGAACGTCGCGGTGCCCCGGCCCCAGCACTCGGAGATGTTCGGGCAGCGCGCCTCCTCGCAGATCGTGTGCAGCGACAGCCCGTGCACGAGCTTCTGCACGTCGAAGTACGAGCCGTCCTTCGACGGCCCGCGCACCTTCATCCACTCGGGCCGGCGGGGGCGCTCGGCGACGGGAAGCGATGAGTTCATAGCTGCGTTCAAGTCTAGGTGGCGTAGACAGACCGACCGTTGCTAGCCTGAAACGGACTGATGAGTCCGCTTACGTCAAGGAGTCGAATGAGCCGCCATTCCACGAATCCCTGGATCGTCCTCGTCATCATCTGCTTCGCGCAGTTCATGGTCGTCCTCGATGCGACGATCGTGAACGTCGCGCTGCCCCACATCCAGAGCTCGCTCGGCTTCACCGAGGCCAGCCTGCAGTGGGTGATCAACGCGTACACGCTCGTCTTTGCGGGCTTCCTACTGCTCGGCGGCCGCGCGGGTGACCTCCTGGGACGGAAACGGCTCTTCCTCGTCGGCCTCGTCATTTTCACGGCCGCGTCGCTGCTCGACGGGATCTCGTCGACCTCCGGGGAGCTGATCGGCTTCCGGGCGCTGCAGGGTCTCGGCGCCGCGCTCATCTCCCCGGCTGCGCTGTCGATCATCTCGACGACGTTCGCCGAGGGGAAGGAGCGCGCCCGGGCGCTCGGCGTCTGGGCCGCAATCGCGATCGGCGGCTCGGCGGTCGGGCTCGTGCTCGGCGGCGCGCTGACGCAGTCGTTCTCGTGGCGCTGGATCTTCTTCGTCAACGTGCCGGTCGGCATCCTCACGTTCGTCGCGGCGACTCGGCTCGTG